>Ga0073928_10001480_pt1 | contig 45018 bp, 39 predicted proteins | sample PaiPotPPA55metaG_FD_76969 | JGI IMG/M metagenome (GOLD analysis project Ga0073928, IMG submission 76969) | Iron sulfur acid spring bacterial and archeal communities from Banff, Canada, to study Microbial Dark Matter (Phase II) - Paint Pots PPA... ...
GCGCCCTACCAGGCTTATTTTCCGTACGGTCAACGTAATAACGTGTATCGCGCATTTCTGCTTTTACGGACGGATCGAGAGCCGGACACGTTGGCTCCCGCTATTCAAAAGATTGTTGCGTCCATGGACCCCGATGTGCCGGCAGACCGAGTCGTGAAATTCGATGAGCTGATTGCCGGACGGTCAGCCACCAGGCGGTTCAGCGTGTTCTTGGTGAGTGTTATCTCTGGAGCCGCTCTCTGCCTGTCTGCAGTCGGACTATATGGTGTGATCGCCTATTCTGTTAGCCAACGGAGACGGGAGCTAGGTGTTCGTATCGCTCTGGGCGCTCAATCGTCAAACATTCTCAAGCTTGTGATCCTAAAAGGTCTGAAGTTGGCTGGTCTCGGATTAGCGATCGGACTAAGCGCCGCGTTAATCTTGGTGCGATTCATCGAAAGCGCTCTGTATGGTGTCTCGAGTACCGATCCCATCGCTCTTTCTCTGGCAATGTTAGTGCTCGGGCTGGCAACGATTTCGGCCTGCTTGCTCCCCGCACTGCGCGCCATCCGAATAAACCCAGTCACCGCGCTGCGCGAATGACCAATAGCGGAGAGGATTAGCCGCAGAAGATCGCAAAAAAGGATAATTCACAACAAGGCTACAAAGATCACGAAGACGAAGAACGAGAATAGTTGGTCTCTTAGATTCTAGCCCGTTGCTCCTGTTTAACGCTTATTGCTGACCAAAGCCGGCAAATTTGACTGAACCGTGACGGCGGCGGGAACGGAAAATACACCACCTTCTGAATGGAGTCTGTGAAATCCCTGCTGCTCTGCTTATCGGCAAAGAAGATTTGGCGCTGGCCCTGGTCCGTCACTTCGGATCAATCAAGGCTTTGTCCCGCGCTTCTATTCAGCAATTGCTTCAATTCCTCCCGCGTCGCAAGGCGGAGACGTTGGTTGCTGCGCTCTCGATGTCGAGAATCGCCGAGAGCGAACATGCGCGTTCCGAAGCATTCGACAGCCCCGAATCCGTTTATAGGGCCTGCGCCGATCTGAAGCTTTTTAATCAAGAGGTTTTGCGGGTTATCCTGCTTAATGCCCGGCAGTCAGATGTTCAAACTCTGACAGTGCGGAAGAACCATAGCGTTCGAGTTTCTCCGAGACCGTCGGGGAGAGGCTCGGCGACGAAGGAGCAGCCTCTTGGGAACTATTTTGAAGTTCGCTTTCGAACTGAAAAATATGTTGTGACATATTTTTCGGCCGAAAGCGAAGCGAAGCAAAGCGACCCACGGAAAGAGGCAGCAATTGCAAGAGCCGCGAGCTCGCCGAGACGGGTCGAGGATTTAAATGGAAGAGACCCCCGAGCTTGCCGAGAGAGGGCGGAGGCCGTTTAAGCCGCAGGCGGCACTCTTGCGCTAGATGCCGTCCGTGGGTTCGAACCACACCTAGGTGCCGGCACGCTGAATTGGGAGGCGACCGGTTTAGGATCTGTCGTGGCTAAGCGAATCGGACTTCCGGTAGGGGATCGTGCTCTGCGGCGTCCAGCCATGCCAGAACGGCTCGTTCTGTAGAACCGTAGTTTTTGAGGGAACGAGCGAGCCGAACACAATTCGCGCGTATCAGCGAGACTGACACGGCTGTCCGACTATCGGGCTCGACCCGTTCGTATGCGGTTTCCGTGAACAATTCGTCGAGCCTGTGATAAAGAAGAGTCAGATCGCTAGTCCCTAGTTTTCGCTGTTCGACGAGCCTAAGACAACAGTACAGTAGCGCAGCCAGACCTGCCGCTTGCCTAGTAGCAATAGCCGCCATGACTTGCCTGACAAGTTCGTCTGGTACGCGTTGCAGGTCCTGGGCTTCACCCGCTTCCGCCCATTTACCAATCGCCAACAGTCCGGATCCAACTTCTTGAAAGTCCGCGCTCGACACCGCGCGCCTAACGGTTTCGATAATTTCTGGTGAAGCTGTTTGCTTTGGAGTCGCGAAGTAGGGCAGTGCCTCGAGTGCTGAAAAAGCTTTCGTTTGCTCGATCAGTCGAATTAGGGCACTCGCTCTGTTTTCAGTCAAGTCACTAATGGACATTGAAGGAACAATGCATCGAGCCAACGCTTCGCCCATCAGATCGGTGAGCCTTCCGTTGAGCTGCCCAAAATAACCCGAAAGTATGGGTAGCTCAGAATGCTTAGATCTAAGGGTATACGAGGGCCACGCAACCAATTCATCAAAAAGTCGGACCGCTTGCTCAGGTGTTGGACTGACGATCCCATCCTGGCCGGCACGCACCATAGCGTCAAGAACGCTCAGGGGACGCACCGCATCAACCATACCACTCGACGAATCTGGAGCCAGTAGTTGGCGGATGGAAACATCAAATACCCGCGTATTAACTCTTTCTTTCGTGTTTATTCCTTCGGGGCAGGGTAGTTCAGCGAACGCTGATAAGGGTAATCCTGTGTTGGCTGGTAAGGACGGTTCGTGAGGATCCTTCTCGGACCAAAGCGCCTCAGCAAACTCTTGGCTCTCGGCTTCAGTAAGCACTCCGCGCTTACAAAGATACCAGAGACGTAGTGAGGCCTCGCGGCGATCTGCCCTTTGTCCAACCGAGGCCTTGATAAGCTCATGAATTCTTTTCCTCCAAGCTGGTTCGTTCTCCCCTCTACTCGGAGCAGTGTTGTACAGTGGCATCACTGGATTTGGCCATTGTTGATCGAATGGATGCTGGATGCCTGCCTCGCTTGATAGCGGAAATTCCAACATCGACAAGCATAGCTTTTGTCGGTCCCAAGTGGGAACTGCTTCGACACTAAATTTCGCTAAGTTGTTGACCGACTCAAATAACCAAGCGTGTCTAAGTAATGGATCTCGGCCAATCTCCATCGCCAGCGAAAACGTCTCGATGGCCAGCAACGGGGATTGGCGGACCGCCAAACGGGCGAGCGCTTCGCTTAATAACCTCAACCGCTCGACTGCGAAAAGGCTGCTTTCAATTCCGTCTTCGGAGAGTCTCTTGATGCGACTTCGCCAATAGCCTAGTGCGGCAAGCGAGTGTCTCCGGATTTCGATCGTGAGTTCGTCGGCTAACTGCGCAATTGCAATTCGACCGAAGTAACGCGCGAACGTTTTTGTATTAATATTGTCACTTGTTCGAAGGAACCAAAGGTAGAATTCAATATTCGGACTGAACGCTAACTCTATCGTGTCCCTTCCAGCCTGACCCATTAAGTCGAAATGTCTTGAGCGTCTGGGTAAGCCCACTAACTCAGTAAGCATTATTAAGTTATCCAGCGGCTCCGGAACGGCCGAAAAGGTGAGGTGCGTTTCGCGAGAAGGATCTTTATAATAACCAGCCTCGAACAGCGGAACAACTTTCTCTGCCTGCTCCTGTCGCTTCCGTAGCTGTTCTGCGGCCTGCTCAGCGATGGAGTAGAGTTCATCTCTTGGATCGCACCTCGCGCCTTTGAACTCAAGGGGCCAGCGTTGTTGAGGCTGCGCCCTATCACTGCGGAGGGCCCGGGCAAGCCACTCTGCCCAAGCGCGGCGCGACAGTATCCAGAACGACTTCCGATCCTCTCGTTGTCGCTTGCTTAGGTCTTCAAGCGCTTCGTTGATTAGGCGCTCCCCTTCGCCGAACCTTCCGAGTTCGAATAGGAATGATGCACGCCTGATACGCCAGATTGGGTCGGCTCCTCTGATGATTTCTTGGAGTTTTTCGACAGCGAAAAAATCCAGGCTGTCGCGGGCTCGAAGAGCTCGTTGATAGACGCATTCAGCGTACTCGTTTGTTCCCGGCGTCGCATGCTTTTCGATTGCAGTTACCCAGCGATCAAATTCTTCGTCGCTATTGTTTTTCCTCGCCATTCTTAATAACGCCACTGCGACTTCGAGTTGTTGAGATTTTGGTATCCCCTGTGGCGATTCTGGATCGGCAATCTCTTGTAAAATGTCCATGAGCTGTGGCTCAACCGGCCGATGCGCGACATTCGATCGCCAAAGTCGCTCGTAGAGTACTTCTGCCGCTCGTCCTGGTGGCAGCTTTTCAAGACATGCTTTTTTGATAAGAACCTGACTCAGAGCCGTCGCCAACTCTTGGCGGAGTTCCCCGGGACAGATTAGCCAACCTGGATAGCTTTCTCGATCGGATCGCCAGATCTTAGCAGCTTCGTCGAGCAGGGACGCGGCGTAGTCATCGTCCTTGAATTGACGATCCCACTCTTCGGTCGTTTGCTTTGCAAAACTATACCGAGAGAAATCGGCTGGCTTCCAATCCTGTGCTGGGACCGGTTTGGATTGGACAAGAAACTTTAAGAAGATCTTCAAAGCTTCGGTGTGCGCATCCTTGGGTTCCAACTGGTTAACCAGCGGCGAGAAATCTATTGGAACGACGTTTCGGGCTTCCAAATACTTCCGCCTCGAGGCGGTGAAATTGAAATAGCCGACCAGGTAAATGCGTCTTGAGCTGTCCCCTAAATTGTCCCGGACCCAACCGGACCACTGAATAAAATTCGGGTCGTTGCCCGAGAAACCAATCAAACACAGTTCGTTTTCAATGAAGACCTGACGGGCGCAATTCACAAAAGCCGCAAACTCGCGCGGGTAAGTCCGGTAATCCTCTTCGGCGATTATAAAACGTTCAGTAGTGCCAACAGATCCATGAAGTTTAATTATCCGGGGAGCACGGGCGTGTGCGAGGTCACGTGGAAAAAGTACTGGCTGGTAGTGGAATTCGTTTACGAAACGAGCCGCGTTCTCCAGCAGAGTGTCCCAATTGGTAGTGAGTACATCCGACCAAGGCAGCTCTAAAACAGCTTTGTGAAGCGCACCCGGTTGCCATGCCGAATCGCAGATTCGGGTGCGTACATACTCGTCGAGGGCTCTTTGCCCGAAGTAGTTCCGAAACTCTTCCGCGACTTTCAATGGGTCTCCCGGGTCGCCGTAAGGGTCATCGGGATGCAAGCGTGCGTGGAGATCCCTCGAGATATCTTCCCAGAGTGGTGGTTCTGGTGTATCCTCGCCGGATCGCTCCGCGTTGCGGCTAAAGCCGGCGCCTATAAGAACAGCGGCTCCTTCACCCCAAAGGGCTCGAGCGAGCTGCTGCAGGGCAGGAAAATCAGCGATTTCATCGATTTTCATCAGCCTTTCGTTAACGTAGGAGGTATACGCAAGCGCGCTGCCTTGCGCAATCTGTTATCCAGTGCCAATACCATACGAAGAAGCTCGCCAATGGTTTTCAAACTTTCCTGCTGAGCTTTTCTCGCTCTGGTTTGACGAGCGAATTGAAGTAAATGGATGGCCCCCGACGTCATACATTTGGCATCAGGTGCTCTGTTATAAATCGCTTGAATTCTGGAAAGATCTAGAATGGAACAAGCAAGTTTTTGATCTTGCCCGTGTTCAATTCGGCGCTGAAACACTCAGATTAGTGAACGGCTTAATCAGATCGATGCTCGGCGAGAATAACGAATTTACACAAATTAAGGGTCACGCCGAGCGAACGATTTCAATCTTGGACTTCATTGAGGCAAATAAATGTCTGCCGGGCACGCTGATTTTTATCAGTGATAACGGCAGATACGAAGTTGTCGAAGGTTGTCACCGACTTGCGATCTTTGTTCACCTTTCTTCAGGCGCGAATTGGCAGGCCCGAATCTCCTCCCTGTCTTGTGCCTGGATCGGCTCTCTTAGCGGGCGGACGCGACGTTGAATCTTAATGGCTTTTTCAAGAAAAGCAGTGATCTTCTCTGTTGCGTATGAAGCCGTCTAAAAAGAGTGGTCACGGCAACTTGGCTTTATGAGTTGATGCTTAGGATTGTAGCCGCCAGGCCGACGCGGCAACTCTAAGTATCGGAGACTTGTCACTTATACTTCCGCCCAGTCGGACATCACGAGCGTGTAGCCACCCACTAGGTCCCCAGATGTACGAATTGTTTTTCCTACAAGGCTTTCCAACTCTTGATCGTAAAAAGGATTCCCGTGCTGCCTCCTAAGAACAAACGCATGACCGTCACTTTCGAGGCATATAGCATCACGCTCGCTCTTTGATCCAGACGCAACGTGCTTCTTCACGACCTTTCCACGGAATTCCTGCACACTCCAAGCTATTGCAGCGAGCGTCACTTAGCAACTAGCGGCTAACGAGCTTTCGAACTGAAATGATCTGGCCATCTTGTTCTTTCACAACTAGTAGCGAAATTTGGAAAATACCCGTTTCTTTTGTCGGAAAGCGTTCCGCTGCGACGTGGAATGCACTCGGAGTTGACATTTTTTCCGCTAGAACCGCGAATCTCCTTTTCATGCCGCTGATCGCGGGCCGCTCGATTGCAAACGACATGTATTCGGGTGACCCAAGCCCACTCTCTTCGGCGATCTGTCGCATGGCTTTTGCGATATTAGGGGACATCTTTGCAGAATGTATTTGCGATGCGGTAGCCTGTGTCTGGTAAATTTGAGAGCCCTGAAGAAGCAGCTGACGCCGTCGGTTCTCACGCTCATAGGCCTCTGGTTGCATCTTCTTCCTCTCGACGCGGACCCGTTTAATGAGGTCTAGGCTTTCGTGTAGTGCAGGCGTCTCAACAGGCTGAATCGAAGGATCACCAAGCAAGTTAAATTGGGCAATTGTCTTCAAATCTTCAGGCCCAAGCTCTGGTGTGGATTTTGCGAACTGCTGCCGTGCTACAAGAGTCGCTCGTCCCAGGGATGCTCCAGTTAAAAGACTGTTGAAGAAGTACTGGCAGATTAGGTCGGCTGACGCATTGCTGTCTGCTGGGCCGTAAGCGATTGTAGTGCTGCCAAGGAATCCGTAGGCTCCGTTCGCAAGATAAGTGCTGCAGATGCCTATTTGTTGCCCTACAACAGCTGTCGGGTCGTAGAGTTCTGCTCCATAACAACACTCAGCGGCCACAACCGTGCCTACTTTCAAGCGACCATCTATCAATGTTGCATCATGAGAAACCGGGTAGGAATTTCCTTGTTGACCGTAAAAGTGAGGATCGGACGGAGCCCCATGGCAGTTAATAAAATGTGAGAGTCGGGTTAAGAGCGGAGGTGGCCAATTAGGGCCACGCGGTGGAGCATCTTGGAGGTCCTGGTTCGAACCGAATACATTTAATAAGTTCAGAGCTGTAGAGTTGTGCCAAACTTTGGCGCTTATCCCGAGATAGCTCTGATATTGGTCGACACTGTGCGACTTCCAATCGGCCGTCCTCGTCAACACTTTCACCAGATATGCTGGATCTGTCCCGTGTTGAATATCTGGAACTCTACCGACGACGCGAGTCGGTCCGATAAAGTCCTTGGGATCTTGGCTATATGGTGCCTCGCAAGCATACGGAATGTCTCCCCAGGCGATCTCGTCTGGATCAGAGTCGCCGTGTAGCGGATTGATAATGTTCTGATGTGGAATGACGTCTGGGGCGCCGAGAATCGCGATGTAGTCTGGAACGAGCGCCTTGTTCACTGCGTCGACGGCGGCTTTGTTCTGACGATAATTAGAGGCGGACGTCACGCCTGCGGCACTCAGGCCCTGCATTTGGGTAGGATCGTCGATCTCGATCAGTTTGGTTTTGATGCCTCTCGCGGCGTCTGCTTTTATTAATCGATTTATTGCTGATTTTATTTGCGAGACGCCCGACCCGTATTTCGTCTTTAACTGGCCGAGATTTGTAATCAACACTTTCGTGCTCATGGCGATTGTTCTAGTTACCGTCCGAACTTCAGATTTTATTTACAGCTGCGACAAAAATCTACCGATCTCGCGCCGCAGTCGGCTCACCTTGATGTCGGCTCTGTGTCATTTGTTTTCCCTGTTTGCCCGGAGTACTGTGCCTGCTTTGATAGCTTAAAAGCGACCACACCGGGAATACGGAAAATAGCGTATTGACATTATGTCGGCGGATCAAGCGATCGTCAGTATCAGGAAGATCGGACCTTCTTAACTCGGTTTCGGAAGTTTCTAATACCTCGAACTCATCTCGAGTTGTTCGGTTACTTCGCTGCCTTACAATGACGCCCGGGATTCTCCACCAACAGCTATGGCTTCCGCAATACGGTCACCTTTGCGGTATCCTTGGTGATGGAAATTGAACTCGGGGACCAGGCGTGACTGATGAGATAACGCAATATTCAAATGAACACGATTGTAAGGTGTGAGTTCGATTCAGCGTGCTGCCGGTCCTGGATTTCTGGTTGCTGAGTAGAAGTCGCCTTCCGGCGAAAATCTTTTGTTCGCTGACCGTGATCTCCGTTCCTTGGGCCCTTCTTGATATCACTCGATCCAGCCTTCGGCCCAGGCCCATTGCAAAGTCTGAATTGCGCTTTCAGCAGGCAAGATACATTTCCACCGACGAAGAAGTTCTTGCGTGAGCATTGGACGATCGATTTGCTTTAGCAAATCAGCCACGGACACGCCTGCCACGAATACATTCGATTGTCCGTTGCGCTCCACGCCCTCGGTCACAACGACGTGATGCTCGTTCACTGTGGGCAAGGGAACGAACGAGACGCCGTCCGCCAAGCGGATGTACTGCTCCGGTCGCAGGGGTTTCTTTAGAGCGGTGGGAGCGCATGCGATTGCTTCGCCTGCGCGCTTTTGCCAGAAATCAGTGGTAGTTACCGCGAATTGTTCGCGGTACAGCGCCTGGGCCGAAGTAGCATGAAATATCGAGGAGGAGCGGAGGCGGCACCGGTAAAATTTCATCGCGAGATCGGTGCGTTCAGGGTGGTCGATTATAGTGTTGATCACCACAGCCGCATGTAACGCGGTGCCGATGGCCGTTTGCACGCCTTGGGAGGAGAGGGGATCAATGGCGAGCGCGGCATCGCCGACTTTTATGAAACGGTCCGAGACCGGAGATTCGTCCAGAAACGCTGTGGCGGTGCAAGCCGAAACTTCGCCTGAGCGTCCATGTGCTAGCCGATCACCGAGCAGTCGAGACTTCCGGATCAGGTTGTGATAGTGATCCACGCACTTGGCCGATGGATCTACAATTATCGTCGCATTGAACAGGCCTCCGGGTAGCGGCGCCGCCCAATACCAATGCGAGGCAGCGGCTTCGACTATCGTACTAGCGTCCTGTGCATCGACTTCGGACCAGTAGGTGTACAGCGCAAGGGAGGTCGCGCCAACGCGCGCTCTGGCGCCAGGTAGAAAGCGGGATCGACCGCTGGCGTCACCAAGGAATCGAGCGTGGATGGTCTCTCCGGTTCGAAGCGTTAGCGTCCAGCGGGTATTGTCGTGGACTGAATGGGTGATGAGGGCAGGTTGGCGGACTTCAACGCCAGCGCGCCGGGCAGCGTTCAGTAAGAGCGCGTCGAAGGCTCCACGATCCACCTGGTAGCCGCCGTGCGTTTCGCGGAGGCGCAATTGGCCAGCCCAGAGGACCGTGGCGCGCGGCGCTGCTAGGAAATCAGTGTTCTCAATCTCGTCTCTTACCCCGAGCACTTCTAGCAGCGGAAGCGTGCCACCGGTAAGTGATTCACCCACGTGGAGGCGCGGAAATGCATCTCGCTCGATCAGAATCACGCGTCGGCCGAGATTAGCCAATCGGAGTGCAAGCGCGGCCCCGCTGGGGCCACCTCCGATCACACAAACGTCGTAGACCTTACTCAAAATAGGCGGGAACAGCCAACAGCAACTGCACGTAAGTCTGCAGGCAATAATTCAGCCATCCGCGGATATAATCGCACGCGGGCCGTCCGCGGTGGATTACCTCGTGATGACAGCCGCCACCGCAGAGATATCGCGCCCAGCAATCTTTGCACGGGGTCTGCCGATGCACGTGCCGCTCGTCCAACCACCGCGCTTGCCGTCTGCTATCGACTCCATTCCATACATCGCCAAAACGAGCCTCCTCATCCTCCACGAAGCGATGGCAAGCAAAGAGCTCACCCCCAGCGGATACCCCCAGGTACCCGCCGCCCGCGCCGCACGGATACGGCCGGTGCGTCCCTTTGTGAATCTCCTGCAGCGCGGTAGCGAGATTGGAAAAGGCGTACCGCTCCCCGCACAACATGCGCCGTTTAAACTCCTCGCCGCACTCGATCATCTGCCCGAGCATTTCCGCGAGCGAATCACCATACATCTCCTCTCTACCAGAAGGGGCATGTAGCAATGGCGAAAACCCGACACTATGAAAACCGAGCCCAAGCAGTGCATCCAGGGTCTTTTTCAGTTGCAGATTCTTCGGAGTCACCGTGACGCGAGCGGAAACCTGCATCCGGCGCTGGCGCGCAAGTAGCGGCCGCACATTCTCGACTATCCGGCTATAGCTCCCTTGTCCGGCGTAGAAGGGCCGCAGATGGTCGTGGACTTCCCCGATGCCATCCAGGCTGATGGTGACGGAAAAGCCGTGGCGCTCGAAAAACTCACCGTCATCTTCGGTGACGAGCGTGCCATTTGTAGTAATCGAGAATTTCGTTTCGATTCCCCGTTCGCGACTGAGTTTCTCTGCTAGGTCTGTGCTGCTACGGATCAGCTGGCGATTCATCAGCGGTTCGCCACCGAGGAAGGTGATCTGCACGCTTTCGCCCGGTTGTCGTTCGCGGAACAGCAGTTTCACGGCCGCGAGTGCAGCCTCGGTTTCCATCCTCTTTGGTGTATTGCCAAAGCTGCCCTGTTGTGCATAACAATACGTGCAGCCCATGTTGCATTTCTGTGCCACGGCCAAGGAGAGCGAGCGCAACGGCATCTTCGCAGGCGCCTCATCCGTGATTTGTTCTGGCACCTCTAGACCCAGCGTTTCTAACGCACTTATGCTGCCGTGATCGGCTAAGCGCCGAGCGCTCTCGGCCCCAATCGAATAGATTCGGCTACCGTTAACCACCAAAGCGTAATATCCGTAGTCCGTCTCGAACACGTGTACGTCGCGGCTAGGTTGGACGGTATCCATGGCGTTTCAGCGGCGAGGAAAGAATCATGCGACGGGTGGCTCGTCGTGGTTGGCAATGATGAAGCGCAACACTTTTTCCCAGTCGCGAACCAAGTCCAAGTGCGACAGCAGGCGGTCGTCCAGCCAATCATCGCTAACGTAAACTTTCGCTGTGTCGGCCGTACGATTCTTTTGCATCCAATTGTGGCCAGTGGTCGTGCCGTTTGGACCCACTTCGACGTTAACGAAATCCGGCCGGTTGGCCGCCCAATAGAAGCACGAGCATTCGCGATAATCGTTCTGCCACGGCGCACACAGGCTTTGAGTGAATGCACCAGGCTCTGCGATATTCCGTGCGATTACAGGTGTGCCCGGCTCGAAGAAATGGCGCACCCTGAGCCGACGAGTGAGTTGTGTCTTTCCATCAATGGATCGGAAAAGACATTCCACCTCTTCGCCGGAGGCCGATTGGATGACGGTCGCGAGCGCGTTGGACCATTCGAGCGCCATGCGATCGCTGCCAAACGTGTCCGGCAGTGGTCCTTGGATGCCGTCAGCGTTGGGGCCGGTTACAGGGGCTGTTACTTCTACGCCGTGGACGGTAAGCAGGAACATCCCTTTGAGCTCCGCATACTCTTCGCTCTCGGCTTCGAGAACGAAATTTAGCGATTCGTGCAGAACGATGCCGTCCAGGATGCGTCGCCAGGCATTGCGAAAATCCATTTCCAAGCCCGGGTACGCATTAGAAATCGCGGTATCGGGTCTCGTGCTGGGCGGATTTCCCTTGGCCCGATACTGCAACTGCGCCGCGAGGTTCACCGGCCGAACCTCCTCTACTCTTTCTTGGGCAGTCTGTGGTCGCACGCCACGGGACACGATGTACTCGGCGGTCTTGCGGACCTTGGCAACTTGCCGGCGGGTCAGAGCGAGGTGCCGTCCATCCGCATTCCGCATCATACCAGGCATCTTCCGCCGGCCTTCATCGGAAAGATCCCCCACGCGATCGTAGTCGCGCAAGATGCGCCCAAACCACGCGAGCGAACCGCTCTCCAACGCGAGAAGCACCCGTTCGTGCCGAGCGCGGATTGAGAGAGGATCGGCCACTTCCGGGTCGAAGATCGGCTCAGATTTGCGGCCGAAATCCAAGATATCCATGCGAGCCATGCCGACTCCACGCGTGGTACCTCCCTTGTTGAGTTGCCCGGTCTGCATAAGGCGCACCGTTTCCAACGCCCGTCGCACCAAGTCTTTTACCGCGAGAACTTGTTCGTCGGAGGCCGGCGAATCCAGACCGAGCAGCGCCTGCTCCATCTCGTCCGCGACCGTTCGCACTGGCTTGCTATCTGGTGCAAACGTAGGCGGTCCCGCGGCTACGCGTGCAAAGGCACTGAGTGTCTGGCCGCCCATGGTGAGGCGGGCCTCAATTATTCCATCGCACTCGTCATCCACGTAACCGTAGCTCACATGCTCTGTCGGCGTATCGTAGCCAGCAAAGATTTGGTTAGGATTGGTGAGGCGGCGACCCTCGTAGTCGTTCTTGGGGTCATTGGGCTCCTTGTACTCCATCCAGTTGCCTTTTGCGGGATCATAGACTGCCTTTGTGACGTTGGGATCCGCTTGATCGGTCTTTGATCCGTAGACTTTGCCATGGGCCGGAATAAAGCGTGCCCGGATTTCCGGGTTGGTGTCGTTCGGTCGGGCGTACTGGATCCAACCCAGCGGCAGCGATTCGCCGGCGAGAAAGTTCGGGCATTGGCCCAAAACCGGGTGGCGGTCATGATCGCTAATGGGTCCGACAATGGCATCGATTCGATCGTCCGGACTGTTCGTCCGTCGATAGATCTTATGATTGGCCACGTGTAAGGTCCACTGGATCGCCTCGGGTCCGAGACCGCAATCGGCCAGCATTCCTTTCGTCAAAGGAACCCATGCCTCCTCATCGCCCTGCTGTGCCCACACCTCGAAGAAAGGCGCGATCGGGCGAATGCGCCCCTCCTCATCCCGAAAGCTGACCGTCTTTTGGCTACAGCTTTCATCGAGATTGCCTTGTGCGTCTAGACGTAGCGAGACGGCAGGAACGATGCTCCGGGGCGTTATTCCGTCGATTACCAAATCGAAATTTTCCATCGGTTCTGGCGAGGAGCCGAGCCTAGCCACGGCGAAGGGCGGAAGGATGCGGATCGTTTTGATCATTACGGCTAGGCCCCTATGAGTGCATTGATTTGCTGCAGCGCGGTCTCATCCGCTGTCCGTAGCGCTCGCAGAAAGGTTTCGTGCGACCCGGACTCCGATACCATCTCGCCCAACATCGATATGGAAGCCAAAAGGAGATCGCGGTGCATCCGCCACCGGTCGTCGCTATGATGGGGAAGGGCCAGCGAGTATGGCATCTCAAAAGGCGGCCCCGCGCGCAGGTCGGTGCCGGTCTGTAGTGGCATACGCATGAGAATCTCGGAAAACGAACGGATATTGTACATCTCACCAAAGGCCCAGGAAATCAGAGCGGCGCCTGGAAATCGCGAGGTCTCGTCCGTGCGAGCTTCGACGTAGAATGAGTGCAGCAGATACGTCAGCAGCATCCGGTAGCGCAGGTTGCACAATTCGGCCCAAGGGCGGGCGCTCCCTTCGATCTGTCGGTCTCGGTCCGCGTTCCGCGGGTTCGTCGTCGGATTCGTGGCAATGTTTCGCGAAACCCTCCGGTCATCCGGAAATTGCCGGTAGATCTTTAGAAAACGCCCGAAGTGCGATTTCTCCAAATCGCTTTCTATATCGGACCCCTCGCCCTGAGTCGAGACTAGCTGGACGGCTTTGATCGCGCTGTCCCGATCAAATGCTGTTTTCACCAGAATCCGCTGATTCCCCAGTCCCCAGCTATCCGGAGTTGCCTGAAATTTCACTTTTGCTGCCTGGATATCGATTGTCGCGATATATGGATGGGTGTCGGTGAAGGGAGAAATATTTGGTCCCTCGATAATCGGCCCCTTCGTGAAGAAGGAAGTAATCCGATCGTAAATCAATCCGACGCGATGCACATGTAGACAATCGACCTCCACGTATTTCACGATGGCATCGATCTCCTTCTCCAGGTGTAGCCTCTTCAACACCTGCTGCGAGGGCATTTCTGCCAACACATACTTTGCCAACGATTTTTTAGTCAGCGGCTCGAGTTGAAAGGGGAATGGCCACAGCTCCGGGTCGATAATAGGATAGTCTTCACGGTCAAACGAAAGTGGCCCACCTATGACAGTGAGAAGATTCTGCACCGTGGCCAAATGCCCCATTTCCTCGCGTGCAATCTCCAGAATTACGCTGCGCCAATGGCGGACCAATTGCCTCGTCGCCTCATCAGGTTGCTCCTCATCCAGCGAATAGGCCCCATACAAATACTGCACCATCAGTGCGTGTTCAACTTCGGCGCCAATGAGCAATAGCGCTATCGCTTGGTCCCTCGGTGCTAGATCAATAGGAAACGTCGGCACTTCCGTTTCTGATTCGGTCACTCCTTTGGCGACGGCCATGGTCGCTGGCACCGATACCCGATCCCAGACGAGCTGCGATCTCAATCTCTTAGACACGTCTTCTCCCCCGGAAATGAAAGGCTACGAACTGGACAGCTGCTTGCGCGAGGACGATACCAGTGTCGGATGGCGAGAAGTCCCCGAGCTGCTCGAGATAATTTTCAAGGTTCTCTGCAAGCGGATCGATAAACGGGTTTGCACCACGGGTGTGGAATTCTTGCGGCGGTGCGGGCCTGGACATAGAAACAGTATAAGTATCCTTGGGAGGATAGAGGAAAAGGTACGGATAGGCCATACGTCAATCAGCGTATTGACAGGCGTTCCTGTAAGCTCCGGGGCGTTGTTTGACGACCTTTTCGCAAGCAGCCACGAGGCGTTCGCGTGGACTGGCTCGGGGATCTTCACGGGAGCCCCGTAGATCAAGGGAAGTCTTTTAAATCGAAGATCCACCACCCCTCGTCGTCGAAGATGCCTGGAAGATAAGCTGGGACAGGCGGTAAATCTTGTGTGGCTGGCTGGACGCGAATGGTGGAATGCGCGGCAAAAAGGCATTTAGGGTCGTTCTATTGAATCCGGCCGGCCTAAGGGGTTATTTTCCTCCGACTGTTCGAAGATGTTTGTGCCCATTCTTCCCGAATACCTACAGACGAAAAGCTGTGCTAGGGAAGCAGGCGGCGACCAGCCCCGACTGTTTCATGCGGAATCCTAGGAATTTTCGAATTGCTGTCGGGGACATTTCGGACGCTCTAAATCACAGAATTTCTGACGGAATCTTTAAATACACCATACCTTTGATCCTCGACGACCAGGTGATCGGCTCGGGGACACTCGCTACTGTCGACCAAATAACAGGGGTTTTTACAGCGCGACATGTGGCGGATCAGATATTCGAAAAACGTAAAGGCAAGTATATCCACCAGTTTCTTTACGGCCCCCGATGAACAACCGGTGGAATTAAGCATCAAGATTGAGTTTCTAGATTGTTGGCGTTCCGAAGGAACAGACAACAAATTTGGACCTGACTTAGCGTTCATTGTCTTGCCAGAAATTCATCGCTTCACCTTTGAGCTCCGTCGTAAAAAAAGCTTTTGTCCGATCTCAGCTAATCCAGAAAAGATCCTGAAGGTAAAAAGAAGAAAGACACTCGCTGCCGTTGCCGGGTTTGTTTTTGAGGAAACGAAAATAGGTCCTCCGGAGTCGGGATTTACGAGAGTCGAGCGACAGCAAGGTTACGCGTTCATTGGTGGAGCTCGACGTCGGAAACACCAAGAACGAAAATATGATTTAGTCGATCTTGACGGTGATAGAAGGGGCGGTGAGACAATTCCGTGGAACTTTCGCGGTGTCAGCGGAGGCAGTCTTTGGGCTATCGAATTGGTGCGTCGTAAAGGCAATCACCCTGGAACCGAGGAACTCAACGGCCTCGTCTTTATCGGAGTTGCTTTCTATCAGCTGGACCCATTGTCGCAGAACCCAAGGCTTCGATGTCATGGGCCAAAATCGATTTACAAAATTGCGCTTCAAAGAATTCGGAAGTGGTGGTCTCGAGCAAAAAAAGAGGGTTAATCTATCCCCAGCTCCCTGTCCTGGATAAACGACGTGCTTGACGCAATACTTAGGGGTATAGCGCATGAGGCAGACGAAACGCTCTTAAGCCAACTATAAGTCGAACAAAGGATTCAAACTCCTGACTTTCCACCTTCTGCGGCACTGGTTAATACGCAAGCGGTGATGAAGGTATCCCGTTCTTAGTTTTTGGTGATTAGCTTGGCCGCAACGACGCTATTCAGCGGACGCTCGATTTTGGACGTTGATTCGGCTGTCTACTCTTGGTCTTTCTTCTCTCGCTACCGTCCTTCACCAATCGCCCAATTCCCGGGGTCACGCGCGCCGTTGAGTCAACTATAGTGTTCTGACGTTGTCCGCAAGTCGACGTGCCGTAACGCACGGCTCGCAGCGTGAATTCCGTAGGTTCGCGTCAGGAGAGAGCCGTATTCTTTCCGTAAAGTGTGGAGGGGTTTGCTTCCACTTATTCCTTGCTTGCGCAGCCGTACTTTCACCTGCTCGAAGGTCGGCTCGCATCGGTAGTACTGTTGTGGCTTGGATGGCAGCGGCGGTCGCCGGCTCTTGATCACGAACGGTCCTTTGGCGCGCTCGTAATACGCTCGGAAAAGCGCCATGACCTCGCGGTCGACAGGCAGGTCGGCGATCCGAGTCCTCGCTCTTAGGATGAAAATAGCGTGTTGCTTCAATACGGATCACGTTTTCCTCCCAGCGGAACGACGACCACTCCAGCAAATCGATCTCTTTCTTCCTCAGGCCCGCCCCGACTGCCAAAAGAAAGGCCTTGTAGGCTTCCGGCAATGAGTCCCGAAGCTCCGCTTTCGGTAAAGGTGTTACGAGGTACAGTTAGATTTCAATTGATTGCAGATAGGCTGTCCTTTTGGCTTGCCATTGCATCTCTATGCCGCTTAAGCCATCATGGTTAATGACAGGTCTTAGCGTATAGAAGACATACATTTCTAGTGCCATGCGTAAGTACCCATCGTTAACAGGTAACATCTTAAAGGAATGCCTAGTCTTAAAATGATTGGCATATTGTGGTTGAGCCCACTCATTCCAAAATAGATTATATATATCAGAGTTTATAGGTGTTGTTACCTGGATCTTTATACGACCATACATATTATCTGCCGACTCCCCAACATAAAGATGAGTCAGGTTTTTATCTAACACAAGATAGACTCCTCCTTGTGCCCACTCACTATTTTTTCTAGCAAGTAGACTCTCAATAGCGACTGGCTCCGCATCTAGCAATTGAATATAATGCTCCTCAATTCTGTTCATTTGTACGCTCAGAGTAGGATTTGGTTTCGACAGTCTGCGGAATAGCTTAAAGACTTGATTTACAACGAGCCCCGTCTTTCAGGGTGAAGTACCATGGTCCGTTCATTCTCTGTGCCATGAGTGCGATCAGAGAAAGAAATTTTGTCGCCACTTGCGTAACTCGCTTCCAGTGCCGGGAAGAGCTCATCCGTCGGAACCCAACTGTCTCCCTGAATCATTTTCTGCAAGGCGGTGAAATCTCCTCTGAAAGCCTCAAGGCTCGGTTTGAGTTCAGGAAAATACAGGTCAACCAGCATGCGGCATGTGCGCATCATCTCGTACTGGTCTTTGATCCATTCATCTACTTCAGCCGCTCCAAGATTGCCGATCGTTTAGCATTTCAGGCCCATACTCCTAACTTCAGCAACCGGGTCATCAGATTGCTGGCAAAGCGGCGACAGCCTTTGCCAAAGCTTCGGTGCCGACATGCGTGTAGTGAGCGCTCATAGCCTTGGATTCGTGTCCGACCAGCTCCATGACGACAGCTTCGGGGATACCAGCATCCTTCAATAGCGAGACTGCCGTGTGCCTCAACGAATGAAAGGAAAGACCGTTTGCGGCTCTCTTAGCGCGCCTTCCTTTTCCTTTACTCACATGATGCGGCGCTTTTTCCCGAAGGCCGGCCTGGGCTAAGAGATCGGCAAACTGATTTGATAGAGTGCCGGAGCGTTTTTGGCTTCTGACCGTAGCCGCCGCCTTCGGATGCAGACAAGCGCTCGACTTATCGCATGCGGCGAGGTGCTCCTTTAGTGGTACCGCGATCGGAAGAGAGAGGCGTTTGCCGGTCTTGCGCGCCCTAAGGCGGATTTCATTTCGAGCCAAGTCGATGTTGTCCCACGATAGAATTGCCAAATCGCTAAGGCGCTGGCCGGTGTAGAGCCCGAATAAGATCATGCTTTTCCATTCCTGATCCGCCAGATCGTAAACGTTCCGGATCTCGGGAATCGTGAACGGCCGGCGGGGGTCCTCGCCAGTTTTGCGAACCGATTCTACAAACTCAGCCGGATCCTCGATGATGTACCCGTCGCGTTTGGCTGAGCGGAAAAGTGTCTTGATCGCTCTTAAATCATGGTTCGCCGTTTTGGCGCTTACCTTTTCCGCGAGACCATTGCGAAACTCAACGATCATCTGGCGGGTGACGTTGGCTAGATCGAGCTCGGCCGCGGGGCCCAAGAACTGAAGAAACTTCGTTGTGCTCTTGCGGTAGAAATCCAGGGTCGCCGGCGCTACTTCCGGCGCCTTGTTTTTTAGCCAAGCCGCTATGAATTCGCGCATGGTCGCTCGAGGGACACTTTCGCCATAAGCCTCCCGAAAGAGCTCAAGCAGTGTCTCGCGCACGGTCCTCACGGGAAGTTTGCGTTGACTGACTTGCTCGTATTGCTCAGCGACTCTCAACGCCTTTTTCCGATCGGTCTGTTTGGTTGATTTCCGGCGTTGCCTGCCCTGTAGGTCTCGGAAGCACGCAAACCAGTATTTGCTGCGCGGTTTTCTTATGATGCTGGCCATTAAGGTGAAAGGAGTGCTGGTAACGGCTACCCAGGAGCGCTGGTAACATCCACCAATTTCTGCTAACATCCATTACTTTCTAGATCACCTAGCGAGTCCTTTATTTAAGCACGTTGGCGGACATTCGTGGAAATTAGTGGAACCTCATTTGGCGAATCGTGGGTTCGAATCCCGCCGGCCCGATAGCAACCGCGAATGCAGGCAGATTTAAAAACTGAACCTCGAATGCATCCGCGGTTCTTCCTCCGCGCCTTGCCGGTCATCGGCTGGTGCCGGCCGGTCACATCCGGGGTTGAACGGTCGATTCGCGTTGATTGGCGTCCATTCGCGATTAATTTTGTCGTTCCTAAAATTAATGATCGCCAAAAGACTTAGGAATATCCTTCGATTTAAAGGTTGGCTCAGCGGCGCCGCGTTCTCGGCGTTGACGGCGATCGCCGCGTTCACGGCGTTTACCGCCTGGGCGCAGACGCAAGGCACCCCGACTCCGTCTCCTTCGCCAAAGGCTAAGGCATCTGCGTTCGGAAGGCCGTCTGCTGCCCCGGTCCCGTCGGTGCAACTTCCTCCCGATTTGTTGCCGGATCCGCAGCATGTTCCGGTGCCGACTCCGCCTCCACCGGCCACCAATGATCTGCTGCCGGAAAACAAACCGGCGCCAACCCCGATAGAAACTGCGCCGGATCAACAAGATCTTTTACCGGCGACTCCGACCCCCGGCCCTTCGGCGTCGGCGTCGGGCCAAGCGGAAGAGAGCCCGACTCCCAAAAAATTAGCGGAACAGATATTAAAAGAAAAAATGCGGTTCCGGCAGCTTCAATCGATGGCCGAGCGTGATCCGCATTCAATCGACCTTTGGAAAACTGCCGGTCGCCAATCCACGATGGAATATCGACGGGAATGGCAAAGGCTCTATTACGTTTATGTCTGCGAAATTATGCGCAAGCTAGATCCGAGCGTATCGAATTTGATCGACGCTTGGGAACAGACGCACGTCAGTGCGGAGTCACTTCACAACACTAAACCGACGGTGCCGCGGCAAGAGTTGCTCGGTCCATCAGGCGCCGAATAGGCGCAGCCTGCTTCATCGGTACGCGGATGCGGATTTGCCAATGTTTCAGGCTGAAAAGAGATCCTTTATGAATGCTAAGATAGGAGCTTTTGTCATTCTACTAACCTCAATCACGATAACCTTTGCCCTTCAGACCGCCGCGCAGGCCGATCCGATTGCTGATCTCCGGTCCTTATCGGTATTCAAAGACGCGGATTTGGCCAAACTCTCAAGTGGTGACGTCCTTGCTAACCGAGGCCCGGCCATGCGATTTTCGCGTGGGTTATCGGTTGAGAGCGCTTACATTGTGCGAGCGCCGGTCAAAACCACGGTTGGGTTAATCCAGCAATGGAATCCAACTCGCCATTCTGAGCTCAAAGTTTACCTGAGCGGCGATATTTCTGGCCGGGGCCTCGGCGAGTTTCAGAGTCTTAGTTCGGCGCCGTCTAATTCGTCGGTGAAGGCCTTCGTTGATGCTACCGAGAGGCTGCCCGGGGACGCATCCAAACTACAACTGAATAGCGCCGAGGCGAAAGAATATGCTCCGGGCTCAGGAAACGAGGCGATGCCGGCATCGGTGGTCACATTTTGGAGTCAAGCCCTGGCTCAACGCGTAAAAGCCTTTCTTTCTGGCGGTCTGTCCGCCCAGCCGGCCTACCAAACCACCGGAGCGAACATCGTTCCTTCGGAAGAGGTTGCCGCTTTATTAAGAGATGGGGGCAACGCTCGCTCGCAATTTGCTCCGCTGATCTCCAGCACCGCCGTCGAGGGTGGCCGCGGCTCGCTGATGCCGACCTTGTACTGGCAACTATTCGATGTTGAAGGTCAGGCGGCGGTGAGTTTGAACGCTTTTTATGCCAAGCCGGCTGGGGATGGCTGGCAAACCGTCGATCTGGGGTACTTCGCCAGCGGTGGGTTCTATGCCCTATTGACCTTCCATCAGCTCTGGCCGGTTCAAGTGAACGGAGCCGATGCAACGTTAGTCTGGCGGGTCGACCTCACCTCGGCCTCCCAGCTAGGAGAGTTACGGGGCGTTGAACGGCTCGGTTCCGGCGCTGCTATGATGCGCGAGGTACAAAAGGGGATTAAAGCCTTCCTCAGAGACGTTCCTGGTGGTAGATAAAGTCGCATATCTTGCGGAGGATTTATTGTTTTGAGGACGTACATTTGGCTGAAGCGATTGGGGCAGGGCGTGTTCCTGGCCTGTATCGCAAATCTGGCGGCTAGCGTTGCCGATGCGCAGGACATCGCTACCGGCCAGAGGTTGACGAGTTACCTCGAGGGTTCGACCGTTTCTCCCTTCTCTTACGAGTTCGCGACCGATGGAGCCTATATCGGGAATGGTTCTGTAAGCCGGGGCCATTCCTCAGTCGGAGACTTCACGGAGATCACCAACTCCATCAATTTTGTGGTTTCTGACCAAATCAGGGACTCCATCATCCTACGCTTAGGGCTTGAATGGGCGCGGTATGCTTTCGACGCTCACAATCCGTTCGAACCTATACCCGACGTCATCAACGCACTCGATATACCAATCGGAGCAGACATCCAGCTGACTTCAGCCTTGTTGATGAGATTGGAAGTGCACCCGGGATTTTATGGCACGTTTGACGATATCTCGTTTCGGGATGCCAATATCCCGTTCGTCGCGGGTCTCTCTTATTTCGCTAGCGCGGATTTGATTTTCATCGCCGGTGTCAGTGTCGATCTGGACGCCCATATCCCGGCGATTCCGGCGGTTGGGGTCCACTGGAAACTATCCGATCGCTGGACGATTGACGGCGTCGCGCCTCGCCCGCAGCTGCAATATCATCTTTCCGATAAAGTCACGATTTTTACGGGAGCAGATGTTCGGGAAACCACCTTCCGGGTGGATGATCGGTTCGGCAGCGCCCGCGATCTACCGGTATTGAACAGCGCAATCCTCGATTATTGGGAAGTCCGAGCCGGTGGCGGCTTAACCTGGAACGTGGCTAAAAGTCTCAAATTGGACATGGAAGCGGGTTTCGCCCCTTATCGTCGGTTCGATTTCTATCGCGCGGATATCAAGGCGGTGTCGTCGGATTGGATTCCTTACGTCCGACTTGGACTTTCTGCGAAATTTTGACTCTACCGGGGTATTGGGAGTATGGGTTTGGACTCAATGTCCTAATCCGTATGTTCTTTCGAAGATTCCATGCCTAAACCGCTAATCGTTCTTAATGATCTATCGAAGAAGTTTGGCCACACGGCCGCCGTCGATAAGATCTCGATGTCAATCGGTGAGGGCGAGGTCTTCGGGTTTCTCGGAGCAAATGGTGCAGGAAAGACGACCACCATCCGGATGCTGTGCGGCCTCGCTAAGCCAACCGGCGGCAGTGCATCGATCGATGGGCTCGACGTCTGGAGAGATCGATTCCGTATTCGGTCCAAGTTCGGTTATGTGTCGCAGCGATTTAGCCTCTATGGCGATCTGACCGTCCGGGAAAACCTTCGCTTTTTCGCCGGAGCTTACCGGCAGAATCATGTGAATGATCGAGTCGCCCGGATGGTTAAAGAGATGGATTTGGAGCCGTATCGTGATACCCGAGCGGGCAAGCTCTCGGGCGGTTACAAACAATTGTTATCGATGGCCTGCGCCCTGATTCACGAGCCGGCCCTGCTATTCCTCGATGAACCCACGGCCGGACTCGACCCGGTTCATCGGCAAACGATTTGGGATTTTCTTTACCAAGTGACCCAGTCCGGGACCACGATCTTCGTGACCACTCATTACATGGACGAAGCTGAGCGTTGTACCGATGTGGGCTTTGTCCAACATGGACGGCTGGTTGCCAAGGGATCGCCGCGCGAGCTCAAACAAGGACTGGGCGGTGATATGCTCGAGGTACATGTGGAGCCGCCGATGCCCGCCGTGTTGGAGCTAAGGAAGTTTCCCGGGGTTGCCGGGGTCGATTTACGGAGCGGCCGCTTACGAGTGCACGCCGCGGATCCGCATGGATTGGTTGAGCAATGGCATCGGTCCTGGCCGTTCCCCGGCCTCAAATGGCTCGGTTATTCCTGGGTGGAACCCGACATGGAGGATGTCTTCAACGCTTATGCTCAAGGCCATCATTTGCAAAATCAGAATCAGGGTCAGGTTGAGGCAGCCGTAAAATGAGTTTCACTGGCTCCCTGAAAGCGGTCCTCACTATTGCGTACAAAGAGTTTGTTCACGTCTGGCGGGATCGTCGCGTTCTTCTTTTGATTTTAGTGCTTCCGCCATTCTTTACTCTCGTATTTGGCCATGCCTTTGAGGGCACCGCCGTTCGAGACGTGGTGACCATGTTCCATGACGCCGACGGTAGCGCCGAAAGCCAGAAATTCGCTGACTTGCTCCATGGTAAAGATGTCTTGGGAGCCTTGGTCGAGGGGAGCGACAACCCCGAAAAGGTGCGGAAAGACATCAACGATCTCTTACAGAATCTCAGAGATACTTTTGCCTGGAAACCATGGACCGGAGACCAGAAAGGCCCGGTTAATTTGATCGAAAACGGTGCCGATGCGGCCGTTGTCATACCGAAAGGATGGGGGCAGGCCCTTTTAGAAGGTAAACCGATGGCCATGCGCGCTGTTCTCGACGGATCCGACACTAACACTGCGCCATCGGTCCAGGCCGTGCTTCAGCAAGCACTCGGGGTCTTTCAACTCAACGAGCGGTATGAGCTCATTAAGAACTTACCGGGTGAAGTCGTTGATTTGGGGGAACAGCTTACTCCCGCAACCCAGCACGAATTCAGTTCTTCCCTGACCCCGTGGGAGTTCGACACCGAAATTCTTTATAATCCGAAGCTGTTGTTCGTCGACTATGTCGTACCCGGGATGGTCGGGCTCATTTTGCAGCTGGTCACCGTTACTCTGATCGCCAGTACGATCACCCGGGAACGGGAGGTGGGCACCCTATCGCAGCTTTTAGTTACCCCGTTGCGACAGTCAGAAATCGTGATCGGCAAGGTGTTGCCTTATCTTTTCATCTCGATGTTTCTCATTGCCGGCACCATCGCCATCGGCCATCTCCATTTCGGGATAAAGATTCATGAACCCTTGCTGTTGTCGGTGGTTTGTTTCCTCTTTCTCCTCTGTTCACTAGGTCTCGGTTTGCTGATCTCGGCATTCTCTAAGACTCAAACGCAGGCGATCCAATTTTCCGTCTTTCTTCTGCTGCCGATCATTCTTTTGTCGGGAGCGTTCGCACCGCTTAGTCAACTCCCGATCAGCATCAGAGTCTTTTCCGAGCTCTTCCCGTTGACCCATTTTTGTCGCGCATTCCGCAGCGTGAACATGTACCGCGCCGATTTCGGGTTTATCTCCACCGATCTGCTGGCGCTAGCCGCTGGTGCGGTCATTACCTGTATTGGCGCCGCCTTTTTGCTGCGCACGGCCGAGGATTGACGGTAGGATGAGCTCCCGCTCATCCGGGGTAGCGGTGTTGCCGGTAATCCCGCTCCTGTCAACGATGTGGCGACTGGGCGAAACGGCGAATGGGGGAGTCAGCGTGCGCGGGAGTGCCGGGGGGGTGCGAGTGACGCATGGCCCGAGGCAAGCGGGCAAGGTTTTAGCGACCCCCGGTAGCGGCGACTGTCCCAAATGCCGGTTGTGTGCCCAGCTTTAACATATTCTCAAGGTGGTTGGTCAGTCATGTCTCAACGCGCAGTCGCCATCCTAGCGTTGGGATGGCGACTGCGCGTTGAGTCAATAATCGTCGATCGCTTCGGTTCAATTGTTTGGCGGTGAACGTCAGAAGTGCATTGGGACAGTCGCCGCTACCGGAGTCGATAGAATCTTGCCTGCGCTCCGGCAGCTCACCGGCAGGTTGCAAAGCGTTTAACTATGACGGCGGCGCACATTTTCTCCAGAGTCGCCGCCGTCCGGTCTGCGGGGTCGTTCTGGATGAACTTCCCCGCATTATTTCAAGCTAAGTTTAGCTTCTAGTTTTTGGTCACAGCAACCGCAGGGATCGACGCGGGAATCACTCCGGCTTGAAACAGATCCGACAAATCCGACGTTCCGTCCGGGGACGGATTGGCTGCGTCATTCAAGTACCCGGTCGGGGTGCTGGCCGTGACCTGAAAGATCTTCTGCAGTGTGTTCACATCCGAAGAGTGAGTATAATCTTTGGTGCTAGCGTAAGCATTTCCTTTGGCCAGCTTCGAAATCACAATTTCTCCTAAGGTGTGATTGAAATTGTCCGGAATGACTCCCTCGGTTTCATCCCACCAAATGACAATCACGCCGTTTTCCTTAAATGCCTGTGAAGCCATGATCTTAGGAATAACAATCGAGAGGAAGTTATCTCCCGCCGCGATGGCCGATTGGTCGCCCGTATAGTGAACTCCCAGATAGGTAAATCCGTTATTCAGTGACGAATGCATATCGTTGTACTCATCGGGCGTGATGAGGTTATATTTGGCGACATTATTTGTGTCCAAATCCGCGAACAATTGCTGGAGCGGTTTGTAATGCTTCGTCTCTGGATTGGAGCTGGTTGGGTCATCCCCTCCGTTGGTATCCACAAAAAATAGGGTGCCATCGTGCTTGCAGGCGAAGCTGTATTGGTTACTGCCGTTGTAGGGATTCGTGTAGCTAGTCGCAGTTCCGTTAAAAGTCACCAAAGGCACAGTCCTTGCCTTTGCGGCTACCGGTACACTAGTGGGCGTTCCGCCTTGGTTGGCATTGCCGCCGTCGGTGTTCAATAAATCGATATCCTCCTGATAAGCCTTCCACGAGATGCCGGCAGCTTGGAGCAGCCCGCTTAGATTCTGGCCACTAACCGCCGTGTGAGTAGCCAGATAGGCCAGGATGGCGGGCACGGCCGGGTCGACGCTCGCGTAAGGATCATTATCGGCGAAAATGTGTAGATTGCTTCCGCACTCTTGCCAAATGTAGTTGGGCTCCGAAGGATGGATATTAGCCTCCGTGTCAGTTGCCCGAGCTAAGGCATTGTGATAAGCGGTACAATAAGAAACCAGGGCAGCTTTCGGATTGCCGGGTGTCACCAGACTATTGATGTACGGGGCTGCCGAATTTCCGGAGATTTGCTGTGGCCCCTTCTCAATCGAAGGCTGAGTCCAGTTATGGTTTTCCATATCGATATAGAAAACGACGCCAACCTGGTTATTGGGTTGGGCGGAAGCAGGGCTGGCGGACAGAAAGCACGCTGCTAAGCAGGTGCCGAAACATACGGATGCAATATCGCGCCCGATCTGAGCGCGGCGGTGAATTTTGAACATGGGGTTGACTGGGCTGATTGCCCGAGACAGCAAACTACGCTTTACCCAGTCAATCGTCAGGTGCCGTCATGTTACGTTTTAGTCACCGACCGGACTTGATCCAGAAACCGAGCTTGAGCAGCGACTTGTTCGCCATTCTGCGGGACGCGAATGTAGGTCGGCTCAGTCCGTTGTTCTCTGGCTTTCACATTATCCTTCCAATAGATATCCAATATTTTATCTATCCGGTCCCGCAACGGTGCATCCTCAATCGGAAAACAGATCTCTACTCGTCGAAAAAAGTTCCGAGCCGTCCAGTCTGCGCTGGCCAGATAGATCTCGGGCCTCCCGGCGTTCTCGAAACGATAAACCCGGCTGTGCTCGAGGAAGCGGCCGGTGATGCTGCGCACACTAATATTCTCGCTGACCCCTGGTACGCCAGGGCGCAAACAACAAACACCCCTTACTAAAAGGCGGATCTGGACCCCCGCTTGCGAGGCGGAGTACAACGCCCGGATCACTTCTTGGTCAACCAAGGCGTTAACCTTCGCATAAATGCCGGCGGGCCGCCCAGCGGCTGCGTTGCTCACTTCCCGCTGGATCATTTCCAAAACAAATTCATGTAATCCTTTCGGCGCTGCTTTTATCTTTTCCAATTGCGGAAAGAGCGCGACTCCGGTGAGCCAGTTAAATAGTTCCGCTGTGTCGTTGGTGATCACCGGTTCGCAGGTCAGCAAACCGAAATCTTCATAACTTCTGGCGGTCGAAGGATCGTAATTACCAGTCCCCAGATGCAGGTAGCGCCGAATTCCGTTTTCTTCCCGGCGAACCACCAAGGCGAGCTTAGCCCGGGTGATTAAGCCGGCGATCCCGTACACCACATGGGCCCCGGCTTCCTGGAGCATACGTGCCCATTTGATATTCGCGGCTTCATCAAAACTTGCCTTGAGCTCGATCAACACGGTGACCTGTTTCCCGCTTTCCGAAGCTTCGGCTAGCGCAGCCACGATCGGGGAATCGCCCCCGGTCCGGTATAGCGTCTGTTTGATGGCCATGACATTCGGGTCCTCGGCCGCTTGCCGGATGAAGTCGACCACCGCCTCAAAGCCGTCATAAGGATGATGCAATAAGATCGGCCTTGCCCGAATCTGGGAGAAAATATCTTGGGTCTGCTCCGGGACGGTTACCCTTGCCGGAACAAATGGTCGAAACTTCAGGTCCGGCCGATTGACTTCCGTGGTAACTGGCATCAGCCGCAAAAAATTGATCGGTCCATTTACCTGGTACAGATCTTCCTCGGCCAAACCGAAGGTTTGTAGTAATTGATCAGCAATGTGGCGCGGGCAATCGGACTGCACCTCTAAGCGGACGGCGTCCCCTCGGCTCCGCTTGCGCAATTCGTGTTCGACCGTCTTGAGAAAATTGTCGGTCTCTTCCTCATCCACATACAGATTACTGTTCCGGGTAACCCGAAACTGATAAACGCCTTTTACGGTTACCCCGTGGAAGAGGGCGTCGACATGACTCTGGATCAGGTTCCCAATGAAAATGTAGCGATACATGCCTTTCTCGCCGGCTCGGTAGGGAAGTAAGCGAGGCAAGATGTGTGGCACCTGAACAACCCCCAGATTCGTGCTGATGGCATCACCTTCCAGTTCAACCGCGACATTCAGACTTTTGTTCAACAATTGCGGGAACGGATGAACCGGATCAACCGCCAGCGGGGTTAGCACCGGAAATACCGATTTCTCGAAGTACTTCGTGTAATAATAGGTTTCTTCCTGCGTCAGTTCGTCGCACCTTAGGAAAAAAATGTTATTCTCCTCCAGGGCCGGAACCAATTTCTCCCTCCAGATCCGGTACATGTCACTTACCATCCGGCGCACTCGCACTGAAATCGCGGCCAGTTGTTCGCTCGGGCTCATCCCATCGGACCCCGGAACCGAGAGATGGCTTTGCCGCTGCTGCTTTAGCCCAGCTACCCGTACCTCGAAAAACTGATCGAGATTCGCCGCCACAATGCAAAGGAATTTTAAGCGGTCGAGGAGGGGATTGTTGGAATCATCGGCCTCTTCCAAAACTCGCTGATGATATTCCAGCAGGCTGAGCTCGCGGTTATTGTAGAGCGAAGGGTCAGATAGATCTGGCGAGACCGTGGCCTGTTTAGAGAACTGTCCGAAGGTCTGATCGGTGGCTCCATTTCCGGCGTTACTCGAACTATTGGCACGCTCTCTAACCTGTAGGGGGCTGGACATCCCCCAATGTACGGTATTTCTGTTGGGCTGTCCGCCCCCAAATCGTCCTCGGCGGCTCCCTATCGTCCTCGGCGTCGTCGTCCTCGAAAGTGTTGCTCCCAGCGTAGGAGTTTCCCGCGCGTCAGTTTCTTCGAAGGCGTGGTTACGCTGGGAAATGGCCGCACCCTCAAAATCTTCGAGGACGAGGACGATAAAGGCGGCCTGTCGCGTGGGTGAGCGTTATTCAAACCACGCCAACCCCTCAGCAGGGCACAACGACCTTTTTACCGAACCCCGCCAAACGCCGCCGCATTCAGACGGAAAAACTCTTCCAACGTCTGCGGTTGTTGTCTCGTCACGCGCTGAATCGGTTCACCGATTTCCGGGCCGGCTTTGGGACGACCCGCGCTTCGAAAATACCGCCACAAACTGGAGAGATGATCGACCGCATGAGGATTGATCCGCTCTTTGACTGCTTCCACCCAGCGTTCGTCGGTGATCGGAATGTACTTGATTGGCCGTTTGAGCACCGAACTTAGCGTATTGACGATTTCATTCACTGTCGGTGTCTCGCTAATCAAATTGTAACGCTTCTGATCGGGCGTGCCTGGAGCCAGCAGCAAAGCTGCCGCCATTTGAGCGCAATCTTCCGCGCCCACGAGTGGGAATACCGCGTCGCCTTCGCCCCAGGGCAGAAAAATAGTATCTTGCTCGGAAACCGTCCGTCCGATGAGTGCTCGTACATTCTCAAAAAATGGCGGTGCGCTGAGGTGGACGGCGCCGACTTGCGCCCAATCGAATATTTGATCCGCCAGCCGATGCTGCAGATTCCGAAAACTTGGGGCCGGGGAAGTATCTTGAAGCTGCGACATGTTTACCACCAGTTCCGTGCCGGCCTCGCGCGCGGCTTGTGCGAAGATGGTAGTCGCTTCGAGCAGGCCGTCGTCGACCGGAAAAGTGAAATAAGCTCGTTTAACACCTTGGATGGCCTGGCGGACCAGATCGGGATCTAAGAGATCACCGGCCACGACTTCGGCGCCGAGGTCCCGGAGGCGCTCGGATCGCTCGTCGACCCGGTGAACCAAAGCACGCACTTGGACACCGTGTTCGATTAAAAGTTGCAGGACGCGGTTACCGGTTGACCCCTGGCGGCCGCCGGCGGCGCCAGTTACTAGGATAGGGGCAGACATTTTTGAATTAGAATTCCTTTCTTAGGGAAATGATTAGATTGACTATCTAGCGCAATATGATTAACATAATATTGTAATGGCTGAGTAATATGACAGTCGTAATAAAGTGTCAAATGTTATTCCAGGTAGGGACTAGCTCCTGCTGGTCATTTGGTGGTACCCGAAAGCGAGGGTCTATAAGGTTTGCTAGCGCTGAGCCCGCGCCTTATGATGTCCATCATGATGTGTGATGCTCCCAAAAGTACAAGGCGGCTGCCGAGCCAACCCCAACAGCAGCAGCGCTTCTCCCTTGTGTCGCCACCAATCACCAACCTGTCCGACGTAGCTAAAGGGGGAGATGGGGCGAAGTCGGATCACTAGTCACCAAACGTGCCTTGGCCCAAAGAACATAAGCGTTACACCCGTGAACGGATCATCGAGGCGGCCGCCGCTGCCTTTCGAGAACATGGCATCGATGAGGTCGGGGTGGCCGACGTTATGCGTAAGGCTGGACTCACCCATGGCGGGTTCTACGCCCATTTTGCCTCAAAAGACGACCTTCTGGCCAAGGCAATCCAATACGCCTCCGAGCAAGTCAGCGAGCTGCTGGAATCAGCAGCTAAGGACCCTACGTCAAACCGGCGTCTTTTGGATGCGGCTTTGATCTATTTGAGCTCGGCTCACCTTGCTCACCCCGAATGGGGATGCCCGATCGCGGCTCTTGGTCCTGACTTGGTTAGGAGCGGCCAGAAAGCTCGGAGAACACTCGCCGCCGATATCCGGACCCGGCTAAAGCAACTTCAGGATCTCACCCCGGGGCAGATGCCGGCCGAAACCCGGAAACGCCAGGTCGCCGGTGCGCTGGCCTGTATGGTAGGCGGTCTGATTATTGCCCGCGGCCTGGAGGACTCTGAAGGGTTGGAATTCCTAAAGGATTGTCACGGGTTTTTACAAGAGAGTCTGGCAAAGACTGACCGCAGAAAACCTGCCGCCTGAACGTGAGAGGTAGGGCGAGGCTCCCGAACAACCCAAATGTTTCTCGACGCGGCACGCGTCGTTGTATGATTTCGTTCCCGACGCCGGTTTGAACTCAGGAACCTTGGCTATCCGTACCATGGTTCCGTTTGCATCGAGCACCGAGCGCAAATCCATCGTGACTCTTATAGGTGAGTCCAAGACGTCCCTCGTAAAAAGCCCTCGCCTCATCGAAGTTCGCGGTAGCAACAAAAGCTACGATCTTGTGGTCGGCTAACATTGGTCTAACTCTGTCCATTCGTTTAACCCGTTTGGAGAAGGTCTGGCAAGGAGCGATTCCGGCTGCTCAGCTATTACAGGGTGCTGACGCTTATCTGGTCCGGTGCTTAACTATCAATCACCTTTTCAGTGATCGATAGCGTTAGTGCGAGGCACTACAAAAGAGTCGGTTTAACGATAGTCCCTTTGGAGTTCACCATAACGCTGCGTCCAGCCGGGTATAGCGTTATCATCGAGATGGGCTTCTAAGCGATCGAGGTAGGTGTGGGTTCCAGGGACATATCCGCTAGCATTGGCCAGGCTTAATCCCCGGTGTGTGAAGGTCAGGAGAGTAGTCTCACCCTCATCGACCAGTTCATAGCGAACTACGCCGCCGCGATTGAGGCCCTAACCCCATCCGCATAAGGAGTCTTCTGCAACGGACCGACAAGCCCGCTGAGGGCGGTGTCATCCAAGAACAACGGTTGAGTTTGCAAATAATGCATCTCCGCCACTTCCCGGAGCAGCGGGTTGAACCACCCCATTACCTGCAGCGATCTTTTACCGACCACCAATTTTCGAAGCGGCCGACCGGTTATCGACTCCGTCAATTTGATCAGCTCAGCTTGAGTGATTCGCCCGGCGCCGGCCAAATGCCAGGCTCTCCCGAAAGCACGCTCTTCCCGGATGAGGTCGACCAAAGTACGAGCTGCGTCCGGAATATAAACATACTCATGTGGTTGATCGAGTGGCCCGATGAGCTGAGCGGTTTTGCCGGAAGCCGCGGCTTGAAAGAGGCTGGCCAGGTAGCTGCGACTGACCTTGGGACCATAGAAGTCCGGCAATCTCAGAATCGCTCCCCGGATGCGGCCGGCGGTATCGGCTGCCAAGAGAAGATCTTCTTGTTGCTTGCGCATCCGCCCTTTGAAAGTATGCGGGTTCCGCGGGTGATCTTCTCGAACTAATGCCGTCTGGGCTATCCCGAACGGATAGACGGTTGCGACTAGGACGCAGCGTGCCACTCCGGCGCGGATAGCAGCCTCCAAGACCTGTTCAAACAGGACTGGGTGCAAACGGAACTCAGTGTAATGGACACCGACGAGATAGATTATGGTATCAACGCCTTCCAGGGCAGCCATAGCGGTGTCCGGGCTAGCCGGGTCCCAGACGGCGAGCTGGGCGCTGGGGTAAGCGTTGAAGGCCGCCGCCAACTGGGAGCGCGATCGGCCGACCACCCGGAAGGGGTGGGGAGCGAGGAGTGGGGCGAGAGCCTGGCCGAGAGTACCGGAAGCACCGAACAAAGCGAAGCGGGGTTGTGGCAGAACAGTAGTCATAAAATGAACGATGTTTAGTGAACAGCGTTCAGTTTTAGCTGGATTCTGGGTTCAGTCAAATTTAGTTTTTAGGCCGTGCGCACCACGGATCGCCGCGCCAAGCGTAAACAACTGCTCCGCCAGAAGATCCTCGATGCTGCGCGCGAGATCCTGCTGTCGCAAGGATTCGCCGCTCTTACCATGAGACGAGTCGCTGAAGCGATCGACTATGCGCCGGCCACGATTTATCTGCATTTCCAAAGCCGAGAACAAATTGCTCAAGAACTCTGTTTCGCCGGTCTCCTCCGGTTACACGAACGTTTACAGGCGGTCACCGCGGATGAACCGGCTGCGCGGTTGGCGGGTTTCGCGCGAGCCTACTTAGAATACGCCCGGGACGATCCGGAGACCTACCGATTGATTTTTATGGCGGACCCACAATTAACCAAGGCAGTCTTTACCCATCAGTCGGCCGACGGAGCCGGAGCCGCGGCAATGGCTTTGATCGTCAATGCGTGTTCGGAACTCCGAACCAGCTCACGAAAACCGGCTCCAAAACCGGTCGAAGTAGCGGAGTTGTTTTGGGCAGGCCTGCACGGCTTAGCCAGCCTCCGTCTCGCCTGCTCTCAGGCTCTAACCAGCGATGAGTTCCGTTTGGCGCAGCTTTTTACAGTGACGATCACGGACTGGTAGAAAGTAGGAGTACAAGGAGTACGAGGAGTACGGCGGCTTAAAGATCCGTTGGGCGATAACCTTCGCCCCGTGTTCTACGCAATGAAGCGAACACTAAAGAAGAGCAACCGGCCGTAGGCTCTCCTTCGTTAACTTCGTTACCTTCTGTAAAAAAGATCCGGTCGGGGCCCGCCCCGTCAGACCCAGGCTTGCAGGCTTGTCCGCACTTCATTAGCTTCGTTTTCTTCTGCGAACATATGCTCGGATGAAGGCGATTCTTTGTTTCGGTGATTCTAATACCTGGGGTTATCGTCCGGATGGGACCGGTCGATTCGGATGGGAGGTGCGTTGGCCTGGAGTTCTTCAAAGGGAGCTATCGGGCTACGCGCGGGTGATTGAAGAGGGCCTTAATGCTCGTACTTCGGTGTTCGATGACCCGGTAGAAGGGGTCTCCGTTTGCCGGAATGGATCGCGGCACTTGCCGGTTCTGCTGGAAACGCATCGGCCCTTGGATTTAGTCGTTATCTTTCTTGGAGTAAACGATCTGAAGCGGCGGTTCGATGCCGCTCCCTTTGATATCGCTCAAGGAGCCAGCCAGTTAGTGGGAATGGTACAACGGTCGTTGGCTGGTCCGGAGGGGCGATCGCCCCAGATCCTCCTGATTTGTCCGCCGCCGGTTAAAGTCCTCAGCGCATTGGCTGGCCTCTTTGAAGGGGCTATCGCTAAATCGAGCGGCTTAGCCAGTGAATATGCTTGGCAGGCCGGCCGGGCCGGATGTCACTTTCTTGATGCCGGTGCCATCGTCAGCCTCAGCCCGGAAGACGGGATCCATCTGGATGTCGAAGCACATAGCGTTCTTGGCGCCAAAGTTGCCGAGCTAGCCAGAAACATTCTCGGCGCCTGAAATTCAGGGCGAGTCAGGGGGGAGGGGTGTCGGTCGCGGATAGGAAGAGGCAAGGCCTGGCGGGGAAGTAATCAGTAATCAGTGAGTCAGTAATGAGTTTGATGCAATGAGCGATAAAACGGAATTCTTGAAACATTTGTATGAGCGTTTCAATGCGCGGGACATGGAAAGCGTGCTAGCCGTCCTGCACGAAGACGTTATTTGGGCAAACGGCCTGGAAGGTGGGCACGTCTATGGACGTGAAGGTGTCCGCGACTACTGGACGCGCCAATGGAAGATGATCGATCCGCATGTCGATCCGGTCGAGTTTACTGAAGGCGCCGGCGGCGAACACATCGTCGAGGTACACCAGGTGGTGCGCGACCTGCAAGGCAACCTGTTGGCTGACACGATGGTAGGACACATTTTTCGGATCAAAGCCGGGCTGGTCAAACGCTTCGACATCCGCACACCGTGAACAACCAATCCAAACCGCGAATGGATACGAATTGACGCGAAAAAAAGTTTAGCCGGTTACGCGCACGCTGGAGCGTAGCAATCTCTCGGAAACCACACAGACCAAAACGCGCTCAAAAGACTAAATTAAATTCGCGTCAATTCGCGGTTAGGTCTTGTGTCTGGAAATTCGCGTTCATTCGTGTGTATTCGCGGTTAGATTTTAGGTAATGAACGTTGAACTGGTGAAGTATGTGATCTGGGCGGCGGACTCAAAACGCGCGGTCCGGTTCTATCGCGAAGTTTTCGGTGGCGAAGTCATCAAGGAATCGGACGTGATCAGCGAAGTGGTCGTGAACGGGGCCACCATTGGTATTCATGGCGGCGGGGAAGGGAAACGGACTTGGACCGGGCTCAGTTTTCAAGTCCCCGATGTGATCGCAGGCGCCCGCGAAGTTGTAGCGGCCGGCGGCCAACTAACGCGGGAACCTCAACCGGAAGGAAATGAACCACCGCATCTGGCAATGTGTATGGATCCCGAAGGAAACGAGTTCATGCTCACCCGCAAACGCGGTGGCTAGCAAGTGACGCCCAACTGGATTTAACAGAAGGCCACAAAGGTCGCGAAGACTCGAACGAAATCTTTACCGCGGATTGACGCAGGTATCACAAATTTCGAAGTGCCGATTTGAAAACTCGGCGCCTTCACTCCTTTTCCCTTTTAGGTGCTTTGCGTTCTTTTGCGGATATTCCCGACTTAACTAGTGCGCGCTCGGTTCTGCCACGTGCACCAGCAATTTCCCGAAATTTTCACCACGAAAGAGCTTTTGAAACGCGCGTGGCGCGTTTTCTAATCCTTCCGCGATGTCTTCGCGGTATTTAATTTCTTGGTCTCGGACCCAGCTGCCCATTTCATTGAAAAATGCCGGTCGTTGATCGGCAAAATCGCTGCTAACAAAACCGCGGACTGTCATACGACGGCTTAGAATGGTCCGCAGGAAGAGCGGTACCTGGTTTGGTCCGGGCGGTAGCTCGGTATCATTATAGTGTGCGATCAATCCGCAAACCGGAACCCGGGCGAAGTCGTTTAGTAGCGGCAAAATCGCTTCGAAAACTTTTCCGCCGACGTTCTCAAAATAAATATCGATTCCCTGCGGGCAGGCTTGTTCCAGTTGACGAGAGAGATCAGGTTCACGGTGGCTGATACAGGCATCGAACCCGAGTTCCTTCACGGTGTACTCACACTTCTCCGGAGCTCCAGCTATTCCGATGACCCGGCAACCTTTTATCTTGGCGATCTGGCCGACGATGGCGCCCACCGCACCAGCTGCAGCCGATACCACGACGGTTTCACCAGGCTTAGGCTGCCCGACGTTCAACAGGCCAAAATAAGCCGTCATTCCGGGCATTCCCAGAACCCCTAGTGCGGTGGATATTGGGGCAAGCGACGGGTCAACTTTCCGTATACCCGTTCCATCTGACAATGCGTACTCTTGCCAATCTGTTCGGCCCTCCACAATGTCGCCCGGGGCAAATTTATCCAAATTAGACGCAACGACCTCGCTTACCGTGCCTCCAACCATCACATCTCCGACCTCGACCGGCGGTGCATAAGATTTTCTCAGGCTCATACGTCCGCGCATATAAGGATCAAGAGATAGCCAGAGTGTCCGCAGTAACATTTGGCTTGGTTGCGGCTCCTGGAGTTCTACTTCGGAAAACGCGAAATCGGCTTCGCTAGGTTCTCCAATCGGACGGCGAGTCAGCAAAATACGGCGATTTTTCACGGTAGCCATATTCAATGCGAATAACGTTTGGCACCACCGTCGACATAGATTACTTCGCCCGTTATATATTGCGCCCGCGGTGAACTAAGGAAAACCGCTGCTAAAGCCATGTCTTCTGAGCCGTCGATATAGCCGGCTGGAACGCTCAATTGCCGAGGTTGCCCTCCGCGCGTGGCCGAAAGGTGAAAGGTGGTTTTTGCCGCTGAATACCAAATTCACAAAGATCACAAAGAATCGGCATGAAATTTATCTCCCGTGACCGAATCACCTTTCAGTCGCCTGTTCGCAATTCGATCTTTGGGATCTTCGTGCCCTTCTGTGAATTTCTGTTTGAGCGATCAGATCGCGGAGGCTGGCTCCCGCTATAGCCGGTTGGGGCCCGCGGTTGTGTACCGGCGGGCGGTCAATTTGTAACGAAATTTGTTCGCTAGGATGCGGCATCCTTAATCTGCCCAAAAGCCGTTTTCAGGGCCGAACAGATCGTATTCCGCGTGAAGGGCTTCTCGATGATTTGAAAGATTTCGAATTTTTTCACGTCAGCCGCGATCACTTCAGAATTATAACCAGTAATCAATATGATCGGCCCATTGCTCCCCTGTTGCCGAACTATCTTTGCGATGTCGAAGCCACTTCCATCTCGAAGACGATAATCAAGCAAAAAAGCGTCGAATGACTGCTCGGCTAGCGCCGCGCCTGCCCCAGCCACCGATTCAGTGGAGTAAACGTTGTATTCCTGATCCCGGAGCATTCTGCATAGGAGCACGCGAATTCCGTCGTCATCGTCCACCACCAGGATACGCCGCGTTTCCATTGGGCCGTTTGAGGAACTGGGGGTTTCCGATCGACTAGGGGTTTCCGATCTCTTATCTGGATCTTGAACTCGCATGTTGTCTCCCATAACTTACCACGATAAGACGTGAGTGCTTGTGAGTTCCCATTGTCGTGATGTGAGAGACAATGGTTGCTCGTTGGCTATCGAAGCGAAAAAAGCAGTTTTCTGGAAAACGAGCGCCAGCGATCTTCATATTTTTAGCGGCCCTCCACTAAATTTATGTGACTTTTTCAAGGTCGTGACCGGTTACGCGAGAATTATGCAACCTCAGTGCGTAGTGGCGCAACGCTTTTCGCTAGAAAAAACTATCTTTACTAGGAGAAACCATAGCTATTTGAGCCTGCGCAGGATTTGCTGAAGCCGTTCGACCGCTTCCGCTCTCCTTGGCGCTCCGCCTCGTGGCTCAAGTCGGGAATCGATTTCGGCTTCATCGGTTCCATTCATTGTATCGTTAGACGGTTCGGACCGATTGTCTTTTTCTGAATAGATGCGATTCAAGGGACCATGATCGCACGGATATGGCATGGAGCGGTTCCTCGCGAAAAAGGGGAGCAGTACCTCGAGAAAATGCGCACGATTGCTCTACCCGATTACCAGGGGACGCCGGGGAACCACGGAGCCTATTGTCTTTATCGGGTCGATGGAGATCTTGCTCATTTCGAAATGTTAACCTTCTGGAAGGACGTCGATGCCATCAAAGGTTTCGCCGGGGAAGACTTTCAGAAGGCTCGCTACTACGATTTCGATGACGCTTTTCTAATCGAAAAGGAACCATTAGTACGCCATTTCGAAACCTATCAGAGCTGATTCCGTTAGGACGATCTTCCGACTCGTCCGGCCGCTCTCTACGACGCAGTTGCGAAGATGGGCGGCGCCGAATTCCTCAATGCTGGATCCGTGATCTCAACCGACGGCGTCGACGGCTCACATCTTACCGCCGAATCGGAAAGAAAGCTCGGTGTAGCGGTTGCCGCCAAAGTCAAAGAGATCCTGAAGTAGACCAGACCGCGCCGCTAGTGTCGCTTATGGCGGGCTGATGCTGATGACGGTTACCGTGTTATCCTGAGAATTTGTGACGTAGGCGTAATTGCCGTCCGGTGCAATGGCTACGACCCCTGGCTCGTTGCCCACTGTGACTGGGGTACCTACAACTTGGTTCGTCGCGGTGCTGATCGTTACAACGGTGCCGGGCGTAGTACTGTAGATCGGAACATAAAAATATTGTCCGTCCGGGGTAACGGCTCCCTGACTAGCAGAGCCTGGCAATGAAATTGTGGCACTCACCTTTTTGTCCGATGTATCGACCACCAAGATTTCATTGAGTTGATCGACATACAATACCGTACCTGCTGGGTTGATCGCCATATAAGCGTAGCCCACATTGTTCTCCACGGCCTTCAATCCGGTTGTGCTCACTATCATATGGGTAGCGGTATCGATCTGTATCAATTTCTGGGGGAAACGATTGTTTTTCCCAAATTCATTTGCAGCGGATATATAAGCTGAACTTCCATCGGGCCTGAAAAGTACGGTTAACGGATCGAGAGCTCCCAGCACAACCGTGCTGGTGATCTTGTTGGTAGTGGTATCAACGCTCTTAATAGTGCCTTTGCCATTGCGAAAAACGTACGCTCGACCGAGGTAGAGCTCTTTCCCGTCAGGACTGACGGCCAATCCGTCCCCATGTTTTCCAATTTTGAACGTGCCGGTGACCGTGTTGCTGGCTGTAGAAATAATGGCCACGTTGTCGGCGGCTTCATTCAAGACGTAAAGCGTTTTCCCATCCGGTGATATCCCTCCCTGGGCCGGCAGAGATCCGACAGTGATAACGGAAGTCACCGTGTTTGTGGAAGCGTTTATCACCGAGACGGTGCCGTCGGTATCGTTTATGACATAAACAGTGCTGCTATCAGGGCTGACCACCGTCCAGCCTGGTCCGGACCCTACCGGTATCGTGGCGACGACGGTGTTAGTGGGGAGTTGGGCGAGACTGGAAGTCAGGGATGTGGGTACAGCACCCAGGGCGAGGAGCGCGATCGCTAGCCGCGGGCAGATCATTCTAGTTAGACCGGCGTACCCGGTCACATTCGCGGGTTTCATAGCTTGGAAGCCTGCAGGGAAAAACCGAGCAGGACACCTTTCTAGAGTAGTGGATGGCAAAACTCTCGAACCATACTTTAGAAAGATGTTTCCTAAGCCGAAATTCGTGTTGGCTTAAGAACCAGGACCGAGCGCTGAACCGGACAAAATTCGTGTTAGCTTTTCAGCAAAGCCTGATATGAAAAAGTTGATTCGTGCGGTTGCGGTTGACTCCGGGAGTGTTAGCGCAAAGGAGCTGGTCTATTTGCTGATATGCGGGCTGGTGGCGGTGGCGGTTTACTTTGCTTGGCAATACTTCGGCTTTTCCAATTCTCATTTGAGGCCTGGGCATGAATCAGAACCTACGGAATCGCTTAACGACCATTAATATTAAGCAAGAATCGGAATGTCGTTTCGCCAACTAGCCGTCTTATTGCGTGATGAATCTTCAACTGCTGGCGGAAAATCGCGTCGATCAGTATGATTGGAATACTATCGCCGCCGACCTCAGCGGTTATGGAGCCGCAGTGTTGCCGAAGTTGGTGAGCGTGAAAGAATGCCAACAAATCGCGTCCCTGTATCCGCAGGAAGAACATTTCCGTAGTCATGTCATTATGGCGCGGCATGGATTTGGGAAAGGGGAGTACCGATACTTCAAATACCCATTGCCGGGTCTACTTGGCGATTTGCGAACTGCGCTTTATAGACGTCTCGCTCCAATTGCGAACGAGTGGAATGAACGGATGGGCGAAAACGCCCGTTACCCGGCCGGGCATGCGGAGTTTCTCAAACACTGCCACGACCGTGGTCAACTCCGTCCGACACCGTTGCTGCTGCAGTATGTTCCCGATGACTATAACTGCTTGCATCAAGACCTTTACGGTGATCTTGCTTTCCCGATTCAAGTTGCAGTTCTACTCTCGGAACCGGGCAAAGATTTCACTGGAGGCGAATTCGTCCTCACCGAACAACGGCCGCGGATGCAGACTCGTGCCGAAGTCGTGCCGCTGAGCCAGGGTGATGCAGTCGCTTTTGCGGTCCATAACCGGCCGGTCCAAGGTACGCGCGGAACCTACCGGGTGAATTTGCGTCACGGAGTCAGCCGTATTCGCTCCGGTCTCCGCCACACTGTGGGGATCATCTTCCATGATGCGACGTAGAGGACGGCAGGCCCAATCGTAATCGTCCTCGTCCTCGAACGATTCTTCCCAACGTCTGGAACTACCGGTGGTCCAGTCCATCTGCGGTTAAAGTCTTTTCTCTTCGTTCGTGTTTATTCGCGTCCATTCGCGGTTGTGATAATGGTCTGAATGCTTAATTGGCTATTGTACCGGCCAATATCCAGCGACGGGACTGATCGAGAGGATGCTAACCGCTGGCAGGAATACTGGGGTGATACCTACGCCCCGGAATTAAAGCGGCAACTGCTCAAACCGGTTTTTGAGAATCTGGAGGCAGAAGAAAAGATCGGTAACCTGATTATCGATCTTGGCAGTGGCGCATCGCCGGTAACCCGATTGTTGTCGGTAAAAGCGGGAAGGAAGCGAATTTGCGTCGATATAGCTGCAGATAACGCGGGATCGGTCGACGAGCTGAGACTCCGGCTGGACGCGGAGAAGGTGGGAGAGTTTGCGACGCTAGGCTTCCGAAAGGCCTTGTTGAGGGCGTGCGCTTTCCTCGACCTCAACGCCAGAGAGAACCAGCTGACCGAGCGCGCGGATATGCTCGTGATTTCCGACACCTTGAACTATGTGGACTTCCGAAAAGTCCTGAGTGGGTTCAACCGATACTTGAAACCGGAAGGCCGGGTTCTCCTCCTGAATCTGCCTCATCGCGGTAACCGTTCGCTGTTCTCCCCGCAGGGACTCAAAGACAACCGCCTGCTTTATTCGTTTTTGGAAGAGCACCAGTTTGAGATCGAGTACAAAGCTTTTCCCAAGCGGCCCCGGAACGAGCAGGATGAATCTGAGGAACTGATCGTGTTGCTGGCCAGAAAAAACTCGAGCCCGACCCTTCAGTGCCGATAACGCCTGCCCGCCCGTCGTCCTATTTATTGCAAGTAACTTGCATCTAAGGACCGCTTGGTTAACCTTGCCCAATGTTTTTTCAGCAGTCGCCACCGCTTCTACGGGTAACGCTGTTAGCCGGTGCCACTCCGGTGTTGCGAGACCTTGTGCTTGAGCAATTGATCGCCGAAGCCCAGGCCGACGCCCGCCGCGTCAGAGTGCTGTCTCTTGATCGCCGGCGACAACACCTTCCGGTTGACAGCCCCATTCCTTTTGATTTCGAACGGGGTCAGGTCGGGATAGAGCAAGCCGGGGATAGTTTGCTCTTTCGCCTCGATCCCTGGCGGCAATTGAATACGATCAAGCGAGAAGGCTCAGCCGATGAAGTTGTGATTGAGCTCGCCAACAACGCCGACCTGTACCCCACGCAAAACCTCCTGACGCGCGGTTCGTCGGAAGAAATTCATCCAGCGCACTTGGCTCGCTCTATACGGTCTTTCCTATTGATGGAGGCTGGTGCCCTAACAGAGATATTCAAGATCGATGAAGCCATGCATGAGATAAAAATAGGTGACAGTCTCAACCTGCCAGTCGCCGGCGCTGACGCATCGGCTCTCATTAGGTCGCTCGAATGCTCAGACACCGTGGTGATAACCGATTCTGTGACCATCAAACCGGAGATGCTGGGAAAAGCGATTCGACTACTCCGCAGCGTAAATCCGAGGTTAGCCATCGTTGATTTGCGTCTGTTTCGCTTTGATAGCATCCCGGTCCCGAGCCCGGTACAGTCCTGATCATTCCCGGCTTGCCACGTTAGCGGAAACGGCTGGGGCCGTCTGGAAGGTTGCAGCGTCTTTCAAGCGACAACTCGATTCCTGCAGGTTCCTGTCTCAGCGTACTCCAGGATGTTGTTAATCGTTGTTTGCGCGATATGCTCCAACGCCTCTTGGGTCAGGAACGCTTGGTGGCCGTTGACAGCTTTTGTCTCAATCAATCCGCCATCGTAAGTTGTTGCGTAAATAAACGAAGAGGTTCTCTTAGGCAGCCAACATGCTAATCATGCGAACCATATTCGGATCGATTCCCTTGGTCCTTCCCGCTACCAACGCGTAAGGAGTGCAAACGATATGCCCTTTTTGTAACCCGACTAACACGCCGGTTGCTTCTTGATGCAGACACTCCATGGCGGTGACCCCGAACCGAGTCGCTAACAAGCGATCGAATGCTCCAGGCGACCCGCCGCGTTGAACATGACCCAGGGTAACGACCCGCAAATCGAATCCAACGCGGCCTTTGTGGGCATTACAATAATCCGCCAGGGTGGCAGCACCATACCGGGCGCCTTCGGCCACGACGCCGATCGCATGCGCCTTGCCGCGTTCGTAGGCTTTGCGGAAAAGATCGATGACTACTTCCGGCTCCATTTCGACCTCGGGCATGACGATTGCCTCAGCACCGCCCGCGATTCCGGCCGCCAGCGCCAGATAGCCGCAGTTACGTCCCATCACTTCCACCAGAAAGGCGCGGTGATGCGAACTCGCGGTGATCTTGATTCGATCGATGGCTTCCAGGGCGACGTTAAGCGCGGAATCGACTCCGATAGAAATTTCAGTGCCTAAGAGATCATTGTCGATGGTGGAAGCGACTCCCACAACCGGGAAACCAGTGGCCGCTAAAGCTGCCGCTCCCGTTTGGGATCCGTTGCCTCCAATGACAACGAGTCCGTCGATAGCGGCTTCCTGCAAAATCCGATGAGCTTTCTCGACGCCGCTGTCGAGTTTGAATTCAGGGCAGCGCGCGCTGCCGAGAATGGTCCCGCCTTGCTGGATAATTCCGCCAACGTCCCGCGCGGTTAGAGCGCGAAAATCCGAAGCTAATAGCCCCTTAAAGCCTTCATTGATGCCGACAACTTCATAGCCGAAGTGGAGTCCGGTTCGAACCACGGCCCGAATGGCGGCGTTCATACCGGGTGCGTCACCGCCGCTGGTTAACACTGCATATCGCTTGTCCATGCTCGAAACATGGTCAATCTGCGGTTTGGTAGCTCCACATCCGTTGGCAAAAAGTCTGCCGGATTTGGTCTTCAGGGATGGATAAGGCGAGAACCCGACTATTTCGCGGCGGTCGCCGGGCATTCGCCTAGCCAAGGGTTCTCCGGAGGTATTCGGCCACATCGCAAACGAAGCGATGAACGGACACCTCCGCGATGCGGTACCCGACCACTGCGTTCACGGCTTTTCCAAGCGGCCCGAGCGGTGGTTCGTAGACACCCTTGAAGTCCAACTGCGTTTCAGTCGCTGTTAATGGATAGATGGAGAGTTCCGCCTTCATAAGCGGAAAAAGGCGTGGCATCTTCGCGGCCTCCCATTCGAGCTGCAACCGGGTGGCCGGCTCCGACATGGCTGCGCGATCCTTCACTTCGATGCTTTTGACCGAAACCCGAATATCGGCTTCGATCCGGATCCCTCCGATCTCGATGCGAAGTTCTGACGCAATCGATTGAGCGCGGGAAGCCGCGGCCTTCGTGGCCGACTGAAACACCGCTTGAGCGTCCTTGCTCAACGCCCCGCAGACCTGTTCATAGGGATGGTTGACGTAGTCGTAGCAATGAATTTGGCGTCCTTTACTCATCAGAGTCGCTCTTCCGCATCTGCCCGGGGCAAGACTTCCAGCCAAGCCGAAATTGTTGACGCCCGTTGAATCGACGGTTATGGGGTAACCCTGCAGTTTAGGCGACCCTGGCGCATCGTCAATTTCACATCAACCTTTCCGGCGTGCCGTTAGCGCCAATTCATAAAGGTCATTAGAGTCTAGGAGATTTGGCCAGGACCAAGCGATTCTGGCTTGGCTTGACCTAGAAGCCAGGAATACACGGTCGAATCTCTTACTCCCATCCGTCCGCGAGTGCCGCTGCCGTCACGTAGTTAAGGCGGGTAAACTCGCGAAGATGGCTGACCAGCCCATCCACTTCTTTCAGTTCTTCTCTCGATCTGCGTTTGTTTGCCATCCTTGATCCCGAGGAGTCTGGGCGAATGTAGTCTTTAAAGCGCTTCGCGCCTCATTGCCGGCGGCCGCCGGGCCTAGTCGGGTTCTCGCCGGCTCGACACCTCTCACCGCATCGCGGCTGCTCCTGATCTCCGAACTCCCTTTCCCGGCGTATATCAAGACCGAGCACCGGGCTTGATGCACAATTTTGGACGGTTCGCCTAAGCCAAAAAGACTGCTAAGAATCTTCGAATGGTGGCTGCCGGTCACGATCAGATCAATATCATAGTCGTAAGCAAACGCGGCAATTTCATCTGCTGGATCTCCGACTAAAAAAGTCGATTCAGCGTCAGGCACAATCTGGCGGACCTTCTGGGTTAGCCGGTCGAGTCGCGTTGCGCTTTTGTGACGTCGCTTCTCGAACCCGCGAAACGTTCCTTCCCCCGCAAAATCGTACCTCGGCTCCGGCGGAAAGACGTGAGCCACAGTTAGGTCGGCATCGAAAGACTGCGCAACTTGTGCAGCGAACAGCGCCGTCGTCTCCGAGTGCTTTGACAGGTCGACTGCCATCAAGATTCTATCAATCACTCGTCCTGCTTTACCCGACGACTGAGCAGCCAAAGTTTTCATACCTTCCGTGAGTGTTGCCAGCCAGGATGGGTTCGGCCAACTTTGCGGGTCCAACTCGATCCAGATCGTCGATCGACGTCGGTAACTCTTCTGGGTGAAACTTCTGCGCTGGCGCACAGAGCACTGGACAATCAGCCGTTCGCACAAGTTCATCCAGCAATTCATCGGGTAGCCAGCACCACCTGATTAAATCCAAAGGCAACGGGACGGCGATGAGGTCGGCTCTTAATACCTGGCTTTGTCGAACAATCTGGGTGGCGGGAGAGCCCAAAGCAACCCGCCCGAAGCAATTGCTGTAAAGCCTTCGAGCTGCCGTGGCCAGCTCGTACAGACGGGTTCGAACCCGGCGGCAATGAAGAGACACGTCGGCCAAAGCCGCGTCACCAACCGCAAAATCAAAACTTGGCGGCGCCACATAGCAGTGTAAGAGCGTTACCGTAGCCCCAAGCCGGCGGGCCATCAGCAGAATTGGGCTGAAATCGCTCAGCTTTGTGTGAATGGCATCGACCGGAACCAGGATCCGTTGGATCTGGGATTTACTTGATATTATCTGGGGCCCCGGATTGGGGTTCTCGTTAAGAGATAGGCTCTTGACTAGCAGATTAGGATGAAAGCGAACCTAAGATGCTCAAAGGCAGTAAGATAAGTCGATATCGGATTTTAAAATTGATTGATTGTTACAGTTTGGATCTGCCAGCCAGTAAAACC
>Ga0073928_10001485_pt1 | contig 44807 bp, 50 predicted proteins | sample PaiPotPPA55metaG_FD_76969 | JGI IMG/M metagenome (GOLD analysis project Ga0073928, IMG submission 76969) | Iron sulfur acid spring bacterial and archeal communities from Banff, Canada, to study Microbial Dark Matter (Phase II) - Paint Pots PPA... ...
GCTACTCGCTTACAGGTCTACCGACATGCGCGCTGCGTTGCTCGCCGGCGCCTTGAGCTGGCCGTCGATCCGGCGATTTTCCGCCGAACCTCCGGAGCAGGACACTAGGCCAGGCGGTCTCGCAGGCTGGAGAGGATCGGATGCAGCTCATGCGCTCCACGAACCTCGGTCGTGTCGATGTCCCACTCGCGCTTGGCCAGCACGAACGGGTGAAGCTGCTCGCCGCCGATTGACCCATGGCCGCCCGCCTGGTTCTCGAAGTTGACCTGCTTGCCCTCGATGAACGAGCCGAAGAGGATGAGGTCGCCGGCATTTTGAAACGAGTTGAGGCGGCTCAGCTGCTCCAGCAGCACGTCCGCGTCGTCGTACTGACCGAGCAGGGACCTGAGCGTGCCGCCTTCGAGCTGGACACCGTCCTTCAAGAAGACGTCGCGTTCGCCTTCTCTGGCCATGACCAGCGCAACCTTGTGGAGGCTCGACAGGCTTCCACACAGCTCGGGATGCTGCGCGACCACCTCGCGATGATCCAGGCGTCGAGCCTGGTCGGAGAAGTAGACATGCGCGAGGCCACCTGAGCACGTGACCTTGACATGGCCGGTCGCATGCTCCTCCTCTGTGCCATAGGCTTTGCCCTTGATCTGCTCCACGCGGTAGCCGGGAAGCAGCTGGGCGATGACCAGTCCGAGGTCAGGTCCCCCGTGCTCGTTGAAGGGGACGGTCTCGATCTGGCCGTGGTCGGACAGCACCACGAGCTCGTACCGATCACCACGCGCGCCGGCAACCTTCCGGATCGTGCGGTCGACGTGCTTGAGGATCTTGAGGGCGGACGGGTCGTCGGGCCCGAACGCGTGGCCGGTCTCGTCGAACGCGTAGAAGCCCGCATAGATCGGCGAATACTCCTCCCGCATCGCCTTGACGACGGCGTAGCGCGTCAGGTGATGGACGAAGATCTCCTCCAGTGCGTCGCTGACCACATAAGGACGCGCGGGGTGCTTGCCCCTGGATCGGGCAAACGTGTAGTCGGTCGCGGTCCGGGCCAGTGTGGCCACGGTCTGCCAGACCCAATCGCCGAGGTGGATCGGGTTGGCCAGGTACGGGAGGACGACGTTCCACGCCGACCTGGACTTCTCATCCTTTGAGTAGGTCCGGTCCTGGTAGGCGATACCGAAGTCGTCTTTGGCGCCACCCGGATAGCACGCCGCTATGCATGCGCCATCCTCCGTCAATGGGCGGCAGCCGAGAAAGTACTTGTCGGCCACCTTCTTGAAAGTCGAGCCGGCGCCGAATTGAACAATCACATGGCGCTCGCGATCCCACCAGCGAAAGCTCGGAATCTCAGCGTTGTCGCCGTAGAGAATCCCGGCCTGCGCAAAAGGCGTGGTCGAGGGTATGCCGCAGCGGTAGCGGTGAACCAGGTAGCCCTCGGCGTCGATCAGGTGCTGGGTGAAGGGCATGTCCCCGTCGCGGAGCGCCTGTTCGAGCGAGTCGGCCCCCAGCCCGTCGACGTGGAGGACGACCAGGCCGCGGCCCACGGTCAGGCGCCTCTCAACCCGATTTCGGCGAACACCGGCCGGTGGTCAGACGCACGGATGTCCAGCGCCCACGCACTGGATTGGATCGCGGTTGTGGCCCGGACGAAGATCGCATCCAGCTTCTGGGCCGTCCAGTGGGTGCTCTTGATGTTCCGCGTGACTTCGACCAGGCCTGCCTTGCGTGTGGTGGCTGCGAGCCGGCGCCAGAGCTGCACGCCGGGCGGCCCGAACGTGTTCAGGTCGCCCGCGACGAGCGTCAGCGGGACCGGCGGCCGGGTCGCCATGTCGGCGACCACCGCCCCGAACTGCTCGATCTTGTGTGTGAATCCGATCACGTCCAGGTGCACCACGTAAACGCGCATCGAGGGGGATTCGGCCCGAATCGCGATCCGGCGCTGTGGCGCGATCGCCCGGAGCAGCGTGCGCTCGGCCCGTGTCATCTTGGCGAACGCCGGGTCGCCAAGCGACACGACCTGGGGCGGGCCGGGTTGGAAGGCATCCTTACGCCAGATCAGCCCATTCGCCTGCGGCACGCCGCGGCGCAGCTGGGCGGTGGCCTGGAAATGCTCGAAGCCCGGCCCCATCGCTTCGGCGATCACAGCCGCATCCTCGCTCCCCGAGTGCACGGAGGCCTCCTGGAGACATAGAAGGTCGAGACCCCTGAACTCGGTGAGCGTTCGGATGGCATTGAGAACGGCGCCGAAGCGCAGGCCGAGCTCGATGTTCCACGTGCACACCCTCATCTCTCAAGCAACGCAGAATGGGCGAATGCCATACACAATCGATCTCAGAAACTTGCAGGCGCCGCTCAAGGAGAGATACCGCTCAGAGCCCGGCTCCGCGCTGGTCGTGACCGCGGCCCACAGCGCGCCCAGCGACTTGACGGATCCCAGGCATTGCGCCGTCACGCCGACGGAGTTTCCTGATGTAACGATCAAATCGGGGCTGCATCCGGCCGCGGGCGGCGCCGGTGACACTCCGTGCTCGGGCGACATCCTCGCGAGCGCGCTCGCCATCTGCGAAGAGAGCACCCTCCGATCGGTCGCGGCGAACATGGGCGTCGAGCTCGAGTCGGTCCACGTCGACGTGCGCATCCACTGGGACTTTCGCGGCACGATGGGAGTGGATCGCGATGTGCCGGTGGGCGCCACCGGAATCGAGATGCGCACGCAGGTCAAGGTCAAAGACGGCGTTGACCCGGAGCGCGCCAAGCGCCTCCTGTCGAGCGCCGAGCGGTACTGCTCGACCTTGCAGACCCTCCGCCACGGAGTCGAGGTTTCAACTGAGTTCGCGCTCGAGTAAAAAACAAGCGGACGCGGCGCCATTCGAGCAGCTCGACTACCTGTACACGCCCAGCCACGACGTCGCCTCCGACATGCGGTTCTTCGTGGACGTCCTCGGTGCGCGGGTGGGTTTCGCCGTCGAGGGCATGGGGGCGCGGGTGGCCATGGTCGTGCTGGCGAGCGGCCCGCCACACCTGCTGCTGGCGGATCACCTCGACGGCGATCGCCCCATCCTCGTCTACCGCGTCCCGAACCTGCGTAAGGCGACCGCCGAGCTGAAGAAGCGAGGCCTGAAGAAGCAGCACGAGGTGGAGCTTCCTATGGGACCGGCTTCGTCCTTCGTCGCGAAGGGCGGCCACCGAATCGCCCTTTACGAGCTCGCCAGGCGGGGCGTGCTCGACCATTTCATGGGCCGCCAGGACTTCTAGAGTTGTGACGCTAATGACTGCCAAACGCTGGATCCTCGTCGCGGCTGTGCTGGGGTCCGGGATCGTCTTCCTCGACTCGACGGTCATCAACGTCGCGCTGCCCCGGATCGGTCGTGACCTGCCGCGCTCGTTCCTCGGCGTGCTCGAGGGCCAGTCGTACGTCTACAACGCCTATCTGTTGACCCTGAGCTCGCTGATCATCCTGGCGGGCGCGCTCAGCGATTTCTACGGACGGCGTCGCATGTTTCTGTACGGCCTGGCCGGCTTCGGCGCCACATCGGTGCTGTGCGGCCTGGCCCCGACAATGGAGCTGCTCGTCCTGTTTCGTATTCTTCAGGGCGTTGCCGGCGCGCTCCTCGTACCGGGGTCGTTGGCCTTGCTGACGGCCAACTTCTCGGGTGAGGAACAGGGACGTGCGTTCGGCACCTGGGCAGGCGCATCTGGAGCGACCACCATTCTCGGTCCGGTGCTTGGCGGTTTTCTGGTCGACACCGTCTCCTGGAGGGCGGCCTTCTTCATCAACGTCCCGCTCGTGGCCGTGGCTTTGTGGGCGACCTGGAAGCACGTGCCGGAAAGCCGGGACGAGCAGGCGACGGCGCATTTCGACTGGATCGGGGCCATCATCGTCGCCCTTGCCGTCGGCGGCCTCGCGTTCGGCGCGATCTATGGTCAGCAGAGGGCCTGGCGCGACCCGATCGGCTACATCGCGCTGACCGTGGGCGTGCTCGGCATGATCGCTCTGCCCATATGGATGACGCGGACGGCCCATCCGCTGATTCCGCCGGAGCTCTTCCGCTCCCGCAACTTCACGGTGACCAACCTCTCGACCCTGTTGATCTACGGCGCCTTCGCTACCTTTTATTACCTGACCCTGTTTCAGCAAGGCACGCTCGGGTACACGGCCGCCGCCGCGGGGGCCGGGTCGATCCCAGGATCCCTGTTCCTGATCTTCCTCTCGCGCCGCTTTGGAGCCCTCGCCGCGCGCTTCGGCCCGCGATGGTTCATGGCGTTCGGGCCCGCGATCATGGCGGTCGGGGTCCTGTGGTACTCGCGCGTTCCGGCCACGAGCACCCCGTGGAGACTGATGCCCGGCGACCCGAGCAGCTATCTCCCGCCGCTGTCGTACTTCGTCGATTTCCTGCCCGGCTCGGTGATCTTCGGACTCGGTATCTGCATGATGGTGGCTCCGCTGACGACGGCCCTCATGACATCGGTGCCGGTGCACAACTCAGGAGTCGGATCGGCGATCAACAACGCGATCTCGCGCGTCGGTCCGCAGCTCGCGGGCGCGTTGATCTTCATATTTCTCACTGCGAACTTCTATGCGGCGCTGGCTTCCAGGCTGCCCGGCGTCGATGTGTCCTCCACCAGCTTTCGCAACCAGGTCAGCCCGCTCAACACTCCTCTCGATCCGCACCTCGTGGCGGCGGTGCGCGATGCGTCGACCTCCTCATTTCATCTCGCGATGTTCGTGGGCGCCGTGATCATCCTGCTCGGCGCACTCGTGAACGCCATCGGAATCCGCAACGCCGACAGCCTGGAGCGTCAACACGCGACTCCTACGAGCGAGCCCGCTCAACAAGGCGGCGCCTAGACTTCAGGAGTGATCTTCAAGAGTCCTCATCCGGACGTCGTCATACCCGACACCGCGCTCAGTCCATTCGTCCTGGGCAAAGCAACCAGGCTCGCTGACAAGGTCGCCATCGTGGAGGCCGGCAGTGGACGGTCGTACACGTACGGGCAGATCGCGGACGGGGTCCGCAAGCTGGCCGCGGGCCTCAACTCGCGCGGATTTCGCAAAGGCGACGTGCTGGCGATCATGTCTCCCAACCTGCCCGAGTATCCGATCGCGTTCCACGGTGTCGCGACCGCGGGCGGCGCGGTCACCACCCTCAACCCGACCTACACGGCGGACGAGATCGCGTTCCAGCTGAACGATTCGCGGGCGCGGCTTCTGATCACCATCCCGCCGCTCGTGGGCAAGGCGCAGGAGGCGGCGGCGAAATCGAAGGTCGAGGAGATCATCGTGTTCGGCGAGGCCGAAGGCGCGGTGCCTTTCTCATCCCTTCTCGTCGACGGCGTCGCCCCAGAAGTGCACATCGATCCCGCTGACGACCTCGTCGCGCTCCCTTACTCAAGCGGGACGACGGGATTCTCCAAGGGCGTGATGCTCACTCACCGCAACCTGGTCGCAAACCTGATCCAGACCTCCGCATGCCTGGCGATCGGAGAGGACGAGAAGATCATGGCTTTCCTCCCCTTCTTCCACATCTACGGGATGACGGTGATCATGAACCACAGCCTTTACCGAGGCGCGACGCTCGTGAGCATGCCGCGCTTCGAGCTGGAGCCATGCCTGCAGGCCGTCCAGGACTACAAGGTGACCCGCTTATTCCTCGTGCCGCCCATCGTGGTGCTGCTCGCGAAGCACCCGGCGGTCGAAAAGTACGACCTGTCCTCGGTGAAGCGGGCGTTCTCCGGTGCCGCGCCGCTGGACGCCGACACGGCGCAGGCTGCGAGCGCCCGCATCGGGGCCAAGATCAGCCAGGGCTACGGCCTGACCGAAACAAGTCCGGTTTCGCACATCGTGTCGGACAGCGACGAGCCGGTGCCGGGCTCGGTCGGATCGGCGGCGCCGAACACGGAATGCAAGATCGTGGACATCGCGTCCGAAAAGGAGCTCGGCCGGAACGAGGACGGAGAGATCTGGATTCGCGGCCCACAGGTGATGCGGGGTTACTTGAATAACGAAAAGGCGACGAAGATCTCGATCGATGCCGACGGCTTCTTTCACACGGGTGACATCGGCCACATCGACGACCACGACCTGTACTTCATCGTCGATCGATTGAAGGAGCTCATCAAATACAAGGGATTCCAGGTGGCGCCCGCCGAGCTGGAGGCGCTGCTGCTCTCTCATCCCAACGTCGCTGACGTGGCGGTGATCGGAGTGCTCGATGAGGAGGGCGAGGAGGTGCCCAAGGCCTTCGTCGTGCTGAAGGAGCCTCAGGACCCTGCAGAGATCATGGAATTCGTCGCGGCCCGGGTCGCTCCGCACAAAAAGATCCGGCGCGTCGAGGTGGTGGACCAGATCCCCAAGTCTCCGACCGGCAAGATCCTGCGGCGCATCCTGAGAGACCGCGAGAAAGCCGCCACCCATTAGGGGTCATGGTGGAGGGGCGAAGCCGGGCGTTATCCCAGTAGAAATGGCCACCTCTGAACGGTATGGACCTGGTGAGGAGGCGAGGGACTTCGCCCCGGGCGATTTCATCCTGGCCCACCGCCACCATTTCCTGGCCCGGCTCATCAGCCTGGCGCAGAAGCGCCGGTTCAAAGGCGCCGACGCGGCGTTCGCTCACTGGAGCCACTCCGCGATGGTCGTCGACGCCGAGGGCGCCCTCGTCGAGGCTGAGATCATGGGCGTGCGGCTGAACCCCATCTCCAGGTATCGCGCCGACGAGTACCACCTCGTGCGACTCGGACCCAAGTTCACCTCGGAGGGCAGATCCCGCGCGGTCGAGTACTCCAGGGAGCAGGTCGGCCAAGGATTTGGCTTCCTCGACATGTTCGGGGCGAGCCTGTACTTGCTCTTCGGCTGGCCGGTGCGGCTGATGCGGCGTGGCCACGAAATCTGCTCAGGCCTGGTCGTGAGAGCGCTGCAAGCCGGCGGCCAGGTGCCCCAGCTCGACCCGCTGCTTACATTGCCCGCCGACCTGGCGAAGCTTTACGACGTGCGCCCGTAGGATGTCCGCATGTCGACACTGATCGATCGCGAGACCGTCGAGGAGATGGTGAAGCGCGGTGCCCAGCTCGTCGAGGTGCTGCCCGCGAACGAGTACGCGGAGGACCACCTTCCCCGGGCCGTCAGCCATCCGCTGCGCCAGATTGCCAAGGAGGCGGACCAGATCGATCGCAACCGGCCCGTGATCGTCTACTGCTGGGATGCCGCTTGAGACATGGCGCCCAGGGCCGCGGCGCGGCTCGAGAGTCTGGGATTCGACCAGGTCCATGAATACAAGGCGGGCAAGCTCGACTGGCTTGCCGCCGGCCTGACGACCGAGGGCGAAAATTCGAAATGTCCGCGCGCGGGGGAGGCGTCACGCAAAGATGCAGTGGTGTGCGGACTGAAAGACCGCCTAGGCGACGTCCGCGACCGCGCCACGCAGTCCGGCCTCGAGGTCGCGGTGGTCGTGGATGCTGAGCGAATCGTGCTCGGGCTGCTCAGGTCGAAGGAGCTGGGGATGGAACCGAATCTGGCCGTCGAGCAGGCAATGCGACCCGGCCCGAGCACATTCCGCCCTTACGTGTCGATGAAGGAGATGGCCGACCACATGGTCGAGCATTCCTTGGACAGCTCCCCGATTACGACGTCCGACGGAAAGCTTGTCGGCGTGCTGCTCAAGTCGGACGCCGTCCGGATGGCGGCGGACGCCGCCGCATGCGCTCGCAAGCTGATCGCCGGTGAGGTCGCGCCGGAGACTTAGGCGGGAAGCCCTACGGGCACTCGCTCCGCCTCCGGAGCTGGGAGTGCGTGCCGGGTTGATTCGACTGGCACCGAGAAGTGAAACTCTGAACCGGTGCCCGCCTTGCTCTCGAACCAGATCCGGCCCCGCCGACCGCCACCCAGGGGAGGCCGAGCTGCCAGACATCGATCGTCTCCTCCGGGGCGACCTGCCGTGTCGCAGGTGCCGGCCACAGCGTGGCGAGCGCGATCAAGAGATAGCCGGCGAACCAGCCCGTGTCGAGAACGCTCCCGATCGCGCCGTAGGTTCCGTTGGCGTTGAGGTAAGAGAAGGCGCTGTCGGCCAGGGAGTTGGCCGCCAATCCGCCGAGAAGCAGCAGCAACCTACCTTGCGCTTCGTTGCTGGCGCGCCGGATCGCCAGCACGAGGATGGTGCCGATCACGATGTCGCCGATCGGATAGGACATGTTCGTGAGCTTTTCGAGAGGTGGATCGACATCCGCGTAGACCGCGCTCAAACCGAAAGTCCAGGCCGCGAACATCAGCGCGAGGCCCACGGTGGCGCCGTCGAGCCACAGTCGCAATCGTGTGGAGGTACCCCTGGATGCCGTGAAGAAAGCCAGGATGCCTGCCGCCGCGAGCGGTATGGCCGCGAGGAAGCCGATGTCGGCGGCCGACGGATACGGGACGGCGACTCCCATCCCGACCTCGTAGACGGACCAGACAATCTCGCCGAGTCCCCACACAAGGGCCGAGGTGGAGAGCAGCGCCCAACCCAACCTCTGGCGGCCGCCGCTTCGTCTCGCGGCCACCACGCAGCAGGCCACCGCGACCAGAGCGGCCCCCGCCTCGCCGATGTCGTCCACGGCAATGGTGACCTTGTCACCGCCGACTCGGAACGTGGTCCACGCGACAAAGACGGCCACCACGACGATCGTGCCGGCCGCCGCCCAGACGAATACCTTGTAATCCCGAGCCCCGCTCCCCGGAGCTCGCCACCCGATGCTCAATCCGTTGCCCGAACCCAGCGTGGCATCGAGTCTGCTTGGGGTCGCCCTATGTTGGCTCGGGACTTGCCAGTGCGTTCAGACGGCCTCAAGCGGATGCACGCCACCGGTGCAAGGCCTTGGTTAATGTGTGGTGGTGGCTGAGCACGAGATCGGGGTCGTCGGGCTGGCGACGATGGGGGAGAACCTGGCGCGCAACCTCGCTTCGCACGGCGCCCGCGTGGCCGTTTACAACCGGACGCGCAAGCGGACGGATGATTTCATGGCGGCGCATGCGAAGGACGGTGACTTCCGGCCGGCCGGCTCGCTGGAAGAGCTGGCGCGCATCCTCCGACCGCCGCGCGCGATCCTCCTGATGGTGAAGGCTGGATCGGCGGTCGACGAGGCGATCGATTCTCTCTCGAAGGTGCTCGAGCCCGGCGACACCATCATCGATGGCGGCAACTCGCTGTTTCACGACACCCGACGGCGCGCAGCCGCGGTTGAGAAAGCAGGTCTGGGATTCATCGGCGCCGGCGTGTCGGGCGGGGAAGAGGGAGCGCTTCGCGGGCCGAGCATCATGCCTGGCGGCACGCGCGCGTCCTATGAACGCGTGGCGGAGATGCTGACGGCCATCTCGGCCAAAGTCGACGGAACGCCGTGCTGCACTTACATCGGACCGGACGGCGCGGGCCACTTCGTGAAGATGGTCCACAACGGGATCGAGTACGCCGATATACAGCTGATCGCCGAGACGTATGACTTCCTGCGCCAGGCCACCGGCATGACTCCTGCCGCGCTGGCTGCGGTCTTTCGCGATTGGAACCAGGGTAAATTGCAGTCATACCTGATCGAGATCACGGCCAATGTTCTCGCCAAGACCGACGAGTCGACCGGGACACCTCTGGTCGACCTGATAGAAGACGAGGCAGAGCAAAAGGGCACCGGGCGGTGGACGAGCGAGTCCGCCCTCGAGCTCGGCGTGCCGCTGACCGGCATCACCGAAGCGGTTTTCGCCCGCATCCTGTCGAGCCAGAAGGCGCAGCGGGTGAAAGCAGCCGGCATCCTTGCAGGGCCGGGCGGGGGGACGGGCGACGCGGGCGCGGCGAAAGAAGAACTGGTCGATGACGTCCGCGACGCGCTCTACGCCTCGAAGATCGTGGCTTACGCCCAGGGCTTCGAGCACCTGCGCGCCGGTTCCAGGGAGTTCGGATGGGATCTCGACCTGGGAGCCCTCGCGACGATCTGGCGCGGAGGCTGCATCATCCGCGCGAAGTTCCTTGACCGCATCAAAGACGCGTACGCCGAATCTCCGGACCTGCCCAACCTGATGCTCCCCCCGTTCTTCCAGGAGGCGCTGGCGGCGGCCCAGCGGCCCTGGCGATCGGTCATCAAGCAAGCAGTCGACATGGGCGTGCCAATACCGGCGTTCGCCTCATCCCTGGCGTATTACGACGGTTACCGCCGGGCACGCGGACCCGCCAACCTCATCCAGGGCCTGCGCGATTATTTCGGTTCTCACGGCTACCACCGCAGCGACAGAGAAGGCGCCTTCCACACGCGATGGGCGCAGGACGGTTCCGAGATAGGCGTCGACTGACTAACTTTCGGCCGCGCCTTTAGGCGGCCTTCGCTCGCACTTTGCGCTTCAGCAGGGCGAGCACTGCCACCTCGTCGGCTTTGAGGTTTCGGTACGCCTTGCTCGACACGACGCTCAGGATGCCCTCGAGCGACCCGTCCATGTATGTGTCGATCACTCGCGGGTGGACGTAAGAGCGCCGGCAAACGGCACGCGTGTGCCCGAGCCGGCGCGCGACGCTGTCGATCGCCGCGACTACGTTGCGTTTGGCCTCGGCGTCTGACTCGAAGCGTGAGACGTCGCGCAGGGCGCCCATGGCAAGCACTGTGGCCGACCACGTGCGGAAGTCCTTCGCGGTGTAATCCTCTCCGCTTACCTCCTGCAGGTACTGGTTGATGTCATCTGAATGCACCTTGTGACGGCTGCCGTCCGGGCCGATGTACTGAAACAGCATCTGGCCCGGGAGGTCCTCACATCGCTTGACCACCCTCGCCACACGCCGGTTGGTGACGCCCAGCTCGATCTCGCGCCCGCTCTTGCCTCTGAAGAGGAATCGCACAGTCGAACCGCTGATCGTCACGTGCCGGTCGCGGAGGGTCGTGAGACCGAACGACCCGTTGTCACGCGCGTACTCCTCGTTGCCGATCCTCGCATAGGTCATCTCGAGCAACCTCACGATCGTGGCGACCACCTTCTCACGCGGCAGGCCGGGCTGGCCCAGGTCACGAGCGACGCGGCGCCTGATGCGTGGCAGCGCGCGAGCGAAGCCGACCATGCGCGAGAACTTGTCGGCATCGCGAACCGCGCGCCAGGTGGCGTGGTACAGAGGCTGCTTGCGGCCTCGAGCGTCGCGGCCGGTGGCCTGAAGGTGACCGCGTGGTCGCGTGGAAATCCAGACTTCCTTCCAGGCCGGCGGGATCACGAGGTCGCGAATTCTCTCCAGCGTGGCTCGATTGGTGACGCGCTTGCCGTTCGGGTGGAAGTAGGCGAAGCCTTGACCCTTGCGCACCCGGCGAATGCCAGGCTCGTCATCGGAGGCGTACACAAGCCCGGCGTGAGCCGCCCTGGGCGGCCGGACCTTCAGGCCGCGTTCAGTGGTGTTGTTCCCGGACCGTCCCATCTCGGCTGGTAAGCCAACGAGAGGTTACGCTTGCGCGCCCACAGGAGAGAGACCAGCTCTTCTCGCGGCGTCTGCGCGTCGCATGGGACGCCGAGCCGCCACAGGTTGGCCTGGAGCTCAAGGGGCAAAGCCTCTTCACATCGATGCGGTCGCGCCACTCGGTCGAGCGCTTGTCCCAGCTGGACCAGCATCAGCTCCTGCTCGCTCATGTCCCGAAAACGCGCGGCGAGGCGGCGCTACTGACCGATCTCCTCTCGGGTTTCGACAAAAGCCCGAACGGCGCGTTCGAGGTCCGTCCTGGAGTGCGCCGCCGACACCTGGGTCCTGATCCGCGCCTTGCCCTTAGGCACGACGGGGTAGGAGAAGCTGACGACGTAGACGCCCTTTTCGAGCATGACCTCCGCCATACGCGCGGCCAGCGTCGCGTCGCCCAGCATCACCGGGACGATCGGGTGCTCCCCAGGCAGGATGTCAAACCCGGCTTCGGTCATCTGCCGGCGAAAGAGCGCCGTGTTGTCGCGCAATTTCTGGCGCAGCTCGCCGGCCGAACGGATCAGCTCCAGAACCTTCAGGCTCGCGGCGACGATCGGGGGCGCCACTGAGTTCGAGAACAAGTAAGGGCGCGAGCGCTGCCGGAGCATGGCGACCAGCTCCTTGCGCCCGGACACGTATCCGCCGCTGGCGCCGCCGAGGGCTTTGCCGAGAGTCCCGCTGATCGCGTCGATCTTTCCCATCACACCGTGGTGCTCGTGGGTGCCGCGGCCGTTCGCGCCCATGAAGCCGACGGCGTGTGAGTCGTCCAGCATCACAAGCGCGTTGTAGCGCTCGGCCAGCGCACAGATCTCGGGGAGCGGGGCAAGGTAGCCGTCCATCGAGAAGACGCCGTCCGTGACGACCATCCGGAAGCGCGAGCCGGCGCTGTCCTTCAGCTGCCGCTCCAGGTCTTCCATGTCGCGATTCGCGTACCGCAGGCGCTTTGCCTTGCACAGCCGGATGCCGTCGATGATGCTTGCGTGGTTGAGCGCGTCCGAGATGACCGCATCATGCTCATCGAGCAGCGCCTCGAAGATGCCGCCGTTGGCGTCGAAACAGGATGAGTAAAGGATGGTGTCCTCGGTGCCCAGGAATTCCGTGAGCGCGGCCTCGAGCTCCTTGTGGATCTCCTGGGTGCCGCAGATGAATCGCACCGAGGCCAGGCCGTAGCCCCAACGGTCGAGGGCTTCCTTCGCCGCCGTCACGAGTGTTGGATCGTCGGCCAGCCCGAGGTAGTTGTTGGCGCATAGGTTCAAGACCTCACGGTTCAGCACGCTGACCACGGCACCCTGCGGACCGGTCAACACGCGCTCGTGTTTCTCCAACCCGGCACTCCGAATTTCTTCGAGCTGGTTCTCCAGGTGCGACTTCATGCTTTCAAACACGTGCCTACCTCTGTGATCCGGCGGTGGTCCAGTCGAGCACGACCTTGCCGCATTTGCCGGAGTGGGCGACGGCGAAGGCCTCTTCGAAGCGCTCATACGGGAAGCGATGGGTGATAACGGGCGAGATGTCGAGGCCGGTCTGGGTGAACACCGACATCTGGTACCAGGTCTCGAAGATCTGGCGGCCGTACACCCCTTTCACGGTGAGCATCTTGAAGACGACCTGCGACCAATCGACCGGAAACTCGTGGTCTGGCAGGCCGAGCATCGCAACACGTCCGCCATGAGCCATGTTCGCGATCATGTCGCGCAGCGCGCTCGCCTGGCCGGACATCTCAAACCCGACGTCAAATCCCTCTTTCATGCCCAGCTCTTCCTGCACCTGCGCAAGCGTGGTGGTGCGAATGTCGACCGCACGAGTCACACCGACCTTGCGCGCTAGCTCGAGCCGGTAGTCGCTCACGTCCGTAATGACTACGTGGCGCGCACCGATGTGGCGCGCCACCAGCGCGGCCATGATGCCGATGGGGCCTGCGCCAGTGACGAGGACGTCCTCCGCGACGACGCGAAACTGCGTCGCCGTGTGAACGGCGTTGCCGAAAGGGTCGAAGATCGACGCGACATCGAGGTCGATCTTGGTGAGGTGGGGCCACAGGTTGATCGCCGGCATCACGATCAGCTCGGCGAAGGCGCCGTCCCGCTGCACTCCGATCCCAACCGTGTGTGCGCACAGCGCCCGACGGCCGGCCAGGCAGTTGCGACAGCGCCCGCAGACGATGTGTCCCTCGGCTCCAACGATCTCGCCGGGGTAGACCGACGCAACTCCTTCGCCCAGGCGCACCACCTCGCCGACGAACTCGTGTCCAACCACCAGCGGCGGGTGGATGGCCGACTGGGCCCATTCATTCCAGCTCTCGATGTGCAGGTCGGTGCCGCAGATGCCGGTGCGCAGGACGCGGATCAGCACCTCGCCGGGACCGGGGATCGGATCCGGTACGTCTTGCAGCCACAGGCCCGGGGCCGCCCTGGCTTTGACCAGCGCCTTCACTCCGGGCAGGATAATTCTTCCTCGCCCCTCTCCCCTCAGGGGGGAGGGGGTTACTCGCCTTCCTCTTCCAGCACGAGGTTCGGATGGTCCGACCAGCCGACGACCGTGATCACGGTGCGGATGCGGGGCGGCAAGCCCTTTAGTACGAGACGCCGGCCGCTGGCGTTCTCGGCGATCCTGACCAGGGCGCGGATGCCTGTGACGTCTGCGAACTCCAGCAGGGTCACGTCGATGTGGAGGTCTCCGTTGCCTGTGATCGCGTCTGACAGTGCGTCCGCGCCCGGCATGACCGAGTCGATCTCGCGCATCAGGACCGCCGCCACGGCCTCCGCGTTGTAGTAGTCGATCGAGCCGGTGACGCTCAGCCCGCCCGGCGAACCGGTGCGGGTGATGACCAGCTGCTTATCGAGATAGACCTCGTCCCCTTCCCGTCGCAGTGCCAACCATCCCCCTTCCCGTGGTCATCCGAGCATCAACGCGGAGAGTCAGGTAGCAGCCTCGGGCGCGGCGTCCGGCGAAGTTGCCGGATCCGCGCCGTCGGCCGTCCCTCCCATTCCCTGGTCGATGTGTTGAACCCAGCGGTCGATCACCTCGACCCAGTGGTCGACCAGGTCCGTCAACTCCCCGGGTTCCGCCTCCCCTCCGTCCAGGTCGCGCAATACTTGCTCAGCCAACCCCGGGACTCCAGATCGACCCGTATGGAGTCCCTATGGACAATATTATTAGCACTCCTACACTTCTTGTGCAATACCTCAAAACCGCGCTGACGCGTCGTGCTCCGCATTAGTTCCTCAGAATGTAGAGTTAGAGATCGTGAGCGCGCAGGAAGACCAGGCTGTGTACAGCATCGGTGCAGTGGCCCGGATGCTGGACGTGCCCACCTCGACGCTGCGAGCGTGGGAGGAGCGTTACGCCGTCATCACTCCCAGACGCAGCGAGGGCTCGCAGCGGCTCTATTCCCGGGTCCAGGTCGAGCAGCTGCGCTCCATCAAGTCGAAGATCGAGTCCGGGGCGAGCGCAGCCGACGCCCATCGTCTGCTCTCTCAGGAGTTGACGGCGGACCGCGTTCCTACAATCGAGGTCGAGCCTGCCGACGAAACCAAGCCGCTCGTGTTGCTCGCCGAGCGCGACTCATACGCGGCCGGCCTGGCCGAGTACTTTCTGCGGACCGAAGGCTATGAGGTGGCGATCGCAGCTGACGCTCAGCAGACCAGGTTGCATTTCGAGGAGCGATCGCCCGACCTCGTCATTCTCGACCTCCTGATCTCGGGGGGCGCCGGCTTCCGCCTGTGCGCCGAGCTGGCGGCCAAGGGTACGGCGCAGATACTCGCCGTGTCAGCGATCGACAGCGCAGACGAGGCCTTGAGGTTGGGCGCGGTGGCCTTCCTTCACAAGCCGCTCGAGCCGCTGATGCTGGCATCGACCGTGCGAGACCTGCTGGGCACCAGCGCGCTGACTCGCCAGGGCCGTCGGTCCACCGCTGCGCGTTGATCGACAGGCTGCCCAGCGGCAACGCGCGCCTGGACGAGATCCTCCACGGGGGCCTGCTCAAGAACGCGATCAACCTGATCGTCGGCGTGCCGGGGAGCGGCAAGACGATCCTCAGCCAGCAGTTCGCGTTCCACAACGCAACCGTCGAGAAGCCGGCGCTCTATCTCTCAACTCTTTCTGAGCCGCTCGACAAGATCCTTCGGTTTGGCGAGACCCTGAAGGTCTTCGATCACAAGGCGATTGAAGAAGGACGTGTGATCTATGAGGACCTTGGCCACGTCCTCGGGGACGAGGGTCTCGAGAACATCCTCGGCGCGATCGAGGCCTATCTGAAGGAAGTGCGTCCGGGCATCGTCGTGATCGACAGCTTTCGGGCGTTCGCTGCCATCTCCCATGACACCACCGAATTCCGGAGATTCCTCTACAGCCTGACCCGTCTGCTCGGCGCCAGCGCCACCACCGCCGTCTGGAATGCTCCGTACACGCGAGAGCAGGCGATGGACGCGGCTGAGTTCGCGGTCGCCGACAGCATCGTCTCCCTCGACATCAAGCTGGTCGGCGCGCGCGAGCTGCGGGTCATGCAGGTGCTGAAGCTGCGCGGAAGCTCTTACCGGTCGGGTGAGCATGCCTACCGCATCACAGCGACGGGATTCGACGTCTTTCCGCGGCTGGCCGACGTCCAGGACGGGAGCCTCTACAAGCTCAGCGGCAAGCGTTCGTCGACCGGCATCGAGGCGCTCGACAAGGTGCTCGGCGCCGGCGGCTACTGGTCGGGCGCGGCGACCATGGTCGCGGGGCCCTCGGGCATCGGCAAGACGCTGATGGGTCTGCACTTCCTCTTTCGCGGCGCTGAAAGCGGCGAGCCCGGCATCCTGGCCACATTCCAGGAGAACGAGACCCAGCTGACCCGGGTCGCCAAGAGCTTTGGCTGGAAGTTCAAAGACAGCGGCGTCCACGTCCTCAGCCGCAGCGTCGTCGACATCTACATCGACGAGTGGGTCTACCAGCTCCTCGACCTGATTGAGCAGACTGGTGCAAAGCGGATCGTCATCGACAGCCTCCCGGACGTGATGGTCGCGGCGGCCGATCCGATCAGGTTCCGCGAGTGGATGTTCTCGCTGACGCAGCGGCTGGAGCGCGCAGGAATCAGCGTGATGATGATCGTGGAGGTGCCGGAGCTGTTCCATCTGCGGCGCATCTCCGAGCAGGGCCTCTCGCACCTGGCCGACAACGTCGTCCTGCTGCAGTACGTGCAGGAGGGGCCCGAGCTGGTTCGTGCGCTGACCGTGCTCAAGACCAGGGCGATGCACCATCACCCGGTGGTCCACCGCTACGAGATCACCGAGAAGGGATTTGTCCTCGGAGACGTGCTAACGCTGACGCGCTGATTCGCAGTCGGGACAGACTCCGCTGAACAGCAGCTGGTGGCTCGTCACCTTGAAGCCGGTGCTGTTCGTGACCGCGACTGAGGCATCTTCAAGCACGCACCCCGGCACCTCGACCACTCGCCCGCAGGAATCGCAGCGGATGTGCTCGTGGTGTCCCTCCGCGATCTCGTAGTGCACCTTCCCATCGCCAAGGTCGATGCGGTGGATCACGCCGTCCTTCTCAAGACCCGAAACCGCCCGGAAGACGGTCGAATAGTCGGCGGCACCGAGCTGCGCCACCACGGCCCCGTGCAGCTCGTCGATCGACCACAGATGCCGGTTATCGGCTGAGAACAGGTTCTTGACCTGGTCGCTGACCGGGCTGGGCCTCGCCATAGGCTGACTATACGCAAAAACATTGCGCAAGTCGCTTGTGCAATACTCTTGCACAATGAGCGGGGCGATCAATGGGGCCGTGGTTTTCGGACTTCTGGTCCTGACGCTGGCGTGCGGTTCGCCGGCCCCAAACGGCCTTCCGCCAGGTGCGATCAGCGTGATCGCTGGTGAAAACTTCTGGGGAAGCATCGCCCTGCAGCTGGGTGGGAGCCATGTCAGCGTCCAGAGCGTCGTCAGCGACCCCAACGCGGATCCACACGAATACGAGAGCAGCGCCAATGACGCCAGGGCGTTTGCAGAGGCGAAGCTCGTAATCCTCAACGGCGCCGGCTATGACGACTGGGGCAAGAAGCTGCTCGACGCGAGCCCCGCCTCCGGCCGCCACGTGTTGACGGTGGCGGCCCTGCTGGGCAAAAAGGTGGGGGACAACCCTCACTTCTGGTACAGCCCCGACTACGTGGCCAGGGTCGCGGACGCCATCACAGCCCAGTACCGGTCGATCGATTCCAGGGATGCCGGCTACTTCGACCAGCGCCGCGCGGAATTCGCGACGGCCCTCCGCCCTTACACCGACGAGATCGCAAGGATCAAGTTGAAGTACGCGGGCACGCCGGTCGGGGCGACGGAGAGCATCTTCGTGTACCTCGCGGCCGCGCTCGGCCTGAACCTGACAACCCCCACGGAGTTCATGGACGCTGTCGCCGAGGGCAACGATCCGCCCGCCGCGGCGGTGGTCGAATTCCAGAACCAGATCTCGGCGAATCAGATCAACGTGCTCGTGTTCAACGTGCAGACCACCACCGCGGTCACGACCAACATGAAGACGCTGGCGGCAGCCCGCCACATCCCCAGCACAGGCCTCTCGGAGACGGTGCTGCCCGAGAACGTGAAATTCCAGGACTGGCAGCTGAGGCAGCTGACCAGCCTCGAGGCGGCACTTTCATCGACGAGCTGAGCGCTCCAGCGATCGTGGCGCGGGATCTGACCGCGAGCTATGGTCCCCGTCCGATCTGGGCCCACGGCACCTTCGCGATGCCATCTGGGTCGTTCACCGCGATCCTGGGGCCGAACGGCGCCGGCAAGTCGACGCTGATCCGCCTGATCCTCGGCCAGCTGACTCCTGCCGGCGGCCGGCTCGAGGTGCTCGGCGAGCCGCCGCACCGCGGCAATCCGAACATCGGATACGTCCCTCAGGGCTCTACGTTCGATCCCGAACTGTCCATCCGCGGCCGCGATTTCGTTGGTCTCGGCGTGGATGGCCACCGCTGGGGTGTACGCCTGGACGGACGTGTCAAGGTCGCCGCGGACGTCACCGCATCGCTCGAAGCGGTGGGCGCGATCGACTACGCCGACCGCCCGCTGGGCAGCCTTTCAGGCGGAGAGCAGCAGCGCCTGCTGCTGGCGCAGGCCCTCGTCGGAAGTCCGCGCCTGCTGGTGATGGACGAGCCACTTTCCCATCTCGACCTGCGCAATCAGATCGCCATCGTGCAGCTGATCGCCGAGGTCGCGCGGGCCCGGGGCCTCACGGTTCTGCTCATCGCCCATGACGTGAACCTGCTGCTGCCGCACGTCGACCTGGTGCTCTATATCGCGCACGGCAGGTTGGCCATCGGCAAACCCTCGGAGATCATCTCGTCCGAGCGCCTGACCGAGATCTACTCGTCGCCTGTGGAAGTGCTTACGGATAGCCGGGGACGCGTGTTCGTAGTCGGGTTGGAAGAAGAGGTCAGCCACCCGCATGCGTGAGCTCGCCATCCTCCTGACCGTCAGCAACACGTCGCCGTCGCTGAGCTGGAACCTGATCGACGACCTCGCGTCTCTCTTCCACTACGAGTTCATGATCCACGCCTTCGAGGCCGGCACGATCGTCGCCATCGTCGCGGGGGCCATCGGCTATTTCGTCGTTCTGAGGGCGTCGGCGTTCGCCGCCCACGCCCTCTCGCACATCGGGTTTGCCGGCGCGACCGGCGCGGTCGTGTTGGGCGTCAGCCCCGTTTTTGGATTGCTCGCATTCACCCTCGCGAGCGGCGTGACGATAGGAGCGCTGGGCAGCCGGCTCCGCGGGCGCGACGTGACCATCGGGATCGTTCTGGCCTGGACGCTGGGTCTCGGCGTGCTCTTCATCTCGCTCTACCGCGGTTACGCGACCGAAGCCTATGCGCTGCTCTTCGGAGAGATCCTGGGTATCAGCGCCACCGACGTTGCCATCACGCTGGTGGCCGGGATTGTGACGGTGGCCGCGCTGATCGCCATCTATCGCCCGCTCCTTTTCTCCTCGGTGGACGAAGACCTGGCCAGCGCAAAAGGCGTCCCCGTCACCGCGCTGTCCATCGCCTTCATGGCCATCCTTGCGGTAGCCGTCACTGAGGCGGTGCAGGTGGTCGGCGTGCTGCTGATCTTCGCCCTCATCGTGACCCCCGCGGCGACCGCCGTCCGGTTCACAAGCCGTCCTTCGATTGCGATCCTCACCGGCATCGCGCTGGCGCTGCTGTTCACGTGGCTCGGCCTCGCGATCGCCTATTACTCGCCGCACCCGGTGAGCTTTTTCATCACCTCGCTGGCGTTCTTCACGTACCTCGGGGTCCGGCTCTCGGAGCCCTTGCGGAGCCGCCTCGGTCGCCGTTCCGCGATATCGGCAGCCGTCGGTTAGCTATGTTTTTCCAGGCATGCGGCTTCGGATTGGGATCTTTCTCTTGCTTGTCGTGCTCGGCCTCGGAACCTGGAACTATCTCCGTCCAATCCCGGAAGTAGCGGCCAGCGGCGGCCCAGCCGCCAGCGAGGTGATCGCGGGCGCGCCGCCTGTCATGCCCTGGCCGAGCCGTGGTTCAGCCGCCGTCGGTGTGCAGAATCTTGGCTTGGTCGCGACCTCGGGCAACGAGCAGGCCATACCGGCCGCCAGCGTGGCCAAGGTCATGACGGCCCTGGTGGTCCTCGAGGACAAGGCGCTCAAGAAAGGTGACCCAGGGCCCACGATCACGATCACCGACGCCGACGTCCAGTCCTACAACGCCGACTTCGCGAACAAGGAGTCTGTGGCGCGGGTGGTGGCCGGCGAGCAGATCACCGAGCTGCAGCTCCTGGAGGGCGCGCTGATCCCATCGGCGAACAACTTCGCGGAGACGCTCGCGCGATGGGACGCCGGTTCGGTCGATGCGTTCGTCGCCAAGATGAACGCCCGCGCGGCGGCGCTCCACCTGAGCCATACGAAATTCGCTGACACGAGCGGAGCCAATCCCGGCACCGTCAGCACCCCGAGCGATCTCATGACGCTCGGCATGACCGCCATGAAGCAGGAGGTGTTCGCGCAGGTCGTCGGCATGGCATCGGCCGAGCTCCCGGTCGCGGGCACGGTCTACAACGTCGACGGGGTCCTTGGGCAGAGTGGGATCGTCGGCATCAAGACCGGCTCCGGCCTGAGCGCCGGCGCGAATTTTCTTTTCGCCGCGGTCATTTCAGTGGACGGAGTTCCCATCACCTTCTTCGGATGCGTGATGGGCCAGCCGACGCTGGACGACACATTCGCCGCCGCCAAGAAACTGATCGGCGCGATGCAGTCCGCATTGCACGTGCGCAAGGTCATCGTCAAGAACCAGACGGTGGCGACATACATCACACCGTGGGGAGCGCAAACCGACCTGGTGTCGACAGTCGACGTGGAGCTCATCGAGTGGCCCGGCATGGTGCTGAGACAGCGTCTCGACGCGCATGCGCTCGCCCTCGACCAGCCGCTGGCGGCCGGCACGCAGGAAGGCACCGAGCACATGGTGCTCGGTGATTACAACCTCGACGTGCCGCTGGTCACCGCCGACCCCATGTACCCGCCCGGTCGCTTCTGGCGCTTGACCCGCCTTCCGAACGTATGATCCAGCCGTGATCCGGCACGTGATCGCTGAGGAGATGCGCGCGTGGCGAAGGTGAAGGGGGACGGCACCAAGCAGTCACCCTGGCAGCTGACGACCCCGAGCGGTTCATCCGAGTACCAGATGTACAAAGACGAGTCGCTCGACCCGCCGGCGATCGTATGCCTCGTCGGCAAAACCGAGCTTCGCTACGACATCCGAGCGATCCACGACCTTCACGCCATGCTGAAGAAGCACGGCGACTGGATGCCTCTGGGCAGCGCGGACGAGCAGAAGCCCGCGGCTGAAGGAACGGTTGAGGCCTGGGGCCGGTCGCCGAAGAACCCGGTCGGCGGGTGGTACGGCCTCAAGAAGGGCAGGCGCGGTCGCTTCGGCATGTACATGCCTCCGCTCCTCGAAGCATTGGGCTTCGCCGAGGTCGAACACAATCCGAAGAACAACCGGATGCGCGCCAGGTGATCAACCCGCTTCACGACATACGGATCGAGTACTGCGTCCCTTGAGACTATCTCGACCGGGCCGTGAGCCTGGGCGATGAGCTCCTGAGCCGCTGGGCCCCGATCGTCCGAGCCCTCGAGCTCCAGAGCGCCAGCGGAGGCCGCTTCGCCATCTATCTCGACGACGAGCTGGTCTTCAGCAAGCAGGAGGCGCGCCGGTTTCCCAAGCCCGGAGAGGTGGCCAGACTTTTCGAGGAGAAGCTCGGCCCCGCGCTGGAGTGGCGATCCACGTAGAAACCTTTTGTAACAACACGCCGTATTCCGACACACAACCTTGATGATCCCTTGCGCAACCCTTGCCGGATAAAGCGTTCTCTCATCCTTCGCCCGCGGTGGGTGAACCACGCTTTGACTCCGACCTCGAGGCGCTCAGAGCCGGCGATGAGGCCGCCTTCCAGTCGATCGTCCAGCGCTACCACACCTCGATGTTCAAGCTTGCCTTGACGTACGTAGGCGATCGGGGCGTCGCCGAAGATGTCGTCCAGGAGGCGTGGCTGACCTGCTTGCGCAGCCTCGATCGCTTCGAGGGGCGCTCGTCCTTGAAGACCTGGCTCTTTGGAATCCTGGTCAACGTCGCCCGCGCGCGGCGCCGCAAAGAGTCGCGCATCCTGCCGTTCGCATCGTTCTTTCGCAGGGACGATTCGGACAGCCACCGGCCGACGGTCGATCGCTCGCGCTTCGGTTCAGACGGAATGTGGAGCGACGGGCCGCACAGCTGGGACAACGTTCCGGAGTCGAAAGTGCTTGGTGACGAAACGCTTCAGCAGGTGAGGTCCGCCATCGATGCCCTTCCGCCGAAGCAGCGGGAGGTCATCCTCCTGCGCGACGTCGCGGGCTTTGACGCGATTGACGTGAGCTCGCTCCTCGGCATATCGCCGGCGAATGAGCGGGTCAGGCTGCATCGGGCACGCGCGGCGGTAAGACAGAAGCTGGAGGACTACCTGCGATGAACTGCCGGCAGGTCGTAGAGCTGATGACCGACTACCTCGAAGGCGCACTCTCGGCGATCGAGCGCGCGCGCTTCGAGCAGCACATCGCCGGCTGCGACGGCTGCACTGCATACCTGGCGCAGCTGCGGATGGCTCGCAGGATCATGGGAAAGCTCGCCGACGAACCGGTGCCGGCAGGGGTCGAAAAGGAATTGCTCGAGGCGTTCAGGAGCTGGCGGTCGACCAGGTAGCGGTGTAACGCCGGACGGCCGTCGCGGCACTCACCACCGACGAGGCACGTGGGTGGCTCGAGACGATTCCAAGGAGGATCCCTTGCTCCGAGTTTTGCTGCGATTAGTGGGATGGAGCGGCCTGGTGGCGATTGCCGCCGGGCTATCGATTACGACCGCGTCTGCCGCTCCAGACGTGGCTGGTCACGTGTACGTGAACGACAACACCGCCGGTACCAACACCATCGCCGGGTTCGACCGGCACAGCGACGGAAGCCTGACCCCGCTCGCCGGCTCTCCGTTCAGCGCAGGTGGCCAGGGGACTGGCACAATCGTCGGCTCGCAGGGATCCCTGCAGTCGAGCGGCGATGGCCGCTACATCCTCGCGGCCGACGCCGGGAGCAACCAGATCTCCGTCCTCCGCATTCTCCCCGGTGGCGCCCTGCTCCCCGTGGGTGGGGGCCCGGTTTCGTCTGGTGGAGTGGAGCCGATCAGCATCGCCGTGCACGGCGACCTCGTCTACGTAGCCAACGAAGGCAACAAGGTAACCGGCACCGGCAGCAACTACACGGGCTTCAGACTCAACGACGGCGGACACCTCGTGCCGCTGGCGGGCTCGACGTTCGACCTGGCTGCCACGGCGAACCCCGGTGACATCCTGTTCAACTCGACGGGGACGAACCTCATCGGCGTCGAGGTCGGGACCACCGACCCGAGCACGTTTCGCATCGACAGCTTCGTCGTGGGTTCCGACGGACTGATCACGCCCGCCGCGGGCTCCCCTTTTCCCGCCCAGTCGGCGGGGCCGTTCGGCAGCGAGTTCTCGCCGGTCAACCCCGCACACCTGTACGTCTCGAACGCTCACGCGGGCGCGGGCAACGGCTCGGTGTCGGCTTTCAATGTCACGAACGCCGGAGCGTTGACGTCAATCGGTTCATCGCCTTTCGCAGACGGCCAGACTGCGCCCTGCTGGGTGGAGATCTCGCATGACGGCGCTTACCTCTGGACCGTCAACACCGCAAGCACCACCATCTCGAGCTTCAAGATCCTCGCGGATGGATCGCTGAGTCTCGTGACCTCAACCGGGTTCAAGAGCGGCACCGGCATCCGGCCGTTCGACGCGCGGCTCTCCGCGGACGGCAGCACGCTGTACGTGGTCGACGCGGCGATCGCAAAGGTCAGCGCCTTCGCGGTCTCGGGCGGCCTCCTGAGCGAGCTCTCTCAGTCGGCGTTCGCACTCCCGGGCCGCGCCACCCCATTCGGCATCGTCGCCATCTAAGACTTCGCACGAGCGCCTGGCCTCCCCACCGCGTGGGGAGGTCGGCCTCGCCGCCACGCGGCGCGGCCGGGAGGGGAGGTTCGCGCTCTACTATGCCCAAGAGATCTATGGCTTTCATATCGCGCGGTTTCAAGGGCAGGCGGCGCGACAACGTGTCGAGCTCGCGCGTGCCGCCAGGGCAGCACGTGGTCGGCGACTTCCCGGTCCTGTCTGCCGGGCCGACACCAGGCGTTTCCCTTGAGCAATGGACTTTCACCATCGACGGCGAGATCGACGAGCCGAAACACTGGACGTGGAAGGAATTCAAGGATCTCCCTCAGGAGACGCTGACGACTGACATCCACTGCGTTACGAAATGGTCGAAGCTCGACACGGCGTGGACGGGCGTCTCGGTCAACACGCTGCTCGAAGGAGTCGACACGGCCGCTGAGTTCGCCACCGTTTATTCGGACGGCGGCTACACGACCAACCTCGCGCTCGACGACCTGTCCGGACACAAAGCCTGGGTCGTCTACGAGTACGACGGCCAGCCGCTGCATCCCGAGCATGGCGGCCCGGTGCGCCTGCTTGTGCCGCACCTTTATTTCTGGAAGAGCGCGAAATGGGTGCGCGGCATCACGCTTCAAAACGAAGAGCAGCCCGGCTTCTGGGAATCGAACGGCTACCACATACGCGGAGACCCATGGCGGGAACAGCGCTACTGGGGAGACTGAGCTGGCAGCTCGGTGAGGTCACCGAGCTCGTCCAGGAGACGCCGCGCGTGGGCACGCTGCTTCTGCAGGTGCCACAGTGGCCGGGCCATCTGGCGGGGCAGCACGTGGACGTGCGCCTGACCGCGGAGGACGGCTACCAGGCGCAGCGCAGCTACTCGATCGCCTCTCCTCCCGAAGATTCGCGGCTCGCGATCACCGTGGAGCGGCTGGAGGACGGCGAGGTTTCCCCCTATCTCGTCGGCGAGCTCAAGGTGGGGGACAAGCTCGAGCTGCGCGGACCCATCGGCGGCTATTTCGTGTGGAGACCGGACGACGCTCAGCCTCTCCTTCTGATCGCCGGAGGGTCCGGGATCGTGCCACTGATGGCAATGATCCGGCACCGCGCATTGGTCAAGGACATGGCGCCCACGAGACTCCTGTACTCGTCGCGCACCTTTGAGGACGTCATCTATCGGGCGGAGCTGGAGCGCCTCGCCGCTTCCGGGGACGGCCTCGCTGTCTCCCACACGCTGACGCGCGCGCAACCCTCCGGCTGGAAGGGCTACGCGAGGAGAATCGACCGCGAGATGGTGCTCGACGTGGCGTGGCCGAAGGATCAGTCGCCGCTGGTGTTCGTGTGCGGCCCGACCTCGTTCGTGGAGACCGCGGCCGGGCTTCTCGTCGACTCGGGTTACGACCCGTCATGGATCAAGACCGAGCGTTTCGGCGCCACAGGAGGATGACGATGGATGTTGGTGACATGAAGGTCGACGGCAACGCGATCGGAGGTCTGTTGCGCGAGATCTTCACGATGGAGATGACCGCGGCGGAGACGACCTGCGACGGCTGCGGGGCTGTCAACGCAGTTGGTCGAGTCGACGTGTACATGCAGGCGCCCGGCGTCGTCGTCCGGTGTCCGGAATGCGCCCAGGTCCTGATGCTCATCGTGCATGGGCGCGGCCGGTATTGGGTCGATCTGCGGGGCACCCGCCGCCTGGAGTTCGCCGACCCGGGCTAGCCTGGCTACGCGAAGTAGCCGCGAAAAAGAAAAGTGGGGACCCGGGGCGGCCTTCCGACCGTTGTGCTACCAGGCGTTCTTTAGGGATTCGGTATCAACGTCCGGTAACGAACCGATGGGAAGGAGGGTCCCCAGTGGTTGCATACCCGGTGTCACACGTCAGAGGCTGGCTGGATGCCGTCGCCGTACTCGGCCACATGGTCAAGGACCGGCAGGCGCTCGGCCACAACCGGCGCGTCGCCCAGCTCTGTGTCCAGATCGGACGCCAGATGGCCATGACGACTGGCGAGCTTCGGGTCCTTGCCCGGGCCGGCCTCCTGCACGACATCGGGAAGAGCGGCATCCCGGACCAGATTCTCGGGAAGCACTCGCCGCTGGACGAAGCCGAGTGGACGCTGATGCGGTCGCACCCGGAGATTGGCCTGTCGATCCTGGGCGACGGCCGGTCGAGGCGAGAGCTCCTGGCGGTCCTCTATCACCACGAGCGTCTCGACGGGAGCGGCTATCCCTACGGGCTGGGCGGCGAAGCGATTCCGATCGAAGCCCGCATCGTGGCGGCGGCGGATACGTACGACGCGCTGACCTCGGACCGGCCCTACCGCAAGGCTCGGGCTCCGAAGGAAGCGCGGCTCGTGATGATGGAAGAAGCGGGCCGGAGGCTCGACTCGAAAGTGGTGTCTGCGCTGCTCGCCGCCCTCGACTCATACATGGTCCGGACGACCTCAGCCGCCCGAGGCATGTCGCTGGCCGGTTAGCAACCCCAAAGTCGGCGTCGTGCCGAATTTGACAGGATTGTCAGGTGAAGTTCGGAATCGCCATCTTTCCGACGGACTACGCGATCCATATGTCCGAGCTTGCGCCGGCCGCCGAGCACCTGGGATTCGAGTCGTTATGGGTGGCCGAGCACTCGCACATCCCGATCAGCCGGCAAAGCCCGTACCCCGCCGGTGGCGAGCTGCCCAAGCACTACTTCCACACCATGGATCCATTTGTCGCGCTCACTGCGGCCGCGGCGGCATCGAAGACGATTCGAGTCGGAACCGGGATTTGCCTGCTCATCCAGCGCGACCCGATCCACACCGCCAAGGAAAGCGCGAGCGTCGACCTCGCCTCAAACGGTCGCTTCATTTTCGGCGTGGGGGCGGGCTGGAACCGCGAGGAGATGGCGGACCACGGGACCGAGTTCAGCACCCGGTGGAAGCTGCTCCGTGAGAAGGTCGAGGCGATCAAGGCCATCTGGACCCAGGACGAGGCCGAGTACCACGGCGAGATGGTCGATTTCGGACCGATGTGGTGCTGGCCGAAACCGGTCCAGAAGCCTCACCCGCCGGTCATCCTCGGCGGAAGCGGACCGAAGATTCTCGAACGCGTCGTCCGTTATGCGGACGGCTGGATGCCGAACCGGGGTAACGCCGTGGAGCGCATTCCCGAGCTGCAGGAGATGGCGCGAGCCGCCGGGCGTGGGCCGATTCCCGTCACCTACTACCCAAAGGCCGAAGCGGGCGAGATCGAGCGGCTGGGCGTGGCTGGAGTCGAGCGCTGCATCTGGTACGTGCCGGCGGACGGAAGGGACCCGGCGCTCGCCAGGCTCGAAGAGCTTGGCAAGCTGATCGGGCCGTATCTATAGAGGCGCCTCTAACGACCACCTAGCAGCGTAGGCGGGATGGACGCCCATGTTCCGCCCTTGCGGCGGTAAGCGATGCCCGACAGCATCTCCAGGACGACTCGGTTGGCCAGGAAAGAAGTGATCTCCGCCGAGTCGTAGGCCGGCGCCACCTCCACCACGTCGATCCCGACGACCGGCAGCTCGATGGCGATGCGCCTCACGGCGTCGAGGAGCTGCCGCCCCGTCAACCCGCCGGGCTCGGGCGTGCCGGTTCCCGGCGCCATGCCCGGGTCCACGACGTCGAGATCGACCGATACGAAAACCCCGTCGCAATCGTCGACCGCAATCACGAATGCCTCTTCGAGAACCGCGTCAAGTCCGCGTTGAACCACCTCGTGCATCTCGAACGAGCGCATCTTCTGCTCGGCCATCCATTGGAGAGTCGGAGGTTCGGGCCAGTATCCGCGCAGCCCAATCTGCAGGAATCGATCGCCGCGGCACGCGCCGGATTCGATCAGGCGGCGCATCGGAAGCCCGTGGCCGACGAGGCTGCCGAACTGGATCTCGCCGGTGTCGGCGTGCGCGTCGAAGTGGATGACTGAAACGCGGCCCCAACCCTTGACACGCGCAACTCCGGTTACATCGGGCCACGTGATGGTGTGGTCGCCGCCCAGCACGATCGGGATGGCGCCCGCCTCGGTGGCGATGCGCACGGCATTCTCGAGCGCGTCGAGTGGCACACGCTGCTCGACGCCCGCCATCTCGACGTCGCCCGCGTCCACGACTCGCATCTCCCGCAGCGGGTCGACCCGTAGTGCGAGGTGTGGGCGCGATGAGTCATGGGGCAGGTAATCGGTTGTCCTGATCATTTTCGGCCCGAACCGGGCGCCTGCCCGATACGACGTGCCGGCGTCGTACGGCGCTCCGATGATCACGACGTCAGCCCCCTTCAGCGTGGAGGCCTGCGCGAGGTCGCAGCGCTCCACCCCGAGGAAGGTCACGTCCGGGCCGTACATGCCTCCGAGGCGCGACACGATCGGGGTCGTCTAGGACCGGAGGTCTTTCGCCATCTCGGCGAAGTTGTCCACGTAGCGCTGAACGTCGTCGACCGAGTGCTGCACTGAAAGCGTCCAGTTCTCTTCAGCGCCGGGCGCCATCACCACCCCGCGATTGCATTGATAGAGCCAGCTGAGGTAGGCCAGGGACTTGTCGATCTCGAGGTAGTCGCGATAGTTGCGGACACGCTGCGCCCGGTAAGTGATGCCGCCGCGCGCGGCGAGGGTGATCACGTGAAAGGGCAGCTCGTGCTCGGCGATGACCCCGTCGAGGCCGCCCTGAAGCGTTTCCGCGAGCGCGTCGAAGTGCGCATATGCCGCAGCGTCGAGGATCTCGAGCAGGGTGGCCCTCGAAGCGGCCATCGTCAACGGGTTGCCGTTGAAGGTGCCCATCTGGGCGACGCGATGGTCCTCGATGACGGCCATCACGTCGTCGCGGCCGCCGACCGCGCCGCACGGCAGGCCACCGCCGATGGCCTTCGCCAGGGCGACCAGGTCAGGGGTGACGCCGAACCGCTCGGTCGCACCCCCGGGTGAGATGGTGGCGCCGGTCTTCACCTCGTCGAAGATCAATAGAGCTCCATGCTTGTGGGCGATCTCCTTGATCGCGGCGAGGTAGCCGGCGTCGGGCAGCACGATCCCGACGTTCATCATCACCGGCTCGACGATGACCGCCGCGATTTCGTCCCGATGGCTTGCAAACGCCTTCTCGAGGGCGGGCAGGTCGTTGAATGGGACGACCGTGGTCAGCTCGACGATCGCGGCCGGGATGCCCTCGCTCTGGGGGACCGAGGCGGGCGCGTCGGGACTCCCCATCAGGTCCCGTGGCGGCTCGACCGAGACCATGAGCGCGTCATGGTGTCCGTGATATGAGGCCTCGATCTTGACCAGGCGCTCGCGGCCGGTGAACCCGCGGGCGATTCTCACCGCGTCGAGGGTGGACTCGGTTCCAGAGTTGGTGAAGCGCCACTTGGGCTGGTGGAAGCGCCTCTTGAGCTCGCGGGCCACGATGATGCTGTTCTCGACCGGCTGGGCGTAATGCGAGCCCAGCGCGATCTGCCGCGTCACCGCCTCGACGATCTTGGGGTGGGCGTGCCCGACCACCATGACCCCGAACCCGTTGTGGAAGTCCACGTATTCGTTGCCGTCCACATCCCAGACTCGGCTGCCCTTGCCTCGATCCATGAAAATCGGCTGGGGGGCGGCATCCTGGAAAGACGACGGGACCCCGCGGGGCATCACCTCGCGGGCTTCTGTCCACAGCTTCAGCGACCGGGGCCGGGCCTGCCGGAACCTCTCTTCCTCGCCCGCGATCAGCTCGGCGACGCGGCTGGTCGGGACCTCGCGCCTGGTCGTGGTCGCCATTCGTTTCTCCCTTTTTCAGGCGGTCGCCTTGACAGCGGTGCGCCGTGGATCTCTAATTGTCGCGAATTTCAGTCCAGCGTCAGAGAACCGGGAGGGTATGGATGGGGGAGTCCGCAGCCGTAGCGGGGCTTGTTGCTGAGAAACGCAAGCTCAAGAAGTCGCTGTTCCGCTTCGACATGATCTTCTTCACGGTCTGCGCCATCGTGGCGCTGGACACAATCGGACAGTCGTCCTCGTATGGCGCCCAGGCGGTTTTCTGGCTGATCGTCTCGGGAGCGACGTTCCTGATCCCGTACGGATTGATCACCGCGGAGCTCGGCGCCGCCTTCCCGACCGAAGGGGCCACCTATGACTGGGTGCGCCTTGCCTATGGACACTTTGCCGGCGCGGTCGTGGGCGTCCTGTACTGGCTGAGCAACCCGATCTGGCTGGGGGGCACCTTGACCGCGACCACCATCGCGGCACTCGACGCCCTCTGGGGCAGCAGCTTTACCGGCAATCAGGGCGCCGAGACGGTCATCGGCTTCCTGTTCATCTGGGGCGCGGTGATCATGAACATCCTGTCCCTGCGCTACATGAAGTGGGTGCCCAACCTGGGCGCCATCCTCCGGCTTTTGCTGCTTGGCTTCTTCGCCCTGCTGGTCATCGCATCCGGCGTCTCGCATGGATTTCACGGCACCCTGGGGGGCTTCTTCCCGACCGACACCACGATCCTGATTGGCGTGATCGGGGTCATCGTCTTCCAGTGGATCGGCTTCGAGCTCCAGACCAACGCCAGCGAAGAGATGGACAACCCTCAGAAAGACATACCCCGCGCCATCTACGTCTCGGGCGTGATCTCTTTCCTCGCTTACGGGATCCCGATCCTCGGCGTGGTCTTGATCCTTTCCACAGACCAGCTCAGCAACGTGGCCGGTTTCGTCGCGGCCTACCAGTTCGCATCCAGCAGCGTCCTGGGAGGTGCGGCTCCCTTCTTCAACCACCTGGCCGCGTTGGCAATGGTCTTCGTGCTGCTGTCCAGCGGCACGACCTGGTTGATGGGCTCGGACCGTTTGATGGCCATCGGTGCGCTGGCCGGCTCGGGACCCAAGCAGCTGGGCTACTTCTCCACCCGGTTTGGAACTCCGATCGTGGTGAACGTCACCTCCGGCATCATCGCCACGATCTTCATGTACATCACCTTCTTCGTCACCGGTGGCAGCCTGCACGGCTACTTCGCGGCCGTTCTGGGCCTGGTCATCTCGACCACCACCTTCTCCTACATCCTCATCTTCCCGGCCCTGCTCACCCTCCGCCGTAAGTACCCGAACGTGCCGCGGCCGTTCGTCGTGCCCGGGGGCAACGCGGGCGCCTGGATCAGCGTCATCCTCACAATGTTCTGGGTGGTCGCCGCCACCGTCTTCTCGTTGTGGCCGGGCCTTTTGACCTCCACCTGGAGCGCCGATGCGGCCGGTGTCAGCCGGACGACGTTCGAGACCTACACATTTGTAACCGTCGCGATCCTGATCGCCATCGCAGTCGCCTTCTGGGCGGTCGGGCGTGGGCACGCGATCCATGGCGGGCCCGTGACCACAGCGGCTGGCACACCCCTTCCGTCGGGCGCCCCCGGGGCGTAGAAACTCCTCCAAACGCTGACGGGCCGGGTCCTCTCGGCCCGTCAGCCCTCGTACGCGGCATCTGCGGCGCACGCCGCGCGACAATATCCGGTGATGACCAAGCTGGACGCCGGGTTACAAACCGATCTGGCGAGGGCTTCGACGCTGCCGTCGACCGCCTACCTCGACCCCGCGATTGTCGAGCGCGAGAAAGACCGCATCTTCTACCGCACGTGGCAGCTCGTCGCGCACATGAGCGAGCTTGCGAGGCCGGGTGACTTCAAGCCCGCGAGCATCCTCGACGAGCCGATTCTTTTGACCCACGCTCAGGATGGAAAGCTTCGGGGCTTCTACAACGTCTGCCGGCATCGGGCCGCACAGGTCGTGACCACACGTGGCAATCGCAAGTCGCTCCAGTGCGGGTACCACGGGTGGGTTTACGGTCTGGACGGCAAGCTGCAGGTCGCGCGTGAGATGGAAGGCACAGAGGATTTCGACAAGTCCGACTTCGGCCTGGTGCCGATTCGCGTGGACACCCTCGGACCATTCGTCTTCGCCAACCTCGACCCGAAAGCCGCCCCGCTGGCCGATTGGATCGGGGTCATCCCATCAGAGATCGAGTCGGCCGGATATGAGATGTCCAACATGCGCCAGGTCGAGCGTCGCGATTACGAGATCGCTTGCAACTGGAAGGTGTACGTGGACAACTACCTCGAGGGGTACCACCTGCCAATCGCGCATCCGGGTCTGTTCAAAGAGCTCGAGTACGACAACTATCGGGTCGAGACTTTCCGCTACTACTCAAAGCAGCACGCGCCCATCCGCGAGCTCAAGCCAGGCGAGGTACCGGGCCGCGATCGCCGCTACATACGGATGCCCGGCGCGGACGACAACGCGCTGTATTACTGGATCTTTCCCAACACGATGTTGAACATCTACCAGGACAACATCAGCACCAACGTCATCCTCCCGATGGGCGTCGATCGCACGCTCACGATTTTCGAATGGTTCTTCGCGGAGCCCGGCACCGGAGCGGGCTGGGAATCGATGCAGCAGACGATCGCCTTCTCTGACGAGATCCAGCAGGAGGACATCGCCGTGTGCGAGCAGGTTCAGAAGGGGCTGCGGTCGCGCTCGTACAGCCGCGGCCGCTTCTCAGCCCTGCGCGAGAACGGGGTTCACCACTTCCAGTCGCTTGTGACCGAATTCCTGGACAGGGACTAGCTCGTCAGGCGCCAGACGTTTTCGGCGGCGTCATGGGCAGCGTGAACCGGAAGTCCGACCCGGAACCGATCGTGGTTTCGACCCAGATGCGGCCGCCGTGCATCTCGACGATCTGCCGTGCGATCGCGAGACCGAGCCCGGTGCCGATGATCTTGCCGCTCGTCTTCTCGTATCGCTCGTAGCGGCTGAATAGGCGCTTGGCGAATTCGGGAGCGATGCCGACTCCGTGGTCGCGCACGCTCACCTCGACGAACCCTTCACCCTCATGGCTCGAGACGAGGATCTCGCCTCCCTGGGGGGAATACTTGACGGCGTTCGTGAGCAGGTTGGCGACGATCTGCGCCACCCGGTCCGCATCGCACTGTGCGATCGGTCGGGCCGGATCGAGACTGACTTCGATGACATGGCGCTCACTCGATGCGCGGGCGCGCTCGACAGCGTCCTGCAGCACCACATTGATGTCGACCGCTTCCAGGTGCAACGTCAGCCGGCCGGCCTCGATGCGATCGAGGTCGAGCATGTCGTTGATCATGCGATTGAGCCGCTGGGCGTCTTTGTTGATGTCGGCCGCAAACGCTTGGATGTCTTCCTTGGCCAGGTCTGGCGAGTCGCGAATCATCTCGCTGAAGCCCTGGATCCCGACCAGCCCGGTGCGAAATTCGTGGCTGACCAGGGTGATGAACTCGCTCTTGAGCTGGTTCAATCGCTCGATGCCGGCGAGGTGGGCCGTGGCGGCCTCGTTGGCCGCGTGCTGCGCATCGGTGTCCTCGTACATCGCGAGGAAGTAGTCGACACGACCTGCCGCGTTGCGCACCGCGGTTGCGCTCCAGTGAAGCCACGCGCTGGTGCGGTCACCTCGAACGGCGCGGCTGTCCGACTCGATGGAATCGACAGCGCCATTCCACAACGGCTGAAACATTTCGAAAACGCGTGTGAACTCGCTCGGGTCGAGATAGGCAGCCACCGGCATGCCGATCATCTGGTTCGCGTTGACGCGCATGAGGGCCGCCATCCTGGGGTTCACGTCGATGATCCGCATGTCGGGGCCCACGCGAACAATTCCTAGGGGCGCATGGGTGACGATCTCGTCCAGCAGGCTGTTGCGCCGCTGAAGCTGGTTTTCGGTGCGCTGGCTGTTGACGAGCAGCGACAGGGAATCCCGGTGCGACAGGACCTGGCTCCCGACCAGAAGGAGTCCGATACATCCGGCCAGCACGGTTTCGAACCGGTCGAGGACCTGGTTCCTGGAAACCAGAATGATTGCCGTCACAGCCGCGGCCACTACTGGCGTCCAGGGAAGCGCGAGCTGCCAGAGCTCGATCGGCCCTTCGACTCTTCTGACCTTCTCCGAATCGGTGACCGGCCAGATTGGCGCCAGCGCGATCATCAGGTAGCCGATCACCCAGCCAGCGTCGAGCAGGCTGCCGATTGCGAAGTAGGCACCGCTTGCCGTCAGGTAGGCGAACGCGCTGTCGGCCGCCGCCGCCGAGGCGAGGCCACCCAGGAGCAGGAACATGCTGCCCAGCTCCGCTCTTCGGGCGCGGCGGAGCGCAAGCACGAGAACCGTGATCGTGATGATGTCGCCGACCGGATAGGCGAGCCCGATCAGGCGGGCCGGCGGTGATGCCGTGGACATGTCGTACACCTTGCCGAGGCCGAGCGCCCAGGCTACGAACAGAAGCGAGAGAGCGATGATGGCCCCTGCCAGGAGCGCCTCGCCGCGCGTGGCCAGGCGGGCCGGGGCGGATGTGAATGCGAACACGCCTGCGACCGCGAGGGGGATCGCAAGCAGGAAGCCTGCGTCTGCAGCCGAGGGGAATGGGACCGCCACGCCGAGGCCGACCTCGTAGACGGACCACACCACCTCGCCAATGCCCCAGCTGGCCGCCGACGCCGCGAAGAACGCCCACGCGAGCCGGGTCCGGTTGGACGTTCGAGCAGCCGCAAGCCCGCAGCTGACAGAGGCGATCAGCGCCGCGACGGCCTCGCCGATGTCGTCGACGGCGACCGTCGCCTGGTCACCGCCGATGCGCAGGGCGGTCCAGGTGACGAAGGCCACCGCCAGGACGCCCGCGCCCGCGGCGGCGATTGTGAACGCGCGCCAACCTCGGAAGCCGAAGCCGCTGACGACCCGTGTCGAAGCGGCCTGGGGCGATGAGAAGAGACCGGTCGGGGGCGCGTGACGCAACGCCGGTGCATAGGTCGGAGAGGGCGATCTCGCCACTACTTCTCCGGCTCCATGTTAATTCATCCTGGTTTCAATTAACATCAGTGGGCAGTCACTTGTAGCACAGGCGCGAGGGTGTGGCGGCTGTTACCTAGGAGGAACTGCCAATCAGGGCAACGGGCGTGGAGCGGGAGTCTTGTCACCGGCCCGTGTTTGATGAGCCGGAGGCCGAGCTCGACGGTTCGAGCTTCCTCAGTGTGCTCGGGGCGGGTGCGATCGCTGCCACCGCCCTCTTGCTGGCTCTGCTGCCGGCGCTGGTCGCCTTGCGCTTCCTCGAGGTGCCAGTCGCGTGGGTCACAGCCGGCCTCGGATCTCTCGGGGCTGCGGTAGGTGGGGTGAAGTTGATGGCGATGGCCTGGGCCGTCGGGGGGCGGCTGCTGGCCGGTCACCCCGCGCGCCACGCCGTCGTCGCCGCCGATTGAACCGTTCTTGCGGAGCCGAAGCGGTGCTGGTCTTTGCCCGCAAGGGAGGTGATTTGAATGCGAAAACTCATGTTTGCCGCCATCCTGGCGACGATCCTCGTGCTGGTCCTGTCGCTGGGCGTCGGCGCCGAGAACATGCCCGGCTGCTGCCACTAGGCTCTCAATAGTCGTCAATTCATCTTTGTCAAGTGACAAATAAACGGATAAGCTGGCGTTATGTCAGAGGTGCGCGCACACCCATCAGCCGAAGCGGGCCCCGGCGGAACCGGAAAGGTATCCTCAGGCCGCCGCGGGCGCCGCCGTGGCGTGGAGATCAAGCCGGGCACCGTCAAGCAAGCCAGGTCTGAGGCAGGTCTGAGCCTGGCCCAGGTCGCCGGAGGCGAGATCAGTCGCACGGCCATCTACTTCGTCGAGACGGGCAAGGCCAAGCCCTCGATGGAGACCCTCAAGCTGATCGCGGAGCGGACGGGGCGACCGCTTGACTTCTTCCTGAGCCGGCCGAGCACGATGGAGGCTCGCTCCTCCGAAAGCACGGTGGAGCTGGAACGGCTTGTTGTGACAGGTGATTCCAGGGGCGCTCTCGCGTTAGGCGAGGCACTTCTGGGCACCGAGCGTGACCCGGAGATCGTGGCCAGGATCAGATTCCAGATGGCCACGGCGTACCTGCGCCTCGCCCAATGGGTGCCCGCGCGCCGCCTGGCGTCGACCGCGAGGGCCTATTTCGAGCAATCCGGAGACATGCTCATGACGGCCGAGTGCCTCGGCAGCGAAGCGTCGGCGGCGTACATGATGCAGGACCCCGGTGCGCTCGCACTCGCCGAAGGAGCGCTCGAGACGTGCAGGTCGTTGAACCCGGTTCCCAGCATCACCGAGAGCCGCCTGCTGGGAGTCCTGGGGGGAGTCCATGCCGCGAACCACCGGTGGGGAGCCGCGGTCAAAGCTCTCGAGCAGTCGGTCGCCGCGGGAGATGTGATGCACGACCTACGCCGGCTCTCGATTGGTTACAGCAACCTGAGCTTTGCGTACCAGGAGCTCGGCAACATCAACCAGGCCACCTACTACGCACAGAGAGCTATTACTCTCCATGAGACCCTCAACGACAGACTTTCACTTGGCCGTACCGAGAACAACCTCGGAGTGATGTTGCTTCGCGGAGGTGAGGTGGCCAGGGCGCGCAGCCACTTCGAAAGGGCCCTCAGGCTGTTCGACGAGGCAAGGGCGGACGATTCATCCAGAGTCGCCCTTCTCCTGAGTTTCTGCGAGCTGGAGTTCGCCGAGTCTGACCTCGAAGAGGCGGCTCGCTGGGCAAACGAAGCTTTGAAATCGGCCAATGAGAACTCTGTGATCGGCTGGATTGCCGACTCACACGCTTGGCTTGGGCGTATCGCCGATGCATGCGGAGACGACTCCACAGCCGACGCCGAATTCGCCACCGCGTTCGATGTTTTGCGACAACCGGGCGTTTCCCCGGAGCTGACCAGCCGCACCCATGCTCGCTACGCCGACATTCTCGAGGCTCGCGGCGACGTTGGGGGGGCAGTTCAGCAGCTCAAGCGGGCGTTGGCATCACGCTCCAACCACATGGCGATCGAGGCGGGCTACGCCACCGGCTGACCGCCCTCAGGCCCAGGGGCATTTAGAGCCGTTGCGCGTACTCCAGGGAATCGATCAGCGCCAATAGCGAGGCTTCGATGATGTTGCTCGAGCATCCGACGGTGGTCCACCGCTTGAGCCCTTGGCCCGATTCCACGAGCACCCGCGTGGTCGCCGCCGTGCCCGCGTCGCCGTCCAGGATGCGGACCTTGTAGTCGTGCAGAGTGACCCCGCGCAATCCAGGAAATCGCGGGCTGAGCGCCTTTCTCAGCGCCGCGTCGAGCGCGTTGACTGGGCCGTTTCCTGACGCGGCCGTGTGGTAGACGGTTCCGGCCACCTCGACCTGCACGGTCGCCTCGGCATTCACGGAGTCGCCGTTCTTGCGCACGTTCGTCGTGAAATCGGCGACCGTCCACGGTGCCTTATAGCCGGGCTGCAGCCGGCGCACGAGCATCTCGAACGACGCGTCGGCGGCCTCGTAGGAGTAACCGCGGTGCTCGAGCTCTTTCAGGTGCTGGACGAGCCACCGGGTCTGGGGGTCGTCGCGATCCAGCTCTAGTCCGAACTCGCGGGCCTTCGCCAGCACGTTGCCGCGTCCCGACAGCTCAGACACGAGGACTCTCGGTTCGTTGCCAACGGCCGCCGGGTCGATGTGCTGGTACGAGTCCTTGTGGCGCAGGACGGCCGCGACGTGCTGGCCTCCCTTGTGAGCGAAGGCGCCGTGACCGACGAACGGCTGCTGCAGCGGCAGAGCGAGGTTGGCGATCTCCGCCACGGTGCGGGACAATTCCGTGAAACGCGCGACGGAAGTCGCGGGGAGGGCCTCCAGGCCGAGCTTGAGGACGAGGTTGGCCACCACCGATACGAGATTGGCATTTCCACAACGCTCGCCATATCCGTTGATGGTGCCCTGCACCATGTCGGCCCCGGCCTGAACGCCCTCGAGCGAGTTGGCCACCGCGAGCTCGCAGTCGTTATGCGTGTGGATCCCGACGCGGACAGGACTATCGAGATCGGCCAGCGCGCCACGCACAGCTTCCACTCCGCGCCTGATGTCGGCCGGCATGCTGCCTCCGTTCGTGTCGCACAGGACGACCCACGAAGCGCCGGCGCGGGCGGCCGCCACGCACACCTCGAGCGCGTACTCGGAATCTCGGGCAAATCCGTCGAAGAAATGCTCAGCGTCGAAGATGAGCTCGCGGCCGAGTCCGACGCCGTAGGCGACGGACTCCTCGACCATCGCGAGGTTTTCGCTGGGCGTGGTCTGCAGGACGGTCGTGACCTGCCAGGTGTCGCTCTTGCCGACCAGGGTCCAGACCGCCGCTCCGCTCTCGGTGAGAGCTCGCAGGTTCGCATCGTCGTCGCACCCGCCTTGGGCGCGGCGAGTCGCTCCGAAAGCGGCGAGCTTCGCTCGCCTCAAAGGGTGCTTGACGAGGCTGGCGAACAACTCCTCATCCTTGGGATTGGACCCTGGGAACCCACCCTCCACGTAGTCGAAGCCAAGTCCATCGAGGGCGCGGGCGATCCGCACCTTGTCCGCGGCGGAAAAGGAAACGGCTGGGCCCTGCGCACCGTCGCGCAGCGTCGTGTCGTAGATGACGATCCGGCGTTTGGTCATAAAAAAAACCTCCCGACCCTGTTGCCGGGAGGTCCAACGACTCGAGCGGAGTGCGCTAAGTCGGGGGACCTCCCCGGATAATCTCGATCTCGATTCCGCGCCTGGTGAACATTGCAGGCAACGTTAGGGCATCAGCCGCGGTCGTGCATGGATTCGGGACCCAAATCAAGCGCCGGCCCTTAGTGGGAGGCAGACAGGTCCCTGGTTCGCACGCTCACGTCCATGGCGCCCGTCGCCGACCCGATGTAAATGCCGCGGGTGGGGGCAGCGTCGCTGTAATCCCGGCCCACCGCGAGCCGGACGTGATGCTCGGCGGCTCGTACGGGATGGGTGGCGTCATATCCCACCCATCCGCGTCCGGGCACCCATGCCTCGGCCCACGCGTGGGAGGCGGTCGTGGCCGCTCCCGGCGCGTGGATGTAGCCGCTCACGTAGCGTGCCGCCACCCCCATCGTGCGCGCGACCGCGATGAACAGGTGGGCGAAGTCCTGGCAGACGCCCGCCCGCAGAGCGAGGACCTCGTCCACAGAGCTGTACACGGTGGTCACCGCCCGGTCGTAGGCAAACTCGCGGCTGATCGCAAGCGTCAGCTCGTCCAGCGCCTGCTCGATGGAGGCGCCTGAGCGCGGATCGGTGATCGCGTAGCGGCTCGCCAGCTGCCTGATCCCGGGCACGTCCTTCACAGGCGAGCGAAAGCGGAGGAAGTCGTTCACCAGGTCCTCGCCCGGATCAACATCGAGATCGAGCCCTGTTTCCACCAGCGACCGGCTGGTCACGCTCAGGCTCGAATGAGGCCGCACGATGTTGAAGTAGTGCACGGTGTTTCCGTAGCCGTCGAGGTACGAGCGAGGCTTGATGTTCGAGCTCAGTCCCAGCTCGAACTCGAGGCAGCGCTGTCCGTTGCCATCCATCGGGCGCAGGCGCACCTCCATCACGGTTTCGGCGATCGGCCCAGAGTACCTGTAACGGGTGACGTGCACGATCTCGAGCTTCATTGCTGCGGCATTGCCCGCCCTTCGTCGCCGATGACGTTGGCCGGCACCTTGCTCGGGTGGAAGTAGGTCTCGCGCATCGCCAGCTCGAGCTGCCGCAACACGTCCCGTGCCTCGCTCTCGAACTCGCGCGGATGCTCGGCGACGAGCTCCGTGCCGGCCTGGACGAACATCGCGTGCAGCCGGGACAGAAGGCGCCTTGGCTTGGAGCGGCGTCCCGGGCCGTCGATCCTCGAGACCGAGTCCAGCGCGACCTGGGACGAAAAGCGGGCGGAGCGCGGCAGCGTCGGGTCGAGCAGCAGGCACTCGATCACGCGCTCGGCTGTCACGCCGCCCGAATAGCGCGACTGGTACGACTCGAATGCGAAGCACGACTTCAGCACCGCCGACCATTCGAGCGCGTCCTCGGGCGTCTCAGCCAGCTCCGCCGACTTGCGCGTGACGATGGCGGTGACGTTCGCCGTGCGCTCGACGAACTTGCCGAGGCGTACGAAGTCGCGCGCCTCGTCGTGCTGCATCGTGTCCATGAGCAGGCCGTCGACAAGCCTGATGCTCAGCTGCACATCGGTGAGAAAGGGATAGAGGTCAGGTTCCCAGGTGGGTTCCTGGACGCGCCAGTGGAGCGCGTTGACCTGCTCGTAGAGCTCGGACGGCAGGGAGGGACGGACGGCCTGGGCGGCAAGGCGGGCGGCCGCGACGCTCGCGCGAACCGAAGGGCCAAGGGTCCCCGTGACAATCACCTCGACCGCCTGGTCGCGCCGGCTGGTGTCGCTTCCCGGCCATCCCGCGAGCTCCATGAACCGGGTCCAGAACTCCGGTCCCGGCTCGTCGGTCCGGTCGAGGGAAAGCGCCACGTGGACGCCGAGGATGCGCGCGAGATGGTCAGCCCGTTCGAGGTGACGGCCGAGCAGTGTCAGCGACGTGGCGGCGCGGCTAAGCATCGGCGCCCTCCGCCTCGTCTTCGGCCATGACCCACGTGTCGCGGCTTCCGCCGCCCTGCGAGCTGTTGACGACCAGCGAACCGTCCTTGAGGGCGACTCGAGTCAGACCGCCGGATGTCACGTACACCTCCGGGCCGGTCAACACGAATGGGCGCAGGTCCTGGTGCGTGCGGCGCAGCCGGCCGCCATCGAGGATCGGCTGCACGGACAGGGCGACCACCGGCTGGGCGATGAAGCTTCGCGGCCGCGCCGCGATGCGCCGTGCGAACTCCTGGCGTTCCTCATTTGTCGATTCCGGCCCGATCAACATCCCGTAGCCGCCAGACTCGTCGACGGTCTTGACGACCAGCTCTGCGAGGTGATCGAGAACGTAACGGCGGTCGTCGTCGAACGCGCACAGGTAGGTCTGGACGTTGGGGAGGATCGGTTCCTCGTCCAGGTAGTACCGGATGATCTTCGGAACAAGGGCGTAGACGGCCTTGTCGTCCGCGACGCCGTTGCCCAGCGCGTTGGCGATGGCGACGTTTCCGGCGCGGTAGGCATTGACCAGTCCGGCCACCCCGACAAGCGACTCCTGGCGCCCGAAGATCGGGTCGAGCCAGTGGTCGTCCAGTCTCCGGTAGATGACATGAACTGGCTTCAGGCCCCGAGTTGTACGCATGAAGACATGGTCCTGGTCGACGACGAGGTCGGTCCCCTCTACGAGCTCGATCCCCATCTGCTTGGCGAGGTAGAGATGCTCGTAGTAGGCCGAGTTGTTGATCCCCGGGGTGAGCAGGACCACCGTCGGATCGTCCACACCCTCGGGCGCCAGCCACCTCAGGTGGCGCAGGAGCTCGTGCACGTAGCCCTCGACCGGCCGCACCGGGTAGCCGGCGAACAGGTCGGGCACCACCCGCTTCATGACGTGGCGATTGGCCAGCACGTAAGAGACGCCGGACGGCGTGCGCAGGTTGTCCTCGAGAACGAAGAAGTCGCCCTTGTGATCGCGGACGAGGTCGATGCCGGCGATGTGGCAGTGGATGCCGTGCGGCACCGGGAGCCCCTCGATCTCCCTGAGGTACTGCGGGCTCGTCAGGACGATCTCAGGCGGAATTGCGCGCTGCCGGAGGATGAGCTTGCGGCCGTAGATGTCATCGAGGAAGAGGTTGAGGGCCGCCAGGCGCTGCTTCAGGCCGGCTTCGATCCGCTTCCAGGTCTGGGCTGAGATGACCCGCGGGATGATGTCGAAGGGGAAGACCTTCTCCGTGCCCTGGGCATCCGGGTACACGGCAAAGGTGATCCCGTGGTTGCGGAACATCTGGATCGCCAGTTCGTGGCGGCGAGCAAGCTCCCGCGCACCAAGCCGGTTGAGCTGGTCGTACAGCCGGCGGTACCCCGGTCTCGGCGTGCCAGGGCGCGCAAGCATTTCGTCGTAGAAGCCGTTCGTCTCATAGCCGGCATCTAAGGAATTCACGGAGGCCACCGCTATAGTGTCCACGCCATCTCGAAATCAGGCAGAACGATCAACTTGCGGGTTGGCTGTGAGTTCAGCTACGACGTGAGCGCCCCCACACCGGTGACGGTCCAGGTACGCCCGCGCTCCGATTCCAGCCACCAGATGGTGGGCGAGTCCTGGTCAACGACCCCGTCTGTGCCGGTCGACGAGTACGGTGACGTCTACGGAAACCCGGTCAAGCGCTTCGTGATGCCCGTCGGGCCCCTGGTGCTTCGTTACGACGCGGTCTGCGCCGTCCCGGACGAGCCTGATCCCGACGCCTCGTCCGCGCCGCAGCAGCCGGTCGAGCAGGTGCCCGGCGAGCTCTTGCATTTCACGCTGCCCAGCCGGTATTGCTTGTCGGACGAGCTGATGGGGATGGCCTGGGATCTGTTTGGACAGGCGCCCGCGGGCGGAGCCCGCGTGCAGGCGATCTGCGACTGGGTGCACGACAACATCCAGTTCCAGTACGGCAGCAGCAACCCGCTGACGACCGCCGTGGACGTGCTCAACAATCGGAAAGGAGTCTGCCGGGACCTAACGCACCTGGCGGTCACCTTCTGCCGCGCCATGAACATCCCGGCGCGCTACGTCTTCGGTTACCTGCCCGACCTGTACGTGCCCGTCGACCCCGCGCCGATGGATTTCGCGGCCTGGATGGAAGTCTGGCTGGGGGATCGCTGGTGGACCTTCGACCCGCGGAACAACAAGCCCCGGGTGGGCCGGGTGCTCATCGGGCGCGGCCGCGACGCCCTCGACGTGGCGATGATCACCACGTTTGGGCCGGCGGCGTTCAAATCGATGACCGTGTGGGCAGACAGGGTCGAAGAATCTTGATGATCGAGCCCTCCAGCGTCGACTGGGCGTCCGCGAGTCGAGTGTCATACCTCGTCCGGCAGACCTTCAGGTATGTGTACTCCGAACCGATCCGCGACCTGAATCATCGCCTCGTTGTGATCCCTCCCGAACGGTTTGGCGACCAGGTCCGGCTTCGCCACGACCTTTCGGTCACCGGCGACGGCGTGCGCTTTGTCGATAGGACCGACCGCTTCGGGAACATGGTCTTCGACGTGTTCGCTCCGCGCGTTTCGAGCGAGATCGAGTTCGTGGCGGAGGTCTCGGTCGAACGGCACGCCGCCGAGCCCAACCGGCTGCCCGACGGCTGGCTGGCCGATGGGTACCTGCTCGAACCGTCCCCTCTCACCGCCGCCGACGACCGGATCCGCCGGTCGGCGGAGGTACTTGCCGCCACCCACGAGTGGGGGCTTCCTCTGGCGGACGGCATCAACGACTGGGTGTACCAGTCGATGACCTATGAGTACGGGGTGACGGGGGTGCGGACCACCGCGGCGCAAGCCCTCGCGCTTGGGTCGGGGGTATGCCAGGACTACGCGCACGTGATGCTCGCCGTGTGCCGGGCGTGCGGGTTGCCCGCACGTTACGTCTCAGGGCACCTATTGGGCCAGGGCGGCACTCACGCCTGGGTCGAGGTCGTCCTGCCGACCAACGACGGCACCGGCGACGCGATCGCCTGGACCTTCGATCCGACCCATGCGAGCCGCGGCGGTCTCGGTCATGTGACCATCGCGGTCGGCGGCGACTACCTGGACGTCGCCCCAACCTCGGGGACATATATCTCTCCGGCCAGGGGACGTCTGGTCACCACCAAGCACGTCTCGCTGACCGGCCTCGACTGCGCTGGTTGAGGAAAGGACGGGACCGCATGGCCCCGTCCCGCCTCGAAGCTACATCGCCGGGTGGATTTCGTAGACCGTGATCTTGCCGCCCGAGTGCAGCACCGGGCACGCCTTGGCCAGATCGACGGCCTTGTCGAGCGAGTCCGCCTTGACGATCGAGTAGCCGGTGGCCGGCGTGCCGATGGCTCCCTCGTGGACGGTCCCGCCGTCCGAGACGTTTTTGGCGTGCGGTCCAAACGGGTTGCCGGCGTCGACGACCTTGTCGCCGAGCTTGCCGAACCACGCGCCCCAGGCTTCCATCGCTTTGGCTTGCTCGGCCTCGGTCGCGGCCATGCCGCCGCCCGTATACAGCAGTACGAAATTCGCCATCTCTGATCTCCTTCGTGAGTGAATGTCCCGGATGTGGGCTCTCTGGAACGACGAACGAGGCAACCGTTTTTCGACCGGTAGTCGCCGGCCGCTCTTATCAATGCCTTACGCCGCGCTTATATAGCTCTTGAGATGAACGGTTCGCGGATTCTCGTCGTGGAGGATGACGGCCGGCTGGCCGCGACCCTCGATCGAGTGCTGACCGCGGAGGGCCACCACGTCGAGGTGGTCGGAGACGGCCTGCAGGCGCTGCGGCGCGCCCGCGACCAGCCCTTCGATCTCGTCGTGCTCGACGTCATGCTCCCTGGCCTCGACGGCGTCGGCGTCTGCCGGCGGCTGCGCGCGACGGCGCAGGTTCCGGTCCTCATGCTCACCGCTCTTGGCGGCACGGATGATCGCGTGAAAGGCCTCGACGCTGGGGCCGACGACTACCTCGTGAAGCCGTTCGCCTATGAGGAGCTGCTCGCCCGGGTACGCGCGCTGCTGCGTCGCGTCGGGCCTCACGACCATCTTCGATTCGCGGATGTCTTGCTGGAACCACCGAGCCGCGGCGCCTGGCGCGGCGAGCGGTCGATCAGCCTCACAGCGACCGAGTTCGAGCTGCTCGAGCACTTCATGCGGCATCCACGCCAGGTGCTCACCCGCGACCAGCTGCTCGAGGCGGTCTGGAAGGGCGAGCCCGAAAACGACAACGTGGTCGCGGTGTACGTCGGCTACTTGAGGCAGAAGCTGGAGGAGGGCGGCGAGCCGCGCCTCTTGCACACAGTGCGCGGCGCCGGCTACGCCCTTCGGCTCTAGTTGAGATTCCGCTCCGGAAGTTCGACGGAAATGCCAGGGGCGGCGCTGCGCGGCGCCCGTGGCACCCTGCGGGCTCATCCGCCTAGGCGGCCGATCTCTGCGTTGCCGGCTGCGCTACTCGCTTACAGGTCTTCCGACATGCGCGCTGCGTTGCTCGCCGGCGCCTTGAGCTCGGCCGCCGATGCGGCGATTTTCCGCCGAACCTCCGAAGCA
>Ga0073928_10001486_pt1 | contig 44799 bp, 47 predicted proteins | sample PaiPotPPA55metaG_FD_76969 | JGI IMG/M metagenome (GOLD analysis project Ga0073928, IMG submission 76969) | Iron sulfur acid spring bacterial and archeal communities from Banff, Canada, to study Microbial Dark Matter (Phase II) - Paint Pots PPA... ...
GTCGCACGCTGGGTAGACGCGCGCCGGGCAAATGACAAGAGCCGCGACTTCGCCGCCCTTCCCGCTCGGCGCGAATTCCTCTACATCCTTCGCCCGATGGCACTGCTCCGCTCGGTCGCCACGGTCGGCGGCTACACCATGGTGAGCCGCATCCTCGGCTTCGTGCGCGAGGTGCTGACGGCGGCCTATCTCGGCGCGGGGCCGGTGGCGGACGCTTTCTTCGTCGCGCTGCGCCTGCCCAACATGTTCCGCAGCCTCTTCGCCGAGGGCGCGTTCAGCGCCGCCTTCGTGCCGCTCTTCGCCGGCAAGGTCGCGGCGGACGGCCGCCCGGCGGCGCAGCGCTTCGCCGAGGATGCGCTCGCCGTGCTGCTCGCGGTGCTGGCGGTCTTCGTCATCGCCGGCGAGATCTTCGCGCCATTCATCCTCGATGTGATCGCGCCGGGCTTCCGCGCCGATCCGGCCAAGTTCGCGCTTGCGGTCGACCTGACCCGCATCATGTTTCCCTATCTGCTGTTCATCTCGCTCACCGCGCTCCAAGGCGGCGTGCTCAACTCGGTCGAGCGCTTCGCCGCCACCGCCTTCACGCCGGTGCTGCTCAATCTCTTCCTCATCGCCGCTTTCGTGCTGGTGCGGCCGGTGACCGGGCAAGTGCTCGCCTGGGCGGTGGCGGCGGCGGGGCTGGCGCAATTCCTGTGGCTCACCGTGTCCTGCGGCCAGGCCGGGCTGCCGCTGTCGCTGCCGCGGCCGCGGCTCACGCCCGAAGTGCGCAGACTGCTGCGCATCATGCTGCCGGGCGTGTTCGGCGCCGGCGCCAACCAGATCAACCTGGTCGTATCGACGGCGATGGCGTCGCTGCTGCCGACCGGCGCGGTAGCCTATCTCAACTATGCCGACCGCCTGAACCAGCTGCCGCTCGCCGTCGTCGGCATCGCCATCGGCACGGCGATCCTGCCGCCGCTGTCGCGCCAGGTGCGCACCGGCGACAGCGCCGGCGCCGCCGACACGCAGAACCGCGGCCTCGAGCTGGCGCTGCTGCTCACGCTGCCGGCATCCGTCGCGCTCGCCGTGGCGGCACAGCCGATCCTCGCCGTGCTGTTCCAGCATGGCAAGTTCACCGCCGCCGACACCGCCGCCACCGCGCCGGCGCTGGCCGCCTACGCCTTCGGCCTGCCCGCCTTCGTCATCGTCAAGGTGATGGCGCCGGGCTTCTTCGCGCGCCAGGACACCAGCACGCCGGTGAAGATCGCCGCCCTCACCATGGGGGTGAACGTCGCGCTAACCATCGGCCTCGGCCTCGTGCTGGCGCAGACCGGCATCGCCTTGGCGCTGACCATAGCCGGCTGGGTCAACGCGCTGTCGCTGGCGGCGGTGCTGCAGCGGCGCGGCCAGTTCGCGCTCGACCAGCGCTCGCGCCGCTCGTTGCCGCGCATCCTGCTCGCCGCGCTCGGCATGGGCGCGCTGCTGGCGCTGCTCGAATATACGCTCCGCGGTGCGCTCGCCGCGCCGCTCGCGGTCCAGCTCGTCGCGCTCACCGTGCTGGTGGGCGGCGGGCTCGTGGGCTTCGCCGCGCTGGCGATCCTGTTCGGCGCCGTCGACCGGCGCGACTTGAAGCGCAGGCTGCGCCGCTGAGCGGCTTGACCGCCGCGCCCGCGGCGGCGATAACCAGCGCGCCATGAACCGCATCTTCTCGGGCGTCCAGCCCACCGGCAATTTGCATCTCGGCAATTACCTCGGCGCCATCAGAAACTGGGTCGCGCTGCAGCGCGACTATGACTGCATCTTCTGCATCGTCGACCTGCATGCGCTGACCTTGCCGCAGGATCCGCACGAGCTGCGCGCGCAGACGCGCGAGGTGACCGCGGCCTATATCGCCGCCGGCATCGATCCCGAGCGCTGCATCATCTTCAACCAGAGCACGGTGCCCGGCCATGCCGAGCTCGCCTGGCTCCTCGGCTGCCTCACGCCGCTCGGCTGGCTCAACCGCATGACCCAGTTCAAGGAGAAGGCGGGCAAGCACCGCGAGGAGGCCGGGCTCGGCCTCTACGGCTATCCCGTGCTGATGGCGGCGGACATCCTGCTCTACAAGGCGACGCATGTGCCGGTCGGCGAGGACCAGAAGCAGCATCTCGAGCTGTCGCGCGACATCGCCGGCGCCTTCAACCGGCGCTACGGCGTCGAGCTCTTCCCGCTGCCGGAGCCGCAGATCTTCGGCGCCGCGACGCGCGTCATGAGCCTGCGCGACGGCACCAAGAAGATGTCGAAATCCGACACCTCGGACTACTCGCGCATCAACATGACCGACGATGCCGACGCGATCGCCCTCAAGATCCGCAAGGCCAAGACCGACCCGCAGCCGCTGCCGGCGACACTGGAAGAAGCCGAGGCGCGGCCCGAGGCGGCGAATTTGCTCGGCATCTACGCCGCGCTGAGCAACGCGCCGATGGAGCAGGTGGTGGCGCGCTTCGCCGGCGAGAACTTCTCCGACTTCAAGCAGCAGCTCGCCGAGCTCTCGGCAGAGATGCTCGGCAAGATCGGCGGCGAGATGCGCCGCCTCGTCGCCGACCCGGGCTACATCGACGGCATCCTGCGCCGCGGCGCCGAGCGCGCCAACGCCATCGCCGAGCCCCATCTGCGCGAAGTGTTCGATATCATGGGGCTGCTGCGGCCATAACGGGCGCAACCCGCCATCGCGCGTCGATCAATTTGCTCGGAGGCGTTGCTCGAGTTCGTGTTCCGCACGAGCATGGCGTGCCGATTTGATCTCGGTGCGCGCGAATATACTGCCATCGGGCCAAATGAGGCCCGTCGCGATGGCGCGCCGCTTGAGCTTCGGCCAGTCGTCCACATTCTCGAGCGCCCAAAGGCGCCACTTGGGGACGGTGACCGACCACCAAATCCATGCCGGCACGATCGCAAGGATCATGCCCACCGGCGCCGCAATGAGCTTCGCAAAATCTTCGAGCCCTCCGCCCGCCGGCACAAGATTGATCGCATACGCGAGCGTCAAAAATCCGGCGAGCAGCAAGATGACTACCGGCCCATTGACCAGGAAATGACCTCGCCGAAGCGCCGCGTTCACCGTAACAGTGTACTGAGGAGTAGGTGACGATATCACGGGCGGGATCCTCGCAATCTATAATGTCGCTGCTGAAAGTTTGTGTTGAGCTCGTCACGACCTTCCTTCGACCCCGCCCGTCTCCATCGCCATCGAGCTGCCGCCGCCCCAGAGCGACCAGCCGCCATCGACCGGGATGACGGTGCCGGTGATGTAGCTGGCGCGCGGCGAGGCGAGGAAGAGCGCGAGCTGCGCCACGTCGTCGAGCGTGCCGAAGCGCCTCAGCGGCAGGCGCTTCACCATCGCCTGGCGCGCCGCTTGCGTGCTCAGGCGCTCGAAGCCCTCGGTGCCTTCGATCGGGCCGGGCGCGATCGAGTTGACGCGGATGCCGTCGCCGCCCCACTCCATCGCCAGCACGCGCGTCACCTGATCGACGCCGGCCTTGGCGGCGCAGGCATGTACCTGGAGCGGCATCGGGTTGTAGGATTGCGGCGCCGAGATGCTGATGATCGACGCGCCGGGCTTGCGCAGATGCTGATGCGCGGCGCGCAGCACGTTGAAGGTGCCGAGCAGATCGATGTCGACCACCGCCTTGAAGGCGTTGGCGGACATGGCCAGCGCCAGCGCCGGGAAATTGCCGGCGGCGCCGGAGACGAGCACGTCGATCTCGCCGAGCGCGTCGAAGGCGGCGGCCAGCGCCGCCGAGATCGCCGCGTAGTCGCGCACATCGGCGCTCTGGCCGATGACCTTGCCGCCATGCCGCTTCAGCTCGGCGCAGGCGCGCTCGACGCGCTCCGCCGAGCGGCTGGCGATGGCGAGGTTGGCGCCCGCAGCGGCGAAGGCGTCGGCGATGCCGAGATTGATGCCGCTGGAGCCGCCGGCGACGAACACCGCCTTGCCGGCGAAATCGAACGCGCTGGTCATGGCTTTTTCCTCCCCTGCTTCAACGTATTCTAGAGGGCGGCGGCGCGGCCGCGAAAGCGCTTTGCCGGGCCGGGGCGCGGGTTGTAAGGTGAGGCCACCGCCAGCGGCCGTCTGGCCGCCAAGAAGAAGCCCGTCCCGCTAATGGACCTGTATCTTCCCATCGCCGCGATGTCGCTGGACGTGTTCGTCCTGCTGGCACTCGGCGGTGCGGTGGGGTTCCTCTCGGGCGTGTTCGGCGTCGGCGGCGGCTTCCTGCTGACGCCGTTCCTCATCTTCATCGGCGTGCCGCACGCGGTCGCCGTCGCCTCCTCGGCCAACCAGCTCGTCGGCGCGTCGGTCTCCGGCGCGCTCGCGCATTGGCGGCGCGGCAATATCGATTTCCAGATGGCATTCGTGCTGCTCGCCGGCGGCCTGGTCGGCTCTGCCTCGGGCGTGTGGCTCTTCTCCGTGCTGCGCCGCATCGGCCAGATCGACCTCGTGATCACCCTGTCCTACGCGCTGCTCTTGGGCACGCTCGGCGCGCTGATGCTGGCGGAGAGCACGCGCGCCATCCTGCGCCTGCGCAAGCCGGGCGGGCCGCGGCGCAAGCTGCACCAGCACATCTGGCTGCACGGGTTGCCGCTCAAGATGCGCTTCCGCCGCTCGAAGCTCTATATCAGCGCGCTGCTGCCGCTGACGCTGGGCTTCGCCGTCGGCGTGCTCTCGGCGATCATGGGCGTCGGCGGCGGCTTCGTCATGATCCCCGCCATGATCTACATTCTGGGCATGCCGACATCGGTGGTGCCGGGCACCTCGCTGTTCCAGATCATCTTCGTCGCGGCGACCGTCACCGTGCTGCAGGCGGTGAGCAACGGCACCGTCGATGTCGTGCTGGCGCTGGTGCTGCTGGTGGGCGGCGTCATCGGCGCACAGCTCGGCACGCGCTTCGGCCAGCGCCTGCGCGGCGAGCAGCTGCGCGCCATGCTGGCGTTCATCGTGCTTGCCGTCGCGACCAAGCTGCTGTTCGACCTCACCGTGGCGCCGCCCGACCTCTATTCGCTGGAGACGCTCGGCCCATGAGGCGCGGTCGCTGGATTCTCGTGGCCGCGCTCATGGCCTCGTCCACCGCTCCGGCCGTGGCGGCGGAGCCGCTCATCGCCGACCTCACCAGCCATTTCATCGCCATCACCACCGGCTTCACCGGCACCGATGTCGTGCTGTTCGGCGCCACCGACGGCATCGGCGACGTCATCGCCATCGTGCGTGGGCCGGAGCACGACGCCGTGGTGCGGCGCAAGAGCCGCGTCGCCGGCATCTGGGTCAACACGCAGCAGATGACCTTCACCGGCGTGCCCACCTACTACGCCGTCTACAGCAGCCGCCCGCTCGAGGAGATCGCGCCGCCGCAGATGCAGGCGCTGCACCAGATCGGTCTGGCCAATCTGCGCCTGGGCGCGGCGGAGAAGAACCGTTCGCCGGAAGAGATCAACGATTTCCGCGCCGCGCTCATCCGCGAGCGGCAGCGCGAGCGCGTGTTCGGCGACGGCGTCGGCCGCATCGCCTTCCTCGGCGCCCGCCTGTTCCGCGCCACCATCCCGTTTTCCGCCAATTTGCCGACCGGGGAATACCGCGTCGAGATCTTCCTGGTGCGCGACAAGGCAGTGATCAGCGGCCAGACGACGCCGCTCTACGCCTCGCAGGCGGGCATCGACGCCGATGTCTATGAATTCGCCAACCGCGAGGCGCTGCTCTACGGCATCATTGCCGTGGCCGGCGCGGCGATGGCAGGATGGCTCGCCAGCTTGCCTTTCCGCAACGCCTGAGGCGCGCGATGAGCGACGATCCCGCCACCCCGCGCATCTTCCTGGTGGTCGTCGACGAGACCGAGGAGATGCGCGTTGCCTTGCGCTACGCGGCGCTGCGCGCCCGCCACACCGGCGGCCGCGTCGCCTTGCTCTATGTCATCGAGCCGACCGACCTGCAGCAATGGATGGCGGTCGAGAGCCTCATGCGCGAGGAGCGCCGCGAGGAGGCCGAGGCGCTGCTGCAGAAGCTCTCCGGCGAGGTGAGCGGGTGGTGCGGCACGCTCCCCATCGTGCATATCCGCGAAGGGCATCGCGGCGACGAGCTGCTGGCGCTGCTCGACGAGGAGCCGGGCATCTCGATCCTGGTCCTCGCCGCTGGCACGGGATCGGAAGGGCCGGGGCCGCTGGTGACGCAGCTCGTCGGCAAGATGTCGGGCCGCATGCGCGTACCCATCACCGTGGTGCCCGGCAGCCTCAGCGACGAGCAGATCGCCGCGCTCTCCTGACATGCGGGCGCGGCAAGGCGATGCCTAGCCTATGCGGCGCAGGCGGTGTGGTTGGCTTCATCTCGGCGTCTCTTAACCCTATTCGCGAAAGGGTTGACTTGGGCCGCCGCTGTACCAAGGTACAGCGCCCAAGCCGACGCAGAACCCGCGAGCACCAGAGGACGCCATGTTCATCCAGACCGAGCCGACGCCCAACCCCGCGACCCTCAAATTCCTGCCCGGCCGCGCAGTGATGGAGCAGGGCACCGCCAATTTCCCCGATGCCGCGGCGGCGGTGCGCTCGCCCTTGGCCGAGCGGCTGTTCACCATAGCCGGTGTCACCGGCGTGTTCCTCGGCACCGATTTCGTCACCGTGAGCAAGGACGAGGCGAGCGAGTGGTTCCAGCTCAAGCCGGCCGTGCTCGGCGTGATCATGGAGCATTTCACCGCGGGCCGTCCGGTGCTGCGCGACAGCGCCCCGGCGGCCGAGCCCGCGGACGAGGATGAGAGCGAACTCGTCTCGCAGATCAAGGAGCTGCTCGACACGCGCGTGCGGCCGGCGGTGGCGCAGGACGGCGGCGACATCATCTTCGACCGCTACGAGGAGGGCGTCGTCTACCTGCATATGCAGGGCTCTTGCTCGGGCTGCCCGAGCTCGACCGCGACGCTCAAGGCGGGCATCGAGAACATGCTGCGCCATTACGTGCCCGAGGTGCAGGAAGTCCGCGCCGTCTGAGCGGGCGCCATGACGCGCATCCTCGACGACCGCAGCCTCGACAGCCTGTTCCGCGCCGCGCGCCCTTGCCGCTCCTGGCTCGACAAGCCTGTGAGCGACGCCATCATCGAGGCAGTGTGGGAGCTCGCCAAGCTGCCGCCCACCAGCACCGGCGCCTATCCCGCGCGCATCGTCTTCATCCGCTCGCTCGAGGCGAAGCAGGAGCTGCTGCCGGCGCTGGCCGCCGAGGACCGGGTCGCCGCGGCGGCGGCGCCGGTCAACGCCATCCTCGGCTACGAAGGCGGCACCGCGCCGGCGGCGCTGCGCGACGGCAGCGTGCAGGCGGGATATCTCATCCTCGCCGCGCGCGCGCTCGGGCTCGACTGCGCGCCGCTGCCACTCGCCGATCCCGCGCGGGTCGATCGCAAGTTCTTCGCCGATGGCCGGGTCAAGAGCAGCTTCGTCTGCAATCTCGGCTACGGCGACTCCGGCACGACCGAGGACGGCACCACGCGCCCCGGCTTCGAGCAGGCATGCCGGATCGTTTGAACGTCACATCATCGACGCCGGCAGGTCGGCATCACCGAGCAGCGGGTACTGCCGGGCGTTGAACAGCTGATAGTGCCACCACTCATTGCCGTAGAAATCCCAACCCGCGGCGCTCATCAGGCCAAGCAGGACAAAGCGGTTGCGCTGCGCCTCGGCCGAGATCTCGATGTTGCCGTGATGCGACAATGGCGTGAAGGCATCGAACGGCGTGCCCATGTCGAGCTCGCGTCCGGCCGCGTCGAGCAAGGTCAGATCGACCGCCGCGCCGCGCGAATGCGGCGAGCCTCGGCGGGGATCGGCGAGGAAATTCGGGTCGGGGCAGGCATTCCACAGCAGCCATTGCGCCTCGGACGGGCGGAAGGCGTCGAAGATCTTGACGCCGAGGCCGAGCGCACCGGCCAGAGCGACGGCCCTTGAGAGCTTCCCCGCCGCCTCGGTATGAAGGTAGCAGGCGGGCCGCCGGTAGACCGGCCGGCCGGTGAGGTTCCGGGCGGTCGCATAGGCCAGTTCGATGACGACCTGATGGCTTTCCGGGGTGATCTCGACGAGGAACATGGGCGGCGATGCGGGGAATGGGGGCGCAGATGCTTGCCTTTACTAGCGGGAATTCGCCGGCCGGGCTAGGCGCTGGCCCCGTCACGGCTCGGCCATGGTGAGCGTGCTTGCCTTCGACACCGCCGGGAATGGCTGCTCGGCGGCGGTGCTGCGCGAGGGGCGGCTCGCGGCGCGGCGCTTCGCAGCGATGGCGCGCGGTCAATCCGAGCAGCTCCTGCCGATGATCGCGGCGGTGCTGGCCGAGGCCGCTGTGCCGATCGCGACGCTCGACCTTATCGCCGTCACGGTCGGGCCGGGCGCCTTCACCGGGCTGCGCATCGGCATTGCCGCCGCGCGCGGCCTGGCGCTGGCCAGCGGCGTGCCGGCGCTCGGCATCACCAGCTTTGCCGCCGTGGCCGCGCAGGTGCCGCTCGAAACGCTCGCCGGGCGGTCGCTGGTGGTGGCGCTCGACAGCCGCCGCGCCGAGCTCTACCTGCAGGCGTTCGGCCATGACGGCGTCGCGCTCGGCGAGGGCGCGTTGGTCTCCGCCGCGGACCTCGCCCGATGGGTTCCCGCCGGCCCGCTGCTGCTGGCGGGCGATGCGGCGCCGGCCCTGGCGGCGGCGTTGGCACCGCGCCGCCCGGACCTCGCGCCGGGGCCAGGGATCGCCGACGCCGCCAATGTCGCGCGGCTCGCCGCGGCCGCGTGGTACCCCGGTCTGCGTCCCCCACCGCCGCGGCCGCTTTATCTCCGCGCGCCCGACACCACGGCGCCGCGCCACGCCGCGACCGGCCGATGACGCGGCGCCTGCGGCCCGTCGATGCCGTCGACATCGGCGGGCTCGCCCGGCTGCATGGGCAATGCTTTCCCGACGATCACTGGGACGCGGCGGCCATGGCCGAGCTGTTGGCCATGCGCGGGGCGAGCGGCCATCTCCTCGAGGAGATCGGCGCGAGCGAGCCGCTGGGCCTCATCCTTGACCTCATCGTCGCCGAGCATGCGGAAATCCTCACCCTCGGCGTGGCACCGGGCGCGCGGCGGCAAGGCATCGCCCGGATGCTGCTCGACGACCTGTTCCGCCGCGCCCGGCTGGCCGGGGCGCACAGCGTCGGGCTCGAGGCAGCAGCCGACAACCTGCCGGCGCGACGGCTCTACGAAGCCACCGGCTTCGCTCAAGCGGGGCAACGCCCGGGTTATTATCGCCGTGCCGGTGCCACAGTCGATGCCCTGGTTTTTCGCCGCACGCTGCTTGGTTGAGGGCCGCCGGCAACTTGCCGGTTCTCTCGATTGACTGCAGGTCGATTGTTGCGCGCCTGCACGGGCAAGTCGCGCTGAATCGAGCCGACGCACATTTCATGCGTCGCAGGCACTTGTCGCGGTCGAACAAAAAATCAGTCTTTTTGCGGTGATCATCATTGCTTCGCCGCGCGAAAGCACATATGTCTATACAAGTGGCCGGTTAGAGGAACTGCGTATGATGACTGACAATTCGACCTCGAACGATCTTCTGGCACTGACGACCGAAATCGTGGCGGCGCATGTGTCAAACAATACCGTCGCCGTCGGCGACCTCCCGCAGCTAATCAACCAGGTCTACCAGTCGCTTTCCAGTATCGGCAAAGCTCCTGCGCCGGCGGCCGAGCGGCCGCAGCCGGCGGTGAGCGTCAAGCGCTCGGTGCATCCCGACTACATCATCTGTCTCGAGGACGGCAAGAAGCTGAAGATGCTGAAACGCCACCTCAAGACCGCCTATGATATGACGCCCGACGAGTACCGCGAGCGCTGGGGCCTGCCGCCAGACTACCCCATGGTGGCGCCCAACTATGCCCGCCAGCGCAGCAAGCTCGCCAAGGAGATCGGCCTCGGCACGCGCGGTCGACGGACCAACGCCGCCTGACGCCTCCGCCTCCCGGGTCCGGCCCGGCAAGGCGCCGGTAGGCTCGTCTCCGCCTTTGGGGTATAATGCCGGGGCTGGCGCCAATGGGTGACGGGTGGGGATGCCCTCGCGGCTCGAACAGCTTTGTCTCGATAAGGGCCTGAAGATGACCGAGCAGCGCCGCGTCATCGCGCGCGTGCTGTCGGACTCGGCCGATCACCCCGATGTCGAAGCCGTCCACCGCCGCGCCAACGAGATCGATCCCAAGATCAGCATCGCCACCGTCTACCGCACGGTTCGCCTCTTCGAAGAGGCGAACATCCTGGCCCGCCATGATTTCGGCGACGGGCGCGCGCGCTACGAGGAGATGCCGACCGACCATCACGACCATCTCATCGACCTGCAAACCGGCCGCGTCATCGAATTCCGCAACGAGGAGATCGAGAAGCTGCAGCGCGACGTCGCCGAGCGATTGGGCTACCGGCTCATCGAGCATCGCCTCGAGCTCTTCGCCGTGCCGATCAATTCCGCGCGCAAGGCCGAGCGCAAATGACCGCCAACCGCGACGGGCCGCCGTGATCGAGCCGCAGCGCCAAGCACCCAGGCCGGGCGGCGGGGAATCCGTCGTCGATGTGCGCTCCAACACGCTCCAGGTGCGGCTCGCCGAGACCATGGCCGACATCGACGCCGCACAGGCACTGCGTTATCGCGTCTTCTACGAGGAGATGGGCGCGTGGCCCAACGCCGAGATGGCCCGGCAGCAGCGCGATTTCGACGGCTTCGACGGCATCTGCGACCACCTGCTCGTGTGCGACCACGCGCGCGGCAGCGGCGCCGACGCGGTGGTGGGAACCTACCGCCTCATCCGCCGCGACGCGGCGGCGCGGCACGGCAGCTTCTACTCGGCCGCCGAGTACGACATCGCCGCGATCGTCGCCGCACCCGGCGAGATCCTCGAGCTCGGGCGCTCCTGCGTCGATGCGGCCGCACGCAACCGTCCGACCATGCAGCTGCTGTGGCGCGGCATCGCCGCCTATGTGTTCCATCACCGGATCGCGCTGATGTTCGGCTGCGCCAGCCTGCCGGGCGTCGACCCCAACGCCCTCGCCGTGCCGCTCTCCTATCTCTACCACCATCATTTGGCGCCGCCCCAGCTACGGCCGCGGGCGCTGCCGCAGCGTTATCTCGACATGCGACGCCTCGATCCCGCCGCTCTCGATCCGACGCGCGCGCGCGCCGACCTGCCGCCGCTCATCAAGGGCTATCTGCGGCTCGGCGGCTTCGTCGGCGATGGCGCGGTGATCGACCGGCAGTTCAACACCACCGATGTCTGCGTCGTGGTCAAGACCGACCTGGTCACCGATAAGTATTATCGGCACTACGAGCGCCACGCGCGCGATCCCACGGCGGCGTGAGCCCATGGGCGCGGTGCTGCTCCGGCTGGTCCGGCTCTCCTGCTATATGTTGCTCACCCTGCCGCTCATGCCGGTGCAGGCGCTGCTCGTTGCCAGCGGCAGCGCATGGGCGCGCCGCCTACCGCGCCTCTACCACCGCTGGTCCTCCCGGATTCTCGGCTTCCGTGTCGCCGTGCAGGGCGATCCTTCAGCGAAGCGGCCGACGCTGTTCGTCGCCAATCATGTCTCCTATGTCGACATCGAGATTCTCGGCGGCGTCATCGAGGGCAGCTTCATCGCCAAGGCCGAGGTAGCGCGCTGGCCGCTGTTCGGCTGGCTCGCCAAGCTGCAGCGCACCGTCTTCGTCGACCGCCGCGTGCGCAGCACCGCGGCGCAGCGCGACGCCCTTCGCGAGCGGCTCGACGCGGGCGACGACCTCATCCTCTTCCCCGAGGGCACCGCCGGCGACGGGAACCGCGTCCTGCCGTTCAAGAGCGCCCTGTTCAGCGTCGCCGACTATGCCGGGCCGGAGACCTTGACCGTGCAGCCCGTCTCGATCGCGTATCTGCGGCTCGACGGCATCCCGATGGGGCGCGCGTATCGCCCGTTCTTCGCCTGGTATGGCGATATGACGCTGGCACCCCATTTATGGACGATGCTGGGGCTGGGCACGGTCGACGTCGCGGTGATCTTTCATCCGCCGGTGGCGCTCGCGGAATTCGGCTCGCGCAAGGCGCTGGCCGAGCATTGCCATCGCGTCATCGCCGCCGGCATGGCGAGCGCGCTTGCCGGGCGGGCACAAGCGCCGGAGCCGGACGGCGAGCCCTTGCCAGCGGCGAAACCGGCACGCGAAGCCGCCGAATGACAGAAGAAAATCGAGGCCGCAGCGTGGCGAAGAAGCTCTACATCAAGACGTATGGCTGCCAGATGAACGTCTATGACTCCGCGAGGATGGCGGATGTGCTGGCGCCGCTCGGCTACGCGCCGGCCGCGGCGCCGGAGGACGCCGACATGGTCATCCTCAACACCTGCCACATCCGCGAGAAGGCGGCGGAGAAGGTGTTCTCGGAGCTGGGCCGACTGCGTCCGCTGCAGGCGCGCAAGAACGGCCATGGCGGCCGCATGATCCTCGCCGTCGCCGGCTGCGTCGCCCAAGCCGAGGGCGCCGAGATCGTCGCGCGGGCGCCTTACGTCGACATTGTCCTGGGCCCGCAGACCTATCATCGCCTGCCGGAGATGGTGGCGCAGGCGGTGCGCGCCGGCGGCCATGTGCTCGACACCGACTTCCCCGCCGAGGCCAAGTTCGATTTCCTGCCGGAGGCGGCGGCGCCGCAGGGCGTGAGCGCGTTCCTCTCGGTGCAGGAGGGTTGCGACAAGTTCTGCACCTTCTGCGTCGTGCCCTATACGCGCGGCGCCGAATTCTCGCGGCCGGCCGCGGCGATCATCGCCGAGGCGCGCCGCCTCGCCGCGCAGGGCGCGCGCGAGATCACGCTGCTCGGCCAGAACGTCAACGCCTATCGCGGCAGCGCCCCCGACGGCGCGGGCGGCTGGGGCCTGGGCCGCTTGATCCGCGCGCTGGCGGAGATCGAGGGGCTGCTGCGCCTGCGCTACACCACCTCGCACCCGCGCGACGTCGACGACGCGCTCATCGCCGCGCATCGCGACGTGCCGCAGCTCATGCCGTTCCTGCACCTGCCGGTGCAGTCGGGCTCCGACCGCGTGCTCGCGGCGATGAACCGCCGCCACAAGGCCGACGACTACCGCCGCGTCATCGACCGCCTGCGCCGCGCGCGCGCCGACATCGCCTTCTCCTCGGATTTCATCGTCGGCTTCCCCGGCGAGAGCGACGCGGATTTCGCCGCGACGCTCGACCTCGCGCGCGAGATCGGCTACGCGCAAGCCTATTCCTTCAAATACAGCCCGCGCCCAGGCACGCCCGCCGCGCTGATGCCGCAGCAGGTGGCGGAGGCCGTCAAGGCCGAGCGCCTCGCCGCCCTTCAGGCGCTGCTGGCCGAGCAGCAGCGCCAATTCAACGCCGCTGCGGTCGGCCGCGAGATGCCCGTCCTGTTCGAGAAGCGCGGCCGGCATCAGGGCCAGCTGGTCGGCCGCAGCCCTTATCTCCAGGCGGTGCATGCCGCCGCACCCGAGCGGCTCATCGGCGCGCTGCTGCCGGTGCGGCTCGTCCGCGCCAAGGCCAACAGCCTGGCCGGCGAAGTGCTGCTCAGCGAGGAGGTGCCGGCGTGAGCACGGTCGATCGCGGCGCCAATGACGGCCGCGTGCAGATGCAGTTCGACGACAATTCGCTGCTGCCGCAGCTCTTCGGCGAGCGCGACGCCAATCTCGACCGCATCGAGCGCCAGCTCGGCGTCTCGCTCGTCTCGCGCGGCAACCGCATCGCCATCTCCGGCCCGAGCGCGCGCACCGACGTGGCGCGCACCGCGCTCGCCGCGCTCTACGACCGCTTGAAGCGCGGCCTCGAGGTGGATCCCGGCGCCGTCGACGCGGCGCTGCGGCTCGCCACCGATCGCACCGGGCATCGCGGCGCGGCGTTGTGGGGCGAAAGCGACGAGATCCGCACGCGCAAGCGGCGCATCTCCGCGCGCAACGCCAACCAGGCCGCCTATATCCGCGCCATGCGCGAGCACGAACTGGTGTTCGGGCTGGGGCCCGCCGGCACGGGCAAGACCTATCTCGCCGTCGCGACCGCCGTCGACATGATGATGAGCGGCGCGGTCGAGCGTATCGTGCTGTCGCGCCCGGCGGTCGAGGCCGGCGAGCGCCTGGGCTTCCTGCCGGGCGATCTGCGCGAGAAGGTCGACCCATATCTGCGGCCGCTTTATGATGCGCTTCACGACATGCTGCCGGGCGAGCAGGTGATGAAGCGCTTGAACAGCGGCGAGATCGAGATCGCCCCGCTCGCCTTCATGCGCGGCCGCACGCTGGCCAATGCCTTCGTCATCCTCGACGAGGCGCAGAACACGACGCCGGTGCAGATGAAGATGTTCCTGACGCGGCTCGGCGAGAACGCGCGCATGGCCGTTACCGGCGATCTGTCGCAGATCGATCTGCCGCCCGGCGCGCAATGCGGCTTGCGCGACGCCGTCGAGACGCTGGCGGGCGTCGAGGGTGTCGCCATGATCGAATTCACCGACGCAGATGTGGTGCGCCACCCGTTGGTGTCGCGCATCGTCCGCGCCTACGACCAGCGACAGGCGCAAGCCGCGCCGCGAGCGAAGAAAAGCGATGACCGACGACCCTGACCCCGGCGGCACGCCGACGATCGACATCGCCGAGCCTTGCGCGCTGTGGCGCGAGCGGCTTCCCGATATCGAGCGCCTGTGCGGCGAGGCGGCGCGCGCGGCGCTGGCCGGCGCCGGCTGTGCGCTCGGTCCGGCCGAGCTCAGCATCGTGCTGGGCGACGACGCGCTGGTCCAGGCGTTGAATCGGCAATGGCGCAAACAGGACAAGCCCACCAACGTGCTCTCCTTCGCGGCCCTGCCGGCGGCGCTGCCGCCCGGCGCCCCGCGCCTGCTCGGCGATGTCGTGCTCGCCTTCGAGACGTTGGCCGCCGAGGCCGCGGCGCAGGGCAAGCCGCTCCCGCATCACCTGCGCCATCTCGTCGTGCACGGCGTGCTGCACCTGCTCGGCTTCGATCACGAGGCGGCCGGCGAGGCGGAGCGTATGGAGGCGCTCGAGGTCGCGGTGCTGGCGGGACTCGGCGTGCCCGACCCCTATCAGGTGACGGAGGCGTCGCATGGCTGACGCTTCGGTCGGCCGGCGCCCGCCCGGCGACGACCACGAGGGACCGTTCCACGGCCTGCGCAACTGGCTGCGCCAGCTGACGCGGTCGCGCAACGGCGAGACGACCTCCTTGCGCGAGGAGCTCGAGGAGCTGATCGAGGAGCACAAGGAAGAGGAGCCGATCGATCCGCATGAGCGGACGCTGCTCACCAACATCCTCAAGCTGCACGAGCTCAATGCCGCCGACATCATGGTGCCGCGCGTCGACATCGTCGCCGTCGAGGTCGACACGCCCTTCCACGAAGCGGTGAAGCAGATCGTCGAGCACGGTCACTCGCGCGTGCCGCTCTACCGCGAGACGCTCGACGACGTGCTCGGCATGATCCACATCAAGGATCTGCTGCCCTACGCCGCCGACGGCAAGCCCGTGCCGCTCGCCAAGATCGCGCGCAAGATGCTGTTCGCCGCGCCGTCGATGCCGGTGCTGGACCTGCTGCTGCAGATGCGGCTCGCGCGCGTGCACATGGCGCTCGTCGTCGACGAGTTCGGCGGCATCGACGGTCTCGTCACCATCGAGGACGTGATCGAGGAGATCGTCGGCGAGATCGAGGACGAGCACGACGACGCCGACCAGCCGAAGCTGATCGAGCGCCCGGACGGCTCGCTCATCGCCGATGCGCGGACGCGCATCGCCGCCCTGCAGGAGCGCGTCCCGGCGCCGCTGCTGTCGCCCGAGCAGGAGGAAGGCATCGCGACGCTGGGTGGCCTGGTCGGCGCGCTCGCCGGCCGCGTGCCGGCCCGCGGCGAGGTGTTCAAGCATTCCTCAGGCATCGAATTCGAAGTGCTCGACGCCGATCCGCGGCGCATCAAGCGCGTGCGCGTACGCGGCCTGCCGCCGGCGCCCGCCGATGCCAATGTCTGACGTGCCCGCCGGCGTCGTCTTCCGCGCCGCCGGGCCGCTCGCGCCGCTGCAGCGCGCGGCGATGTGGACCGCCGGGCTCGCCGGATGGCGGCGCCACGGCTTCGCCGCTTTCCTCGGCGTGCTCGCCGCCGCCGCGCTCTCCCCGGTCGACATGACGCCGCTGCTCGTCTTCGCCTTCAGCGGCCTCGTCTGGCTGATGGATGGCTGCATCGGCCGGCGCGACGCGGCGCTGCTCGGCTGGAGCTTCGGCTTCGGCTTCTTCCTCGCGGGCCTCTATTGGATCTCCGCGGCGTTGTTCGTCGACATCGCCCAGTTCTGGTGGCTCGTGCCGTTGGCGCTGCTCGGCGTGCCTGCCGGCTTCGCCATCTTCACCGCGCTCGCCGTCCTTGCGGCGCATGAGGCGACACGCCGCTTCGGCCTGCTCGGCGCCGCCCGCATTCTCGTCCTGGCGGTGGCGTGGGTCGCCGCGGAATGGCTGCGCGGCCACATCCTGACCGGATTTCCGTGGAACCTGGTCGGCTATGCCTGGGCCGGCGCTTTCCCGGGTGCGCTCGCCGTGCTGCAGCTGACCGCGGTCACCGGCATCTACGGCCTGAGCCTCCTGACCGTTCTGGCGGCGGCGCTGCCGGCGCGGCTCGGCGACCTCGGGCGCGGCCGGCACTGGGCGCTGGTCGCCGCGGTGCTGCTGATCGCGCTGCCCGCGGCCGGCGGCGCTTGGCGCCTCGCTGCCGCGCCGCGCGAGACGGTGCCCGGCGTGACGCTGCGCCTGGTGCAGCCCTCGATCGCGCAGACGCTCAAGAACGACCCGGACGCCGTGGCGCAGAATTTCCGACTCCTGTTGGCGCTGAGCGCGTCGCGCGGCGCCGACAAGGTGACCCATCTGGTGTGGCCCGAAGCGGCCGCGCCGCCCTTGCTCGAGCGCTTCGCCGAGGAGCGCAAGGCGATCGCCGCGGTGATCCCGCGCGGCGGGCTGCTGCTCACCGGCGCAGAGCGGGCCGAACCGGCGACGGGTTGGCCGCCGCAGCACATCTGGAACAGCGTCGTCGTGCTCGACGAGCGCGGCAACATCATCGCTGCCTATGACAAGGCGCATCTCGTGCCCTTCGGCGAGTATGTGCCGCTGCGCGGCTTCTTGCCGATCGAGCGGATCGCGCCGGGGCTCGGCGATTTCTCCGCCGGCCCGGGGCCGCGCACCCTGACGCTGCCGGGACTGCCGCCGGTCGGTCCGCTCGTGTGCTATGAGGCGATCTTCCCAGGCGCGGCGATCGACCCGGCGAAGCGTCCGCAATGGCTCCTCAATGTCACCAACGACGCCTGGTACGGCCTCAGCTCCGGACCGTTCCAGCATCTTGCCATCGTCCGCGTGCGTGCGATCGAGGAAGGGCTGCCGCTGGTGCGCTCGGCCAACAACGGCATCTCCGCCGTGATCGATCCCTACGGGCGGATCGGCCGGCGGATCGATGGCGCGGCGGCGCGACTCGATCTCGACTCGATCGGCGTGCTCGACGCGCCGCTGCCGCGCGCGCTGGCGCCGACGCCATATGAGCGTTTCAGAGATGAGATTTTCTTCGCCGCTGCGCTCTTAATCCTGGCGATAGCTGCAACGCTCTCCCGTATCGATGGGCGTGCTTCTGAAAAGCGGTGAATTATTTGCTGATTTATCGGTCTATCAGCAAATACAACATTGACCGCGCGTGATTCCGCATACGATAGTCTGAGCCAATTCGGGCTCGGCAGCAGTTGCGCGTGGGGGGAATGAACAACAGGCCCATCGGCGGACGCAGGCGTCGGCGTAAATCCGACAAGCCCAATCCGATCGACGTCCATGTCGGCACACGCGTGCGCCTGCGGCGCACGTTGCTGGGCATGAGTCAGGAAAAGCTTGGCGACGCCCTCGGCCTCACCTTCCAGCAGGTGCAAAAATACGAGCGCGGCGCCAATCGCGTCGGCGCCAGCCGGCTCTATGATCTGAGCCGCGTGCTCGACGTACCCGTCTCCTTTTTCTTCGACGACATCAAGGCGGAGACCGTGGAGGCGGCACAGGGCGACCCCAGCGGGCGCGAACCAGGCACCGCCGGCTCCGAGCCCGACCCGATGATGCGGCGCGAGACGCTCGAACTGGTACGCGCCTATTACCGCATTCCCGACACGCAGATCCGGCGGCGGCTGTTCGATCTCACCAAGGCGATCGCCAACGCCTGCAGCAGCAACGCCTGACGCCGGCGGTCGCAGCCTTCTGAAAAATGCTTGACGGCGCGGCGGCGGCTTGCGACACGTCGTCCTGGTATGTACGCGCGAAAAGGCAGGAGCGGTCTTGCCGGAAAACGCGTTCATCAATGCCGGCATGGCGGCTCCCGACCCTGGGCGGCCGAGGCAAGGAGAGCGGGACCGTGGCCAAGCGCGACTATGTTTTTGCTAGCGAATCGGTGTCGGAAGGGCATCCCGACAAGGTATGCGACCGCATTTCCGACGTGGTGGTCGACACCTTCCTGGCCGCCGATCCCCAGGCGCGCGTCGCCTGCGAGACCCTGGCGACGACCAATCGCGTGGTGCTGGCCGGCGAGGTGCGTGGCCCGGATGCGGTCACCAAGGACCTGCTGATCGAGGCGGCGCGGCACGCCATCAAGGACATCGGCTACGAGCAGGAAGGCTTTCACTGGCGCAACGTCGAGATTTCCTGCTACCTGCACAAGCAATCCGGCGACATCGCCCAAGGCGTCGACGCCAGCGGCAACAAGGACGAGGGCGCGGGCGATCAGGGCATCATGTTCGGCTATGCCTGCCGCGAGACGCCCGAGCTCATGCCGGCGCCGATCTACTACGCTCACGCCATCCTGAAATCCCTGGCGGAAGCGCGCCATTCCGGCGCAGCGCCGCAGCTCGGGCCCGACGCCAAGAGTCAGGTCAGCCTGCAATACGTCGCCGGCAACCCGGTGCGCGCCACCTCGGTGGTGGTATCCACCCAGCACGCCCAGAGCATCGATCAGGACGAGGTGCGGGAGATCGTGCGGCCGCACGTGCTGAACGTGCTGCCGCGGGGCTGGATGTGCGACGAGGAGCATTTCTACGTCAACCCGACGGGACGCTTCGTCATCGGCGGCCCGGATGGCGACACCGGCCTCACCGGACGCAAGATCATCGTCGACACCTATGGCGGCGCGGCGCCGCACGGCGGCGGCGCCTTCTCCGGCAAGGACCCGACCAAGGTCGACCGCTCCGCCGCCTATGCGGCGCGCTACCTCGCCAAGAACGTGGTGGCCGCCGGCCTGGCCGAACGCTGCACGATCCAGCTCTCCTACGCGATCGGCGTGGCCAAGCCGCTTTCGGTCTATATCGACACCGCCGACACGGCGCGGGTCGATGAGGAGAAGCTGTCGCGCGTGCTGCAGGAGCTGCTCGATCTCTCGCCGCGCGGCATCCGCACGCATCTCGGCCTCAACAAGCCGATCTATGCGCGCACCTCCGCCTACGGGCATTTCGGCCGGCCGGCCGAGGCCGATGGCGGCTTCTCGTGGGAGCGCCTCGATCTCGTGCCGCAGCTGCGGACGGCGTTCTGAGCGACGCCGGCGCCGGCACGCGCCGCTCGCTCCTGCACGGCCGCCGCCGCGGCCGCAAGCTTCGTCCCGGACAGCGCCGTCTCCTCGACACGCTGCTGCCGCGGCTGCGTGTCGCGCTGCCGTGCGAGCGGCCGATCGATCCGCGCTGCTGGTTCGATCGCCCGGTCGAGGCGGTCTGGCTTGAAATCGGCTTTGGCGCCGGCGAGCATCTGGCGGCGCAGGCGGCGCGCCAGCCGGGTCATGGATTCATCGGCTGCGAAGTGTTCGAGAACGGCGTGGTCAGGCTGCTGGCCGAGGCCGAGCGCCTGGGCCTCGCCAATCTGCGCTTGCTGATCGACGATGCGCGCCCGCTGCTCGGCGCGCTCGCCGAAGCCTCGCTCGCGGGCGTATTCATCCTCTTTCCCGACCCCTGGCCGAAGCTGCGCCACCACAAGCGGCGCCTCGTCTCCACGGCGACGCTCGACGCCTTGGCGCATGCCATGCGCGACGGCGCCGAACTGCGGCTTGCCACCGACGACATGGATTATCTGCGCTGGATACTGCAGCGGGCGACGGCGCACGTCGCCTTCGAATGGCAGGCGCGGCGGCCGCAGGACTGGCGCGAGCGGCCGCCCGACTGGCCGGCGACGCGCTATGAGCAGAAGGCCCTCGCGGCCGGCCGGCGGCCGGCCTTCCTGCGCTTCCGGCGGCGGCCGCGCGCGGCGCGCTCCGAGCCGTCGGTTTGAGCCTTGCGGCGGCCGAGGAAATGATTATATTCCGCAAAAAAGAAGTCCCATAGGTTCCGGCTATTCGGACCTTCAAAGGGTGGGCCAGCGGCCCACTTTTTTGCTTTTAGACCACAGTTAACGGGAGCGTTCTTGGATACCGGCAAGATCGAGGCGATCATCGCGCCTTCGCTGGGGGCGATGGGCTACCGCGTCGTGCGTGTCGCCATCACCGGCGGCCGCCGCGCGACGCTGCAGATCATGGCCGAGCGCGCCAACGACGCGGCAATGACCGTGGAGGATTGCGCCGACATCAGCCGCACCGTCTCGGCGCTGCTCGACGTCGCCGATCCGATCGACGGCGCCTATCTCCTCGAGGTGAGCTCGCCCGGGATCGACCGGCCACTGGTGAAGCGCGAGGATTTCGCGCGCTTCGCCGGCCACGAGGCGCGGGTCGAGCTCAACGCGCCGGTCGACGGCCGCAAGCGCTTCCGCGGGCGGCTCGAGGGCATCGAGGGCGATCAGGTACGGCTCGTCGTCGACGACACGCCGGTCGCTGTGCCGTTTCCGGCAATCACCCGCGCCAAGCTCGTGCTCACCGACGAATTGCTCGCCGCCGCCGCGGCGCCACCCCTTGGCAGGACTGCCTGAAGAAGATGGTCAACACCATGCAAACCAGCGTCACCTACGCCCGGCCCGAGCTGCTGCAAGTCGCCGATACGGTCGCCCGCGACAAAGGCATCGACCGCGACGAAGTGCTGCAGGCGATGGAGCAGGCGATCCAGAAGGCCGGCCGCTCCAAATACGGCCAGGAATACGACATCCGCGCCGAAATCGACCGCAAGAACGGTGAGATCCGCCTGATGCGCTTCCGCGAGGTCGCCGATCCCGTCGAGAATGAGGCGACGCAGATCCCCCTGGGCGAGGCCAAGCGCCTCAACCCCGAGGCGGAAGTCGGCGATTTCATCACCGACCCGCTGCCGCCGATCGATTTCGGCCGCATCGCTGCGCAGACCGCGAAGCAGGTGATCGTGCAAAAGGTGCGCGATGCCGAGCGCCAACGACAATTCAGCGAGTACAAGGACCGCGTCGGCGAGATCGTCAACGGCCTGGTCAAGCGCGTCGAGTTCGGCAACGTGATCGTCGATCTCGGCCGCGCCGAGGCGATCCTGCGCCGCGACGAGCTGCTGCCGCGCGAGAGCTTCCGCCAGGGCGAGCGCGTGCGCGCCTACATCTACGACGTGCGCCAGGAAGTGCGCGGGCCGCAGATATTCCTGTCGCGCACGCATCCGCAATTCATGGCCAAGCTGTTCGCGCAGGAAGTGCCGGAGATCTATGACGGCATCATCGAGATCCGCGCCGTCGCGCGTGATCCGGGCTCCCGTGCCAAGATTGCCGTCATCTCCAACGACAGCGGCATCGACCCGGTCGGCGCCTGCGTCGGCATGCGCGGCTCGCGCGTGCAGGCCGTCGTCGCCGAGCTGCAGGGCGAGAAGATCGACATCATACCGTGGTCGCAGGATCCCGCGACCTTCGTCGTCAACGCGCTGGCGCCCGCCGAAGTCGCCAAGGTGGTGATGGACGAGGAGCAGCGCCGCATCGAGGTTGTGGTGCCGGACGAGCAGCTCTCGCTCGCCATCGGCCGGCGCGGGCAGAACGTGCGTCTTGCTTCGCAGCTCACCGGCTGGGACATCGACATCCTCACCGAGGCCGAAGAGAGCGAGCGCCGCACCGAGGAGTTCCGCACGCGCAGCAAGATGTTCATCGACGCGCTTGACGTCGATGACGTCATCGCACACCTCCTGGTCACCGAGGGATTCACCTCGGTCGAGGAAGTCGCCTTCACGCCGCTCAACGAGCTGGCGGGCCTCGAGGGCTTCGACGAGGACGTCGCGAACGAGCTGCAGCAGCGCGCGCGCACCTTCCTCGACGAGCAGAACGTCAGGCTCGAGGCGCGGCGCAAGGAGCTGGGCGTGAGCGACGACATCGCCGCCATCGCCGGCGTGACGCCGGCGCTGCTGGCGGCGGTCGGCGAGAAAGGCGTCAAGACGCTCGACGACCTGGCCGATCTCGCCGGCGACGAGCTCGTCGAGATGGCGCAGCCGGCGGTGAAGCTCGACCAGGAGCAGGCGAACGCCATCGTCATGGCGGCGCGCGCCCATTGGTTCGCCGACGAGACCACCGGCGCCGCCGGCGGCGCGGCCGCGGTGGAGTAGGGCCAAGGGTGGCCGCGGCGAGGCAGCACGACGAGGACGCCGAGAGCGGGCCGCGGCGCCGGTGCCTCGTCACCGGCGAAAGCCGCGCAAAAGCCGAGCTTCTTCGCTTCGTCGTCGCGCCGGACGGCAAGGTGGTGCCGGATGTGGCGGGTCGGCTGCCCGGCCGGGGTTTGTGGTTGACGGCGCGGCGGGATATAGTGGCCGCAGCAGTGACCAAGCGGCTCTTCGCCCGGGCGGCGCGACAGGCGGTCATCGTCGAGGATGGCTTGGTCGATCGCGTCGAGGCCTTGTTGGCGCAGCGTTGCCGTGACGATATCGGCTTGGCGCGACGCGCCGGCCAGGCAGTCATGGGGTTCGTCAAGGTGCAGGCCGCGCTGGCGGCGGGCAAGGTGGCGGTGCTGGTCGCCGCGGCCGACGGCGCGGCCGACGGGCGCGGCAAGCTCAAGGCCGCCGCGCCAGGCCTGCCGTTGGTCGAGTGTTTGACGGGCGTCGAGCTGGGCGCGGCTTTCGGGCGCGAGCATGTCGTGCATGCGGCGCTGGCGGCAGGGCGGCTCGCCGAGATGTTCGTCGGTGATGCGATGCGGCTCGCCGGGTTTCGCCAGCGCCCTGCGGAACAACTTTCGGCTGCGGCACGGGCCGCAGCCCCAGGAACGAGTGCCAGGAACGAGTGACGGTACCGAGTAACGATGACCGATAACAGCGATCACGACACCAAACGCCCGCTGAGCCTGGGTCGCCCGAGCGGCAGCCGGCTTGAGCTGCGCAAGCCGATCGAGACCGGCCAGGTGCGGCAGAGCTTCCCGCATGGCCGCTCCAAGACGGTCCAGGTCGAGGTGCGCCGCAAGCGCGCTGTGCCGCCGGGCCTGGCCGAGCGGCCCGACGGACCGGCGCCCAGCGAGGCGGCGAAGCCGGCAGCGGCCTCGGCGACGCCCGCGACGCAGCCGGCGCGGCGCCCGATGGTGCTGCCGCGCGGCCTCACTGCGGAGGAGCGCGCCGGCCGCGTGCGCGCACTGAAGGGCGCCATCCGCGCCGACGAGGATGCGCGCAAACAGGCCGTCATCGACGCCACCCGCGAGCGCGAGGAAGAGGCACGCCGCGCCGAAGAGGAAGGCCGTCGCCGGATCGAGGATGAAGCCAAGCGCAAGGTCGACGACGAGGCCAGGCGCAAGACGGACGACGACGCCAAGCGCAAGGCGGAGGAGGACTCCCGCCGCCAGATGGCGGAGCGCGCCGGCAAGGCGGCCGCCGACAAGGTCGCAGCGCTGACCGCGGCCGGCAAGGTGAAGGCCGAGGACGAAGGCGAGGAGGAAACGGCGCCGCGACGCGGCGTGCGCGCCGACATCAAGAAGGCGCCGACGCCCACCCGCCGCGACGAGCCGCGCCGCCGCACCGGCAAGCTCACCGTCACCAAGGTGCTCAACGAGGAGGACGGCGAGCGCATGCGCAGCCTCGCCTCGGTGCGCCGCGCCCGCGAGCGCGAGAAGCAGCGGCTGCTTCAGGCGCAGCAGGAGCCGATCAAGATCGTCCGCGACGTCGTCGTGCCCGAGACCATCACGGTGCAAGAGCTTGCCAACCGCATGGCGGAGCGCGGCGCCGACGTGATCAAGGCGCTCATGCGCATGGGCGTGATGGCCACCATCAACCAGGCCATCGACGCCGACACGGCCGAGCTGCTGGTGACCGAGTTCGGCCACAAGATCAAGCGCGTTTCCGAATCGGATGTCGAGATCGGCCTCAAGGGCGACGACGATGCCGAGGAGAACCTCGCCTCGCGCCCGCCCATCGTCACCATCATGGGCCATGTCGACCATGGCAAGACGTCGCTGCTGGACGCGCTGCGCGACACCGACGTAGCCAGCGGCGAGGCTGGCGGCATCACCCAGCATATCGGCGCCTATCAGGTGCAGCTGAAGAGCGGCCAGCGCATCACCTTCATCGACACGCCGGGCCACCAAGCCTTCACCGCGATGCGCGCGCGCGGCGCGCACGTCACCGACATCGTCGTGCTGGTGGTCGCCGCCGATGACGGCATCAAGGAACAGACGGTCGAGGCGATCCGCCACGCCAAAGCGGCGAAGGTGCCGATCATCGTCGCCATCAACAAGATGGACAAGCCCGACGCGAAACCCGACCGCGTGCGCCAGGAGCTGCTGCAGCACGAGATGGTGGTCGAGAAGCTCGGCGGCGACGTGCTCGACGTCGAGGTCTCCGCCACCAAGAAGACCGGCCTCGACAAGCTCGAGGAGGCCATCCTGCTGCAGGCCGAGATCCTCGATCTCAAAGCCAACCCGGACCGCCCGGCCGAGGGCACGATCATCGAGGCCAAGCTCGAGCGCGGCCGCGGCCCGGTCGCGACCGTGCTGATCAAGCGCGGCACGCTGCATGTCGGCGACATCTTCGTCGCCGGCAGCGAATGGGGCCGCGTGCGCGCGCTCATCGACGAGCGCAACAACAATCTGAAAGAAGCGAGCCCGGCGACGCCGGTCGAAGTGCTCGGTCTCAACGGTATGCCGCTCGCCGGCGACGATTTCATCGTCGCCGAGAACGAGACGCGCGCGCGCGACATCGCTGATTATCGCCAGCGCCGCCGGCGCGAGCAGCAGGCCGCGGCCGGCGCCCGCGGCACGCTCGAGCAGATGTTCTCGCAAATCGCCGCCGGCGTCGCCAAGGAGCTCGCCGTCGTCGTCAAGTCCGACGTGCAGGGGTCGCTCGAGGCGATCACCGCCTCGCTCGACAAGATCGGCACCAGCGAGGTGGCGGTCCGCGTGCTGCATGCCGCGGTGGGCGGGATCAACGAGAGCGACGTCATCCTGGCCAAGGCGTCGAACGCGGTGATCATCGGCTTCAACGTGCGCGCCAACCCGCAGGCGCGCGACATGGCCCGGCGCGACAATGTCGAGATCCGCTATTACTCGATCATCTACAACGTGATCGACGACATGAAGGCGGCGCTGTCGGGCCTGCTCGCGCCGAGCCTGCGCGAGCGCTTCCTCGGCAATGCCACGATCCGCGAGGTCTTCGTCATGAGCAAGGCCGGCAAGGTGGCGGGCTGCATGGTGACCGAGGGCGTGGTACGCCGCGGCGCGCGCGTCCGCCTGCTGCGCGACAACGTCGTCATCCACGAGGGCAGCCTCAAGACGCTGAAGCGCTTCAAGGACGAGGTCCGCGAGGTGCGCGAGAGCTTCGAGTGCGGCATGGCCTTCGAGAACTACCAGGACATCCAGGTCGGCGACACCATCGAGTGCTTCGAAGTGGAGGAGGTCGCCCGCGCGCTGTAGCGCGGCGCCGCATCAAGCGAGATCGGAGATCCCCTCACCCTCCCGCTGCCGCGAGTCCCTCCTTCTCCCCAGCGAGGCGAGGGGGCGAGATAAACCTCATGCGCAAACACGAGAGAAACCGCGAGCCGAGCCAGCGACAGTTGCGGGTGGGCGAGGAACTGCGCCATGCGCTGGCGCACATTCTCCAACGCGGCGAGTTGCGCGACCCGGCGCTGCAGGACGTCACGGTGACGGTGACGGAGGTGCGGGTCAGCCCGGATCTCAAGAACGCCGTCGCCTATGTCATGCCGCTGGGCGGTCGCCATACGGCTGAAGCCATCGAGGGGCTGACGCGCAGCGCCGGCTATTTGCGCGCGCAGATCGCGCGCGAGGTGCCGTTGCGCTTCACGCCCGGGCTAGCCTTCGCCCTCGACACCTCCTTCGACCATGCCAGCCGCATCAACGAGCTGCTGCACCGGCCCGAAGTCGAGCGCGACCTGGCGCAGCGGGAGGCGGATACGCCGCAAGAGCCCGACGGCGATGGCGCGTAGGCGGCGCGGCGTGCCGCTCCATGGCTGGCTCATTCTCGACAAGCCGCTGGGCATGACCTCGAGCCGCGCCGTGGCCGCGGTGCGGCGGGCGCTCGATGCCGAGAAGGCCGGGCATGGCGGCACGCTCGATCCGCTCGCCACCGGCGTGCTGCCGATCGCGCTGGGCGAGGCCACCAAGACCGTGGCGTGGGCCATGGCGGGGCGAAAGATCTATCGCTTCACGCTGCGCTGGGGCGAGGCGCGCGACACCGACGACACCGAGGGCAAGGTCACCGCGACGAGCCCGGTGCGGCCCGATGCCGCGGCGATCGCGCGCGCGCTGCCGCGCTTCATCGGCGACCTCATCCAGCGCCCGCCGGCCTTTTCCGCGCTGAAGCTCGACGGCGAGCGCGCCTATGACCTGGCGCGGGACGGCGTCGCCGTTGCGCTGACGCCCCGGCTGGTGCGCATCGACGCGCTTCGATGTCTCGGCCAGCCCGACGCCGACCATGCCGCGTTCGAGGCGGTGGTCGGCAAGGGGACCTATATCCGTGCCCTCGGCCGCGACTTCGGCGAGGCGCTCGGCACCTGCGCCCATGTCACCGCGCTGCGCCGTCTGGCCGTCGGCCCCTTCGCGATCGCGGACGCGATTTCCCTGGATAAACTGGCGGCGCTGGGGCATAGTGCCGCCGCTTCCGGGCACCTTCTTCCGATCGAGACCGCGCTGGACGACATCCCGGCGCTGGCCTTGACGGAAGCCGAGGCCCACCGCTTGCGTTGCGGCCAGACCGTGACGCCGTTGCAGCCCTCCGATCGGGCGCGCATCGATCAACTCGGCGACGGCGCGACGCTCTGCGCCACCATCGGCGGCAAGCTGGTGGCTCTGGTCGAGGTGGCAGCGGGTGGGCTGCGGCCGGTGCGTGTCCTAAACCTTTGACCCAACAGGAGATACCCGATGTCGATCGCGCTCGCGCGCAAGCAGGAGCTCGTCAAGGAATACGCCCGCAAGGACGGCGACACTGGCTCGCCGGAAGTGCAGGTCGCGATCCTGAGCGAGCGCATCAAAAACCTCACCGATCACCTGGCGACGCATCCCAAGGATTTCCATTCGCGGCGCGGCCTCCTGGTCATGGTCGGCCAGCGCCGCCGCCAACTCGATTATCTGAAGCGCTCCGACCCCGGCCGCTACGAGCAGGTGATCGAGCGGCTGGGGTTGCGTCGCTGAGCGCCGCTGCCGGCCGGCGGCGGATCGGGACCACCGGCCATCTGCATTCTGTGCCAAGGTTTTCGCGCCGCTGCGGCGGCGCCACATCATGGCTAGTCCATTCCGGGCGCGCCGCAGCGATGGCCATGACGGCCGGTCGTGCCGCCCGCCCCATTCCGCATTTCTGAAGAAGGAACAGAGAGATGTTCGACGTACACCGCAAAGAGCTGATGTGGGGCGGCCGCCGCCTCGTGCTCGAGACGGGCAAGGTTGCGCGCCAAGCCGACGGCGCCGTGATGGCGACTTACGGCGAGACGACGGTGCTGTGCACCGCCGTCGCCAACAAGCAGGCGAAACCGGGGCAGGATTTCTTTCCGCTCACCGTCAACTACCAGGAGAAGACTTTCGCCGCCGGCAAGATCCCCGGCGGCTTCTTCAAGCGCGAGGGCCGTCCCTCGGAAAAGGAGACGCTGACCTCGCGCCTCATCGACCGGCCGATCCGCCCGCTCTTCGCGCCGGGCTTCCGCAACGAGACGCAAGTCGTCTGCACCGTGCTGTCGCACGATCTCGAGAACGACCCCGATATCGTCGCCTTGGTCGGCGCCTCGGCGGCGCTGACCCTCTCGGGCATCCCGTTCGTCGGGCCGATCGGCGGCGCGCGCGTCGGCTATATCGACGGCCGCTACGTGCTCAACCCGAAGCTCGAGGACATGCCGAACTCGCAGCTCGATCTCATTGTCGCCGGGACGCAGGAAGGCGTGCTGATGGTGGAGTCGGAGGCAAAGGAGCTGTCCGAGGACGTCATGCTCGGCGCCGTCATGTTCGGCCACCAGCAATTCCAGCCGGTGCTGCAGGCGATCATCGAGTTCGCCGAGACCGCGGCCAAGGATCCGTGGGACCTGCCGCCGCCGGCGCTGGAGGCGGAGGAGATCGAGCGCAAGGTGCGCCAGGCCGTGAGCGCCGACCTGGCCGCCGCCTACCGCGAGCGTCAGAAGCAGCTGCGCACCGATCGGATCGATACGGCCAAGGCCAAGCTCGCGGCGCTCTTCCCCGAGGACGCGCAGCGCCAGATCGCGGCGAAGGCATTCAAGGAGATCGAGAAGGACATCGTGCGCGGCGCCATCCTCAAGGGCGAGCCGCGCATCGACGGGCGCGACACCAAGACCATCCGCCCCATCGTCTGCGAGGTGGGCGTGCTGCCACGCGCCCATGGCTCCGCGATCTTCACCCGCGGCGAGACGCAGGCGATCGTGGTGACGACGCTCGGCACCGGGCAGGACGAGCAGATCATCGACGCGCTCGAGGGCGAGTACCGCTCGCATTTCATGCTGCACTACAATTTCCCGCCCTACTCGACCGGTGAGGCGGGCCGCATGGGCGCGCCGGGGCGTCGCGAGATCGGCCACGGCAAGCTCGCTTGGCGCGCCGTCCATCCGCTGCTGCCGCAGAAGGAGAGCTTCCCCTACACCCTGCGCGTCGTCTCGGAGATCACCGAGTCGAACGGCTCGTCCTCGATGGCCACCGTGTGCGGCGCATCGCTGTCATTGATGGATGCAGGCGTGCCGCTGAAGAATCCGGTGGCCGGCATCGCCATGGGCCTCATCAAGGAAGGCCGCGACTTCGCCGTGTTGTCCGACATCCTCGGCGACGAGGACCATCTGGGCGACATGGACTTCAAGGTCGCCGGCACCGAGCAGGGCGTCACCGCGCTGCAGATGGACATCAAGATCACCTCGATCACCGAGGAGATCATGAGGATCGCGCTCGGCCAGGCCAAGGGCGCGCGGCTGCATATCCTCGGCGAGATGGGGAAGGCGCTGACGGGAGCGCGCGAGGCGGTCAGCAGCAATGCGCCGCGCATCACCACCATCACCATCCCCAAAGACAAGATCCGCGAAGTGATCGGCTCGGGCGGCAAGGTGATCCGCGAAATCACCGAGGTCACCGGCGCCAAGATCGACATCGAGGACGACGGCACCATCAAGGTGGCCGCGGTCGACGCCATGGCCTCGCAAGCGGCGATCGACTGGATCCGCGGCATCGTCGCCGAACCCGAGCTTGGCGTGATCTATTCCGGCAAGGTGGTGAAGACCGTCGATTTCGGCGCCTTCGTCAATTTCCTCGGCGCGCGCGACGGGCTCGTCCATATCAGCGAACTGGCGCCGCAACGCGTCGGCAAGACCACCGACGTGGTCAAGGTCGGCGACCAGGTGAAGGTCAAGGTGCTGGGCTTCGACGATCGCGGCAAGGTCAAGCTCAGCATGAAGCAGGTCGATCAGGCGACCGGCGAGGACATCGGCACCAAGCGCCAGGAAGCCAAGGCGGCGACCTGAGCGCGATCGGCGTCGATGACCGCGCCTGAGCGGCGGTGGCCGCGCATCATCGGCCACCGCGGCGCAGCGCTGGCGGCGCCCGAGAATACGCTGGCCGGGTTCTGCATGGCGGCGGCGCTCAATGTCGAATGGGTCGAGTTCGACGTGCGCCTGACCAGCGACGGCCGCTGCATCCTGCTGCATGACGACACGCTCGACCGGACGACCAACGGCCGCGGGCCCGTGTCGCACCTGACCTTCGACGAGGTCCGCCGCCTCGACGCCGGAACGTGGTTTGGCCCGGATTTCGCCGGCCAGCCCGTGCCTGGCCTCGAGGAGACCATCGGCCTTCTCGCCCAGCTCAAACTCGGCGCCGTGGTGGAGCTGAAGCCGGCGCCGGGCGCCGAGGCCGCGACCGGGCGCACCGCGGCGGCCGTCCTCGCCGAGCGCTGGCCTGCCGCGCTGCCGCCGCCGGTGCTGTCGAGCTTCAAGCCGGCCGCGCTCGCAGCGGCGCGCGAGGTGGCGCCGCATCTCACCCGCGCCCTCCTGGTCGGCACCCTGCCACGCGACTGGCGCCGCCAGGTCGAGGCGCTCGATTGCGCCATGCTGCACGCCGACCAGCGCCGGCTCGACCGGCCGACCGTCGAGGTCGTGCGCGACGCTGGACTGTCGCTATTCGCCTATACCGTCAATTTGCCGCAGCGGGCGCAGGAGCTGTTCTCCTGGGGGGTCGATTCCGTCTTCAGCGACTGTCCCGACCGCGTCGCCGAAGGGCTCGCCGGCGAAGCCATTTGATTTCGTTAATCCGATTGATACATATAGCGTGGTTCGATGGCGTCCGGCGCAGGGTGGGGAAGGCTCGGAAACGTGATCGCACTTAAACCACTGTTGATTTCCGGCCGCGAGGTGCTGCCGCTGGTCGAAGGCGGCAAGGGCATCTCCGTGTCCAATGGCGAGAGTTCCGGCGCCTGGGCGGCGTGCGGCGGCGTCGGCACCTTCTCCGGCGTCAACGCCGACAGCTGCGATGCGCAGGGCCAGCCGGTCAATCAGATATATCGCGGGCGCACGCGGCGCGAGCGGCATGAGGAGCTGATCGCCTATTCCATCGCCGGCGGCATCCATCAGGCGCGCGTCGCGCATGAGCGCTCCAACGGCGACGGCCGCATCCACATGAACGTGCTGTGGGAGATGGCGGCGGCCGAGCGCATCCTGCACGGCGTTCTCGAAGGCGCGCGCGGCCTCATCCACGGCGTCACCTGCGGCGCCGGCATGCCCTACAAGATCGCCGAGATCTGCGCCAGCTACGGCGTCCACTACTATCCCATCGTCTCCTCGGCACGCGCCTTCCGCGCGTTGTGGAAGCGCGCCTACCACAAATTCCGCGATTGGCTGGGCGGCGTCGTCTACGAGGATCCGTGGCTGGCCGGCGGGCATAACGGATTGTCGAACAGCGAGGACCCGGAGAGGCCCGAGCCGCCGCTGCCGCGCGTCGCCGAGCTAAGGCGCCTGATGCTCGAGTTCGGCCTCGCCGCCACACCGATCTTCATGGCGGGCGGCGTCTGGTGCCTCAATGAATGGCGCGACTGGCTCGACAATCCCGAGGTCGGGCCGATCGCCTTCCAGTTCGGCACGCGGCCGCTCCTGACCAAGGAGAGCCCGATCTCCGACGCGTGGAAGCGCAAGCTGCTGATCCTCAAGGAGGGCGACGTATACCTCAACCGCTTCAGCCCGACCGGCTTCTACTCCTCGGCGGTACGCAACAATTTCCTCAACGATCTGCAGGCGCGCTCGGAGCGCCAGGTGGCCTATTCGATCGAGCCGGTGGGCGACCATCTGGCGCCGCTCGAAGTCGGCGCACGCAGGCGCATCGTCTATCTGACGCCGCATGACCGCGAGCGCGCCCTCACCTGGATCAGCCAGAGCTTCACCGAGGCGTTGCGCACACCGGACTCGACCCTCGTTTTCGTATCGCCGGAAAAGGCGCTTGAGATCCGCGAGGACCAGATCAACTGCATGGGCTGCCTCAGCGCCTGTCAGTTCTCCAACTGGGCGCAGAACGAGGAGGGCACCACTGGCAAGAAGGCCGACCCGCGCAGCTTCTGCATCCAGAAAACCCTGCAGCAGATCAGCCACTCCGAGGATGTCGAGTTCCAGCTCATGTTCGCCGGGCACAATGCCTATCGCTTCGCCGGCGACCCCTATTACGCGAACGGCTTCATCCCGACGGTGCGCGAGCTGGTGGAGCGGCTGCAGACCGGCAACTGACCGGGCGGCCAGTTCTTCCTTTGATGCGGGGGCGCTCTGAGCTAAAATTGCGCGGTTCGCGAGACTTTTAAAGGACGCCTGTCCTGGTAAACGCCATGAGCGCACGTCCCTTCGCCAATGCCCTCGAGCTGCTGCGCGCGGCGGCGCTGCGCCCGACCCGGCAGCGCCTGGCACTCGCGCGCCTGCTCTTCGAGCAAGGCGACCGGCATGTCAGCGCTGAGCAGCTGCATGGCGAGGCGGTGGCCGCCGCAGTGCCGGTCTCGCTCGCCACGGTCTACAACACGCTCCACCAGTTCGTCACCACTGGCTTGCTGCGCGAGGTCGTGGTTAATCCGGGCCGCTCCTATTTCGATACCAATGTGGGCGATCACCACCATTTCTTCTTCGAGGACAGCGGCCAGCTGGTCGACATCCCCAGCGACCACATCGGCGTGACCAGCCTGCCCGCGCCGCCCGTCGGCACGACCATCCGCCGCGTCGATGTCATCATCCGCGTCGAGCGCGCTGCCGCCGAGTGAGAGCCGCGCCGGCGTTCGCGGACATCCGAAAATCGCTGCTCTAGAACGTTTCTAATCTATTGACACGTTCTGCCGCCGGGGTCCATAAGAGACGAGCGCCGTGCGGTCGCGCATGGCACCCAATTGGTGGCGGAAAGAGGAGGGAAACTCATGGCCAAACTCAAGGGTTCGAAGACCGAAGACAACCTGAAGGCAGCCTTCGCCGGCGAGAGCCAGGCCAACCGGCGATATCTCTATTTCGCGCAGAAGGCCGATGTCGAGGGCTACAACGACGTGGCCGCGGTGTTCCGCTCGACCGCCGAGGGCGAGACGGGTCATGCGCATGGCCATCTCGAATTCCTCGAGGAAGTGGGCGACCCGGCGACGGGCAAGCCGATCGGTCCGACCGGCGACAACCTCAAGGCGGCGATCGCCGGCGAGACCCACGAATACACCGACATGTATCCGGGCATGGCGCGCACGGCGCGCAACGAGGGCTTCGAGGAGATCGCCGACTGGTTCGAGACGCTGGCCAAGGCCGAGAAGTCGCATGCCGGCCGCTTCCAGAAGGCGCTCGACCAGCTCGCCTGAGCTGCCCCTTTGATGCCGGAGAGACGGAAGGGGCACGCGCTGCGCCCCTTGGCGCTCTTGGCGTGTGCCGAGGAAGCTTGAGGACATGCGCGAAGGCAGTCTCGACGCACCGACGCGTCATCCCCTCGATTGGCAGGACCCGGATTTCTACGACCGCGCCAAGATCGACGCGGAGATGCATCGCGTTTTCGACATCTGTCACGGCTGTCGCCGCTGTTTCAATCTATGCGACAGCTTTCCGCGGCTCTTCGACATGATCGACACTTCCGCGACCGGCGAATTGGACGCGGTCGATGTCAAGGATTACGCCAAGGTCGTCGAGGCCTGCACGCTCTGCGACATGTGCTTCATGACCAAGTGCCCCTACGTGCCGCCGCACGAGTTCAACCTCGACTTCCCGCATCTGATGCTGCGCTCCCGCGCCGCCGACTTCCGCGACGGCAAGATCTCCTGGACGCAGCGCCAGCTGGTCGAGACCGACCGCAACGGCAAGCTCGCCGGAGCGGTGGCGCCGCTGGTGAACTGGGCGACCAAGGTCGAGAACAGCGTGACGCGGCCGACGATGGAGAAGGTCGCCGATATCGACCGCCGCGCGGCGCTGCCCAAATTCCACGGCCGCAGCTTCGTCACGCGCGCGAAGGCGGATGCGCTCGAGGTCGATGCGAGCGCGCCGGCGCATGGGCGCAAAGCCCTGCTCTACGCCACCTGCTTCGTCAATTACAACAACCCGCGCATCGGCGAGGCGACGCGCGCGGTGCTGGCCAAGAACGGCGTCGCCAGCGAGGTCGTCTATCCCGGCTGCTGCGGCATGCCCCATCTCGAGCAGGGCGACATCGCCCGCGTCGCGGCGAGCGCACACGAGGTGGCCACGGCGCTCGCGCCTTACATCGAGCAGGATTATGACGTCGTCGCGCTGGTGCCATCCTGCGCGCTGATGCTGAAATTCGAATGGCCGCTGATCCTGCCGGAGGACAAGGCGGTGGAACGCTTGGCGCGCGCCACCTTCGACATCAGCGAATACGTGGTCGACATCGCGCGCAAGGAAGGTCTCGCACCCGGACTGCAGACGCTGCCGGGCGGCGTCACGCTGCATCTCGCCTGTCATGCGCGCGCGCAGAACATGGGCGCCAAGGCGGCGGAGATGCTGCGCCTGGTGCCGCAGCCGGATGTCGCGGTGATCGAGCGCTGCTCGGGCCATGGCGGCAGCTGGGGCGTCTTCAAGGAGAATTTCGACGTCGCGATCAAGGTGGGAAAACCGGTGGCGCGCCAGGCGGCGAAGAATGCCAAGGCCTTCGTCGCCTCGGAATGCCCGCTCGCGGCGGCGCACATAGTGCAGGGCATGGCAGCGGCGGATGGCGAGAGCACGGCCCCCGCGGAGGCATTCCATCCGATCGAGCTCTTCGCCCGCGCCTATGGGCTCATGCGCTGAGGAGCGATCCCATGGCCGCTAAACGTCAGCTCACCCGCGCCGACATCCTGCCGATCGAGCAATATGCGCGCGACCGGCGCGAGCACCGCCGCCGCATCGGCGAGATCAAGCGCGACCGCCGCATCGAAGTGGGGCCATTCTGCACCTTCTATTTTGAGAATTACGACACGATGTGGCACCAGGTGCATGAGATGCTCTACATCGAGCGCGGCGGCAAGGCGCAGATCGCCGACGAGCTCTCCGCCTACAACCCGCTGGTGCCGCAAGGCGACGAGCTCGTCGCCACCATGATGATCGAGATCGAGGACGCGGCGCAGCGCGAGAAGGCGCTGGCGCGTCTCGGCGGCATCGAGGGCCGCATGTTCCTCACCATCGGCGGCGAGCGCGTCGCCGGCAGCGCCGATCCGACGCGCGAGAACACCAGCCCGCAAGGCAAGGCATCCTCGGTGCAGTTTGTGCGCTTTCCCCTCACCGCGCGGCAAAAGGCCGCCTTCCGTCTGCCCGGAGCGCAAATCGTGGTCGGCATCGATCACGTCCATTACGGCCACATGGCGGTGATGCCGGAATCCGTGCGCGCCGCGCTCGCCGACGATCTGAGCTAAACAAGCTTCACCAGCACCGCCGTCGCGTCGTCGCGCGGCTTGAGCCGCGGATAGCGGCGGCACGCGGCGTCGCCGGCCTCGATCGCGCGCAGCTCGTCGAGCAGCGGGGCGAGGCCGGACGTCTCGGCGGCGGCGAGAAGCGTGTCGTAGCCGTAGCGCCGGTAGACATCGACCAGCCGATAGAACCCGTCGGACAGCAGCAGGAACGGCTCGCCGCCCCGCGCGGGAATAAGCGCGGTCTCGAAACGGTCGATACCGCGGCCGGTGAGATCGAGCATCCCGTAGCCCGCGGGCAGGTTCACCAGGGCGCGATGCCGGCGCACCATCGGCAGGACGCGCGACCAGATCTGGTCGTGCGCGACGCCCTGCGCCTGCAGGCGGATCACTTCCTCGACCAGGCGATCGTCGAGCGCGGTGACGCCTGAGGTGCCGAAGCAGCGGGTCGCGCCGGCCGCATCGCGATAGACGATGCGGCAATCGCCGAGGCTGGCGAGTTCGACAACGCCGTCGCGCAAGCGCAGCAGGGCCAGGCATGCGCAGGGACGATCCACCAGCGGCGCGTCGGGGCGCAGCGCGGTCCGGGCAAACTCCTGTTGCGCCTTGCGCACGATCGGGCGCAGGAGTTCCGCCGGCGTCTCGTTGCGCGTCGCGCGCTCGCGCAAGCCGACATCGACTTCATCGATGAGCCAGAGCGCGTCGCTCGGCCCCGGCAGGACGCGCTGCGCCGCGAGGCCGGTGGCGCCATCGAGGAGCCACACTGCACCGTCGCACGCGCCCCAGCGATCCTCGTTGACCGCGCCCGCCGGCTGGCACATCGCCTCGATCACCTGCATGCGCAAGGATAAGCCTCCTTTATTGCACGGCTTCGTCGGGATAGACGCCCCAGACCTCGTCGCGCTTGAGCCAGCCCTTGATGCCCTGCGCCTCGACGCGGCACCAGGGGCCGCGGCATTCGATCAAGCGGGCGACGACTCCTGCCTCGGCGCGCGCTGCCGGCGGCGACGCCGGGTCCGGCTGGACGTGGAGGACGCGCACCGCGCCCTCGACCAACACGTTGCGGGCGCCCGTCAGCATGCGCTGATGCACCCAGCCCTCGCTGCCCTGGAAATCGCGGATCTTGCGCCAGACGTCGAACTCCTCGACGATTTCCACCGGCAGACCCTTTCGGACGAGCACCCAGTCGATCGGATATCGCTCTCCCGGACCGGTGCGCAGGTTCACCTCGTCGGCGCGCAGGCTGACAAAGCGCGGCAGCTGCTTCCCCGCCGCGCCGCCACTCGATGCCATCAGCACGAAAAGCGCGGCGGCCGCAAGCCGCAAGCGCGCGCCAGAAGGTGCTCGACGGGGCCGCGAGACGCACAACACGGCTTCATGCTCTAATCCCCTCGACTCCGCCGGTCAAGCGTCGGCGGCGCCCGCGGGCTGGACACTCGCGGCGCCGCTTGGTATGGCCATGGGCTAGCCGGCCGAGAGATGCCCGGAGCGAGGGAGCCAATGCCGCCGAAGAAGCCGCTCGTCATCGTCACGCGCAAGCTGCCGGACGTGATCGAGACGCGCATGATGGAGCTCTTCGATGCGCGCCTCAACCTCGACGACGCGCCGATGACGCAGGCGCAGCTCGTTGCTGCCGTGCAGCAGGGCGACGTGCTGGTGCCCACCATCACCGACCGCATCGACGCGGCAGTACTGGCGCAGGCCGGGCCGCGGCTCAAGCTCGTCGCCTCCTTCGGCAACGGCGTCGACCATATCGATCTCGCCTCGGCGCGCACGCGCGGCATCACCGTCACCAACACTCCGGCGGTCCTCACCGAGGACACGGCGGACATGACCATGGCGCTGCTCCTCGCCGCGTCGCGCCGCTTGAGCGAGGGCGAGCGGCTGATCCGGCAGGGCAAGTGGCAGGGCTGGGGCCCCACCTTCATGCTCGGCCATCGCCTGTGGGGCAAGCGCCTCGGCATCCTCGGCATGGGCCGCATCGGCCAGGCCGTCGCCCGCCGCGCCCGCGGCTTCGGCCTCTCGATCCATTACCATAACCGCCGCCGCGTGCCGGACGAGGTCGAGCAGGAGCTCGAGGCAACCTATTGGGAGAGCCTCGACCAGATGCTGGCGCGGGTCGACATCATCTCGGTGAATTGCCCGCATACGCCGGCGACCTATCACCTGCTCTCGGCGCGGCGCCTGAAGCTGTTGCGGCCGCATGCGGTCGTCGTCAACACCTCGCGCGGCGAGGTGATCGACGAGGATGCGCTGACGCGCATGCTGATGAATCATGAGCTGGGCGGCGCCGGGCTCGACGTGTTCGAGCACGAGCCGGCGGTCAGCCCGAAGCTCCTCAAGCTCGACAACGTCGTGCTGCTGCCGCATATGGGCTCGGCCACGCTCGAGGGCCGCATCGACATGGGCGAGAAGGTGATCATCAACATCAAGACCTTCGCCGACGGCCACCGCCCGCCCGACCGCGTACTCGAGACGATGCTTTGAGGTTCATCTAAGTAAATCCGCACCGTCGGCGAAGTTTCCAGGAAATTCCTGGTCGCGTGTGCGCGCGCATTGAGACCATTTAATTGCCACCACTGGGTGAACCACAATCTGCTTAGCTAGGGATATTGGCTCGCCGCCTATCCAGAGGCGGCGACTGCTGAACCTGCATTGGGCGCGGGGCGATGTCGTACGTTCTTGTGATCGACGACCAGCCGGCCATTCGCGGCATCGTGCAGACGGCGCTGGAGGAGGACGGCGCCTTCCGCGTGAGCGCCGCCTCGACCGGCGACGACGCGCTTGCCCGCTTCGACGGCGATACGCCGGACCTCATCGTGCTCGACCTGGTGATGCCGGGAATGCACGGCCTGGAGCTCGCGGCGCATGCCTGCGCGCGCGGCATTCCCGTCGTGCTGATGACGGGCGAGCCGGGCATGACCGCCACGCTGGAAGGCTTGGCGTGCCCGCATTTGCACAAGCCGTTCCGCATGGAGCAGCTGCTGGACGAGGTCCGTGCCGCGCGCGCGGACGCCGCCGCCAACACGCGCTCGGTTCGCCTCGCGTTGTACCGGCTGCTCGCCGGGGGCGACGCAAGCGACGCGATGCTGCAACGCGTGCGCGCCATCCTGGAGCAGGCGCAAGAGTGAAGCCTCGCGAGCGCCGGCCTCAGGGCCGGCGGCCGCAGGTCGGGCAGTCCGGGTCGCGCGGCACGGCGATCTTGTGGAAGCCGGCGCGCAGCGCGTCATACATGAGGAGCGTACCGGAGAGGCTGTCGCCCAGGCCGAGCACCTCCTTCAGCACTTCCGTCGCTTGCAGCGTGCCCATGACGCCGGCCACCGCGCCCAGGATGCCCGCGGTCTCGCAGCGCGGCACCAGGTCGGGCGGCGGCGGCTCGCGGAAGAGGCAGCGATAGCAGGGATGGGGCGGCCCGAGATAGGCCTTGAACGTCGAGAGCTGCCCCTCGAAGGGCGACAGCGCCGCGCCGACCAAGATCCGCCGCTCGGCGAAGCAGACATCGTTGAGGAGATAGCGCGTCGCGAAATTGTCGCTGCCGTCGGCGACGAGGTCGTAGCGCCTGACCAGTGCGGCCGCGTTCGCTTCCTCGAGCCGTTGCGCATGCGTCTCGACCCGCACGTCCGGATTGATGGCGGCGATCGTAGCCCGCGCGCTCTCGACCTTGGCGGCGCCGATGCGCGCGGTCGGATGGACGATCTGGCGCTGCAGGTTCGAGAGGTCGACCGTGTCGTCGTCGATGATGCCGAGTGTGCCGATGCCGGCGGCGGCGAGGTAGAGCAGCACCGGCGAGCCCAGCCCGCCCGCGCCGACGACGAGCACGCGCGCGGCCATGAGCTTGGCCTGTCCCTCCTCGCCGACCTCGTCGAGGATGAGGTGGCGAGCGTAGCGCTCGAACTGCTGCTCGGTGAGCGCCATCTGCCGCCGTCCTTACATGCCCTCGAACAGCGCGGTCGAGAGATAGCGCTCGGCGAAGCTCGGCAGCACCACCACGATCATCTTGTCGGCCATGTCGCGCCGCGCGCCCACTTCGAGCGCCGCCGCGATCGCCGCGCCCGAGGAGATGCCGACGGGGATGCCCTCGACGCGCGCCGCCTCGCGCGCCAGGCGGAACGCCGTCTCGTTGGCGATGCGCACGGTCTCGTCGATGAGCTTGGTGTTGAGGATCGCCGGCACGAATCCCGCGCCGATGCCCTGGATCTTGTGCGGGCCCGGCGGCCCACCCGAGAGCACGGCGCTGTCCTCGGGCTCGACGGCGATCATCTTGAGCCCGGGCTTGCGCGATTTCAGCACCTCGCCGACGCCGGTGAGCGTGCCGCCGGTGCCGATGCCGGAAACCACCGCATCGACCTTGCCGCCAGTGTCCTTCCAGATCTCCTCCGCGGTGGTGCGGCGGTGAATCTCGGGGTTGGCGGGATTGTTGAACTGCTGTGGCATGAAGCTGTCGGGGAAGCTCTTCAGCAGCTCCTCGGCGCGGGCGATGGCGCCGCGCATGCCTTGCGCCGCCGGCGTCAGCTCGAGCTCCGCGCCCAGCAGCTTCAGCATCTTGCGCCGCTCGACCGACATGCTGTCGGGCATGGTGAGGACGAGGCGGTAGCCCTTGGCGGCGCACACGAAGGCGAGGGCGATGCCGGTATTGCCGGAGGTCGGCTCGACCAGCACGGTCTTGCCCGGCCGGATCTTGCCGGCGCGCTCCGCCGCTTCGACCATGGCGAGGCCGATGCGGTCCTTGACAGAGCCGAGCGGGTTGAAGAACTCGCACTTGCCGAGGATGTCGGCCTTGACGTTGTGCGCCTTGGCTAGCTTCGCGAGCCGCACCAGCGGCGTCGCGCCGATGGTGTCGATGATGCTGTCATAGACCCGCCCGCGGAACTCGCCGGTCACGACGACCTCGGATCGTTCTTTCTGCGCCTGCGCCATCGCCGTCTCCCGCCGCTCTGCGTTTACCGATCGGCCCGTTCTAGGCGCTTCTTTCGGAGGCTGCAACGCTGCCCCTCACGCCTCCCCGCCGGAGAGAGGGAGGGACCCCCGTGAGCGGGCAAGGGGCAGCGTTAAATCGTGTAATCGAACCGTGCCGCGTATTCGCCGGCGACGCCGGCCTTGTGGGCGCGGTTGCACAAATCCTCGATGGTGACGCTGTCGAGGCGCTGCATGACCTCGTCCTGCAGCTCGAGCCAGAGCGGCCGCACCACCTGGCGCCCGAGCTCCGCGCCGCCCTCGCCCTCGATCGGGTCCTCGCCGCTCTCCAGCGAGCGCACGACCCGGACGATCTCGCCGACATTGATGCGGCGGCGCTCGCGCGCCAGGCGATAGCCGCCGCGCGGGCCGCGCACGCCCGAGAGCACGCCAGCGCGCACGAGCTGCTGCAGCACCTGCTCGAGATAGCGGCGCGGAATGCCCTGGCGGCGCGTGATCTCGCTCGACTGCACCGGCAGCGTGCCGGCGTTGTAGGCGATGTCGAGCACCGCCTCGATGGCGAAGAGCAATTTCTTGCTAAGCCGCAGCATGGGCGTCAGCCCGCCGCGGCGGAGGCGCCGCCGCTCATTCCGCCGCCTTGCGCTCGAGAAAGGCGGCGATGCGCCGCGCCAGGCGCTCGGCGACGTCGCGCTTCGACAGCGGCGGCCAATCCTCGACGCCTGCGTCGTCGATGAGGTGGATGGTGTTGGTATCGCCGCCGAAGGTGCCGGTCGCCGGCGACACGTCGTTGGCGAGGATCCAGTCGCAGCCTTTGCGGGTGCGCTTCGCCTTGGCGTGCTCGACCACCTTCTCGGTCTCAGCGGCGAAGCCGACGACGAGGCGCGGACGGCGATTGCCGGGCTTGCTCAAGCTGGCGAGGATGTCGGGGTTCTCGACCAGCTTGAGCGCGGGCGGCGCGCCGTTCTTCTTCTTGAGCTTCTGCGGCGCGGCCTCCGCGCGCCAGTCGGCGACGGCGGCGGCGCACACCGCGACATCGGCCGGCAGCGCCTTCTCGCAGGCCGCCAGCATGTCGCGCGCCGATTGCACATGCACCACCGTGACGCCCGGCGGGTCACGCTCGGCGGTCGGCCCCGAGACGAGTACGGTGTCGGCGCCGAGCTGCGCCAGCGCCGCAGCGATGGCGTGGCCCTGCTTGCCCGAGGAGCGGTTGGCGATGTAGCGCACCGGGTCGATCGCCTCATGCGTCGGCCCGCTGGTGACGAGCGCGCGGCGGCCCTTGAGGATGCCGCCGGCACCGAGCATCTGCTCGACGGCGGCGACGACCTCCAGCGGCTCGGCCATGCGGCCCATGCCGGTCTCGCCCTCGGCCAACGCGCCGCCATTGGGACCGACGCGGCGCACGCCGCGCTGTTCCAGGAGCGCGACATTGGCGCGGGTGGCGGCGTGCTCCCACATGCGGAAATTCATCGCCGGGGCAATGAGGATCGGCTTGTCGGTGGCGAGGAGCGCGGTCGAGGCGAGATCATCGGCGAGCCCGGCCGCCATCTTGGCGAGGAGATCGGCCGTCGCGGGGGCGACGACGACAAGGTCGGCCTCGCCGGCGAGGCGCAGATGCCCCATCTCGCTCTCCTCGGTCAGCGAGAAGAGGTCGGTATAGACGCGCTCGGCGCTGAGCGAGGCCGCGGCGAGCGGCGTGATGAAGTGCTGCGCGCCCCGGGTCATGACGACGCGCACCAGCGCGCCGCGCTCGCGCAGGCGGCGGATCAGGTCGAGGCTCTTATAGGCGGCAATGCCGCCCGCGACGATCAGCAGTATCCGCCGGCCCTGGAGCGGCAAGCATACCTCCGGAAAACGTGCTGCCACGATACAGGCGGCGCGGCGGTCGAGGCAAGCCGAGCAGCGTTTACCATAACGCGACCGCAATCGCCGCGAGAGCCAGGGCGATGATCCAGAGGGGCAGGCCCAAAAGCTCGATCGCGCTGCGCCGGGCGATCTCGGCGACGGTGTCGGGATGGAGCGGCAGCCCGCCGCCCTCGGTGATGGCGCTGCCGAGGCGCTGGATATCCCTCATCAGCGCCGGCAGGCGCGCGATCACCGACATGGTATCGGCGGCGGCATCGCGCAGCTGCGCCTCGGGCCCGCGATTCTCGCGCATCCACGCCTCGATGTGCGGACGCGCCAGCGCCCACATATTGACGCTGGGGTCGAGCAGGCGGCCGACGCCCTCGGCGAGCACCATGGTCTTCTGCAGCAGCAGCAGCTGCGGCTGCGTCTCCATCTGGAACTGCTCGGTGACCTGGAACAGCTGCGCCAGCAGCCGGCCCAGCGAGATCTCGTGCAGCGGCCGGCCGAGGATCGGCTCGCCGATCGAGCGGCACGCCTGAGCGAAGGTGTCGAGCGATTGGCGCGCCGGCACGTAGCCCGCCTCGAAATGCACCTCGGCGACGCGGCGGTAGTCGCCCTGGAGGAAAGCCAGCAGCATGTCCGCGAGGTAGTAGCGCGTCTTGCGGTCGAGGCGGCCCATGATGCCGAAATCGACGACGACGATCGCGCCCTTGCCCTCGATGAAGAGGTTGCCGGGATGCAGATCGGCGTGGAAGAAGCCGTCGCGGAACACCTGGTTGAAGAACGCGCCGGCCGCGTTGGCGAGGATGACATGGATGTCGTGGCCATCGGCAATGAGCGCCGCGCGATCGTCGACGCGGATGCCGCTGACGCGCTCGAGCGTCAGCACCTTCTCGCTGGTGCGCAGCCAATCGACGCGCGGCACGCGGAAGGTCGGATCATCGGCGAAATTCTCGCGCAGCTCCGAGGCGCCGGCCGCCTCGAAGCGTAGATCCATCTCCTGCCGCACGGTTTCCGCCAACGTGTTGACGACGGCGACGGGCTTCAGGCGGCGCAGCCCCGGCTGCGTCCGCTCGACCAGCCGGGCGAGCCAGAGGAAGAGATCGAGATCGCGCGCGAAGGCGGCGGCGATCCCCGGCCGCAGGATCTTGACCGCCACCACTTCGCCCTCATAGGTCACCGCGAGATGCACCTGGGCGATCGACGCCGCCGCCACCGGGGTGTCCTCGAAGCGGCGGTAGAGGAACTCGACCGGCTGGCCGAGCTCGGCCTCGATCGTCGCCCGCGCCTCGGTGGCCGGAAAGGGCGGCAGGCGGTCCTGCAGGCTCGACAGGTCGGCCGCCACCGCCTCGCCGATGAGATCGGCGCGCGTCGACAGCCCCTGGCCCAGCTTGATGAAGCTCGGCCCCATGGCCTGGAGCGCCGCGGCGAGCCGTTGACCCGGGCGCAGCCGCGCCAGCGCCGCATCGCGGCGGCGGACGACACCCAGCGCCCGCACCGCGAAGCGCAGGCCGACGATGCGCTCGAGCGGAAACAGCGCGTCGTAGCGCGCCAGGATGAAGACGATCTCGATGAGCCGGACCAGGTTGCGGCCGGCGCGCAGCACGGCGAGCATCGCCTAGCCCGTCAAAGCCGCCAGCCGGAATGGAGCGCGGCGATGCCGCCGGTGAGATTGCGGAAGCGCACCTGCTCGAGGCCGGCATCCTCCATCATCCGGGCAAGCTCGCGCTGCGGCGGAAAGCGGCGGATGCTCTCGACGAGATATCGATAGGCGTCGCGGTCGCCGGCCACGAGTTCCCCGAGGCCGGGCAGAACGGTGAAGGAATAAAGATCGTAGAGGGGGCGCAGCAGCGGCGGCCCGACCCGGCTGAACTCGAGGCAGAAGAAGCGGCCGCCCGGCTTCAGCACGCGCCGCGCCTCGGCCAGCGCCGCGGCGATGTGCGTCACGTTGCGCAGCCCGAAGGCGATGGTGTAGGCGTCGATGCTGGCGTCGCCGATGGGCAGGCGCTCGGCATCGCCGCATACCCAGTCGATGCCGGCGACGCGCCCCTGGTCGATGGCGCGGTCGCGCCCGCGGCGCAGCATGCTCAGGGTGATGTCGCAGACGACGGCGCGAGCGGTGGGGCCGGCGCGATCGAGGAAGCGCCGGGCGATGTCTCCGGTGCCGCCGGCGACATCGAGCAGCAGCTGCCCCGGACGCGGCCCGAGGCGGTCGATGAGCTCCGCCTTCCACAGGCGATGGATGCCGCCGCTCATCAGGTCGTTCATGAGATCGTAGCGGTCGGCGACGCTGTCGAAGACCTGCCGCACCAGATGCGGCTTCTCCTCGGCGTTGACCCGGCGGTAGCCGAAATCCGCCTCGCCGCTTGTCTCGCTGCCCGCCATGTGCTGCAACATAGCGCGGCAGACCCCTGGAGCGCCACCCGACCCATGCCCGAATTGCCGGAAGTCGAGACCGTGAGACGCGGCCTGGCGTTGCGCATGGAGGGCCACCGGATCGCCGGCTTGATGCTTAACCGCGCCGATTTGCGCACGCCGCTGCCATTGGGCTTGCGCGCGCGTGTTGAGGGCCGCGGTGTCACGCGTCTCGGCCGCCGCGCCAAATACATCCTCATCCATCTCGATGATGGCAGCGTGCTGATCGCCCATCTCGGCATGTCCGGCCGCATCGTGGTGTCGGAGCCGGGCAGCGGCGATCCGCCCGACCCGCATGACCACGTCGTCTTCACCCTTGATGACGGCACCACGCTGCGCTTCAACGACGCGCGCCGCTTCGGCATGCTCGACTACACCAGCGAGGACGATCTGGCGCGCCACCCGCTGCTCGTGCATCTCGGGCCGGAGCCGCTCGGCAACGATTTCAATGGGCCTGCATTGGCGGCGTTGCTCGCCGGCAAGGCGAC
>Ga0073928_10001487_pt1 | contig 44794 bp, 39 predicted proteins | sample PaiPotPPA55metaG_FD_76969 | JGI IMG/M metagenome (GOLD analysis project Ga0073928, IMG submission 76969) | Iron sulfur acid spring bacterial and archeal communities from Banff, Canada, to study Microbial Dark Matter (Phase II) - Paint Pots PPA... ...
CGCGGACACGGTCCCAGCCCTGCTCCATCTTCACCACCATCATCTCGACGGCGATGATGGCGTCGTCGACCAACAGACCGAGCGCGATGATCAGGGCACCGAGCGTAATCCGGTGCAGATCGAGCGACATCGTATTCATGATGATAAAGACGATCGCCAGCACCAGCGGCACCGACAACGCCACCACGATGCCGGTGCGCCAGCCCAGCGCGACGAAAGAGACGAACAGCACGATCGCCAGCGCCTCGATGAAGGAGTGCACGAATTCGCTGACCGCGTGCTCGACGACCTCCGGCTGGTCGGCGATGCGGTCGACATTGATGCCCTGCGGCACCGCCTTCATGAATTCGGCGGTCGCATCGGCGACGTCCTTGCCGAGCTCCAGAATGTTGGCGCCCTTGGCGGTGACCACGCCGATGCCGATGGCGGGCTTGCCTTCCTGACGCACCACAAAACTCGGCGGATCGACGAAGCCATGGGTGACGCTGGCGATATCGCCCAAGCGAAACACGCGGCCATTGCTCTCGACCGGCGTCTCCGCCACGGCCTTGACGCCGTCGAGCGCGCCGGTGACGCGCAGCGGCACGCGTTGTGACGAGGTTTCCACCGTGCCGGCCGGCACGACATTGTTCTGCTTGGCGAGCGAATCAAACAGCGCCTGCGGCGTAATGCCGAGGGTGGCGAGCTTGGCATGCGAGAACTCGACGAAGATCTTCTCGTCCTGGGTCCCATACATGTCAACCTTGGTGACCCCTGGGACCTTCAGCAGCCGCTGGCGCATGCCCTCGGCGGCCTTTTTCAACTGCGCGTAGTCGGCGCCGTCGCTGGTCATCATATAGAGGATCGAGTCGACGTCGGAGAATTCGTCGTTGACGACGGGACCAAGCAGCCCCGCGGGAAGCTGGCCCTGCACGTCGGCCAGTTTCTTGCGCAAAAGATAAAACAGATACGGCACATCCTTGGGCGGCGTCGAATCGCGGAACGTGACCTGCATCGCCGTGAACGCCGGCTTCGAATAGGTCTGCACCTTTTCGAAATAGGGCAGCTCCTGCAGCTTCTTCTCGATGGGGTCGGCGACCTGCGCCTGCATCTCCGCGGCCGTCGCACCCGGCCAGATCGCCGAGACGTTGACCACCTTGACGGTGAAGAAGGGATCTTCGGCGCGGCCGAGCCGCTGGTAAGAGAAGAAGCCGGCCGCACCCAGCGCAATCACAAGGAACAGAATGAGCGCGGGATGGCTGACCGCCCAGCCCGAAAGATTGAAACGCTTCATCGTACCCTCCAAAATTCTACAACCTTGCAAATTACGTCGTCATTGCGAGCAAAGCGAAGCAATCCATCGTGCCGCAACGAAAGCATGGATTGCTTCGTCGCTTCGCTCCTCGCAATGACGGTCCTAAAACGACAACGACGACACGACCCTGACCTTCTGGGCCGGATCGAGTTTCTGCACGCCAAGCACGACGATTTTCGCGCCCTCATCGACGCCGCCGGATATGACGACGCAGTTGGTCCCGTAGGATTTGACGACAACCGGCTTCAGCGCCACTTCGCCCTGGTTGTCGACAATATAGAGCGAGGGATCGCCGCCCTGGCTGTACAGCGAAGACAATGGCAGGCGCGCCACGCGCTCGGTCTGCGGATCGGCAAGCGTCAGCGTCGCGGTCATGCCGAGCGAGACGTTCTCGCCGGCATCCGGCAGCGAAAACTTCGCCAGATAGGTCCGCGTTGCGGGATCGGCCGACGGCGCGACCTCACGCAGCCTGGCGGCATAGGTCTTGTTCGGCTCGGACCACAGCGACACGGTCGCGACGCCGTCCTTGGCGCGTCCGACCAGCGTCTCCGGGATGGCGACGACGGCTTCCTTCTCGGCAAAGCGCGCGACACGAATGGCGGTCTGCCCGGAAGCCACGACCTGGCCGGCATCGATCAAGGTCGCCGTGACGACGCCGCGGGTGTCGGCGAGGAGGGTCGCGTAAGACAGCGAATTGTTGGTGAGTTCAACCGACCGCTCGGCGCGATTTAATCGCGCCCGCGCCTCGTCGGCGGTTGCTTTGGCCTGATCCAGCTGCGCGTCGGTGGCCCAGCCCTTGGCGCGCAGATCCTTGGCGCGCTGCTCGGCGGCACCGGCCTGCGCCAGCACGCCGGTGGCGGCGCGGAATTCGGCCTCGGCCTGCTCGGCCTGCAGTTTCAAATCGACTTCGTCGAGCGTTGCCAGCGGCTGGCCGACATCGACGGTCTGGCCGACTTCAACCAGACGGCGGGCGACCTTGCCGGGCACCCGGAACCCCATATCGGTTTCGATCCGGGGTTTGATGGTGCCGACGAAACTGCGCTCGGGAGACTCCGCCTCATAATGCACCGTGGCGACCAAAACCGGCCGCGATGGGGTCGGTTTCTCGGCAACCTGATCGTTGCAGCCGGCCAGGGTGATCGCCATCAGCGCCAACGACGCTCCAGCTAATAGTCTGTAATAACTTGAGAAAATGGAACGGGAAAACATCGGACTCTCCTTCGGCCTAACCTCGGAAGGAGTGTTGATTATTAACTGACGAATGTCAACAATCGTCAGTGATCATGATTTCGTGACCAGGCCCCCTATGCGTTCGGGCCCAAGTCTCCCCGCCCGGCTTCGCCGGGGCGATGTAGATATCTATCGCCCCTGCCCTGCTTCGAATTCCACCCTGGTCTCGTGACCGCCGAGAAAAACCAAAAGTCCACCGATCAACGGCAGCACCGCGAGCACCAACAGGCCGGTCGAGGTCGAGCCGGTTGCTTCCTTGACCCAGCCGATCAGATAGGGCCCGCCGAAGCCCGCGAGATTGCCGATCGAATTGATCAGCGCGATCGCGCCGGCCGCCGCCGACCCGGAGAGCCACGCGGTCGGCAAGGTCCAGAACACCGCGAACGTGCAGAAGATGCCGATCGCCGCCACGATCAGAGCGACCATGGTGACATAAGGATTATCCATGTAGCCGCAGACGCCGAGCGCCACCGCGGTCAACAGCAGCGGCAGGCCGACATGCATCACGCGTTCGCGCGCGGCATCCGAATGCCGCGCCCACAGGATCATCGCAACGGTGCCGAACAGATAGGGTACCGCGGTGACGAAACCGGTCTGCGCGTTGGAAAAGCCGGACGCCTTGACGATCTGCGGCAGCCAGAACTGCATGCCGTAGAGTGCTGAGACAAATCCGAAATAGATCAGGCTCAGTCTGATCACCCGGGGCGACGACAACGCCTGCCCCAGCGTCAGATGTTGCGCGGCCCTTTTGGCGGCGGCCTCGCGGTCCAGCTTTGCGGAGAGCCAGGCCTTCTGCGCGGATGTCAGCCAAGCGGCCTTGGCCGGCCGATCGGTGAGATAAAACCAGCTGACAAGGCCGAGCAGGACCGAGGGAACACCCTCGATGACGAAAAGCCATTGCCAGCCTTTCAGGCCCATGGCGCCGTCGAGGCCGAGCAGCAGGCCCGAGATCGGCGCACCGATCACGGACGACATCGGAACGGCGATGGCGAAGGCGGCGAGAAAGCGCGCGCGATATTGCGCGGGGTACCAGTAGGTCAGGTAGAGAATGATGCCCGGGAAGAAGCCGGCTTCGGCGACGCCAAGCAGGAAGCGCAACGCATAAAAGCTCCAGACTCCCGACACCAGCGCCATCAGCGCGGAGATGATGCCCCAGGTCACCATGATCCGCGCGATCCAGCGGCTGGCGCCGAATTTTTCCAGCGCCAGGTTGCTCGGCACCTCGAAAATGAAATAGCCGATGAAGAAGATGCCGGCACCCCAGGCGAAGATGGTCGGGGAGAACTTCAACTCGGCATTCATGGTCAGCGCGGCGAAGCCGAGATTGACGCGGTCGAGATAGGAAAAGAAATACGCCAGCACCAGAAATGGAATCAGGCGCCACGAGATCGCGCGGATCGTCGAGCTCTCAAGTTCGCTCCCGGCGACGCCGGGCGCGGTGACGGAGGTGGCGGACTCGCTCATGCATTTCTCCCCGGGGGCGGCAATCGGACCGCGGGTTTCTTAGCATCGCAGGCGCGCGCGGCAAGAAAGGGAAGCGGAAATCGCTTCGCTTGGCCCCACCCGACCGTCTGCGCGAAATCTGCACAAAAATCCGCGAATTCTGAAAAAGCCCGACAAACGCCCTGCCAATCGCCGGCGCATGCTCGGGTCATGGCGAAAATCATCACCGTCCAGTTTCGGCGCTCGCAGCTGCCACGACGGCTGCTTCGGGATGGCTGGTGGCTGGAATCGCCGCCCGCTCGACCCGCCTTCATCGCCTCCCCCAAGCCCGACACAGCGAAGCCCAGCCCCAAGCCGGAGTCCAAGTCGGATTCCAAGTCGAAGCCCAAGGCCAGACACCTCACCCTCGTGCATCCCGGGAAATGAACCCATGTCGATCGCGACCACGACCGATTTCGAAATTGCGGCCGCACGTCCGCTTGCCACCCCGCTCGTCCTCGCCGCCGGCTGCGTCGCGCTGGCCGACTGGCTGTTTTACGGCTGGCAGATCGGCATTTCGCTGGCGCTGTTTCTCGGCGTGCTCGGCGTCGTCGCGGCCGCCCGCCATCGCGTGGTCGTGGCGCGCAAACCTCGAATCATCATGACCGCCGCGTTCATTGCCGGCCTCGTTGCCGCGATCGAGGACATCAACTTCTTGTCGGTCGTCGTGAGCACACTGGCAACCGCGCTGTTCGTCATCATCCTGACCGCGCGCGAAACCTTGTCCTGGCAATGGCGGCTGTTCGAAGCCGCAATGATACCCTTGCGCGGGCCGTTTCAATTGGCCGGCGATCTGTTCGGGGCGTTGCGGCATATGAAGACATGGACGCCGGAATGGCTGGGCTCGCTGGTGGCCTGGATCGTTCCATTGAGTATCTTCGCGGTCTTCCTGACTCTGTTCTACTCGGCAAATCCGCTGATCGAGCATGGCCTGATGCGGATCGACCTGCATGTTCTGTTCAACCTGGTCAGTGCTCCGCGGCTGCTATTCTGGCTAATGGTCGGGTGCATGATCTGGCCCTTGATGCGCCGGCGCGTGCCGCGCAAGCCGGCTCGCCGAACCGAACCCCAGGCTGCCGTCGTGGCGACTGAAACTTCCGATCTCGACTATCTCCTCGGCGCGCAGGCCATGACGCGTTCGCTGATCCTGTTCAACGCGCTGTTCGCGCTGCAGACCGGGCTTGATCTCACCTATCTCTGGGGCGGCGCCAGCCTGCCGGACGGCATGACTCATGCCGAATACGCCCATCGCGGCGCCTACCCGCTGATCGCAACCGCACTGCTCGCCGCAGGTTTTGTCCTCATTGCGATGCGCCCGGGCGGCCCAGCGGAGAATTCACGGCTGATCCGCCCGCTGGTGCTGCTGTGGATCGGGCAGAACATCCTGCTCGTCATCTCATCGATCTTTCGGCTCGACCTCTACGTCGCCGCCTACTCGCTGACCTATCTCAGGCTTGCGGCTTTCATCTGGATGGGGCTGGTGGCCGCGGGACTGCTGTTGATCCTGATCCAGATTATCCTGAGCAAGCCCAATTCCTGGCTGGTCGCAGCCAACGCCGCGACGCTGGCGCTGGTCCTTTACGGATGCTGCTTCTTCAACGCGCCATGGCTGGTGGCGTCGTACAATATCGAACATTCGCGAGAACTCGGCGGGACCGGGCCCTCTCTCGATTTGAAATATCTTGCGGGGCTGGGTCCGCAGGCGTTGCCGGCCCTGGAGGCGCATATCAAGCAAATCCCCGCGCTCGGGCCGATCGCCCGAGACCGCCGGAATTGCCGGGATCACGCCCTTTCACAGCACCCCCCAAATTGGCGGGGATGGAGTTTCCGGGCATGGCGCCTGCAACGATATTTGGCTAAAAATCCGGACATACCGTCGAACTCCTCGATCAGCGACAAGGGCTAGCCAACGTGGGTCATTCCATTCTCGTCGTCGATGATGACCCGCATATCCGTGATGTCGTGCGCTTCGCGTTCGAGAAGACGGGAATGACGATTTCGATCGCGCAGGACGGCAAGGAAGCGCTGCGCCAGTTCGACTGCAACCTCCATGACCTCATCGTGCTCGATATCGGCATGCCGGAAATGGATGGTCTCGAAGTCTGCCGCCAGATCAGGAAGACGTCGGATACGCCGATCCTGTTCCTGTCGGCCCGCGACGAGGAGATCGATCGCATTCTCGGCCTTGAGATCGGCGGCGACGACTACGTGACAAAACCGTTCAGTCCGCGCGAACTGGTCGCCAGGGTGAACGCGATCCTGCGGCGGACACGCAACACGCCGCCGCCGGCCGAGGCGAAAACACTGAGCCACGGCGGGCTCGCGATCGATGCCGACGCCCGCACGGCGAGCTTCGCGGACAGGCCGGTTTCGCTGACGGCACTCGAGTTCTCGATCCTGCGCACGCTCGTGGCGCGACCAGGTTTCGTGTTCACGCGCGAGCTGATCCTTGACGCCGCCTATGCCGGCAATATTCATGTCGCCGACCGCACCATCGACAGCCACGTCAGGAACATCCGCGCCAAGATGGCCGCGGCCGGCTCCGATTCCGTGATCGAGACCGTCCACGGCGTCGGGTTCAAACTGGGACGTTGCGAGGCGTCGCGTTGACCGACGCCGCCAGACCCGCGCCCGGTGCACGTTCGAAGTGGCGGCCAAGTCTCAGCCTCGTGGTTTTTCTGGTCCTGGCGAGCGTACTTTTGCTGCCGCTGTTCAGCCTGTATTTTCTCAAGGTCTACCAGAACCAGCTGATCCAGCAGACCGAGTCCGAACTGATCGCACAGAGCGCGGCGCTGGCCGCGACTTTTCACCGCGAGGTCGAAACCGGAATTCCGCAAACCGTCGCGCTGGGCGTCAGGCTTCCGCCGGCCGCGCAAAAGCCGCCGGGCGATCCCTATCAGCCGATCTGGCCGAGGCTCGAATTGGCCAATGAGAGCCTGCTGCCGCCGAGGCCCGAGGCGCGCGCGCCCGCCACGCCGGCCGATCCCGCCTTCGTCGCCTTGGGCGCGCGCATGCTGCCCGATCTCGCCGCGACCCAGAACGTGACGCTGGCGGGCTTTCGGCTGCTCGACCCCAACGGCATCGTCATCGCCGGCCGCGAGGAGGTCGGAATGTCGCTCGCGCATCTCGATGAGGTCGCCGAGGCGCTGCGGGGGCGCTTTCGCGCAGTCCTGCGCGTGCGCATCTCCAAGCACGATCAGCCTTCGCTGTATTCCATGAGCCGTGGAACGGGCATGCGCGTCTTTACGGCGATGCCGGTGGTTGTTCGCGACCAGGTCGCAGGCGTCGTCTACGCCTCGCGCACGCCCAGCAACGTCTTCAAGTACCTTTATGAGCAACGTGGCAAGGTCGCGCTCGCGATCCTTTTCATGATCGTGCCGACGCTGCTGATCGGATTCCTGTTTCACCGTACGATCACGGAACCGATGCGCGAACTGATCGAGCGCACCAACCTGATCGGCAAGGGCGACCGCACCGCGCTGGGGCCGCTCAGGCGCCATGGCACCAGCGAATTTGCGCGGCTGTCGCAAAGCTTTCTGGGCATGGCGCGGCGGCTGAATGCACGTTCGAGCTTCATCTCGACCTTCGCCACCCATGTGTCGCATGAATTGAAATCGCCGCTGACATCGATCCAGGGCGCCGCCGAACTCCTGCGCGACGACGTCGACGCGCCGGCAATGGATGACGAGGACAGGCGCAAGTTCCTCGACAACATCGTCGCAGACGCCGACCGGCTGGCGAAAATCTCGGTTCGCCTGCGTGATCTGGCCCGCGCGGAAAATCCAGTCGCGGTTGGCGCCGCCAGGCTGACCGATACGATAGCCGGCCTGCGCTCGACCTTCGCTTCGCTTGGGATACGCGCCAGCGGCGACCTCGACACGCCGATGCGCATTTCCGATGAAAATGCCACCATCATTTTTTCCAATCTCGCCGACAACGCGATGCGTCATGGCAGCACGACGCTTGAACTGTCCGCCGCGAGACAGGAAAATCTGCTGCTGGTGAAAATCAGCGATGACGGCGAAGGCGTCTCGCCCAACAACAGGGCGCAGATATTCGACAGCTTTTTCACGACCCGGCGCGACCGCGGCGGCACCGGCATGGGCCTTGCGATCGTGCGCGCCATGCTGGAGGCGCATGGCGGTACCATCCGCCTTGCGGATTCTGAACGGGGAACAGCGTTCGAGCTGACGATCCCCGTCGCCGACGCCTCGCCGTTATGACCAACAGCGCCCCGGCGGATGAAAGTGACGCGACAGGACCGCCGGTGGTCGCTCGCATCTTGCTGTGCGTGTCCGTCATTATCTGCGGCCTCGCACTTCGCCGATGCGGGTTGGGCCTCGGACTGCCGGCCTTCTTCGTGAAATATGGCGGCTCGATGCTGTGGGGAGCGATGGTGTTTTTTCTTGTCGCGATCGCCGCTCCACGCCTTACGCGTCGGAACGTTGCGTCGATTGCAGCAGTGGTCGCCGTCTGCGTCGAGCTGTTCCGGCTGGTTCATACGCCCTGGCTGGACGGCTTTCGCCTGACATTGGCCGGCGCACTGCTGCTGGGCCGCATTTTCTCGGCTTGGGACATCCTCGCCTATGGCGTCGGGATCGGGCTTGGAATAGGGCTCGATCGTCTGGCGGCCTCAATAAGCGAAACGCCACGCCTCACTCCGCGAGCTGAAACCGCTCGAAACGATGCAACTCCTCCTCGATCCGGCGCTTGAGATCCTTGCGCGCGCCTCTTGGCGCGGCAGTGCCGATCCAATTCCACTTCTGCAGCAGCAATTTCCGCTCCTGGCGATCGGTCTTGAGATCGAGCGCGGCGACGATGTCGTCACCGACCAGGACCGGCAGCGCGAAATAGCCGAAGCGCCGCTTTTCCTTCGGCACATAAGCCTCGAAGCGATGTTCGTAGTCGAAGAAAAGCTGCGTCCGCTTGCGCTGGATGATCAGCGGATCGAACGGCGACAGGATGTGCACGAGTTCGGCCGACACCCCACCCGCGATCTGAAGTGTCTCCGGCAGCGCCCAATGCTCCTGCTTGCCGGCGCCTTCGAGCGCGACCGGCACCAGTTCGCGGCGGCGAACTCTGGCCTCGATCAGCCGCCGGACGGCCGGCTTGCTCGGCGCGTCGAGATGACAGATGGAGTCCAGGCTCACAAGGCCCTGCGCCCGAAGAGCGCGGTCGAGCAGATAGCCTGTGATCTCGCGCGCGGAGGCGGGTTTCGGCGGCCTGTCCCAGCCGAAGTGCCGCTCCATCAGCTCGTAGGTCTTGAGCATGCCGTTGCGTTCACTGATCGTGACCGCCCCGGTGTAGAACGCCAGTTGCAGCGCCCGTTTCGACGGCTTGCGGCTGGCCCAGGCATGCACCTTCTCCACCAGGACGTCATCCTCGATGTCGCGGATGGTCAGCGCGCCGTCTTTTTTGAGAAGCCGCATCACCTTGCGCAAATTCGCCGGCGCGACCTCGCCAAACCATTTGTGGCCCTCGCGCCGGTGAACCTTCATGGCCGGCATGAAGAACCGAAAATCCCTCGCCGGCACATAGGACAGCGCGTGGGTCCAGTATTCGAACACGCTCTTGTCGACGCTCTGGGCCTGACGCAGATCGGCGCGCCGATATTCGGGAATCCGGTTCCAGAGAATATGATGATGGCAGCGCTCGATCACATGGATGGTGTCGATCTGGACATAGCCGAGGTGTTCGACGGCCGCCGCCGTTGCGCGCGGCCCTGCGCCGAACGGCGCCTTGGTGTCGAGCCGCTGGGCGCACAGCCAGAGATGCCTGGCCGCGGCCTTGGTCAGGGAAAAAGATTGCTCGGCGCGGGACATTGTCCGGCAATGTAGCCGGATTCGCGGATTTCAGGAGGCGTAAAAGCGCCGAGCATTCACCGCTTCGGCTGCTCCCCGATGCTCCCCGTCGCGATTTCCGCATCGCACGCCGCCTTGCCGCGTTCGGGCGCCTTGCACCTGTAGACGCTGCCTGTCAGGCGGTCGATCAGCCATACATTGTCGTCGGCGGAACTCTCCATGCCCACGAACCGCGTGCCCACCGCCGTAATCAGCGTAGACAGCAAGATCGCGGCGGCGATGATGGCCGAGCCCACCAATACCGATACCGCGGTTCCCAAGCTCCCCGATGCCACCGGACGCTGCCCCTGATGTTCGTTATGTCTTTTCGGTGTTTGAAACAGGGTCAGGTTAATTCGCCCACTCTATTCTACATTCTACGCCACGAAAGTCTTTATAGAAACTCATCTGGCCGATTCTTTGTTCGCGGGCCGGCGCTGACGCGACGGCGTTGGTTACAGCGACCCTGCCGCAGCGCTCGATCGGTTCAACGCCACGATTGCATCAGGCACCGATCGAACCAACCTGGTCAAGGTCGGCGGACAGTGGACCCATCCGTTCATCTTCGCGTCGGAGAAAAGCCGGCAGGTTCCAGCCCACTGCCGGAATCGGCATCACAAGATGTTGCCCCGCCTGCGGTACCGGCACCCTGTTCGATTTCCAAAAATTGTGCCGAGACGAGACCAACGTCGGCACGGCTAATTTGTCATGGCCACGACGTGCGGAATTTGATCAGGAGCGGACTTTGATCAGGAGCGGACAATGTCACAGACTGTTGCCGGCCAACTGGTCGGGGTGCTCGAAAAGATCGGCGTCAAACATATCTTCGGATTAATCGGCGATTCCCTCAATCCGCTGGCGGACGCGGTTAGGCGGAGCCGGATCGAGTGGATCGGCGTCCGCCATGAAGAGGGCGCGGCGCTGGCCGCCGCCGGCCAGGCCAAGCTCACCGGCCAACTCGCGGTATGCGCCGGCACCACCGGCCCAGGCAGCAACCATCTGGTCGCGGGCCTCTACGAGGCAAGCCGCGACCACGCGCCGGTGCTGGCGCTGTCCGGCGACATGCCGCGCCAGTTGCATGGCACCGACTACATCCAGACCACCGAGCCTGATCTGCTGTTTCGCGACGTCGCGCTCTACACCGAAACCATTTCGACCGCGGCGCAGGCGCCAAGCGTCATTCACCAGGCGATCGCCGCCGCCTATGCCGGCGCTGGCGTGGCGCACCTGACGCTTCCCCAGGACGTGCTGTCGGCGAAAGCCGAGGGTGCGGTGCCGAGCGTGGCCACGCTCAAACCGCGATCCGAATTCCCGGCCGCCGCCGACGACATCGCCCAGATAGCGCAACGGATCGACCAGGCCGGCAGCGTCGTCATCATGTGCGGCGCCGGATGCCGCGATGCGGCCGATCTGCTGCGTGCATTGTCGGACCGATTGAAGGCGCCCCTGATCCACTCGGTTCGGGGCAAGGAGCTGATGGCTTACGACGACCCGCGATGGATGGGCGGACTCGGCATGATCGGTACCAAGCCGGTATATCACGCCGTACAGCATTGCGACCTCTTGCTGATGGTCGGCACGGATTATCCATATTCCAATTTCCTGCCCACCAAGGGGGCCGTGATCCAGATCGACCAACGGCCGCAGGTCCTGGGACGGCGCGCGCCGACCGTGCTCGGCGTCACCGGTTCGGTCCGGCCGACCCTCAAACTGCTGCTCGACAAGGTCGCGGCCAAAACCGACACCAAATTCTGGGACCAGGTTACCCACGAACGCCGGAAATGGGACGAGATGCTGGACAAGCAATCCGACCTGACGCGAAGCAAGGACCGCATCCATCCGCAGGCCGTGGCCCGCGCGGTCAGCGACGCAGCTCGCCGCGATGCGATATTTGTTTTCGATACCGGGCTCAATACGCTGTGGTCGGCGAACTGGATCCGACAAAGCGGATCGCAACGGATCATCGGTTCGTTCAACAATGCCGCGGTAGGCACCGCGCTGGGTCAGGCCAACGGCGTCCAGGCGCTGGATCGTTCGCGTCAGGTGATCGTGCTTACCGGCGACGGCGGTTTCAACATGCTGATGGGCGAATTCATGACCGCGGTGCATCACAAGCTGCCGGTCAAGGTCATCGTCTACAATAATTCCGCGCTCGGGCTGATCACGCTGGAAGCCGAAAGCGTCGGCATCGCGCCGTTCCGTGAAGCCATCGAATTTCCAAACCCGGATTTCGCGGCGCTGGCCCGCGCCTGCGGCGGTCACGGATTTGCCGCGCGGCAGCCGGGCGATTTGAAGGCCGCGATCCACGACGCTCTCGCCGTCGACGGTCCGGCAATCGTCGACGCCGTCGTGGTCGCCGATGAAATGCCGAACATGCCGCATATCGAGCTTGAGCAAGTCGGCAATTACGCCATCGCCAAGATCAAGGAAGCCGTTCTCGCCGTCACCGGCGGATAACGGCATCCCGGCTTCCCGTCTCAGCCAAGCCTCGCCGCTCAAGCGGCTGACTTGCCCTCATACGCCTTTCGCAACCCGGCGATATCGAGCTTGACCATCTGCAGCATGGCCTGCATCGCCCGCTCCGCGCCCGCGCGATCGGGACCGCCGAGCAATTCCTCGATCACGGTCGGCACGATCTGCCAGTACACGCCATAGCGATCCCTGAGCCAGCCGCATCGTTCGACCGACCCGCCGTTGGACGACAGCGCATCCCAGAGGCGATCGACTTCGGCCTGATCCGCGCAGTCGATCTTGAACGAGACCGCGTGGGTGTATTCGAAACGCCTGCCGCCGTTGAGGGCCATGTATTCCTGGCCGGCGAGCGTGAACTGGACTAGCAGCACGGTGCCGGCCTTCCCGGCCGGACCGTCGACGAGGTTTTTCTGGATCCGGTTGATCCGCGAATCCGGCAACAGCGAGACGTAGAATTTCGCGGCCTCCTCGGCTTCGCCATCGAACCAGAGGCAGGGTGAGATTTTGGACATCGGCAGGTTCTCCTTCATTGAGGACCACCAAAGGACGAGCGTCCGGGCTCGAATCCGACATCGGATTTTGGAATTTTTAGCGGCGCGAGATTTGAGCCATTTTTCGTCATGCCCAGCCTTGTGCCGGGCATCCACGCCTTGAGTATCAGAAGGACGTGGATGGCCGGGACAAAAGCCCCGGCCATGACGAGAACTTCAATTAGTCCGCTCTATTGCTACTGTTACGTTACCAGCGGCGCCGGCATGGTGAGGAACGCGTTCGCCGCATGCCAGAACAATTGCCGGTTGGTGGCAATCGTCAGCGAATGGGCGGTACCCGGAAGGATGACGAGCTGCCGGTCACCGTTGGGGAGCAGATTGTAGAACTCCTCAAGGTCGGCGACGGTAGCGTTCCCGTCATACTGACCGCTAATCAGGAGCACCGGCGCAAGCACCTTCTGCGGAAACACCACCGGCATATTGGCCGTCATATCGAGGTAGGTGCCGGTGGGAATCTGGTCGCCGAATTGCATCTCTGCATCCGCGAGCGCTTCGACGGCGGCAAGATCGCTGGTGCCGGGTTTATCGCGGGTCGCGATCGAGCGAATCATCTCACGATCGCGTTTGCGCATATTGTGGGTGCGGTAATAGTCGACCTGCTCGGCGCGTTTTTTCAGGGTCGGCGCTCCATCGCCCTTGTAGGTGAACGCAGCCAGCACCAGACGGTCGATGCGATCGGGCGCCACCATGGCATAGGCGCCGGCGCGTAGCGCGCCGGAGGACTCGCCAAGGAGATGGTATTTCTGCCGGCCGGTCTCGCGGGCGACGACCTCCATCGCCACCTTCAAATCCTCGACGCCGCTGGCGACGTCGGAGTTGCCGGAGGTGCGCCCCGATTTTCCGTAATTCTCGTGATCCATGGTCCAGACGTCAAACCCATAGCGGGCGAACGCATTCATCACGGAATATTCGCCGTGGCCGGGTACGTTGAGATCGAACGCCCGCGACGTGACCGAGGAGCCGTGAACGAGGAACAGGACCGGCCGCGATGGCTCGCCGGCCTTGGGCGCGCCGACCCGCTTGCGAAACATCCACAGGGGCACGTCGCCCTTCTTGGCCCAGTATTCGCTGCTCCATATCTCGCCGCCTTCCGTTGCCGCACTGGCGGCTTGGGCAGGAAGTGCCGCGGAGATGCCTCCGGCAACGAGGCCCAGTCCCGCGCCCTTGATGACGGCACGCCGCCCCAACGATTGATTGAGTTCTTTCACGATTCCTCTCCGATCACAGGTTCTTGATCTTGCGGATTTCTTGCGGCAGTGCAGCGCAGCTTCTGTCTGAAGTCTCACGCTTTATTCGAAGTCCCAAGAGCGGATCAATGTAGCAGACCGCCCTTGGGCCCGGAAGCCACCTTGCGCTGCAGGGCGAGGGTGCGGGATCGCATGCAGCGACCCGATATCTCACCATATGAAAATTCGACGCTTTACCTCGTCTCCGCCGGATCGCGGTGCACGGGATCGACCCACAGCACGGTCTCCGGCTTCTCGACCGGCTCGATGTCCAGATTGATCGCGACCGCCTGGCCGTCGCTGCGCACCAGCACGCATTCCAGCACTTCGTCGCGGCTGGCGTTGATTTCCTGATGCGGCACATAGGGCGGAATGAAAATGAAGTCGCCGGGACCCGCCTCCGCGGTGAATTGCAGATGCTCGCCCCAGCGCATCCGCGCCTTGCCCTTGACGACGTAGATGATGCTTTCGAGGTGGCCGTGATGATGCGCGCCGGTCTTGGCGTCGGGCTTGATGGTCACGGTGCCGGCCCACAATTTCTGCGCGCCGACGCGCGCGAAATTGATCGCCGCCTTGCGGTCCATGCCGGCGGTCGAAGGCACGTTGGGATCAAGCTGGTCGCCGGGAATCACGCGGACGCCATCGTGCTTCCAGCGCTCCGCATCGCCGTGATCATGCGAATGATCGGCATTGGAATGATCAGAATGGGTGTGATCGTGAGGGTTCGTCATGACGCGGGTTTCCAGTTTATCTTTCCGCGTACGCTATAGAAAACCGAAATCATAGACCAGACGACACAGGAACATTTGATCGGCTTGAAACTTGTCCTTGCGAGACTCAACAGTTCGATAAGGAGAAGTTTATGGGAAGCACCGCAGACAAGGTCAAAGGCACCACCAACGAAGCCATCGGCAAGGCCAAGCAGGGCGTCGGCGAAGCGGTCGGTTCCGACAAATTGCAGGGCGAAGGCGCCATTCAGGAAGTCAAGGGCAAGGGCCAGAAGGCCGTCGGCGACGCCAAGGAAGCCACCAAGGATGCCGTCAACAAGGCGGCTGCCGCCGCAAACAAGAAACTTTGATTCGCAGGCGTCGAAGGCAAATCGAGAAGGCAAATCGAAGAGACCGGTCCAAAGGACCGGTCTTTTTTCTTGCGCAGGTTAGCCCTTCACGTCGAGCAACTCGACGTCGAACATCAGGGTTGCGTTCGGCGGAATAACGCCGCCGGCGCCGCGGGCGCCGTAGCCCAGCGCGGGCGGAATGATCAACGTGCGCTTGCCGCCGACCTTCATGGTGGCGACGCCTTCGTCCCAGCCGCCGATCACCTGGCGTTGTCCGATCGGAAATTCAAACGGCTCGTTGCGGTCGACCGAGCTGTCGAATTTCTTTCCCTTTTTGCCATCCTCATAAAGCCAGCCGGTATAATGCATCACGCAGATCTGGCCCGGCTTTGGCGAAGCGCCGGTGCCGACCTTGCTGTCGATAATCTGCAAGCCTGAAGCTGTGGTCATGGTTTTTCCTGCGGTCTGGGCCGCTGCTGTGGTCGTCATAGATGCTGGTATGGCAAAAACTGCCATCGAAATTGCTGCCAGCATCGGGATAGTTGCTTGCGGGAAACGTCGCATCCTGGGCTACCTTCTTTACGGATCGGACGCGTGTCTAGCGCAATGCCATCGGCGTAGCCAGCCCGCCAACCCCCGCAAATACGCAGGGCAGGAAATACCGGCCCGGCGATCCCACCTCGGCCGTCGGGCGATTTATCACGCCGCCCGGTGCTCCCGCGCCGTCGCCGGTGCGGCTTCCTCGCTGATGACCGAAAATCTCGCCAGCTGTACCGCGCCAAAATTGGTCGAGATGGCGACGTCGGCGGCGTCGCGACCGCGCGCCATCACGATGCGGCCGATCCGCGGATGATTGTGACGCGCGTCGAAGGTGAACCAGCGCCCATCAAGATAGACCTCGAACCAGGCGCTGAAATCCATCGGCGCCGGATCGGCGGGAACGCCGATGTCGCCGAGGTAGCCCGTGCAGTAACGCGCCGGGATATTCACGCTGCGGCATAGCGTCACCGCCAGATGGGCGAAATCACGACAGACGCCGATGCGCTCCTCGTGGCCTTCCGAGGCCGTGCGGTCGGAGCGCGCGTGGTGATAGCCGAAACAAATCCGCTGATGGACGTAATCGCAAATCGCCTGCACGCGCTGCCAGCCCGGCGTAACGGCGGAGAACAGCGACCAGGCCAGTGGCGACAATTTTTCGGTGTCGCAATAGCGGCTGCCCAACAGATAAATCAGCACGTCATCCGGCAATTCGCCGACCTCGAGCTGGCGCGCGTCGGGCGCGACCGCATCGGGCAAACCGCTGTCGGCGATCCGAAAATCATTGCGGATTTCGATCAGGCCCGGGGGTGCCACGATGCGGGTGCAGGTATTGCCGAACATGTCGACATAGTCGCGCGACGCGACATCCGGCGAAAATCTGATCCTGTGTTCGCTGAGCAGATCGCTCACCCGCGCCGGCTCAATGCTGAGCATCAGGACCATCGGCGTTTCCTGGACGCATTGAAAGGCGATGTCGTAGCCGGCACGAATTTCCACGTGGTATCTCCTGAAGCGCCGAATATGGCGAGACAAGCTCCGGGGCACGGCTTTCGTTCCGGCCAATTGCCTGAGGTGGATGCGGAAATTTAGGGCAGCCTGACGCCGCAAGAATTAGTCTTCAGCGCGCCGGATTGGGCTCGAGGTTGCCTTGCGCACTTCTTCGTCACGGTGGCGCACGATGACTTCGGGTTCCTGCTGGTCGAGCTGTGCAAGTTCCGAGCGCGCCGCATTGTCGACGCGCAGCAGCTCATCGAGCTTGGCGTGCAGCGCCAGATTGTCCCGCCGGTTCGTCCTTTGGATGAACAGCGTCATAACAAAGACCGCCAGTGTCGCAATTGCATTCCAGTCGAACGTACGCCGATCGAATGCCAGCCATAGCAGGGCGTAGACGATCACGACGAGAAAGGCGGCGGGATGTCCCGCCGCCTGTCCGGCATGCGTCGTCCAATGTCGCTTAAGTGGATCCACCGGTCTTTTTCTTCAGGCTCTCGGCCATATCGAGATGATGCTTCAGCGCAGGAAGGGTCTTGCCGGCCCAATCTTTCAGATCGGGATTGTCGCCGCCTTTGGCATAGCGCTCGAACAGCGACACCGCATCCTTGTGCGCACTCACCTGATCTGAATCGAATTTCGAACTGAAGTCCTGGCCGTTTTCGCCCTTGAGCTTGTCCAGCTTGCTCTGGTGCGAACTATCCAGCGCGGTCGGCAATTCGGCCTTCACCTTGCCGCTGGTCACCAGGCCCTTGAGCTCGGTCGAAGTCTTGGTGTGGTCGGCGATCATCTGCGACGCAAAGGTCTTTTCCGGCGCGTTGCCCTTGTCCTGCGCGAGCTTGCTGGCGGCGATCTCGAACATGTCCGAGGTTGCGACCTCCTTGACGAAATCGGCGGTGGCCGGCGCGATATCCAGAGCCGAATTGATGCCGGTTTTTTCGCCGACCGATTGCGCGGCTGCCGGACCCGCCAACAACAGGCAGCCAAGCGCAACCGTTGAACTTCCGATGATGATGTTATTTGAAAGCAGTCGCACGATATCCTCCGCTGAAAATCGAAAATCCCGAAATGGGCTGCGGAAATAACGTTTTTCAAAGCGAGCCGTTCCCGCATCCGGCATTTTCTGCAGTTTAAATGCTTCACTCGCGCCACTGGGCTCGCCGACTGGCCAGGGAAGGGTGTCTTGATAATTAATCATGCCGGCGGTTTGCTCCGCTGGAACATTATCGATCTGTTGCCGTTCAGCAGAGGTTGCGGTTCGGCTCATCATGGAGGCAGCTTTGACCCAGACCCGTCGCCGGTCGACCGAGGATGAAGGCGTAAAGGTCCCGCCACGGGAAATGGCTTCCGTGAAATCCACCGCGGCTGGCGCGGGTGACGGACGCCCCAGGAATCAGGGACCGGTACTTTCCACGGACAATTCGATTGAACAGGTCGTTGCCCCGGCCGCCATCGAGCGCGCTCTTTCCATTTACCAACAGCTGCAGGAGCGTGATCGGTCCGTGGTGGTACAAGCCAGGAAAATCCTCACCCGGCATGTCTACGCAATGATCGACCAGGGAGAGAATGACGAACATCGGCTAACCGTCGGCGGACTCGTTCGCCTGAGATCCATAGAGCGCGACCACGCGATAAAATCCGCTTCAGATTCTACAAAAATATGAAGCGGCGATCATTCACCGCACATTCTCACTTCCTTGTCGAAAGGCCCGACGAAAGCCGCCTCTCGGTCATGACGGCCTCCGCCGCCGGCACGGGAGCGGCGCACGTCTGCGCGCCTCATCGTCTTAACCAGTACGATGAGACGTTGTTCCGAACCGACCGAAGTACAAGCAGGCGGCGAGGTTTGCTCAAAACTGCACACAGGGAACGTCACGATGGTTCCCCGCGCGCGTTTTAATATCCCAGCGCGCAGCCGTCCTTGCGTGGATCGGAACCACCGGTCAGCGTGCCCTTGTCCCAGTCGATCCAGATCGCCTGACCGCCGCCGAGCGGCGGGACCACGCTGGTGGTCTGGTGTCCGAGCTTCTTCAGGCCCTCGACGATAGCCGCCGGCACGCCGTCCTCGAGCTGATAGACATTTTCATAGTGCAGGCCGCGCGGCATATCGATGGCTTCCTGCACGTCGCAGCCGTAGTCGAGCATGTTGGTCAGCACATGGACCTGCCCGACCGGCTGGTACTGCCCGCCCATCACGCCGTACGGCATCACCGCGCGGCCGTTCCTGGTTGCAAGCGCGGGGATGATGGTGTGCAGCGGCCGCTTGCCCGGCGCGATGCAGTTGGGATGGCCGGGCTGAATGCGGAAACCGGCGCCGCGATTTTGCAGCAAAACACCGGTCTTGTTCGAGACGATCGCCGAACCGAAAGAATGCGCGATCGAATTGATGAACGAGCAGACGTTGCGATCCTTGTCCACCACCGTGATGTAAACCGTCGAGGGGTTCATCGGCGGCGACACTTTCGGCAATTCGAGCACCCGGTCCGTGCGGATCCTGGGGGCATATTCGTCGGCGAATTCCTTCAATATCCCGGCCACGTCGACATCGACAAAGGCGGGATCGCCGATGCGCTGCTCGCGCATCATGTAGGCGACCCGCGCGGCCTCGGCTTCGAGATGAAACCGCTCGACGCTCATCGCCGGAAATTTCGTGAGATCGAAACGCGACAGGATGTTCAGCATCACCAGCATGGTGATGCCCGGACCGTTCGGCGGACACTGCCAGACGTCGAGGCCCTTATACATGGTGCCGATCGGCGCCGTCGTTTCGGTGGTGTGGCGTGCGAAATCGTCCGCCGTGTGCAGGCCGCCGATGCCGCGCAACGTCTCGACCATGTCCTCGGCGATCGCGCCCGTGTAGAACGCGTCGCGGCCGCCCTTGGCGATCGCCCGCAGCGTCTGCCCGAGTTCAGGCTGCCTGATGACGTCGCCGGCCACAGCCGGCTTGCCGTGCGGCAGCAGATAGCGCTCGGTATTGGTGCCCTTCTTCAGTTTTTCAAAACCGTTCTTCCAGTCGAACGCGATACGGGGCGCGACGATATAGCCTTCCTCGGCGGCCTTGATCGCCGGCTGCAGCAAGCTATCGAGTCCAAGCTTGCCGTGGTCGCGCAGAATGGTCGCCCAGGCGTCGACCGCGCCGGGGATGCTGACGGCGTGCGCCGAGGTCAGCGGGATCGCATGCATATTGCGCTCGAGATACCATTCCGGCTTCGCGGCCATCGGCGCGCGGCCCGAGCCGTTATAGGCAACGATCTTGCCCTCACCCTTTGGCTGGATCAGCGCGAAGCAATCGCCGCCGATCCCGGTGGATTGCGGCTCGATCACGCCGAGCAGCGCGCAGGCCGCCACCGCGGCGTCCGCAGCGGTGCCGCCGGAACGCAGCACCTCGATCGCCGTCAGCGCCGCCAGCGGATGCGACGTCGCCACCATCGCGTTCTGGGCGTGGACTGTCGACCGGCCGGCGAGATGGAAATTCCTCATGCCAAATTGCTCACTTTGTCGCTGTTCTCTTGGATTTTCCCCGGCCGGTATCCGGCGCAGGTTTGCCGGGGTTACTTGGCACATTCATCCGGTGCTGGGCAATGCTTGGGATGCATACCTTGATATCAGAGTCGTGCCAGCCTTTCCCCTCCGCTGCCCCCCTGATAAACCACCGGCATGCCCTACAAGGTCGCCGCTTTCTATCAATTCGCAGCCCTGCCGGATTTCCGCGCTTTACGCGAGCCGCTGCGGGCGATTTGCGCCGATCTCGGGCTGAAAGGCAGTGTGTTGCTGGCCCATGAGGGCATCAACGGCACGCTCGCGGGAGGCGCGGAGGCTATCGGCGAACTGGTTAACGCGTTGCACAACGGCGATCTGTTCGGCGGCCGGCTCGAGCATCTCGATCTGAAATTCTCGGCCGCCTCGGCGATGCCGTTTGGCCGCCTGAAGGTCCGGCTGAAAAACGAGATTGTTACCCTCGGCGATCGGGGAACCGACCCGACGCGGCAGGTCGGCATCTATGTCGACCCCGCCGACTGGAACGATTTGATCGCGGCGCCGGACACGCTCCTGATCGACACCCGAAATGCATTCGAGGTGGCGATGGGCACTTTCGAAGGTGCTGTCGATCCCGGCATCAGGAGCTTTGCGCAGTTCAAGGATTTTGCCGCTCGCCATCTCGATCCCGAGAAGCACCGGAAAGTCGCGATGTTCTGCACCGGCGGAATCCGCTGCGAAAAGGCCTCCAGCTATCTGCTGTCGCGCGGCTTTGCCGAGGTCTATCATCTCAAGGGCGGCATTCTGAAATATCTGGAAGGCATACCGGAAGCGCAGAGCCGCTGGCGCGGCGAATGCTTCGTCTTTGACGAGCGCGTCGCGCTCGGCCACGGCTTGCGGCAGCGCGGAACTGGTTCCGATGAGTGATATCAAGACGCTCAGCGACCGCATCGATACGCTGGAGACCCGGCTGATGTTTCAGGACGAAGCCATCGAGGCGCTGAACAAGACCATTACCGAGCAATGGCTCAAGATCGACGCGCTGACGCGCCAGCTCGTCAATCTGAACGAGCGCCTGCAGGAGGCCGAGACGCAAGTCCCGGGCGCCGCGAACGAACCGCCGCCGCATTACTGAGGTCGCGACCCGAACCGGACCCGCGCGAGAAATGACCGAAAATAGTGCACCCCCGACGACAAGTTAACGCGACCGCAATGGCCACGTTCCACGCGCGGACCCGCAGAAGCCCGTCCGGCGCGAGACCGGCAAAACAGCGATCTTACTTGGCCTCATCGGTGTCCGCAGTGTATCAGGGGCAGCGCCTCGCTTCCCGATTACCCCAACGGAACCAGCGTTTGACCCAAATTGATCCCATTAAACCGGTCCTTGAAGTGCTTTCCGGCCGAAGGCAGCCAATACCGCCGATCTGGATGATGCGGCAGGCTGGCCGCTATCTGCCGGAATATCGCGAGTTGCGGGCCAAGGCCGGCGGCTTTCTCGATCTTTGCTTCACGCCGGAATACGCCGCCGAAGTGACCCTGCAGCCGATCCGCCGTTTCAACTTCGATGCCGCGATCATCTTCTCGGATATTCTCGTCATTCCCTTCGCGCTTGGCCGCGCGGTGAGATTCGAGGTCGGCGAAGGTCCGCGACTCGATCCGCTGGACACGCCGGAGAAAGTCAAAACGCTGGCATCGCATGCCGACTTCGCCAAGCTTGAACCGGTTTATGAGGCGCTGCGCCGCGTTCGCCGCGAACTCGATCCCGAAGTCGCGCTGATCGGTTTCTGCGGAGCGCCATGGACGGTCGCGACCTATATGGTGGCCGGGCAAGGCACCCCGGATCAGGCGCCGGCGCGGCTGATGGCCTATCGCCATCCCGAGGCATTCGCGCAAATCGTCGACGCGCTGGTCGAGAACTCGATCCAGTATTTGCTGGGACAGCTTGCGGCCGGCGCCGACGTGCTGCAGATTTTCGACACATGGGCCGGCGTGCTGCCGCCGCGCGAATTTGCGCGCTGGTCGATCGAGCCGGCCCGCCGAATTGTCGAAGGCGTCCGCAGGCAAGTCCCTGATGCAAAGATCATCGGCTTTCCCAGGGCGCCGGCGCGCTGCTGCCGGGATATGTGGAAGCAACCGGCGTCGATGCCGTCAGTATCGACTGGGCGGCGGAGCCATCATTGATCCGCGAACGCGTGCAGAACCGCGTCGCCATCCAGGGCAATCTCGATCCCCTGACGCTGATCGCCGGCGGCGCCGCACTCGATCAGGCGGTCGATGACGTGCTTGCGAACTACGCAAACGGCCGGCTGATCTTCAACCTCGGCCATGGCATCCAGCCGGAAACTCCGATCGCGCATGTCGAGCAGATGCTGAAGCGGGTGCGGGCCTACAAGGGCTGAGGCAAAAACCACAGACGTCATACCCGCGAAGGCGGGTATCCGGTAATCGACGCTCTGCATCGGTGTCGAAACACCGCGGCGTGCTGGATCATCCGCTTTTCGCGGATGATGACGACAGAATTAGTGGAAGCATCGCCGCCCGCTCACTTCGGCCGACTGCGTTCGATGATCGCGGCCGCGCCCTTGCCCAGGAGTTCGAGCCCGACGGCGCGGCCGAGTTCGCGCGGACGGTCGGCGGGCCCCGAGCGCGAGGCCTCGATGAACAACCCGCCGGCTTCATCCAGCACCGCGGCGGTCAGCGACATCTGCGCGCCCTGAATGGTGGAAAATCCCGCGATCGGCGAGTTGCAATGGCCGTTGAGCACCCACAGCACCTCGCGCTCGGCGTCGGCGCTGCGGTGCGCGGCGAGGTCGTCGATGGCGGCCAGAATACCCCGCGTCTGCCAGTCCAAAGCGGCGCATTCCACCGCGACAATCCCCTGCCCAACCGCCGGCAGCATCTCCTGGACCGAAAATTCATAGGCGATGCGGCCGGCGAGGCCAACGCGCTCAAGCCCGGAGCGCGCCATGATCAGCGCGTCCGCAGGGCCCGCCTCGCCGCCGCCGGGAAGCCGCTGCTTTTCCAGTTGATCGAGCTTGCGCACCCGGGTGTCGGCGGCGCCGCGATAGTGGATCACCTCGACTTCCGGAAACAGCCGGCGGACATAGGCCGCGCGCCGCACCGCATTGGTGCCGACCTTGAAACCCCTGCCGCGCGAACGCCTGAATTCGTCGATCGACACCCCCGGCCGCAGCACCAGGACATCACCGGGCGGATCGCGCGTTAATGTTGCGCCGATCACCAGCCCCGGAGTTTCCTCGTTGCCCGGCATGTCCTTGAGCGAATGCATCGCGGCGTGCAATTTTCCTGACCGAACGGCATCGCGAATTTCAGCCACGAATGCGCCGCCCTTGCCGCCATGCTGCAGGAGCTTGCTGGTCTGGTCGGAATCGCCGGTTGTCTCGAACTTGACGATTTCGACATCGATATCGGGAACGGCCGCGACGAGTTGCCGGGCAATTTCCTCGGTCTGGGCGAGCGCCATGGCGCTCTTGCGGGTGCCGATCCGCATTCGAATTGCCGCCATTTACGCTCCGATCGGTGCTCGCGCAGGAATCGCGGCTGATCCTGGGCCTGGAAGATAGAACGCGGCGGTGCCGGAATGCAAACGCAACTGCCGGCGTCCCCGCGCTAATGCGCATCTTCCAAAATCATGTCGGATGCTTTCTCCGCGATCATGATGACCACCGCATTGGTGTTGCCCGACACAAGATCCGGCATGACCGAGGCGTCAACCACCCGCAGGCCTTCGATCCCGCGCAGGCGAAGCCGCTGGTCGACGACAGCGAGAGGATCATTTCCCATCCGGCACGTCGACGTCGGATGATAGATGGTGCTGCCGCGGGCGCGGCAATAGCTCAGCAGCGCCTCATCGGTCACGACCTTTGCGCTGGGGTCGACTTCTTCGACAACGTAGGGGCTGAGCGCCGGCGCCTGCAGGATCTTCCGCAATATCTTTAGGCCTTCGACATTGGCGCTGCAGTCGACCTCGGTTGAGAGGTAATTGATGCGGATTTCCGGTGGCGCCGCAGGGTCAGCGCTGCCGATGCGAAGCGAACCGCGGCTCTCGGGACGCAACTGACACACCGACGCGGTGAAACCGGAAAACGGATGCAGCTTTTCTCCCATCTTGTCGGTAGAGAACGGCAGAAAATGAACTTGGATATCGGGCGTCGCGAGGCGGGGATTGGTCTTGAAGAACGCCCCCGAGGTGCCGGCGGCGATCGTCAGCGGGCCAGTCCGAAATGCCGCATATTGCAGTCCGGTCAGGATTTTGCGAATCGGGCTGTTCACGACATCGTTGAGCGTGACGGCTTGCGAGCAGCGCATCACCACCCTGACCTGGAGGTGATCCTGCAGATCGTGCCCTACCCCCGGCGCATCGAGCACGACATCGATGCCATGCTTGCGCAACAGCTCTGCCGGGCCTACGCCGGAGAGCTGCAGCAGTTGCGGGGAATTAAACGCCCCGCCCGAAACCACGATTTCCTTGCGCGCCCGCGCGGTTCGCAAGGTTCCCGCCTGGCGGTATTCGACCGCCGCAGCACGCCGTCCATCGAACATGATGCGCTGCGCCAGCGCCGAAGTCTCGACCCGCAGGTTGTTGCGGCCCTTGGCGGAGCCAAGATAGGCGACCGCCGCACTCGCACGCCTTCCGTGCCGGGTCGTGGTCTGGAAAAATCCCGCACCTTCCTGCGACGCGCCGTTGAAATCCGGATTTTGCGGCAGGCCGGTCTCGGCCGCAGCCGCGATGAAGGCCGCCGAGAGCGGATCGGGATGCCCCAGCTCGGACACCGGCAGCGGGCCGCCGGCGCCATGAAAATCATCCGCGCCGCGCTGCTGATCCTCAGCCTTTTTGAAATAGGGCAGGACGTCGTCAAAACCCCAGCCATGGTTGCCATGCTGACGCCAGCGATCGTAGTCCTCATGCTGACCACGGATATAGAGCAAGCCGTTGATCGAACTCGATCCGCCCAGGACCTTGCCGCGCGGCTGAAACACGCTTCGCCCGTCCAGTCCCGGCTCCGGCTCGGTCTGGTACATCCAGTTGACGGTCTTCTCCTTGAACAGCCGGCCATATCCGAGCGGCACATGGATCCAGAGGTTGGTATCCCTCGGACCAGCCTCGAGCAACAGCACCGAATTCTTTCCGTCCGCGCTCAGGCGATTGGCGAGCACGCATCCGGCCGAGCCGGCGCCGACGATGACGTAGTCGAATTCGCAAACTTCCATGCTCGAGGGGGCTTTGGTGCTCATGTCGTTTTCTCGCCCGCGGCGTTGCCTGTGCTGCCAATGCCAAAACGATGCGGAAGGGCTGCGCTCCCACCATCATCTGAATGCATCGCCACGCATGCGGTCAATGCACGGCTGCACAATACCGGCAACGCAAGGTCTCGACAAAAACGCCAAACCACAAGCAGAAGGCCGTCTGATCCGGTGTCGATGATCAGACGGCCTGTCGTTGAACGCTCGATTTGAGCTTTCGGCGGAAGAAAAGGCCCGCCTACTTGATTTGAACCTTCCCGACCTGATTGACCAGGCTATTGGCCATGACGGGATTGCCGTCGGGCGCGAGACTCATGTTGCGCACAATGTCGCCACCGCCCGGGATCGCCCAGCTTTGGAATTTCTCCGTACCCGGATCAAAGCGAACGACCGTGTTCGGTTTGGCGTTTGATTCGCTGTACCACACCGCGCCCTTGGTAAACACCATGCCGTAAGGCTCGGACTTCGGTCCGCTCGGCGACAGCCACTCCTTGACCGCACCGGTCGCCAGATCAAGCTTGCCGATATATCCCCGCGAAAAGTCGGCGTACCAGACCATGCCGTCGGGACCGATCGCGAGGCGCCGCGGCCGGGCATCCGCATTGGGCAGCGTGTATTCCTTGATCGCGAGCGTCTTCGGATCGATGGTGGCGATCTTGTTGGCGCCGAATTCGACAAACACCGGAACACCCTGGGCGTTGATCTGGATTCCATAGGGGCGCGATTTCGGCGTCGGCGAGGTCAGAAGCTTGATCGCGCCAGTCGCAGGATCAAGCCGCCCCACCATGTTCGCCTGCTGCACCGTGAACCAGAGAATTCCGCTCTGGTCGAAGTTGAGGGTGTGCGGATCCTTCGCATTCGGATCCGGCAACGGGTATTCGGTGGCAATGCCGGTGTTGGGATCGAGCTTGCCGATCAGCCCGGCGAGGTTGCCGGTGAACCAGATGTTGCCGGCCTTGTCGTCGACCAGCCCGTGCGGCCCGGTAAACGCCGACTTCAGGGTATATTCCCGGATCGCGCCGGTCTTCGGATCGACCCGGCCAAGTTTGTTGGCCAGTTGCTCCGCCCACCAGATCGAGCCGTCCCGAGCGCCCAATGGATCGTGCGGGCGGCCTCCTTGAGTCGGCACGTCCCACATCTCGATATTGATCTTCGCCGGACCATCGATAATGACCGCCTCGGGGCGCTTGCGCTCCGGGAAGTTCTTGATGAGATATTCGCTCAGAGGTCCCCAGTCTTCGGCGGGGACCGGTGCGTGCATATTTTGCATCATGCGCACGACCGTCAGCCACCCTTCCGGGGTATAACCACCGCGAACCCGGTTGATGTCGTGGCAGCCGTTGCAGGTGTCGACGAAGATTTGCTTGCTCGGGCCGTCCGGCCATTCCTTTGCCGTGTATTGCGCATGCGCGACAGGCGTCCCGAGGACAACCATGGCCAACAGAAACATCAGTGATTTGCCGCGCATCAATATTCTCCCCAGGGGCTTGGTTCGTGACCAAGCCATCTCAATTTTAGTTGGCGCCAAGTAAGCTGCCGTTGCCGCATCCGTCAAGCATTTGGCGCGTAACCAAAGTATACCATGCGTTGAGCTTCACTCGTGGCGCCAGCCACTTTTCGGTGAAGCCGAGCCGAACAGTTTCCACAATGTGAAAATCCGCAGCCGCTCGCAAAGACCGGGACGCTCGAAGCTTCGTCGGCCAACCAGCGGACGATTGCGATTTTGCGCGGCCAAGGCTCACGGCAACGCTCGCGCTGTGCGATGGAGCTGACCTCGTTCAGCGCTGCGATGATGCAACTCCAGAGTCGATCAGACGGCCTGTCGTTAAACGCTCGGTCAGCGATCCAAGCAAGACAGTGTAAGGAAAGCCCGCTTACTTGAAACGCGGCGAACGCGCCGGTCGATGTTGATTGTCTGCTGGAGCCGAAGCAATATCGGTACGCAACGGCCCGCTCCTGGGCCAATCTTTGTTCTGGGATGGCATCGGGGCCGTCGCGGGAGGCCAAATGGCTATAAGTCGAACAGACAGGTCGCGGCGAAAGGTAATTCGAGCGCTCGCAAACGGGGTTTCGGCGGGGCTTTTGCTGCGGATTTCCCGGGCGCAAGCGGCAGAAAAAATGACGCGACAGCAAGCTGAATATCAGGACACGCCAAAGGGCATCTATTGCTGTGCTACGTGTTCGTTGTTCGAGCCACCGAAATCCTGCAAGGTGGTCGCAGGTGAGGTCAGCGAAGACGGCTGGTGCAAAGCCTTTGCGCTCGCGGATTAGGCTTGAAAGAACGATGAAAGCGCCGCTGAAATCCCATTGAGGAATTTCGGCGGCGCCTTTCAGGCAAACACGGAATGGTCAATCGGTCCGTTCGGCACCACATAACCGTAACGCGTGTTGGACGGCTCAGGTCCAGCCTTCTCGTATTCCGCCTTCATCATCGCAAGCCGATCACCTTTCAGTTCCAACATCGCGCGTTTCGGCTGGATATTGTAAAGTCGCGCATTATTGTCGCCAAAGATTGCCGTCTTGACCGGACCGTCGGCGGCGCCGAGCGGGGCGAAGCCGAATTTCTTTTGCATGGCTTCCGGAATTTCGAGGCGGCGCAAGCCTTCGATCTGCCATTGCGGTGCACCGGTCCATAGTGCGTCGGTGCCCCAGCAGACATGGTCGACGCCGAGTCCCTTGATCAGCGTGCCCATCAGGGCGGCGCAGACATTCGGCTCCGCCACCAGCGTGGTTGCGAACAATTGCCCGACGTCGCCGTAGACATTGTTGACGCCATACTGCGCCGGGATCTCGGCGAGATCGCTGGTCCAGGAAATCCGGCCGGTGCGCTCGAATTCCGCCAGCGCCACTTTCGGATCACCGCCGACGTGCCGGTAAGCAGAGTGATAGATGATAAAATTGAGCTGCGGCCAGTCCTTGGCCGCCCGACCGACGTCGGCGGCGTCAGCATAGCCGCGCAGATTGGGGAATTGCTTTTCGACACCCGGCGGGAACAGTCCCTTGTGAACGCAGACATTCTTGATGCCGGCTTTCACCATTTTTTCGTAGCCCTTGTAGGTCACTTTCTCATCGTCGAGCCGCCACGGATATCGACTGATCTCTTTATGGGTGTTGTCGCCGATGGTGTAGCCCTTGCAGGATTCCGGTTTCAACTCGAGGCCGGCGTCGAGTTTTTCGAGCCAGCCGGGCTGTCCCGGTGTGAAGATCGCATGGGCAAACAACCGCCGCGAACCGGCTTCCTCATTGACCCGCTTGCGCGCGTCCGCCATCTGCTGGTTGGTCAGGAACCAGTCCTGCTCGATGTCGGAAGGCGCCGAAGAAATCAAAGCGATCTTGGTGTCGCTGTCGAGGAACATCTCTTTTTTATAGTTGTTGAACTTCAGGTCCTCGATGGTCTGTTCGTGATCGTTGAGCTCCTTGTTCCAGCCGGCCTTGCCCACCGCCTTGCGCATATTGACAAAGCTCGTGATGCGGGTGTCGTCGCGCAGGAAGTGGGTGTGCATGTCCATGATGAACTGGTCCTTGAGCGCGTGGGCGCGCTCCTGGGCCATCGCCGGTGTCGCAGCTTCCGCCTTGCTCACCTCGAACAGCGGCCCATAGACCTCGTTCATCGCCACAAAGGATGCGGCCATGCCGGCGGCGGTCTGGAAAAACCGGCGGCGGTCCAAGCCCTGCTTGCCGCCGAGATCGTCGGCCATCGCGAGTAAGCGTGACTCCACTTCGCGTTGCCGTTCGTTCTGCGGATCAGGGTAGAACTCGTCGCTGGCCACGATCTGGGTCGGGATCGGTGTCGGGTATTGACACAGTTCGGATGGCATCAACGCAGCAAGTTCTTGTTCGGTTAGTTGGCTGCTCACAATTTTTCTCCTGCTATATGTTCCGTGGTGAGACACCCCCCGATTTCACGCCGAAAGACTAGGCCTGTGTTGCTCGGGAGCAAGCCTGTTTTCATCGGCGCGATGTAAGAATGGCGTGATTGACTCAACTCGGGACGGACCCTGTTGTCCGCTGGGTATCAAAGATCGGTCCGGACGCCGTCTAACGTCTCGATGCCAAGCCGCGAGAATTGGCGGTTGCCTATTACGACAGTGGCTCGTCGCCGGGCATAGCTCAAAGCTTTGCGCGCGCGAGAAACGCATCACTCGACCTGATCTCGACGACCTTGCTGCCCTTGCATGGGGCTTCCGTTTAGTCATACATTTGCGATCAAAGAACTAAGCAACCGCAACGATCGATAGCGGTGCAAAAGACGTCTTGGAGGAAGCCCCATGAAGACTCTGCCCGTCAGCCGTCGCCTGTTTCTCAGATCGTCGAAGGCATCGGTCGCGTGGCTGGTTTTTTCGCCCGCTATCGTCGGTCGGGCACAGGCTGCCACTACCAAACTCAAATTGTCATCGTCGCTCCCCAACGACGCCAAATATGCCAACGGCCGCGTTTATTACGACAACCTGGTAAAAAACCTGAAGACGAACGGGCTCGGAGAGACGGTTGAAGTCACGTTCTTCCCCGACAACCAGCTCGGTCAGGAAATCGATGTCATCAATTCCGTCAAACTGGGGGTGATCGACCTGATGGTGTCGGGCTCATCGATCTCTGCCAATCTGGTTCCCCTCGTGGGGACGTTTGATCTTGGGTATCTGTTCTCGAGCTTTCCGCAACAGACCAAGGCGTTCGACGCCGGCGCGGCCAAGCCGGTCGAGGCAGCGTTGCTCAAGGGCGCCAATATCCGGATCATCTCATGGGCGTATAATTTCGGCGCCCGCAGCGTGCTGACGAAGCGGCCGGTGAAGACGCCGGAAGATCTCGCCGGCCTCAAGATACGAACCTTGCCAAATCCCGTCATCACCGAATGCCTTCGCCTGATGGGCGCCGCCGCGACGCCGCTGGCGTTCGGTGAAATCTACACGGCGCTGCAGGCCGGCGTGCTCGACGGGCTTGAGCATGATCCCCCGACCATCCTCGCCAGCAAATTCTACGAAACATCGAAGCACTACGCGCTGACGCAGCATAATTTCTCGCCGCTGGCGACGTATTTCAGCGAAGCCACGTTCACGCGCATGGAGGCGAAACAGCGCGAGGGATTTCTCGATGCCGCCAGCAAAGCCGGCGCTGACACGCGCGCCCACGGCCTTGCGGTCGAGAAGGAGGCGCTTGCGCTGCTCGCGGACAAGGGCGTGACGGTGGTGGAATGCGACCGGGAGGCGTTCCGCAAGCGCGTCCTTCCGCAAACCGACAATTTCGTGAAGGCGCGCCCCGAGGCAAGACCGGTCGTGGATACGATCCGCGCGACGCAGGCTTGAGGGGACAGACCATGTCAGGCGCCGCGCTTTCGCTGGGCGGCGCCCACCGCTTCATAAGCTCGCTGCTGGTATTGAGCGACGCGACGGCGGCGATTCTGCTGGCCGCTGATCTGCTGGTCGTCTGCGGTTCGGTGTTGCTGCGCTTCCTGTTCAACGCCCCGGTGGAGTGGGCCGATGACGTGGCGCGCGGCCTCATGGTCGGATCGAGCTTTTTCGGCGCCGCCAGCGCGCTGGCCCGCAGCGAGAATCTCGGCGTGGCGTTTTTCATCGACAAGCTGCCGGCCGGCGCGCGAGGCGTGGTCGATGCCATCGGCGCGCTGCTGGTAACCGTCATTGCCGGTTACGTGGCCTACAACGCCGTCAAGCTGGGCCGGCTGACCACCGGGCAGACTTCCGGCTCCGGGCTGCCTTTGGAGCTGACGTTCTATCCGATGGGCGCCGGGGCGCTGTTCATGACGATTTTCGCCGCCGATCTTTTTCAGCGGCGTCCGGTCCGTGACATGGTCGCCGCGGCAGCCGTGACGGGCCTGATCGTTGGCCTCTATCTGGCGTTGGATCGGCTGGAGCCGGAATCGATGCCGTCGTCGGGAACGCTGATGCTGGTGGGCTTCTTTGTCACCCTGTTCGGCGGTCTGCCGATCGGCTTTGCGCTGGCGCTGGCGGCCCTGACCTTCATCTGGGTCGAAGGCACCCTGCCCGGCGTCATCTTCGCGCAGCAGATGGCGCGCGGCATCGACAATTTTGTGCTGCTCGCGATCCCGTTCTTCATTCTGGTCGGCTATCTGATGGAGGCGAACGGCATGTCGGTTCGGCTTATCGAATTGCTGCAGCGTGCCGTGGGACGCATGCGCGGCGGTCTCAATGTCGTCATGGTGACGTCGATGGTGCTGTTTTCGGGCATCTCCGGCTCCAAGATGGCCGACGTCGCAGCGGTGGGGTCCGTGCTGATCCCCGCGGCCCGCCGCTCCCGGCAGAGTCCGGGCAGCGCGGTGGCGCTGCTGGCGGCCTCCGCGGTGATGGCGGAAACCATTCCGCCCTGCATCAATCTGATCATCCTCGGCTTCGTGGCCAATTTGTCGATCGGCGGATTGTTCGTCGCCGGCCTGTTGCCGGCCGGGCTGATGGCATTGGCGCTGATCGCGGTGTCGATCATCTTCGCAAACAGCCGGGCCTCGCTCGTCGAGGTCGAACAGCGGCCTGCGATGGCCGGGCTCTGGAGTGGCGCGATCGCCTCGTTCGGCCTGATCTTCATGATCTTCGCCGGGTTCAAGAGCGGGTTCGCGACCGCCACGGAAATTTCGGCCTTCGCCGTGGTCTATGCCGTGGTGGTCGGCAGCCTGGTGTTCCGCGAGCTCGGCCTCAAGACCGCGGCGCATAGTTTCGTGCAGGCGGCGACGCGTTCCGGGCTGGTGTTGTTCATCGTCGCGGCGGCGCAATCGCTGGCGTTCATCCTCACGCTGCAACAGGTGCCGCATGCGGTGGGTGAGATGATGCTGTCGCTGTCGGGCACCCACGGCACCTGGCTGTTCATGCTGCTGTCGATCGCCGTGCTGATCGTCATGGGCTCGGTGCTCGAAGGCGCCGCGGCGCTGATCATCTTCGGGCCGCTGCTGCTGCCGGTGGCGGTCAGGCTCGGCATCGATCCCTTGCATTTCGGCGTGGTGCTGGTGATTGCGATGGGGATCGGCCTGTTTGCGCCGCCGCTTGGGCTCGGCCTCTACGGGGCCTGCCTGATCGGCAACGTGCCGATCGAGCAGACGGTCAAGCCGATCCTGGGCTATCTCGGATTGCTGCTCGTATGCCTGTTGGTGATCGCTTTTGTGCCCGGCATCAGCACCGCGTTGCCGCGCGCCTTGGGCTACTGATCTTGGGCTACTGATAAAGTGTTTTGGAGAAAGCTTGTTCGATGGCGAAAGTCTTGCTGACCCATACGCCCCAGGCCCGGCGCCAGTATTACGGCGAGCGCAGCCTGAACGGCCTGCAGGCGCTGGCACAGGTTATCCTGCATGAAGGTGGCGCCGCGCTAGACGCGGCCGGCCTGATCGAGGCCGCGCGCGATGTCGATATCGTCGTGGCCGACCGTTTGACCGAGGGGCCAGGCGAGATTTTTCCGCGGCTTCCGAATCTGCGTGCCTTCGTTCGCTGCGCGGTCGATATCCGCAATATCGACGTGGAGGCCGCGTCCGCGGAGGGTGTGCTGGTGACGCAGGCCGGGCCGGGCTTCGTGCCATCGGTGGCGGAACTCGCGATCGGCTTTCTGGTCGACCTGTCGCGCGGGGTGTCGCGGGCGGCGGCGGATTATCATTGCGGAAAGATGCCGGAGGTGAGGATGGGGCGGCAGCTCGCCGGCAGCATTCTCGGCATCATCGGCTACGGCAGCATCGGTCGATACCTCGCTGACATCGCCAAAGCGCTGGGCATGGAGATTTTGGTCGCCGATCCCCATGCGACGGTGGCCGCGCAAGGCATCGGGCAGGTGGCGCTCGAAGACCTTCTGGAACGGTCCGACTACGTCGTTTGCCTGGCGGTCGCCAATGAAGCCACCGAGAACCTGATCGGGCCGGCGGCGCTGGCGCGAATGCGGCCCAGCGCATTCTTTATCAACCTGTCCCGCGGCAATCTCGTCGACGAGGCGGCGTTGGCCGCGGCATTGCGCGAAAACCGGATCGCCGGTGCGGCGATGGATGTGGGCCGCGCCCGCGATCAGATGCCGACGCTGGATCTGGCGCGGCTTCCGAATGTCATCGCCACCCCGCATATCGGCGGGTTGACTCCGCCCGCGATCGAAAGCCAGTCGCTCGAGACGGTTCGTCAGGTCGAAGCGATCATCGCCGGCAACGCGCCGACCGGTGCGGTCAACGCCGATCGTTGGGCCCGCCGTTTTGCGGGGACCTGAGTATCCCGCGTCCGTTTCTCGCCGGGGGTCAAAGGCATTTATGTCTTTGTGAAGGCGATACTCGGTCCGTGCAATACGTGTGCGGCGATCAGCCTGCAACCGCACATTTCGTGATCTTGTTCAGCGGCGGCAAAGCCATCGTGAACGCCTTCGAAAGAAATGGAGGATAGACATCTACGGGCAAGTTCCGATGTGAGAAAAAACCATGACTTCCGCCCCCGGCCCGCGCTTCCCCTCATTCCGGCTCACGATCTCCCGCAGGCTGGCGTTGCTGGTGGGTGCCGCCGCCCTCCTCATGCTGTGCGGTTTTGCCGTTCAACTTTCAACTATTCGCGCCACGCTGCTCGACGAACGGCACGCCGCCATCCGCAACGAGGTCCAGACCGCCGTCTCGATCGCCCGTGCGTTCGCTGCGGAGGCCGCCGCCGGACGGCTCTCCGAGGCCGAGGCCCAGGAACGCGCGCGCATGACGCTGCGTTCGATGCGTTTCGGCCAAGGCGAATATTTTTTCGTTTACCGCTATGACGGCATGAACGTCGTCCATGGCCTCAAGCCCGAGCGCGAGGGTAAGAACTTCATCGACCAGATCGACTCGAACGGTGTCCGGCTCAACGCCGATGTGATCGCCGCCGCACAAGCTGGAGGCGGGTTCACCGAATTCATGTTCCCGCGCGCTGGCAGCGACACGCCTTCTCCGAAGCTCGCTTATGCGGCGCCGGTCGGTGAGTGGCAATGGGCGGTCGGTAGCGGCGTCTACATCGACGACGTCAACGCGCTCTTCCGGACCCGCGTTTTCAATGTGCTGGTGCTGGTCGGGGCAATCCTCGCGCTGCTCGGCGTATGCTCATGGTGGCTGGCGCGCGGCTTGGTCCAACCTGTCCGGGCGCTCACCGGCGCAATGACCAGGCTGGCGGGAGGTGATACCGCGGCGGAGGTTCCGGCGACCGGCCGGACGGACGAGGTTGGCGAGATGGCCCGCGCGGTCGGCATTTTCAAGGACAGCATGATCGGGGCCGAGCGCCTGCGCGAAGAGCAGGAGCAGCAGAAGGCGTTTGCGGCGGCCGAGCAGAAGGCGGCACTCATCCGGATGGCGGACGACTTCGACGCGACTGTCGGCGGCATCATCGATACCGTCGCCTCCACCGCGACCGAGATGCAGGGCGCCGCGCAGTCGCTGAGCACGACCGCGGAGGAGGCGAACCGCCAGGCGGCCGCCGTCGCGGTCGCCGCGATGCAGGCGACCAGCAATGTCCAGACCGTTGCTGCGGCGGCCGAAGAACTCTCCGCTTCCATCAGCGAAATCGGACGCCAGGTAGCGCAATCCTCGGCGATCGCGGTCAAGGCGGTCGATCAGGCGCAGCAGACCAACGGCACAGTGCAAAGCCTGGCCCGGAGCGCGCAGACCATCGGCGATGTGGTGGTCCTCATCCAGGAGATCGCCAGCCAGACCAACCTGCTCGCGCTGAACGCCACGATCGAGGCGGCGCGCGCCGGCGAGGCGGGCAAGGGCTTCGCCGTGGTCGCCTCCGAGGTGAAGAGCCTCGCCAGCCGGACGGCCAAAGCGACCGAGGAGATCACCAACCAGATAGCCTCGATCCAGAGTGACACCGGCGAAGCGGTCGCGGCGATCCGGAGCATTGGCGGGACGATCGAGCAGATCAACGGGATCGCTTCCGCGATTGCGTGTGCGGTCGAGCAGCAAGGCGCTGCGACCAAAGAGATCGCGAATAACGTGAGCGGGGCGGCCGCAGGGACCGATAAGGTGTCGTCGAATATCGCCGGTGTCACGCAAGCGTCGAGCGAGGTCGGCGCGGCGGCGACGCAGGTGCTGAAATCAGCCAGCGGGCTATCGAAGCAATCCGAGCGGCTGAAGACGGACGTCGCACGCTTCCTCGATACCGTGCGCGCGGCGTGATGGAATTCTCGACTGACTCCCACTTTTTCGGATCATGCTCTAGCCCTTTTCACGCGACGCGCTTGCTGAACGAGCTTGGGCTTTTCCGCCGCGCCTAAACGAAGTTTTAATGGTGAGGGTTTGGTCGTCCCCTATCTGAGATAAGCTTCGCACAACAAAGTCGCTTTATTCCGCGTACCGGGTCTAGTTTGAAAGATAGCTTTCGCAGCCGGCGCTCGGCAAGTCGCAGTAGTCCGGCGGTACGCCGCGCACGTGGGTCAGTTCAGGCTGAACCGGCGCGTATTTGAGGTCGCCGTGTGTCCGCAGGTACTCACGCCCTGCCCAACCGGGCTGCGTGGGCCCACGGAGGCTAGCCGCCGCCGGCAGGCTTGTACCGGCAACAAGGCCGACCGCCAAAGCGGCAATCGCCAAAGAACTTCGGAAACGGGTCAACTGCTGATTTTTGAACATTGCATTTCTCCTTCTGCAAGGTGGCGGACGCCACTTGAAACGCAAATGCGCTGCTGCAAACAAACTTTCCAATATCGAATTGTGGTCAATATTATCTCCCAGGCAGATCGATCGGGACTTCAGCGGCATAGTGGTCAGCGCAAGTCGTCGCGGCAATCGACCTGTCGCGGAGGCCCTCAATCTTCCAGTAGACAGCGAGATTGATTCCCTGGGTCAGTTGAACGGATAGTACCGAAGCGAGAAGAAGGCGATGTTGTTATTGACGGTAAGCCCCTGGTTCGGCGTGCCGGCGCCAGTGGGAACGCCCGGGAACGCAGTCAGCCTGACATATTCATATTGAGCGCCGACCCTGACCCGTCCCATGTCGCCCTTATAGGCATCCTGCCAGACGCCGATCGTGAACTCCTGTGCTTTCTGGACGTCGAACGTGCAGGTAAAGCCGGCGATTGGCGTGTTATAGGCGCCGAGCGAGGCGCCAGTAAAACTCTGATTGACGCATCCGTTATTGACGAAGTTGGGATTGCCCCAGCCGCCCTGCGTCCCGGCGACGGTCCACGCATTGGCGTAGGTTTGATCCTGGCCATAATACAAATATACGTCGTTGCCAGCGAACGGATGGGCTACCGCGCCGACCAGGAAACTCAGTGCGGTAATCGGGCTGAGCGCACCGTTTGGCCCGATCACGGCATCGGGCAATTGGCTTGAGGTGTAGCGGCCAATCCCCTGGCCGTAGAGGACGCTGCCCTGCAGGTCGAGGAATTTCGGGATCGCCGGCAGCAACACGCTGCCGCCGACTCCCCAACCAAACGTGACCTGCTGCGACCAGCTGTTGGGAACGGCTGTATTGGCAACCTGGTCGGTGATCCAGCGCTGCAATCCCAGCAATTCGTAGTGGCCGAAGCCCGGATCTAGCGCGAACTTCTCGATGATGTCCGGCGCGATGTCGTTCGAGCAGGTGGTTAGGACGTTGAGATGTGACGAACCGGTGCAGGTGTTGTTGATGCTCGTAACGATCGGGGCGGGCGGCGATACAGTGGCCGCGCTCGGCGAGCCCGGAAACACCACCCCCGGCTCCTCTATCGACAAGCCGAACGAGGCAATGTTATTCCATTCCTGGACGAAGCGGATTTGCGGGTTGCGCAACCAATCGAAGCCGACAACGTACTGTGCGTCGATGGTCTGCACTACGTTTTCGCTATTCGGCAGCATACCGACCCGGTTTTGGGTCAAGAGGCTCCAGGCCTGACCGGCAACTATGTGGAAGTGATAGATGTCGTTGTCGTATTCACCGAACGCCTGGCGTATGCGAGGAGTAAAGCTGTTGCTCTCGCGGTTGTTGGCGTCGGTCGAGGCACCGAGAAAGTCCATTTCGTAATAGCCCTTCAGGTGCTGAGCGGGATCAATATCGCCCGTCACCTTCAAGGCAATCCGGCTCTGCTGCACGCTCGCGCGAAACTCTCGTTCGTTGTAAAGAGCCGAATTCTGCAGCGGAATTCCCGGGCTGCCGAACGGCGGATCGCTTGCTCCGTTCGCAACTTCGTTATGCTGGCGCCACGCGCCTTCCATCGCGACGAAGGAGCCGGCCATCGTGACGTGAATACCGTCGAACCAGGAGGGAAAAGCCTTGGTCGGCATCGACGTGCCGCCAGCTGGCGGCGGGCTCGGGATTGTAATTTCATTGCCGTTACGCGCCACGACAGCCTGCGGTGGCGTGCCGCCGGCTCGTTGCCGAGCCGATTGTTTCCTTGATTGCGTCAGCTCCCGCTGCATGGCGTCCAATTGCCGCTTCATGGCATTGATCTGCCGCTGCAATTGTTCCTCGTCAGCGTGGGCCGGCACGATCAGGTGCGCTGCACCGAGCATTGTGCCCGCCAGAAAAACGCCAAGCCTTCGTTTGAGCGCCATGACGATACCCGCCGTTAGTTGATGCGGGCGAGTAATATTTTAAGTTATGACATGCGAATGATGGTCGGATGACGGAATCGCTTCGGCGGCAACTGCCCGGCGAATTGAAGATGGTCGTGACACATCGGCAACAATTAACTGCATCATCGATGAGCAGGCCGGTTGAGAAGCGGGCAGGTGGAGCAGGAAACGGGAATGCGGTCAGCACTACCCTGCTTTTAAAAGCGCTCCGAGCGTTGACGAGCTTTTTAGCTCGCATCGGAAAACACACCCGCCACGACGAGCACTACTCCGGCTCGTTTGACCGCTGCGACCGCGAGGTGTGGTTCAAAATCGATTACTTCGACTCAACATTGGAGCAGGCATCACCGGATCGCGCCGACCCGGCGGTGACGAAGCGCATCATGACCATCGGCTTGGCGCAGGACCGGCGAAACTCAAGCTCGCGGGTTGGGAAGCCTTCGTTCTTCCTCGTGTAATGCCGCCGGGATTTTCAATTGGCTCTCCCTAATGATCAGCTGTGCCAGAATATCGGCCTCCGCCAACCAGAATGCGGAGCCTTCACCTTCCATTTGTGCACGCTGTCTACAGAAAGCTTCCAACGCACGGTAACGAACGATGTCCTCCATGCTCCCCTCCCGTGTGTACACGCCCTTATGTTGCCTCACTTTTGTCTCAGTTACGAGTCGCGTTTTTTGGTTCCGATTCGGGAACCCGGTGGACACGTTGCAGGATTCTTCCGGGAGCAACGGAAAGCAGCGCCGGCAGTCGCGTACCCCGCTTCTCGGCGGCGACGAACGCGGAGATCAGGGCGTCGGCGGAATGTTCGCGAGGCTGAAATCGATCCGGTCGCGCATGGAGATGGAGCAACAGGCTTGGCTGACCGGCCAAGCCTGCTGCTCCGAGTTGGCGTCACGACTGCCGACCGCGCCGCAGCCGATCGGCAGCAATGCCGTTTCGTTCTGACCTTGAAGCATCAGTCGCGAATGGGACTCATTCAGCGGGCGTCCGGGCAGCGCTGCCAGATCCGGCCGACGCCATCCCCTCTTCCGCGAGCCGAGCGAGGCCCGTGTGCAAGAGGGCAGCGACGATGGCGCCAACGATCGGGGCTGTCAGGTACAGCCAGGCATCGTTGAAATTGCCGGTCGCGACCATCGGGCCCAGCGCCCGCGCCGGGTTGAAGGGCGCACCCGTGAGGGCTCCGCCCATCAGGATGTTGAGGGTCAACGTCATTCCGATCGCCAGTGGCGCGAGGCTGCCGGCGCGGCCTGCCACCGCCGTGCTGAGGACGACCGTGACCAGGAAAAAGGCAAGCAGAGCCTCGATCATGAAGCCGGCTTCCGGCGTTATCGTGAGGGACGTGGCGCCCACAGCGAGATTGTGCGCGAGTGAAGGCATGCCGAGGCCCGTGGCAGCGCCACCCAGAACGGCCCGCAGCAAGAGCGCGCCGGCGATGCCGCCGATGAGCTGGCTTACGATGTAGCCAATCGCCTCGCCAACCCTCATCGCACCGGCGGCGAGCACGCCGACGGTGACGGCGGGGTTCATATGCCCGCCCGACACCGTGCCGTAGGCAAAGGCGAAGGCCATGATGGTCAAGCCGTGGGCGAAGGCAACCGCGGTGATGCCGCTGAGCCCGGCGCCGCCGCCGACTACGGCCGCGGTGCCGGCGCCGATGAATACGAACGAGAAGGTGCCGATGAACTCCGCAAGGAGTTTAGGTGCGATTCGGTTGGACATTGTTGATCTCCAGAGAGCGTTGGCCGCTCATAGAGCGTTGGCCGCTCATATTGAATTGTTCAGGGGTGGTCGGCGGCAGGAGCGGCCGCCGACCGGCGATGCGAGCGGCGTTACTCCGCGGCGATCATCTGCGGCGTGAAATTGATGCCGATCGCCTTGGCGACGCCGGCGCCGTATTCGGGATCGGCCTTGTAGCAGTGGACGATCTGGCGCTTGACGATCTCGACCGGCACGCCTTCCATCGCTGCCTTGTAGTTCTGGAAGAGCTGGTCCTTCTGGCCGGCCGTCATGAGCCGGAACAAGTCGCCCGGCTGGCGATAGTCGTCGTTGCCGTCGCGGTGGTTGTAGCGATCGGCATCGCCCGAAATTTTCAGCGGCGGCTCGCGGAAACGCTCGTCCTGCGCGGGGCCGTTGAACGAGTTCGGCTCGTAATAGGCATCGGGATTTGGGTTGCCCGCAAGGCGCATGGCACCATCGGCGTTGTATGTGTGCACCGGGCAGCGCGGCTTGTTGACCGGAAGCTGATCGGCATTAACGCCGACACGGTAGCGGTGCGCGTCCGCGTAGGAGAAGATGCGCGCCTGCAGCATCTTGTCCGGCGAATGGCTGATGCCGGGCACAATGTTTGCGGGTGAGAGCGCGGCCTGCTCGACCTCGGCAAAATAGTTTTCCGGATTGCGGTTGAGCTCGAGGATGCCGACCTCGATCAGCGGATAGTCCTTGTGCGGCCAGACCTTGGTGAGGTCGAACGGGTTGTACCAGTGCTTCCCGACGTCGCTCTCCGGCATGATCTGCACCGAGAATTTCCATTTCGGGAAATCGCCACGCTCGATCGACTCGAAGAGATCGCGCTGATGGGTCTCGCGGTCATGCGCGACCTTCTGGGCGGCTTCCGCGTTGGTCCAGTTCTTGATGCCCTGCATGGTCTTGAAGTGAAACTTGACCCAATGCCGCTCGTTCTTGGCGTTGATGAACGAATAGGTATGCGACCCGAAGCCGTCGATATTGCGATAGCTCTGCGGCAGGCCGCGGTCGGACATCAGGATGGTGACCTGGTGCAGGCTCTCGGGCGATAGCGACCAAAAGTCCCACATCGCGGTCGGCGAGCGCATGTTGGTCTTCGGGTGGCGTTTCTGGGTGTGGATGAAGTCAGGGAATTTCAGCGCATCGCGCACAAAGAATATCGGCGTATTGTTGCCGACCATGTCCCAATTGCCTTCTTCGGTATAGAAGCGCAGCGCGAAGCCGCGCACATCGCGCTCGGCGTCGGCGGCGCCGCGCTCGCCCGCCACCGTCGAAAAGCGCAGGAAAGCTTCGGTCTTTTTGCCCTTTTCCAGCACCTTGGCCTTTGTGTATTTGGTGATGTCGTGAGTGATGGTCAGCGTGCCGTAGGCACCCGAGCCCTTGGCGTGCTGGCCGCGTTCGGGAATCCGCTCGCGATTCTGATGGGCAAGCTTCTCGAACAGAATGAAGTCTTGCATCAGCACCGGGCCGCGCGGGCCAGCGGTGATGCTGTTCTGGTTGTCGGCGACGGGCATGCCGCTGTCGGTAGTAAGTGTAGGACGTTTGGCCATGAAGTCATTCCTGTTGTCGAGTAATCGAGATCCCGGCAACATGACGCCTGGGGCGGTGTCACCGTTTCGCAACGTCGTCTGTTGACAGACTTGCGTTTGCGAGAAACCGGGCGGGATGAGATGTATTCATCCGCTTCGCAATGACTTTGCTTCTATTGCTGCGGTTGCGCCCGCTTTGCGCCAATCTGCGAATCCGAACTCCCGGCGCCGCCGTCTTTGTTCAACCACATTTGCTGTCGATTTTTCTTTCCGACGATTCCACTCGGCGGAATCAGCCGGCTCACGAAGCGGGGAGTGTCGCGGCCTTCCTGGTACCGGACGAGAACCGCTCCGTCGCGATCGCTGATGTATTCGTCGATGGAGAGATAGAGGCCCGAAAGCAGCGACCAGATTGGTTGGAAATCGGAGAGTAGTGGGAAGGCCGCTCCTTTCCGATGCTGCCTCCTGAGCTGTTCGCTCCGAAGCCACGAAATCCACCACCGAAATCAACAACGCGGAGAAAGCCTATGCCCCAAGCAGAGCAGTTTGAAGTTCTCGTCGTCGGCAGCGGGACAGGCGGCAAGCTGATGGCGTGGCACATGGCGCAGTCAGGACGACGGACGGCCGTCGTGGAGCGGCGGTGGATTGGGGGCTCCTGTCCCAACATCGCCTGCATGCCCACCAAGAACGAGATTTCGAGCGCGAGGGTTGCCTACCTGACGCGTCACGCCGCGCAGTTCGGGACGACAGCCGGCCCGGTAGCGATTGACATGAGTGCGGTTCGCAAGCGGAAGCGGGAGATGGTTGACCGACAGGTTGCGGCGCACCTGCAGAAATACAAGGCAAGTGGTGCGGAATTGATCATGGGATCTGGGCGTTTCGCGAAGCCGAAAACGCTTGAGGTTACCCTGAATGACGGAGCCACACGCGTGCTTTCGGCGGACAGAGTCTTCCTCAACCTCGGAACGCACGCGGCCCTGCCAAACGTTCCCGGCCTCGATGCCGCCCGGCCGCTGACGCATGTCGAGGCTCTGGAACTCGACCATTTGCCGTCGCATCTGCTCATCATCGGCGGCGGCTATTCCGGCCTCGAATTTGCGCAGGCTTTCCGGCGCTTTGGCAGCAACGTGACCGTCATTGAGTCCGGCCCTAAAATTATGGGTCGGGAGGATCTGGACGTTGCGCAGGAGCTGCAGCGGATTCTGAGCGACGAGGGAATTGAAATCGTGGCGGGAGCCGAACTCCTCCAGGTACGTGGGCGATCTGGAGAGAAGGTCAGTCTTGTCGTGCGCACGCGTTCCGGCGAACGAACCATAGAGGGTAGCGATATCCTGGTGTCGGCCGGGCGTATTCCCAACACCGGCGGAATCGGACTCAAGGAGGCAGGGATTGAGTTGGACGATCGTGGCTACGTTCGCGTCAATGAGCGCCTCGAGACCAGTGCACCCGATGTCTGGGCCATCGGGGAATGCGCGGGCAGCCCGCAATTCACGCACATATCCGAAGATGATTTTCGCATCATTCGCGACAATCTCGCTGGCAACGCTCGCAGCACGCGCGATCGAATCGTTCCTTACTGCATGTTTACGGATCCTCCGCTGGCTCGCGTGGGGCTTAGTGAAGCCGAAGCCGAGCATCGGGGAATCGTGGCACGTGTCGTGAAGATGCCGATGAATTCCGTGTTGCGTGCGCAGGCCACCGACGAGAGGCAAGGCTTCATGAAGGCGCTGATCGCCGAGAATGACGATCGCATTCTCGGTTTCGCCATGATAGGCGCCGAGGCGGGGGAAGTTCTGGCTGCGGTGCACACGGCAATGTTGGCCGGCCTTTCATATTTGAGGCTTGCTGATGCCGCCTTCGCGCACCCGACGATGGCCGAGGGGCTCAGCCCGCTGTTCTCGCAGGTGCCGCCTCACCCCATCCAACGGATCAGGTCGAAAACGGCTTGATTGGCGTCATGGTCTCCGTCCCGGCGGTTCCGGCAAAGGTCGTTTACATCAGTTCGTTCTTGCCGAGTTTGGTGCGATCTTGCGCAATTCCGACCCGCGTTCGGATTCATTGGCTTGATTGTCGGCAGCCACTGTCTAGCTCCATTGCGGGGCGACAATTGATTGGTGCTTCCACAATGAACCAAACATCTCCAACAAGTCGTATCGCCAGAAGTCGTATCGCCAGCCTTGGCTTAACTTGCGTTCTGCTGTGGTCGGCCGGCACTGCCGTCGCCACTGCACAGACCGCCGCACCGCCCGAGGCGCCGGCGACTCTCAACGCCGTCGATTTCAATTTTGTCGGCCAGGCCAATCTCGGCGCGCCGTTCCAGGTCGATTCCGGCCGGCTCGCGGAAACAAAGGCCACGACCCCGGCTATTCGCGATTACGCCCATCTGATGGTCACCACGCATATTCCGGTCGTCGATGCGCTGAACGTCATCCTGAAGCAGAAAAATATCACTCCGTCGAACACCCTTTTGCACGGCGCCTATGATTCGATGATCTTCACGCTCAAGGCGGACCGTGGCGCGGCATTCGATCGGAATTATGTGAACGGCCAGGTCGAGTATCAAAAGGGAAATTCGGCTCTGTTCGAACAGGAGATCCAGAACGGCGCCGACCCCGACCTCAAGGAGTTCGCCCGCAAGACGTTGCCGAAGATCGTCGACCATTTGCATCGCGCCGAGAAGCTTGCCGCCGACGGACGCCTCGCTTCGAAATGAGGCGGCGGGCAGTTCTATGGACCGACGCACCAGGGATATAAACCGCTAAGGAACGAATTCACCATGCGCAACGAATTCACCATGCGCATCGCCATCGTGTGCGGCCTTGTGTTCGGAGCTGTGGCGTTGATCCAGCCGGCCGCGGCTGCAACATTTGCCGAAAAGAAGGTGCTGACCCTTGAGATTGCGCGAAAGATCGTCGCAGCCGCCGAGGCGGAGGCGGCGCGCAATCACCTGGCCGGGGTTGTGGCCGTGGTCGATGACGGCGGGTGGCCGATCCTGATCGAGCGCATGGACCATGCCGCCTATCTCGCCAGCGTGGAGCTTGCGCCCGGCAAGGCCCGAACAGCCGCGCTATTCAAGAAGCCGAGTCAGGCGCTTGAGGACGCGATCAACCACGGTCGCGTTGCTGCCGTCACGGCGCAGGGCTTTACCGAGATGCAAGGCGGCCTTCCGATTATCGTCGATGGCGAGGTGATCGGCGCCGTCGGGGCGAGCTTCGACACCCCGGAGCATGACGTGCAAATCGCGCAAGCCGGGCTGACGGCGGTTCCTCATTGAATTGAAACAACGAAGCTCGCGGATGAATTCAAGAAAGCCGTGAGCTGACAGGACATGCCGAGTTGATCTTGCAACCCCTCGACAACCCGTTCGGCACGAGATTGTCACCCATGTCTTAGGTACGTCCTGTTACCCATGTCTCCGGGCCGGACACACGCCACATCTGGTAGCGGGAGAGGGACTCGAACCCCCGACCCCAGGATTATGATTCCCATGCTCTAACCAGCTGAGCTACCCCGCCACGGCGTCCGTCGTCACGGCTTTCGATACCGCAGGCGCGAACGCGCGGCATATAAGAAGCCGGTCGAGGGCATGTCAAGCAAACCCCGCGAAGCCG
>Ga0073928_10001489_pt1 | contig 44791 bp, 45 predicted proteins | sample PaiPotPPA55metaG_FD_76969 | JGI IMG/M metagenome (GOLD analysis project Ga0073928, IMG submission 76969) | Iron sulfur acid spring bacterial and archeal communities from Banff, Canada, to study Microbial Dark Matter (Phase II) - Paint Pots PPA... ...
TGCGCCAACCGTAACGAACATCCTGCAGCAGAGTCCCCATCGTTCTCGCCCCCCTTTTTGGCGCCGCGGTGAAATACGGGCCGGACGAGCCTGAAACCTCACAAACTATGCAACTTTGGGACCAAGAGGCGACAAAAGCTAGGGGATTGAAAAGCTTGGCCTAAGCTTGGCGAATTGACGCTGCTCTCGAGGAAACATTGTCCGCTTGCGAAACCAGGTGTCCATTATTGGGCAGCAGAAAAAGAAAAGAAAGCAAGGGAGACACGCCGACCGTCGAGCTTGTCTTCGGCTACAAAAAGTCGAACGAGTCTCCCATCCTAAAGCTTTTGCTTTCGAGATTGGACGAGTTGGTCGCTCGGGTCTCGAAGAAGGCACATTAAGGCCTGCGTGTGTAGAACGGTTGGGTCGGTCCGCCGCAAAGCCGCAAGCGCGGGATCTGCTTCCACGCCTTCTTTTCTCGCCAGGTCAACCCGAACCAAATCTGCCAGCAATATTACTTCGACATTTCTGCAATACTTTCTGCAAGAGAGGTAGTTGATTGCCCATTTATCAAGCGGTTGTCCTGGCCATCGTTCAGGGCTTGGCGGAGTTTATTCCGATCTCCAGCTCGGGACACCTGATCATCGTGCGGCGCCTGCTAGGATGGAATGAGCTTTCCCCCGCGCACGAACTCACCTTCGATGTCGCGTTGCATTTTGGGACACTGCTTTCCGTCCTAATCTATTTCCGCCGCACCTGGTTTCAAATCATTCGTGCTGCCTTTGGAGGCAAAGTAGAACGCTTTTCGGAGACCGCAGACTCGGGACAGAGCCTGTCTCCGGATGAGCAACAGGAAGAGCGTCTTCTGCTTTGGTTCATGGCTATTGCCACGATTCCGGGCGCAGTCGCCGGCAAACTTCTTGAGAACTCCGCCGAAGATTATTTTCGCGAACATATCTTCTTGATCGCTGGCGCATTGATTGTCGTGGCACTCCTTATGTGGTGGGCCGAGCAAGTAGGAAAGCACATTAAGCCCCTCACTCAAATAAGTCTTGGCGACGCCTTCGTTGTGGGCTGCGCCCAAGCCTTTGCGTTGATCCCTGGTGTGTCCAGGTCTGGATCGACTATAACTGCGGGGTTGTTTCGCAATCTGAAGCGAGAAGCCGCAGTGCGTTTCAGCTTTTTATTGTCCACGCCGCTGATTGCGGGGGCAGCTTTACTCAAAGGTCATGAAGTCAGGAAGGAAGGCATTCCCGCAGGGATGCACGCCCCGTTCATCGTGGGAGTGCTGGTCTCAGCTGTCGTTGGATACATCACGATTGCGTGGCTGATCCGCTATCTTCAAACCAATACGCTGAAAGTCTTCATCATTTACCGGATCGCTTTTGGCATCGTTGTGATCGGGCTCGCGTACGCCTGGCACTTACAGTAGCCGATTCGATTACTTCGCTGCGGCGAGCAGGCGCTGCGCGCGCACCCGGACGACCTGTATCACAGAGGGATCGTCAATGATCTGTTGAAGAATCGCCTCAATCGCGGACACGTCTTGCAGGCCACGCGATGTTTCAGATTCCTGCATCCGCCTCATTTCATCATCGAGAGCAAGCTTCTGATAGTGATGGTCGTATTCCAGCCGCCGGCCAAATTCTAGGGTTGCGCCCAATCCTTGGAAAATCTCCGTGAGCTCTTGAACGGATGGGATCGTCGAATAGTTGTACGTAGCCTTGGCGCTCTTCTGTGCGTCTTTATATGACAAGACCTTTACCCCCGTCGACGCAAGGTTCTTCTTTTTCGAATCGATCTCTTTTTCGAAATAATGCGCCTGTTTTGCCAGGTCAAAAACTTTGGCGCAGGTTGCCTGTGAAGCCGTAAATTCCAGATGGAATGAATCGTCGTCTTCAGATTCAGGGGTCAGTTTTCCATTCGATTCGTAGGTGGCGTGACAATCAGAAGCAACGGAGAATACGTAATGCGCGGGGTCAGATCCGGGAAATGTCTGTTCAAAAGCGATATTTGAAGCAGCTTGCTGTGCATGTAGGACAGGAGTGCCGAATAGCAACAATGCCAATTGGGTAACGAGCGTTCTCAATGCAATCACCCGGTTACTCATTTTGGCGGACCATTTCCATGAAGGCTTTGTGTACACGCGTGTCGTCGCTCAATTCGGGGTGAAAAGTCGAAGCCATGACTCGTCCTTGGCGCACCGCAACGGGGTCATCTCCTTCGGTCGCGATCACTTCAACGCCGGGCCCGACGCGCTCAATTTTTGGGGCGCGGATAAAAACCATCTCCAAGGGCGACCCTCCCGAATTCCCGAGAACAAGCCTGCCTTCGCGGATGGAGCTGTCGATTTGCCGTCCATAGGCATTGCGGCGAATACTAATATCGATTGCTCCCAATCCCGATTGCTGTGGATTCTCAACATCTTTCGCCAGCAAGATCGCTCCTGCACAGGTTCCGAAGGTCGGCTTCAACCGAACGAAGTCCTTAACCTTTTCGAATCCGGTCTCGCCCAAAAGCTTAAGGAACGTCCCAGATTCGCCTCCGGGAATTATGAGTCCGTCAATGTCATCAAGTTGCTCTGGCTTCTTGACGAGAACAACCTCAGCCCCCAGCTCCTCGAGCCGTCTGCGGTGCGCATCAAAATCGCCCTGCAAAGCAAGAACGCCTACCTTCATGGCGATATTGATTCTAGTGGATACTCTTGGGAACCAAAAAAACCGAGTGCCCCAGCTCTCGCCCCCTTTGCGAGACCTGGGAGTCAGACTGGGAATCAAAGCTTCTTGCGCCTGGGTGGCTACATCACCGCCAGGCCAGCGTCGTAACCGAGTTCGCGTCGAGCGAAACGTCTGCCTGCATTCCCTCAAGACGTAAGACTGCGGTCGTCGCCGCGCCTGAATTGGTCACCACCAATACGCGCTGCCCGTCCGGATTCTCAAAGCCAACGTGCTGAACGTCATTGGCGCGCCGTTGTGGATCCATGCTTTGGGAATCGACGGCGTGCGAATCGATGCCTTGCGGATTGAAGCCTTGCGAATCGAAACGCCGCGCCCCGCGACGGATGCTTTTGCTGTAGTGGGCAAAGGCCCAGAACTGTCCGCAACGGGCAACCTCTTTTGTAGTGCCGTTGATTGAAACCAGCCCGCCGCAGGGGAAAGGCCCAATATTTGGCTTGCCCTTTTCGTCGAGAGCGATGTTCCACGACGTGATTGATCGGCACCAGTGGCGCAGAATTCCAGTAAACGTCGCGCTCCATTTGCTCCAGTCGTCTAAATAGTGGGGGTCAGTATAGTCGGGCCCGCCTTCGGTCCAGTACATCTCTACGTCCGGATACTTTTCTTGCACTCGGTCAATCCACTCAACCTGGCCCACATACCCGTGCCATGCGATCGCATTGGTATATTTGCGGACGTTGGGAGTCTCTAACTCGCCAAGAGCGCGTCCCCATAGGTTGTAGTTGTGATCGATGATCCAGATTTTGGTTTCGACATTGTTCTTCTCGAAGGTCGGTCCCAGCATGTTGCGGACGAAATCCGCTTCGTACTCCTGCGGCCAGGCGCAGGCGGGCATACGCCCATCCTGTTCGGTGTCGAGTTCGTTCTGAACCGTGACCGCCTGTACAGGCACGCCCTCGGCCGCGTAGCCTTGCAGAAATTTCACAAAATAGTTCGCGTACGATGACATATATTTTCGCTGCATCGCGCCACCCAGCATACTGTTGTTGCCTTTCATCCAGCCGGGAGGACTCCACGGCGACGAGAACAAGAACAGATCAGGATTGGCTTTGCGCGCCTCCCGCAGCATAGGCAGAATGTACTCGCGATCGTGATCGATCGAAAACCGTGTGAGATCTGGATCCGGCGCGCCTTCATCGTAGCTGTAAAGCTTGGTCGAATAGTCGCTGGCGCCAATGCAGGTGCGGCATACACTGAACCCCATCTCCCCGGGATCGAAGAGTTCGTGAAACAACTTCGCGCGTGATGCGGGTTCAAGCTGGTTCAGCGTATAGCAGGCCGCGTCGGTAAAAGCGGCGCCAAATCCTAAGATCGGCTGAAACTTGGTTTCCGGATGCAGCGCAATAGCATTCGCGGACGCGCCGCCTGACGCTGGCTTCCAGGCAATCGTATTTCCCGGAGCATAGCGGGACTTATCGTTGGTCACCCAAACGGAAATGTCCCCGGCTGTTGACGAGGCTGATGTAGACGAAGCTAAAGACGCTTTCGACAACAGAGAAACCGCGCCCACCGCATTTGCCGCCAAGCCAAGCGCCGACAGCTTCGCAAAATCTCGCCGGGATGTTTTCATAAAACGATCCGCCTCCTAGACTGCATGTGTCATTTTTTTGCAACACAACAGTATCACCCCCGCGTCAATAGCCAGCGATAGTACTCCCAAAACCCCAGCCGTGGTGCTTGTAAGCGATTGAAGCGCAGTCCCCTCATTGTCATCCTGAGGCAGCGGAGTCATTCGATCGCGATGACTCCCAACGAAGAGCCTGCCCTGAGCTTGCCGAAGGACCTCTGCACTTTCTACGACAGCCGTTCCTCCCGCCGACGAATCCACCCCACTCCAAAAATATTGTCATTCCGAGCCCCCAAATAGGCATGCTGCCGAAAGCAACACGCGAGGAATCTGCTTTTAGCTTTCAATCGTCCACTACGCAAATTTTGGGTGGGCTGGTTGAGCTAACCCTTTTCCAGCGCGCGAGTCCAAATAACGGAGGCCCTGAAAATATGAAGATGAAGATCAAGTGGACTTGTCTCGTCGTCTGCGGCCTAGCCGTCTTATATTCCATTCAGGCACGCGCACAGAACGCATCAGGAACTAGCCCTCAAAACACCTCCGTCGAGCGCGATGGGCAGCACGATTTCGACCCTCTTATCGGCTCGTGGAAATATCACCTCAAACGCCGCCTGCATCCCTTAACCGGCTCGACAACCTGGGTCGAGCTCGACGGCACTGGGGTCTGCTACAAAATTTGGGACGGCCGCGCCGAACTGGACACAATCGAGGTCGATGGTCCAACCGGTCATATAGAAGGTCTGACCCTGCGTACCTACAATCCGCAAACCCACCAGTGGAGCCTCTATTGGGCCAATAGCAAGGACGGCAAGGTGGTCGCGCCCCAGATCGGCGAGTTCAAAAATGGACGCGGCGAGTTCTACGCCCAGGACGATCTCAACGGAAAAATCATCTTCGTTCGTTACTCATGGACCAACCTGAACACAGACACGCCCCACTTCGAACAGTCCTTCTCCAACGACGGAGGCAAGACCTGGGAAGTAAACTGGATAACCGATCAGACGCGGGTACCAGACGCTTCGGACAAAGGACACTGAATTTACGGGTAACCCGAAACGCAAGGTCAAAGGCAGCGGACAGGAGTGTCCGCCCCACACGAGCAAGCTACCAGCCTCTGGTTTGCAGCATGTCTGCTTCGCCCATCGCGGCGACAGCCAGGCCTTTCATGCCGCTCAAGTCGGCGCTTACTTCGAGCAACACTTTTGGATCATTGAAGTGCGTTGCGGCTTGCACGATGGCCTTGGCGCGAAGCGAGGCTTCGGCTGGATCGGCGAACGTGGTCGAGTCTTTCATGAAGATTCCTGAGCCTACGAATACGGCCTCGGCGCCGAGTTGCATGACCAGCGACGCGTCGGCTGGAGTAGCGATGCCTCCGGCGGAAAAATTCGGTACCGGCAGCTTCCCTGCTTTGGCGACCAGCTTTATCAGTTCGTAGGGAGCCTGATGTTCTTTGGCTTTGGCATAGAGTTCTTCTTCGCCGAGGACGGTGAGGATTTTCATCTCCTGCACGATCTGACGAATATGTTTCACGGCATGAACGACGTCTCCGGTGCCAGCTTCTCCTTTGGTGCGAATCATCGCCGCGCCTTCAGCGATCCGGCGTAGCGCTTCGCCAAGATTGCGTGCTCCGCATACGAATGGAACTTTGAAAGCGTGCTTATCCACATGATGCGCTTCGTCGGCGGGCGTCAGCACTTCAGACTCATCGATGTAATCGACGCCGAGTTCTTGCAGAATCTGCGCTTCAGCGAAATGGCCAATGCGACACTTTGCCATCACCGGAATAGAAACGGCAGCCATGATTTCGCGAATCTTTTTCGGGGACGCCATGCGGGCAACTCCGCCTTCGGCACGAATCTGCGCGGGGACACGCTCCAGCGCCATGACTGCGACTGCTCCGGCCTGCTCGGCGATGGTGGCTTGCTCGGCGTTGGTCACGTCCATGATGACTCCGCCCTTGAGCATTTCGGCGAGGCCGGTCTTCAGGCGAAGGCTGGTGGAATTTCCGTTGTTTTGCGACATTTGAACTCTTTTCTGGGTCGTAAAAAGCGCTTTAACAGCGCACAGGAGTTACTACTGTTATTTTACCGCCCGGCCATCAAAAAGGGGAGAAAACACGTAGCAGTGGCGGCGAGAACAGCAGGTCTCTCGACTGCGGAATGTCGTTCGCCAGCGAACGACCTCCTTCGATCGAGATGACAGTTTGCTTCAAATCTTAATATCTCTGTCATCCCGACCGAGTCAGTTAATTTGCGAAGCAAATCAACTGGCGAGTGGAGGGACCTGCTTTTTTCCCCACTGATCATTTCCGAGCGTGTTTTCCAAACAGCCGCTCTGGATCAATCGCGACAAAAACTCCGCGGCTTCTCGCCAATACTTCGCCTTTGGCATTCACAATCTCCGCAATGTGGAAATGGCGGCGGCCGTTCACGCGCAACTCTCGCGAGTCAACGCGCAACGGCTGGTTCAGGGGAACAGGCTTCAGGTAATCGATCGACATTTGCGCAGTCACGGCGGAGACCTGCCGGAGCTTGTTCAGCTTCCCCATAGCGTCATCGAGAATTGTGGCAATGATTCCGCCATGACAGTATCCGGGCGGCCCGGTGTAGCGCTTGCTAAGACGAAACGTGCAGGTGAAGCCCCGCCGCTTCGGATCATGGACGAATTTGAGATGCATCCCTTGAGAATTATCTTTTCCGCAGGCGAAGCAATAGTTCTTTCCCGGTTTTGCGGGTTTTGGTTTCGTGGCTGCGGCGGATTTCCGAGGCATACGTCTAGATATCTTAAAGCAGGTCCCTCCACTCCGCTTCGCTGCGGTCGGGATGACAAATTTGTTAAGGGCGCGGGAATTTATTCCTGGCTACCTCTTATACATCTGAACGTCGGGCAGCGGCTCCAGATCTCGTCCGGAGAAGATCTGTTCGAATTCTTTCAGCATCGCTTCGTGTACCAGGTTGTTCGAGGCCACGGTTTCACGGCTGTCGAGTTGAAACGGCATGCCCTTGAAGTCGGTGACTCTTCCTCCGGCCTCTTCGACAAGAAGCACTCCTGCTGCCGTATCCCACGGATTGAGATTGAACTCCCAGAAGCCTTCAAAGCGGCCTGCGGCTACGCTGCATAGATCGAGCGCAGCAGAACCGGCGCGGCGGACTCCATGTGTACGCAGAGTGATCTGGTGATAGAAAAAAATATTCGGATTTTTATGCCGCTTATGGCTTGGGAAGCCGGTGGCTACCAGGCTCTCACTCAATTTCGCAATCGCTGAAACGTGGATTCGCTGTTGGTTGAGAAATGCGCCCATTCCAGCTTCAGCCGTGAACATTTCGTCGCGAGTTGGGTCGTAAACCACGCCCGCGATCATCTTGCCCTGGTATTCGAGCCCTAGCGATACACAGAAGACGGGGAATCCGTGGGCAAAATTTGTGGTCCCGTCCAGGGGATCGACATACCAGCGATAGTCGCTGCCCGTGTCGATCAGTCCTTCTTCTTCACCGAGAATGTCGTGAGACGGCCATAGGGCGCGGATGCGCTCGCGAATCAAGGTTTCCGAGGCGCGGTCAGCCGCCGTGACCAGGTCAGCTTCGCCCTTGTACTCAACCGCGACGCGACGCCGGAAGTAGTCCATGAGCAATGCCCCGGCTTCACGAGCAATCTCAGCCATCGGTGGGACATATTTGTAGTTGTCTGAATTGTTCGACAAGATTGACTCGGAGGCCTTTCAGGAGCAGCTCAGGAATTACCACGCTTAGAACCATCTTCCATGATGTACATGATTTCGTGCTTAAAGATGAAGAGGTTGGGCTCGTTCTCGCGCGTGAGCCGGATCATGTTCCTATCGTAATATTCGACCCAACCGCGGACGATTTCGCCATCCGCGAGTTTCACGCACACAGGTTTTTGTTTTTCGCCGAGCCATTTGAGATAAGCGGCCTCTTCGGATGTTTCGTCTGGTGGCGGCGACTTGCCTTTTCGCGATGGGGATGGAGCGCTCTGGAACGACATGACTACATTTTACTCTCAAAACGTCAGGTGGATTCCGAACTCCAATTGTCTTGCCGAACCCTGCGAGAATACGCCGGAACCGGGGCCGACTCTGGCGGAGCCGCATGTCGGGGAGGTTCCGCAGCCCAGAGTTGAAAGCGGAGTTGGGGCGGACAAGGGCTGAAGGATTCCGATCGAAGAGTTCATCGAGCCATTGAAATTTACAAAGTTGAAGACGTTAAAGGCGGAAACGCTGGGAGTGACAGTGAACCGTTCCTTGATCGTGAAGGGGCGCGAGAGCGTCAAATCGAGCGTCTTCAGCCAGGCGGCTCCGAGATTTGGAGTAGCACTTGCCAGCGTAGGAGTGACCGCACCCAGTTGGAGCAATTGCGATTGCGTAAAGAGACCGTTCGTGATGAGCGCGTTTCCCGCAGGCGTCGGGCGGTTCGCAGCGGCGGCGTTGTAATTATTGATAATGTTGTTGACATTGGTTTCCGCGCTGCCGAGATTAAAGCTGCCAATATTCGAGCCCGGGACGATGTCTCCAACTGTTCCGTCCCCGGTTACGTCGCTGCGGAAAATCTCTCCCGGTACGCCCCCGCCGTTGAGTTGAGGAAGAAAGACAGTGAGCGGAAGAGGCGAGTCAAAATGTCCGAGCATGCTGAGCTGGATTCCGCGCTGCAAGGCAAGCACTGCCCCAAACGAAATCTGATGCTTCCGATCTTGTCCTGAAGGCCCGAAAAATCGATTTGGATTGTTCCAATCGGCCGCATTGGTGATGACATCCTGATCGCCAGATGTGCCATCACCGACGGGAACATTGTCCTGGAACTTCGACCACGAATAAGCAAGCTGCCAATTTACCCTCTCAACTCCGTGGACTGGATGATCCATTGCCGAACGTACTGAAAGGTCCATCGCGCGATAGCGGGAGTTTCCGATTGGCTCAAAAAATAAGCCCTGGCCCAGCGATGGATTATCCCCGGGGAAGGCCGCAAGAGGGTTCGCGAATTCTCCCGCACTGTCGAGGCCGCGCGCCGAAAAGTCGGAGATGCTGGCACCGTGAACTTGTCTGAGATAGCAGGTAATGCCGGCGACCGAAGTGGATTGAGTCACGACGCCGCAGGATGGAGCGTTAGCGAGGATTGTCCGGTTGATGGCGAGCAAGGCTTTAGCAATACTCAGATTGCTTGCGCTGCCGACTTGATTTCGGTCCACACCGAGTAAAAAATGTGTGCCGTTGCTTCGAACATAATCGATGGAGACGACGGTGCTGCGCCCGAACTGATGCTGCACTCCGATGTTGAACTCGACTGTTCGCGGACTCACGTAGTTGGAAGAGAGCATGGATCCCAGGGTGCTACCAGTCGTGCCGGCAAAAAATCCATTTGCGCCTGGAACGGCGCTGGCAGTGGCGACGGTACTCTGCAAATCCGCGATAGCCTGGGCAACGCTCACGCCGCCAACCACACTGCTCAGGGGATGACCACAAATCTGGGTCGCAATGTTTAATCCATCAGAGCTGTTTAGCGTCGTGCCGTTTGGGAGAAGGACGGAGTATTCTCCTGGTCCGCAAAGAGACTGTTGCGCATAGAACTGTCCCTGTGGAAGGCGCAAGGCGCGGTCGTGAAGACTGTTGCCAAGTAGGTTGCTGTCGTAATAGAGGCCCGCACCAGCACGAAATACTGTCTTCTCGCCGCCGAACGGCGCCCAGGCGATTCCCAACTGCGGAGAGAAGTTGAGATTTGGCTGGTGTACAGCGTTGCCCAGCGTAGGCCCGAATCCATTCAGCAAAGGGATGCCGGCAAGATCGGAGTTGGTGAGGCCGCTGTCGCGCAAATAGTGCACACCAAAATTTACGGTCAGGTTTCTCTTAGCTTTAAACGAGTCGCCAAGATAAAACTCGAGACGGTTATCGGCCTGCCCGCCATGGGGGAATCCGAAGGCCGAATTCTCGGCGAAAAACCCCTGGCCATTGCTGATCGTGATCGAGGCGACTGGATAGTTCAGAGGATTATCCAGCTGACCTGCCGGATCGCTTGGGTTCAAGGCGGGGGCAAAAGCGTTGGGATTGCCTAGTATGGCCAGTTGGTTGGAGATTGTCGGAGATCCAGTCACAGTAGGCCCAAGGCTTCCCAGTGGAGTGAAGCCTCCGGTGGAAATGCGGTCGAAGGACCCTCCAAAGCGCAGCAGGTGATCGTTCCAGACCTTTGATCCGTCGTATCGAAACTGCTTGCTGCTTTCAACCGTTGACTGGGGGGCTGCTGGATTTGGGCCGACGTCGATACCGGTGTTCTGAATACTGATCAACGGCGAGCCAATTAACAAACCGGTCCCATTAGCCAAATTTAAGTGATTTGCGTATCGCGTATAGGCCACGCGAAGGCTGTGAGTGATGCCTCCATGGTAGAAATCAGCTCCGAAGGCGAATCCAGGAGTGTTGTCGTGACTGCGAAAAGGCGAATAATTGTTATCAGGTCCGATGACGCTGTCTTCGTTATAAGTCGCGCGAAAAAAGGCGCGTATATTCTCGCCAATCCAGTCGACGCGTCCAAGCAGCGTATTGTCACGAAATGGATCGTTATAACTAACTCCGATTCCATTAAATGGAAAGTTGAGGTTAGGAAGCGTGCGGGAGTCCTGTTTGGTACGTTGTCCGTCCACAAAAAAGAACAGCTTGTTTGCGATGATCGCACCGCCAAGATTTCCACCGAACTGGTTGCGCTCGAAGTGTGAATTGTCTCCGCCGGGCAATGCTGCGAATCCAACGTCTTGATCGCGGAATCCGTAAAACCCGCTGCCGTGGAGGCTCTTGCTGCCCGGTCGCGTCACCGCGCTTACAGTCCCGGATGAAGTCATCGGGGAAGAAATATCCAAATTAGACTGCGCGACTTGAAATTCCTTAATCGAACCTGAAGACAGATTTTGTGTCGTGGTTCCGTGACGGGCGTCTGAGATGTCGATCCCGTCGACCAGATTTTTTGTGGTGCGTCCGGAACGGCTGTCGACTGAAACTGAAAAGAAGCCGCTCTTGGTAGGGTCCAAGTTGGCGGCATCCAAAATTTGGATTCCCGGCTCCAACTGCGAAAGGTCCAGATAGTTTCGGCCATTCGCTGGAAGGCCTTCGATCTGCGGGGAGGTGATTACGCCCTGTATTGTGGCCTGATTGAGATTGATTTGCGGGGCTGAGTTGGTCAATTTTTTCTTGTCCCCGGTAGTCGGCTGAAGCCGCACATTGCCCGAGGCAGTAGTTCCGACGTGTATGGTTACGGGAAAATCAACGGGTGCAAAGCCACTGACGTCAATGTGAATTTTGTATTGTCCCGGTATGACGGGCCCGGAAGTGTAGAGACCGGCAGGGGAGGCAACTTCGTCCAACTCCTGGCCAGAGTCCACATTCGTTATGACAACTTTCACGCCGCCAGCCGCGGATCCATTGGGGTCAGTCACAATTCCAGTGATACTGCCGGTCGCGCTGGTCGATTGAGCGAGAGTCGTTGACGCCAATCCAAGTAGAGCGGCTACTGTCATGATCGCGATTCTCAATCGCCGACCTGACACATAGTTCAGCCTCATCGTTTAACAACCTTTCCTTCCAGATTCACGTAGACCCAAACGCAATGGTCTGGGCAGGCGAGCGCCGGGAAGCTCGCCGGCAATATCCGGCAAGGCAGATGGGACATCCGCCCCTACGTGTGCATCGTCACTTTTTTACTTTGTGTGAGTTTACAGTACTGAACATAACTCGTGTTAACGGAAAGCATGATTTCGACTCAGTTATTGCGACTGGGTTATTGAGACTTTGACGTGTAGTACCCGGAGCGATGACGTACTTTATAGTCGGAACCAGAGGGCACGCCATCGACGATGACTTCGATTCGCCTGAATTCTGAATCCGACATTCTTTGCGACGGATAGTAGGCAAGCAAATACTGTGTGCGGAGTTCGTCGCTGATCTTCTGAAAGGCCTCGTCGAGCTGCGCATTCGACATCGCATAAAAATATTTGCCGCCGGTGTCTTCTGAAAGCTGGATCAGCGCGTGCTCCCCGCCGGTGTCGCGGCCAGCACTGGATTCAATAGGCACCACGATGATGCTGTAAACGATCGCCTCCGCCTGTTGTGCCTCACGGACGGCGTCCTTGTAATCCACTTTGCTCATGGTGTCGCCGCCGTCGGTTATCACCACCATGACTTTTCGTCCCTGACGCGGCTCGAGTGCTTGTGCGCCGAGGTAAAGTGCATCATAAAGGGCGGTTGCCGACCCGAGCTGAACTCGGTCGATGCCGCGATCGATGGTTCGTAGATCGGGAGTGAAAGGAATGATTTCGGTCACTATTTCATTAAATCCGTATAACGAAAGCGCATCTACGGGGCGCAAAATGGCGTGCGCAAAGCGGCGAGCGGATGCCAACTCGAAGGACAGGTCTTTGCGGGTACTCAAACTTGTGTCAATGTCCAGCACGATGGACAGAGGCAAGGCGGATTCCTTGGCAAATACTGCCACTTTTTGCGGCTTTCCATCCTCGAGAAGATCGAAATTATCCTTGGTCAGAGATGCGATGGGAGCGCCCTGAGCATCAGTGACCGTGACAAACACATTCACCAGTTTTACGTCGACTTTGAATGTGCTGTCGGTTTGCGCTTCCTCAGTCTTACTGCTTGGGCTCTTGGAGGAAGCCGAAGCCTGCGCAGGAGGTTGTGCGGTCCCCGACGGAGGTGAGGCCCACGGTGGCTTCGGCACTTGGGCAGGGCAAGTTGCGACCGCGAGCGCAAAAAAGACAATCAGACGTGACATTAAGTTGAGATAGGTCTCGGCGTATCTTCTCAGATAGTAGCCTGAGTAAGCTCTGCGGTTAGATGCAGGCGTTTTTTAATGGCTGCCCTCGGCCCCTCGAATTTTGCTGGGGAAAGGCTCACCCGCGGCCCAGACCGCGCCGTCCTCAAAATACTCTTTTTTCCAGATAGGTACCGTGCGTTTAAGGGTATCAATGAGCCAGCGGCAGGCATCGAAGGCAGCAGCTCGATGCTCAGAAGCCACTACGATCAGCACGCTGGTTTGGCCAATTTGAAGACGTCCGAGGCGGTGAATTAGTTTCAGGTCACGAATCTTGAAGTCTTTAAGGGCCTGTTGGGCCAGAGCCTCCATCTGCTTAAGGGCCATTTCTTCATAAGCCTCATAATCCAGATAGAGGGTACGGCGGCCCCGACTTTGATTGCGCACGATTCCTTCAAATACGGCAACCGCGCCGTCGGAGGAGTGTTTAATGTCCCCGACGATCTGATAAGTGTGGATTTCTTCGCCGGTAATTGCTGCGTGGGGCATCAGATTCGTTTTGGTTAGTGGGGAGTGCGTTGAGCCCCCGCTCACCGGAGGTAGCAAAGCAACCTCGTCTCCGTTGGCCAATTTCGTGGTGGGGGAAGCGTATTTCTGGTTCACCGAAATTGCGATCGAAGAGAGGGCCTCTTTGAGTCGCCAATTCCCTTCCCGGTAATGCCTGAGTAAGTCTTCGACTGTGGCATTTTCCGGCAGGCTGAGATGCTCGGACGGTCGCCCGGCGAAATCCTTCAACATCCCGAAAAATAAGACACGCACTTCCATTTCAAAATAGTTAACTCTTGAGGCAAACGTCTGGCTTCAGGTCCGAGTTTACAGCAGCAAAGCAAATGCCAGCCTTGATTGGAGGCTGGCATTCACTCGTCCTGCTAACTTTCAGTTTGGTTTTGGCTTCTCGTTCTTGGGTGGTGGAGTCGCACGCTGTGGCTGCTGGCGCTCCTGGGGTTGTGCTCGCTGTTCAGGAGGGCGAGGTGCCTCTCGCGGGGCTGCCGCCTGGTGTTGCTGGTTCCATGTATTAAACTTCTGTTCCTCGTTTCTCTGCTGCTCGGGCCGATCCTGCACGGGAGGGGCCTGTCTCACCAGAGGATGCGTAGGCTGTTGCTGCGGCCTCTCGTTCATAGGAGGTAGAGGCTGTTCCTGGGCTCGAGTTGGTGGATGATATGCATTGGCCGGCTGAGCCTCCATCGCGCGATTATTCTGCGGAGTTTCCGGCCGGGGAGTTTCTGGCCGCGGATTGCCCTGCGGACGGGCAGCATTCTGTTGTTGAGCGCTCTGTGGTTGAGCATTCGGCTGCTGATTTTGCGGCGTTTCAGGCCGCACATTATTCGGTGGGCGCGGAACGTTTCTTGTTTGGACATTCGGCGCCGGTTGTTGAGGATGCTGCAACTCGTTCTGCGGCTGCGGGGGAGCATTCTCACGTGTTGCTGGCTGCGGAACGTTCCTTGTTTGGGCATTTGGCGGCGGTTCTTGAGGGTGCTGAACCTCATTCTGCGGCCGCGGAGCAACATTCTCATGCGGTGCTGGTTGCGGAGCCTCATTCGCCCGGACTGCGGGCTGCTGTGGTCTTCCCTGATTGGGCGGCATTGCATTCGGACGATTTGGCTCATTCCCCATTCGGGTGGCGGGTTGCGGCGTTCCCGGAGTTTCGGTGCGCACGTTTGCAGTCTGACGCTGTTCGAATGACTGCTTCGGAGGTGTCGGATTGCGGGTAGCAACGACCTGACGGTTCACAGTTGTTGCAGGCGGCCTGAACCGCGCTGGTGCTCCCGCACCCAACACGCTCGCCCTAACGGGCTGAACGGGCGCTGCCCGGACCACCTGAGCTTGCTCAATTTGGCGCGCATCGACACGAACCGCATTCTGATGCACAGGTCTGGCGTTCACAAACGTGTCGTGGGATACGACTGTCGTCGCGTTGTTCACATGCTGGTTGACGTAAGTCACGCGGGTCACGTTTGAATTGTTATTGATTGTGGTGTTGTAGACGTTCGTCACCTGAGTGACGCTGACGCGCGTGTTCGTAATATTCACGTTATTCACGTAGCGCGGACTCGTGCGATACCACGGAACGTAGACTTCGCGCGGCGCTAATGGAAACCAACCCACACCTACTCCGCCCCCAATTCCGATCCCGACGCTGAATCCTCCGCCGCCAACAAATGCGACCAGAGCGGGTGCATACACTGGCCTAACCACTACCGGCCCGGGAACCCAGCACCATGAGTTGGAGACGTAGGCCCATCTTCCGTAATGGAACGGAGCAAAGCCCCACGGCTCGTCTTCTATCCAAGTCCATCCCCAGGGATCAACCCAGGCCCAATGCCCGTCACGATAAGGGGCCCAGTCGGCTGCGACGCCCCTCGGCGTCCAGACTGGACCGTAATCCGCAACATAGTGCCAATTTCCGTTGTCGTCGAGATCTTCGGAGCCAGTCATTTCAGGAGAAATATAGTTGGCCGATTCGGAATGATCTTCGCGCTCGTCGCGGCTAAAGGCCCAGTTGTCGAAATCGTCGGATCCCGGTATCTGCTCAATATCGTGATTCAGTTGATCAGCGCCGCTGAATCGAGCGTACTGGCCTGCGACAACCATGTAAGTGGAGCCTCCGCCGGTCACTTCGCCGCGGCCATGCCAGACGGTTGTGTCGGTTTCGCTGCCGTCGCCATTTACATCGATTCGATATTCCCCGGTGCGTTGAATCACGAAAGCCAGATTGGGAGTATCAACTTCGAAATTGTCTCCATCGTCGAGGTGGCGGACACGCAGAATGAGCGATCCCTGCGATAGCTTCAGTTGCGTGGTTTGATCGTCGAGATCGAGGAAGGTCAAGCTGCTTTCAGATCCAAGGCGCATGGCTGTCGAGCCGACATGCAATTCGGCGCGAGAATCTTTATCCGCCCAAAGATTGTCTCCGGTCGTAAGAGGACGATTCGCGACTGCCTGCACCCAATCCCCTTCTCCGCCCGGTTGAAAGGAGACGGAGCCTTCGGAGTAGTTAAGACGCGCCACACGGCTCGGAGGGTCTTGGCCTTGTCCTTGGGGTTCGTCTTGAGCCACAACGCACTGCTGCAGCAATAGCATCATTGCAGCTAACGCGATTCCTAATGCTGAGCCTCTGTGCGTCGTCATTGTTGTTTTCTCCTCGTTCTTTCTACTCTGTCCCAAGTCCTGTGCCATTTAAAGACGTCAAGGGATTAAACACTCATGGGACAGAGAAGTTCTATACAGTGAACTGTGTACGGTTGAGTTGACGCTGCAACTACTTGCGAGGCGCACAAAAATGCCAGCCCTGAGGTAAGGACTGGCATTTTTAGGTCTGCAATCTCACTTGCGGCAACACGAGTGTTTTCCGTCAAGCTACTGGCTGTTCGCTCAGGACTTTTTCACGCTCCTCGGCATCCTGGTGTTCTTCAACGATGGTCGAAGGTAACGCTAGTTCCAGGACTTCATCGATCGTCTTTACGTAATGGATGCTGAGATTTTCTAGCTGCTCTGGCGTGAGATCCTCATCCACGTTCATCTTGTTTTCGGCCGGCAGAATCACGTCATGCACTCCGGCGCGCTTTGCCGCCAGTACCTTTTCTTTGACTCCGCCAATGGGGAGCACGTTTCCGCTCAGCGTGATCTCTCCCGTCATCGCAGTTAACGGCCGTACCGGACGCGAAGTCAGCAGCGAAACCAATGCTGTTGCCATGGTGACACCCGCGGATGGACCATCCTTCGGGATCGCTCCCGCCGGAACGTGAATGTGAATATCGTGTTCCGCGAAGAAACTTTCCTCGATGCCAAGCTGCTGGGCATTCGACCGTACCCAGGTCAGAGCCGCCTGCATCGATTCCTGCATGACCTGTCCAATTTGGCCGGTCATGGTGAAGCCGCCTTTGCCCTTCATCGTGTTGGCTTCGATGAAAAGAACGTCGCCGCCGGATGGAGTCCATGCCAAACCTACGACGACTCCTGCGCGCTTGGTGCGCTCCGCAATTTCGCCTTCGCTACGGACCTTTATTCCGCCGAGGAATTCGTGAATGATTTCGTCGGTCACGACTAGTTTTTCAGTCTTTCCTTCCGCGAGACGGCGCGCCTGCTTTCGGCAGATGGTTCCGATAGTTCGCTCAAGATTTCTAACTCCTGCTTCCCGCGTGTAATGGCGGATCAAGTGACTCATCGCTTCCGGCGGAAATTCGATTTGATCGGCGGTGATTCCGTTCTCCTCAATTTGCCGCGGGACCAAATATTGGAAGGCGATGTGAACCTTCTCTTCCTCGGTGTATCCCTGAAGCTCGATGATCTCCATGCGATCTCGCAACGGCTCCGCTATCGGATCGAGCATGTTTGCCGTCGTTATAAACAACACCTTGGAAAGATCGAATGTGACGTCGAGGTAATTGTCCCGGAATGCGGAATTCTGCTCGGGGTCGAGCGCTTCCAGCAACGCCGATGACGGATCGCCGCGGAAGTCGCGTCCTACCTTGTCGATTTCGTCCAACATGAAGACGGGGTCTTTGGTTTCGGCCCGCCGTATTCCCTGAATAATCTGTCCGGGAAGTGCACCAATGTATGTCCGCCGGTGACCGCGAATCTCGGCTTCGTCGTGAACACCACCCAAAGAGATGCGGACGAATTTACGACCGAGAGCTCGCGCGATTGACTTTCCTAAAGAGGTTTTCCCTACTCCGGGAGGTCCTACGAAGCAAAGAATGGGACCCTTCATACTCGGTTTTAGCCGGCGCACGGAGAGGTAATCGAGAATGCGATCTTTGACTTTTTTCAGATCGTAATGGTCGGTATCGAGGATTTCTTTGGCTTTGATAATGTCGACTTCACCACCAGAGGTTTTGGCCCACGGTAACGCTGCCAGCCATTCCACATAGTTGCGCGTGACCGAGTAGTCGGCGGCCATGGGAGACATGCGCGAAAGGCGGCCCAGTTCTTTCAGGGCTTCTTTCTTGACCTCATCAGGCATGCCCGCACTTTCAATTTTCTGCCGCAAATCTTCGGTGTCTCGGGCACCCTCGTCCTGTTCGCCCAGTTCTTTCTGGATCGCCTTCATCTGCTCGCGCAGGTAGTATTCGCGCTGCGTCTGCTGAACACGGTCCTGCACTTCGGACTGGATCTTGTTGCGCAGCTGCTGGACTTCAAGTTCCTTCGCTAAGTGCTGATTGATTTTCTCCAGCCGGACCCGGACGTCGGTTGTTTCAAGAGCGTCCTGTTTATCGGCGGTCGACAGCGAAGGCAAATTCGAGGCAATGAAGTCCACCAACCGCCCCGGTTCTTCGATATTCATTGCGACAGTCGACAGCTCGTCCGAAAGCGTCGGCGAACCGGCCACGATCTGCTGGAACAGGGTCAGGACGTTCCGCTGCAAGGCTTCAACTTCGGAGCTCTTTGGCGGAATCGCTTCAGGGACCGAAACAACTTTGCCGCGCATGAATGGATTGAGCTGGCTGAACTCGACTAGCCGCACCCGCTCCAAGCCCTCGGCAAATACAAAGAGGCTCTGATTGGGCATTTTGACTACTTTGTGCACCACGGCTAATGAACCGACGGTGTACAGATCGCTGGGCTGGGGAGCGTCCACACGGGCTTCGCGCTGGGCCACGACCACAATTGTTTTGTCCTCGCCAAGCGAGTTAATAAGCTGGACAGAACTTTCACGACCAACGGTCAACGGGAGGACTGCGTGGGGAAATAAAACCGTGTCCCGGACCGGCAAAATCGGCAATGCCCGGTCTTCTTGTTCCTTGGTAAGAGGAGTGTTTTCTTCGTCTATGTTGCGTTCAACAGGCGTTTGCTGTGCCATAAAATTTCACCTTGAGTGTATTATGCTCAAGTTTTGATGTCCCAGACAGTTCAAAAGATGCAGCAGGTCGTCCAAAGTTGTGAAAGCAATATCGGTTTTGAAAACCTTCGTTCCCGGAAGAGTGGATTCTATTCCTTCCGTAGAGTGCTTGCATTAATCGAAAGTACCTGCCGGTGGGTTAGGTGGTTCCGGCTTGTGTGGCATGGCGCACTCTCACCCGCGAGGGTTCAAGATTCAAAAGCTCGCGGGCAGGAGTGCCCGCGGCACACAAGCCGGAAAGCTCTCATGCCGACGGATAAATTCCGAGCACCTTTACCAAATCGGCTACGGTGCCTAGTTCCTTGAGGGCAGCCCGCGCGGTCTTATCATTTCCGCGAAGAAAATCGGCATAGAAGACGTACTCCCAGGGCCGACCACGCATGGGGCGGGATTCGATTTTGCTAAGACTGATATCGCGCGATTCGAACACTTTAAGCGCCCGATACAGCGCTCCTGGAACATTTTTCAAACCGAAGGCGACAGAGGTTTTGTCTGCCCCGGGAAGCACACGGTATCCTCTTCGCAGCAGGAAGAATCGGGTAAAGTTCCGCTTATTATCTTCAATCCCTGCGCGAAGGATGCGTCCTTTGTACACAGCCGCAGCCTGCTCTCCAGCAATTCCAGCTGAGTCCGGCAGCGCTTCAGCAGTCACGTGCTTCACGCTGCCAGCAGTGTCATAGAAGGGCGTCGCTTGAATCTTTGGATATCGCCGAAAAAAATCGCGGCATTGATCGAGTGCAACAGGATGAGAATAAGCCCGCCGCAAATTTCCAAATTTCACTCCCGGCGCGGCGATCAGATTGTGCACGATACGCAGGCGAAATTCTTTTTGGATGAAAACCTTGCTGGCCAAAAGAAGGTCGAAGTGCTCGGCCACCGAACCCGCCAGCGAATTCTCGATGGGGATCACTGCCGCCTCTACAGAGCCTCGCTCCAGCCGCTGAAACACTTCCGCAGAGCGCGCGCAAGAGACAATCATACTTCCCGGCAGCAAGCGCTTTGCAGCTTCGTGGCTGAAGGAACCGGCTTCCCCTTGAATCGCTACTTTCATGCAGAGAAGTTAATCGCCCCCGGTGCGGAAAGCAATCGTCCGCGTAGGGACAGCCGCCCTCGGCTGTGGGCCTGAGCGAAAGTCGGTTACGCGCTATAACTCTTTCACCAACGAGTACGCATCGCCACCATCCGAGTAATATCCGCGAATCGTTTTCACGACGGCATAGTCGTGCCGCTTGTAAAAACTTAGCGCCACTACGTTGTCGACAGCCGCTTCGAGGCGAACTCGCACGCACCGGGCGCGTCGTAGACGTTCTTCTGCCGCCGTCAGGAGTGCAAAGCCAATGCCGGAACGACGGCCCTCCGGACGCACGTCGATTGTAATGATGTGGCCGACTCCTCTTCGATTTGCCTCAGCGACAATGAAACCAGCGATCGGACTGAAAAACGCTGATGCCGGATCGTGACTTGATTGCGGAGCCTTCAACTTCTGCGAGGAGACTTCAGCAACGACGGCGAACGCAGCCGCTGAATCAATATAGGCCCTTAGCTCTGCTTTGGAATAGGCGATTCCCGGCGGAAAACATTCCTGATCAATACGCCAGAGCATCTCTAAGTCATTGCTTTGAAAGTCGCGCAGGGTGAAGTCCACAAATCCATTCTAGACTGGGTAATCCGAAGGGCCCCTGGTGGGACGGGCTCGCTTTTTTCGCCAAAGCTGACCGGCTTGCCTTCGAAAATATTCATGGCGAAATTGTTGCTCAGACCGCATCCTTGGACGTACCATTCGCATCAGAGGGTTTTGTGGGGCGTCTCCTACTTATTGACGTTCTTGGCGCGGCTGCCCTGATCGGCCTGTGGTACTTTTTGTTTGCCCGCTACAATCGCCACAAAGGCACTCTGGCGCTTCGATGGGTCCAGATGGCCTGCTCCAACCGCGGACGAATTGTTGAGGCTCGCTGGCTCGGAGCTTGCCGATTGCAGGCCGACGTGAGTTTTGCCGCTCACTGGTTCGACAATACACGGGTAACAATTCGCCTGCGGCCGCGCCCGGTGCCGATTCAATGGCTACTCGCCATCTGGCGAAAGCAAAAAGAGACGGTCACCTTCGAAGCAGATTTGGACGAAGTACCGAACTTTCACCTGGAAGTCTTCCGCCATCGCTGGATTACCGATAAGAGTGGATCGCTGAGCAATCCCAAGCGCAATTGGGAGATTTCGCGTCCCGGCCCAGTTGTTCTAACAACGCGAACCGAGTGGACCCACGAACTGACTCCCGTAGTCAACACGCTGATGACTTCGAGGGGACACAGCCTTATGACGGTGCGCTTCCGCCCGAGTTCTCCGCATTTGGTTGCCACCGTTCCTCTGGACGCTGTTTCAGACGAACAGACTGCCGCTGGATTCCTTACCGTCTTGCGTGATTTGGCTGCTGGCGCGTCTACCTCGCGGCAATAAGCTAAGACAATTAGACGGTTTTCACCGTGCCCAAAGAATTCGGAACGAAGACTCGCAGGCAGAAGTAAGGAGGCGATCCGATGGCACTCTACAAGATTGACTATATGGACCGAACGGGCGTCTGGAGTTGCCCCGATTGCGGTTGGGAATCTGAGAAGACGAATTTTCTAGCCAATCCGAGTCCGCCAAGTCATCTGTGCCCAAAGCATGAACGACTGAATCCAGTTTTTGACTCAAGCGATGACTAGATGAATCAAGCACTGAAGGACAGAGCGTGGAAACTAAGTCGACGTTGCCCTTCCCGTAGCATCTTGTTTGTTCATAATCCTGCATTGGAAGTCAGTTCTCGCTTGGCTTCTCGATTCTGCGACGATACTTGCAGAGGCTCTCATTCCCCTACTTCTCTTGGCTTTCCTGGTTTTCGTTCTCGAACGAAATGATTGATGTGGGTTTATCAAAGGCATAGTACCGAAAGAATCACTTGACGATCCCGCCAAATCCGAGTAGCGTGGTTCGTTCCGAGGGTTGACCCATCTGTAGCTGGTCTTCTGTAACTCCACTGATCCTGGGCCAAAAATCCAGAAACCAGAGAAACTTTCGGCACTTGAGTAGCATCTATACCATTAGCTAAGGCTCCTGACAAACCATGTGAATTGAGGTACTTAGGTCCCGTCTTTCGGGGCCGATTAGGAGTCCGAAGCTAGTTGGGTAGCTTATTTAGAGTCAGGAGGAAGACGAATTATGCGCTCTGATCGCGTTTTTGAGGCTTTACACACGTTGCGGAACCGGTATATGCTTTGTCAGCTTGCTTCCAAGGCTACCCGTAAGTTTCACAAGCCAAATACCAGAATCCAGGAAACCATGAATGAAGTCCTGGACAAGATTGCAAGCTCGGAGCGGCAGTTAGTTCTGTCCGAACCGGAACATTTTGCCGAGGCACAACGGCGGGCCGCGTAACATCGCCCGCCGCCTGCCCCGCAGTTGGTAAGTCTTCCCGAATTTACCCCCCTTTGAAAATTTCCTCGCAGGTGACCAATGACCATCGCTGAACTTAAAGAAAAGAACATAACTGAGCTGACCAAGATCGCCCGATCTTTGGATCTGCCCGGAGCCAGTGGATTACGCAAGCAAGACCTTATCTTCAAAATTTTGCAGGCGCAAAGCGAAAAAGAAGGACACATCTTTGCCGAGGGCGTGCTGGAAATCCTGCCCGACGGCTACGGATTTTTGCGCTCCCCCGATTACAACTATTTGCCTGGTCCGGATGACATTTATGTGTCGCCATCACAGATTCGCAAATTCGATCTCAAGACTGGCGACACCATCAGCGGCCAGGTGCGGCCTCCGCATGAGGGCGAAAAATATTTCGCCCTGGTGAAGATTGAAGCAGTCAACTTCGAATCTCCTGACGAAGCCCGCAACAAAATTCTGTTTGACAACCTGACGCCGTTGTATCCGCAGGAGCGTTTGAAGCTGGAGACGGCTCGCGAAAACGTCAGCGCTCGCGTAATGGATTTACTCACGCCAATCGGAAAGGGCCAGCGCGGATTGATCGTATCGCCGCCGCGCGCTGGCAAGACCATGCTGTTGCAGAATGTCGCCAACTCGATTACGACCAATCATCCGGAAGTCGTCTTGATTGTTCTCCTGATTGATGAACGACCGGAAGAAGTCACCGACATGCAGCGTTCAGTAAAGGGAGAAGTTATCTCTTCGACCTTCGATGAGCCCGCTGCACGGCACGTACAAGTCGCGGAAATGGTTATCGAAAAAGCGAAGCGGCTAGTCGAGCACAAGAGGGACGTCGTCATTCTTTTGGATTCCATTACCCGTCTGGCCCGCGCTTATAACACGATTGTTCCGCCGTCCGGCAAAGTGCTTTCTGGCGGCGTGGACTCGAATGCTCTGCAGCGTCCAAAGCGATTCTTCGGGTCGGCCCGTAACATCGAAGAAGGCGGGTCCCTGACTATTATTGCTACCGCCCTCATCGACACTGGGTCCCGCATGGACGACGTAATCTTTGAAGAATTCAAAGGCACTGGCAACATGGAAATCATTCTCGACCGCAAACTGGTTGATAAGCGGACGTTCCCGGCGATTGATATTCAGCGCTCCGGCACGCGAAAAGAAGAGTTGCTGATTCCGAAAGAAGATCTGACGAGAATCTGGGTCCTGCGAAAGGTTCTGAACCCGCTGTCTCCGGTGGAAGCCATGGAGTTGCTCATCGACAAGCTCAACAAGACGAAGTCGAATGGGGAGTTCTTGTCGAACATGAGTTCGCTGTGACATGGATAGTGGGCACATCATCGATGCTGCGGTTTTGGCTATTGTCGTTCTCGGACCCATTGTCGTAGTTGCTTGGGGATGGATAAGTTGGTTCCGAAGTAGACCGACACCTTTACCGTACGGCGCGGCAGGAACGCTTGTGGGCTTTACCCTGGCATCCATCTCTGCATTTCTCAACTTCGGAACAGCTCTTTATGCACAACGCATCCGTGGATTTCGGCACTACGACCCCGTTCTTCTCGGAATATATTTGGTCGGGCTCGGGCTGGCATTGGTTGCCGTACTCTCTTCTTTTTCCGGGAAAAATACCGAAAGCCCACTTCGATTAAAAGCTCCCATCCTGTCGTCCTGCATGCTGCTGATCTGGTTTCTAGAAGCACTTTCCGAGTAATTTAGCGATTCAGGCCGATACAAATGAGAAAGTCCTACTACATTGCATTGCTGCGCGGGATCAACATCGGCCCCCATAAGCGAATGAAGATGGAGGCACTTCGACGATCGTTGCGAGAGTTGGGATTTGAGGACGTCAAGACGTACATCCAAAGTGGAAATGTAGTTTTTAAGGCACCCGCTGCGGATAACACCCCGTTGGCGAACAAGATTGAGAAAAAGTTATTGAGCGCCTTTGGTTTTCCAGTGCCGGTAATCGTAAGGACTCCAGCCGAGCTTCACCAAGTACTCCGAAATAATTCATTCCTTAAAGAAGCCGGGGTAGATACTTCCAAGCTGCACGTAACTTTCCTGTCGGGCTTACCCGAAAAGACAGTTTTGAAATCGCTGAACACAATCGCGGCCGGTGCCGATCGCTTCAACTGTGGCGGCAAAGAAATCTATCTTCACTGCCCAAACGGTTATGGTGAAACGAAACTGTCCAATAGCGCTCTCGAAAAAGCGCTGTCAGTTCAGGCGACCACACGAAATTGGAAGACGGTGACTAAACTCTACGAGATGACGCGGGAGTGACCCGCCACCCGGCACCACTGGCAATCAACTAAATTCCGTCATAAGGTCTATACGTCGGCTCTACCACAGCGGGATCCTTAGAGTAAGGCTCGTAAGCCGGCTGTTGCGAGGGCGCTTCTGGAGGAACCGGCAAAGCTTCAGAAGGGACGCTCGGCGTCGGCAAAGAATTGTCGTTGTCCTTAGCGCGCATGAACGTAACCTTTCTGCGGAAACCAACTGACATCGCTATGCCGATTAGACGTCCCGCGATTAGATCGTACGCAGCCCGACAGCCTCACGATAGTCAAAATTGCTCACCAATTACCCAAAGAATCTCAACAACAAGAAAACCACCACACCTGTTACCGAGACGTAAAGCCAAATCGGAAGTGTTACCCTCGCGATCCGCTTATGTTGAGCGAAGGATTTGCTTAACGCCATATAAAGCGTCGCCAGAATCAGCGGTAAGCTCACGATTGACAGGATGATGTGGCTGGCTAATATGCCTAGATAAAACGGCCTGATCGCGCTACTTCGATTGAAGATGGTATCCCCGTGCATGTAGTGGTAGGCGACATAAGTCACAAGGAACGCCGCTGACGAAGAAGCCGCGGTCAGCATGAATCTTTTATGCACTCGCCAGTTTTTTCGCTTGATTGCCCGGTAACCGAGCACCAGACAGACGGCGCTAATGCTGTTGAAGATGCAGTTGACCACCGGCATCACGGAAAGCCAGCCGGGCTGTACTCCGATCGCGTGAAAATAAATCAGCCACAGCAGGAAAATCGCGATACACACACTCACCGCCGTGAACAAGAACCACGGTGGACGCGCGACCTCTTCCGCCTTCACTGAAATATTCATCGCGAAGATATCCCCCGCTTACGAAGCCTTCACTTCTCCCTGATCCATCACATACACCTTGCCCGGACCCGCGGTCTGAATATTGTTTTTCTGGAAGCAATCCTTGATTCTGCGGCGCAACTCGCGGCTTACTGCGTACTGCTTGTTCGGGAGCGTTTTCACCAACATCAGATATTCGGCCTCACCGTTTCCCACACGGTCGATACCAGGAACCTGTACGTCGCTGACAATCTCTCCGGCAAATTGCGGATCGTGCCGGATTTCTTCTCCAACTTGCCCTAACAACTTCACAATCTTATCGCTGGGTTCGCTGTAAGCGACCACTACCCGCAAAGTGAGCTGAGACCAATCCCTCGTGAGGTTCGACACAATTTTGATTTCGCTGTTGGGCACGATGTGTACGGTGCCGTCATCATCGCGCAAAGTAGTGCGTCGCAAGCTCATATCCTCGACCACACCTTTGACGCCCGCGATTCGAACCGTGTCCCCCAAATCATATTGATTTTCAAACAGGATAAAAAATCCATTAATAAAATCATGAACCATCGTTTGGGCGCCGAAGCCGATTGCCAGTCCTGCTATGCCCGCGCTGGCAAGCAACGGCTCCAGGTGAAGATTGAGTTGAGCGAGCGCCATCAGCGTGGCAACGAACACAATCACAAACACGCTGATGCTGTCGATAACAGTCGCCAGAGTCCGTATCTGCTGCGCTCGCAAACCCGAGGGCAGCCTCTTTTCCTGTAAGGATGCGATCCGGTGGGTCATTATTCGAAGGACCCGGATCAACACGAAGGCGCCGAGTACGATCAGGGTTAACTTCGGCACTGCATTTCGCGCGAATGCGATTGCGTCTTGGTGCCAGTCGCGCACTAAATCTGGAACACTCCATGTTTCAGGAGTCGCGAAAATGAAGAGCCCGCCCATAGTCACGTGCGATTATAGCAACGCATTCTGGCGGCGTTGTGGGCTACCGCAGGTCGCAGCACGTATAATTTGAGTAATCCCCAACCCGGAAAGAGGCCACTGGTGAGACTTAAGCTCTGCTTTCTGCAGTTACTGTTGATCGTCCTAATTTCAAGCGTTCCTGTTCTCGCGCAAGATTCTGTTCCTCCTGGTGCTCCACCAACCAGAGTGCAGCGTCCGGACGACCTTCCCAACGAGGATCCCGTTGTGAGAGAGCACCGCGAGAAACTGGAAAAGGTTATGGAAAAGAAGGCCAACCAGGAGCGCCAGGCCCAGCTTAAGCAAGATACCGAGAAATTACTCCAACTAAGCACCGAGCTGAAGCAATATGTCGAGAAGACCAACGAAAATGTCTTATCCGTAGACGTGATTAAAAAGGCAGAGGAAATTGAGAAGCTCGCACACACCGTCAAAGAAAAAATGAGAGGCAACAACTGAAGTTGTTCGTTGATTCCGAATTCACTCGCCCTTCACAGCGGCATCTGTCGTGTCTTGGTTAGCGCAGTTTCAAAATCGCAGACTGTTTTGGGCGAAACTCAACATTCGGTACAATTGCAACCGAGTTACAGGAGGCGTTGGAAGTGCCACTACCGCAAACCGAAGCTCCCGGACGATTACAGGCGGAACTCATGTCGCGCGGCTTGCGCATGACGCACCAGCGCCGAACGATTTTGAGCGTGGTCGAAACCGCTAAACAGCATCTGGATGCAAGCCAGCTTCTACGGCGAGCCCGCAAGTTGGACCCTAAAATCGATCGCGTGACCGTCTACCGGACTTTGGGCCTGCTCAAACGGCATGGCCTGATCGACGAACTGGATCTGATGCACATCCAGGGGGAAAAACACTATTATGAGCGCCGTCCGCAGCGGGATCATATTCATATGGCCTGCTTGCGTTGCGGCAAAATCACGGAATTCGAGAGTGATCTTTTTGACCGTTTGAAGGGTCAAATCCAGCGCGACTGCCAGTTTCATATCGTGGTTACCAGGCTGGAAGTTGGCGGGTATTGTTCGCAGTGCCGCACGTCCGCTCCTTCCAAATAAGCCACCGGTTGCGTTTCGTTGCAACAATTCTGAAACAAATAATAGATCGTTTCCTTGACCACGCGGGCCGTTGGCCACTAGCATTTCCATACTTTTACTTGCAACCAGGTTGCAACTAAATCAAATGCGATTCTTTTTTTTGTTACTGCCAGTTTTACTTGCTTCGATGGTCTCCTTCGCGCAGGAGAACCCCTATTTTGTAACTTACGACCATCACATGGAGGAACCTGGAAATCTGGATCTGGAGGTTTCCGCCACAACCGATGTTCCGCGCGCCGGCCAGAAGTACTACTTTGCTCCGTGGATGGAGTTCGAATACGGAGTAACCGCGAGATGGACGACCGAACTGTATATCGAAGGCCAAACGACCTACGGAGACAGCACAGTGTTCACCGGTTGGCGGTTGGAAAACCGCTTTCGCCCGATGAAGCGAGAACACTGGATCAATCCTGTGCTCTATCTGGAGTACGAGAACCTGAATGAGGCTAGCCGTATTCAGAAGGAGATTGTGGGTGGGGGTTCAGATGTCACCTCTCCGAACTCTGAACTTCGAAATACTTCGGCTCATGAGTTAGAGACCAAACTCATTCTGTCCAGTGATTTTCACGACTGGAATGTGGCCGAAAACTTCATCGTCGAGAAAAATCTTTCGAAGGGCGAGGGATTCGAGTTCGGCTATGCCGCCGGGTTTTATCATCAACTTGCTACTCTGGCATCAGGAGAGAAGTGCAGGCTCTGCCGGGAGAACTTTTTAGCCGGCGTGGAGTTTTATGGCGGCTTGGGCAGCACATTAAACTTCAGTGGACGTAACACGGGGAATTATGTGGCTCCCGTGGTTTCGTGGCTCGTCAGCGACAATGCGACACTTCGTTTTTCGCCCGGCTTCGGACTCACTCATGAAAGCAGCCCAGTGCTTTTCCGGTTTGGCTACAGCTATGAGATTCAGGGGATCGGTAGCTCCTTGTCGCAGCTATTTGGAAGAAAGCGATGAGACGCCGGTCAACCTTTGTAGCTTGTAGTCTGCTTGTTGCGTTAGTCACGATGCTGGGACAGAACCCGGAGTATCGGCAGGACCCGAAGTGGAGCGCTCCGGACGATGCGGCGAGGAAAGTGAACCCACTCGCGACCAGACCTGGCGCGACTGCCGGAGGGAAGAAGCTTTTCTTGCGCAACTGTGCGGAATGCCACGGGAACGGCAGCGGAATCGAGAAAAAGCATTCCGCAGATTTCTTGCTTCCCGTAGTGCAAGACCAATCTGACGGCACAATTTTCTGGAAGATCACGAACGGAAATACTGACCGCGGCATGCCATCGTTCAGCAAGTTGCCAGAAATGGAACGGTGGCAGTTAGTGCTTTATCTGCGTACGTTGAAACCCGTTCCAAGCCCGCGCTGAGGGTCCGCGTGAGAACTCGGTCGTCCCTCAGAGACTTGAATCATGTTCCCGATTGTTCCCAGCACTGAAATGCTCGGCTAATCTCGTTCGCCCGCTTTCGGGGGTGATCTTAATCAGCCGCTGCCACGTGGGCTTTACTAACCGGTGTTTTTTCCGTGCCGATGCGCATTCCATAGAACGAGCGATAGACAAAGAAGAACGAAATGACAAAGAATACAGCCGCCAGAATGTGTCCCAGCACGGCCCCTTGTTGAACCGTCAACTGCACCGCCAGCTCCACCGCCAACAATCCGAATAGGGTCGTGAATTTGATCACCGGATTGAGGGCCACCGACGAAGTGTCCTTGAAGGGATCGCCGACCGTGTCACCGATAACTGTTGCGTCATGAAGGGGTGTGCCTTTTTGTTTGAACTCAACTTCCACGATCTTCTTGGCGTTATCCCATGCGCCACCCGCATTCGCCATGAAGATTGCCTGATAGAGTCCGAAGATAGCAATTGAGATCAAATAGCCAATGAAGTAAAACGGCTCGATGAACGCGAACGAGAGGGTCGCAAAGAAGACGGCAAGGAAAATATTCAGCATCCCTTTCTGCGCATATTTCGTGCAAATCTCGACCACTTTCTTACTGTCGGCAACCGACGCCTTTTCTACTCCTTCAAGCTTGATATGCGCTTTGATAAATTCCACGGCCCGATATGCCCCGGTGGTGACGGCCTGAGTCGAGGCGCCGGTGAACCAATAGATCATCGCGCCGCCCGTGATAAGTCCTAGGACAAACGGGGCGTGCAATAACGACAGCTTATCTACGTTCTCAGTGAGTCCCCCAGTCAATGCCATGATGATGGAGAAAATCATGGTGGTAGCGCCTACGACGGCGGTTCCGATCAAGACTGGCTTCGCAGTAGCCTTGAACGTGTTACCCGCGCCGTCATTGGCCTCCAGCAAATATTTGGCGCGTTCGAAATTGGCGTCAATGTTGTAGTTTTTCTTGAGTTCACCTTCGATTCCTGGAATATGTTCTATCAGCGATAACTCGTAAACTGATTGAGCGTTATCCGTGACGGGACCGTAAGAGTCCACGGCGATGGTGACAGGTCCCATTCCCAGAAATCCGAAAGCCACGAGTCCGAACGCAAATACTGGAGCCGCGATCATATTGGCGGCCTCCGCGAGGCCCTGTGTGCTGACGTAGTAACCCACTGACATCAACATCACCATCGCAAGCCCCAAGTAGTAGGCAGAGAAGTTACCGGCCACGAAGCCCGACAGAATTCCGAGCGAAGCTCCGCCTTCCTGGGCCGAAGTCACGACTTCCCTGACGTGGCGAGATTCCGTTGACGTAAAAACTTTCACCAGTTCCGGAATTATTGCTCCAGCCAAGGTTCCGCAAGAAATAATGGTTGCAAGTTTCCACCACTGCGTGGAATCTCCGCCCAACAGCGGAATAATCACCGACGAAATGAGGTAGGTCATGGCGACCGAAACGATAGAGGTAATCCAAACCAGAGAGGTTAGCGGAGCCTCAAAGTTCATCTCATCTTTGGTGGCATACCGCGCCTTTGCGATCGCTGCATTCAGGAAATAAGCGATGCTGCTTGCGACCAACATGGCGACGCGCATCACGAAGATCCAGACCAGCAGTTGAACTTGCACAGTCGGATCTTTTACGCCCAGCAGAATAAACGTGATCAGCGCAACGCCGGTTACGCCATAGGTTTCAAAACCATCCGCCGAGGGACCAACCGAGTCGCCTGCGTTATCCCCTGTGCAATCGGCGATTACGCCGGGATTGCGCGCATCGTCTTCCTTAATTTTGAAAACGATCTTCATCAGATCGGAGCCGATGTCGGCGATTTTGGTGAAGATGCCGCCGGCAATCCGCAGCGCGGCAGCACCAAGTGATTCTCCAATCGCGAAGCCGATGAAACAGGAGCCGGCGTAATCCCGGGGCACAAATAGTAGGATGAAGAGCATGATCAGTAACTCGACACTGATTAGCATCATGCCGATACTCATCCCGGCTTCGAGCGGAATTTGATAGACGAAGTAGGGCTTGCCGCGCAAGCTTGCGAACGCGGTTCGAGAATTGGCAAACGTATTGACCCGGATGCCGAACCACGCCACGCCGTAACTACCCGCAATGCCAACGATGCTGAACAAGAGAATGATTGGCAGCGTAGTGCTGATGGGCTTGCCCGGCACCGGAGCAAAGACTCCGAAGTACAACACGATGATGACGGCGATGAACACCCACAGCAGCATCAGGAATTTGCCTTGGGTTACGAGGTAAGTCTTGCAGGTCTCATAAATAAGTTCTGAGATTTCCAGCATTGAGCGGTGGACTGGTAGATTCTTCAGGCGAACGTAAATCGTCAGTCCGAAGGCTAGTCCAAAGATGCAGAACAGGATTCCGATTGTGAGGAGTTTGTGACCGTCCATTCCCAGAAAGCTCACCTGGGAAAGATCGGGCAGTTTGAGGTTGGCTTCGCCTCCGGCTTCGGGAGCCGGTTGAGCCAGGGCGGTCGACGCCAATAACATCAGGACAAAGAAAGCGGATGCGGCGGTTTTTGCCAGTCCGAGGGCGCTACATGAAAGACCTGCTAGATAACTGCGCATAGGGATCCTCCGAGGATGAACTTATCCAGGATGACAACGTGTTTTGGCACCAGTTTCCGGCAACAATGGCAGCGAAATTAACGCCGCGCTCATCGAAGGCCGCAGTTCCGAACACGCTTCCACTACACGACTTGAACAAGACTTCTGAGCTTGGCCGCGTCGGATGTTCCGTGCCAACCTCTCGCGAGCGCAGCGTGAAACGCGCACGAAGGTCAGCACACAAAACCTCGTCTTTATAGCACTCGGAAGCAAGCAGGTCAATCGGGGGGAATCCGTAAGCCTTTTGCTTCGCAGCTAATTGGCGCACAGCCATTTTCGACCTTGTGGCAAAATGCCCCTATGACCACAGTATTGCTTCTCACCATTTCAAATATTTTCATGACTTTCGCCTGGTACGGCCATCTGAAGTACCGCAACGCGCCTCTTTTTAAGGTCATCCTTATCAGTTGGCTTATCGCCTTTGCCGAGTATTGCTTTCAAGTGCCAGCCAATCGCATCGGCTCCTACGAGTTCAGCGCGGCGCAATTGAAGACGATTCAGGAAGTGATCACGCTGACCGTTTTCTCGGTCTTCTCCGTCCTATATTTGAAAGAGCCAATCAGGTGGAACTATGCGGTGGGATTTGTGATGATCGTCGCGGCCGTTTTCGTGATCTTTAAGAAATGGTGAGGGAGTAAAGATGCGGGCAACGTGGAATTTAGCGAATTCCCAATAGAACGGCGACATAGCCGCGAACTCTCTGCAGAAGATGGGAGTCGGCTTTCGAATGAAAAGAAGCGCGACGTGCCGCCCAGTCCATGCTTTTCAGATGATCCACCAGAACCGCGCCTTCCACTTGGTCTAACACCGTCGGCAACGCAAACGGATAGTTCTTGCGCCGACTGGTAAGAGGACAGACCACCATTAGCCCGCTGGCGCGATTGTAACTTCGTTCGGTCAACACCAGCGCTGGCCGCCGTTTCGCTTGCTCGCGCCCTTTTTGCGGATCAAAATCCATCCAAACCACGTCGCCAGCCGCTGGTACGTAGGGGGCTACCACTCGACCTCTTCCTTCCCTCGTTCGCGACCTGTCGAGGTCTCTGCATAACGGTTCTCCGGAGTGATCTGCGCCACCAATTGACGCAGCGTCGGGAGGGTGTCCTTCCTCTGCAGCTCAATCTTGCCATCCACGGCTTTGATGACGATCTTGTCCCCATGGTTGAAGCCAGATTCTTCGGCTACAGGCTTTGGAATCCGCACGGCGAGACTGTTTCCCCATTTCACGATCTGAGATGCCGGCATTTTTTTGTTCCCCCCTTTATGGATATACTTAGTATACACAACGTCGCTCTATTGTAGATACTAGAGCGATTGACGTGGCTGGTTATTTGGCAGGAGTGCGGGTAGCCATGGCCATGATGTAGTAAGCTGGCTTTCGGACTGGAAATCCGTAGAGGCCTCAATTTCCATGGACCGCGTGGCGATGCTTAACGAGATTCTTGCGCAGAATCCAAACGATGCCTTTGCGCGTTATGGGCTTGCCATGGAGTTTTCCAACTCCGGCGAGATCGAGAGCGCTTTGCAAGAGTTCCACAAATTGCTAGCGGCCCATCCTGATTACACTGCAGGATATTTTATGGCGGCGCAGACATTGGCGAAATCACATCGCTCCGAGGAAGCGAAGAAGATGTTGGCAGACGGAATTGTTTCCGCTTCGCGAACCGGCAACGCCCATGCGCGATCTGAAATGGAAGCAATGCTGTCCGAACTCGAGCAGGTCACACCGTAGGCTTTGCCATTCGCAGCATGGCCCACTCCACCAACCCCGGTAAGAGCTGATAAATTTTCACAACCGGGTGCATGGTCCAAGGGACGATCACTTCTCGTTTGTTCTTCAAATATCCTTGCAGGACGGCGCGGGCAACGCGTTCCGCGCTTATTCCGCGAACCGATTCAGGACGGACCTGCTTCGCTTCCTTACCCTTAATCGCATTCGCTCCAAAATCGGTACGAACATATCCCGGGCAAACGGTTAGAACGTTAATTCCGAATGGCTTCACCTCGATCCGCGCAGCTTTCCCGACCGCGTTCATGGCGAATTTGGTTGCGCTGTAAATTGCGTGGAACGGAAGAGGTATGTGTCCGGCGACGCTCGAGATATTTATGATCGTTCCGGATCTCTGCTGCTTCATCACCGGGATTACTGCCTGCATGGCCTCGATCGTTCCGAAGAGATTGGTATCGAAAGTCTCTCGGCAAGCTGCCATGTCCACGTCAGCCACCGAATCAAGAATGCCGTGCCCGGCATTGTTGATCCACACATCTATGCGTGCGTAGTGATGCATGGTCAGCCCGATCACTCGATCGATTTCTTCGCGATTGCGGACATCACACGCGAGCGCCAAAGTTCTATCCACGTGGCCTACTCGTGAGCGCGCAGCCTCGACTCGTCCTGCGTCGCGAGACAGTATTACGACATTGGCGCCGTGATCGGCGAAAAGCTTGGACATCGCTTCGCCTATTCCCATGGATGCGCCGGTTATCACTATAACTTTTCCTGTCAGATCAGATTTCATGGAGGCCTTTCGGAGTCAGCATTCGAAGAAGCACACAAAAGAATACATTCTATCGGGCAGTCGAATTCAGCAGGTGTTGGAAACTTTTACGAGAGAGACCCGGGCCGCCGGAGGACGTCGGACCGGGGCGTATAATCCAAATACAACGCTGTTCTTCTTTGGGGGTTTTTTATCATGAGTTTCCCTCGGACACTCGGCGAGTTGCGCCAGAGTCCATTCTCGGAAGCAAATCTGCGTACCCGGCGGGTAAAAGATGAGATGCGCGAGAATCTCATCGCCAAGATTCGCCAAAGCCCCTCAATTTTTCCAGGCATTGTGGGCTACGACGATACGGTAGTGCCGCAGATTACAAATGCAATTCTTTCCCGCCATAATTTTATTCTGCTGGGACTGCGCGGCCAGGCCAAGAGCCGCATCCTCCGCGCTTTGACGTCACTGCTCGATCCTCAGATGCCTTATATCGCGGGCTGCGAAATTCACGACAATCCGTACGCTCCAATTTGCGCCCGCTGCCGCGAGGAGATTGCAAGGCTCGGCGATAGGACTCCGATCGCGTATCTAACTCCGGATGAGCGCTACGTAGAAAAGCTCGCGACTCCCGACGTAACTATCGCTGACCTGATCGGTGATATTGATCCCATAAAAGCGGCGCGAGGTGGCCATGAACTCAGCAGCGAGATGACGGTGCATTACGGACTGCTTCCACGCTCCAATCGCGGAATTTTCGCCGTCAATGAACTGCCCGATCTGGCGGGAAAAATTCAGGTTGGGCTATTCAACATCATGCAGGAGGGCGACGTTCAGATTAAGGGATACCCCATTCGGCTGCCGCTGGATGTGGCGATGGTGTTCAGTGCGAATCCGGAAGACTATACCGCGCGCGGGAAAATTATTACGCCGCTCAAAGATCGCATTGGCTCCGAGATTCGCACTCACTATCCGGCTTCGGTTGAAGAAGGGATCGCCATCACGACGCAAGAAGCCTGGACCCAGCGCAACGGCTACAAGAGTCACATCCCGAAGTACGTGCGGGAGGTAATCGAGCGCATTGCTTTCGGCGCGCGCGAGGATAAGAAAATCGACAAGCGTTCCGGGGTCAGCCAGAGGCTGCCCATTTCGTGCATGGAAAATGTTATTTCAAACGCGGAGCGGCGCTCGATTCGGCACAGTGAAAAAGCTGTAGTGCCGCGAATCGGCGATGTGTACTCCGCTCTTCCAGCGATCACTGGCAAACTCGAACTGGAATACGAAGGCGAAATGAAGGGCGCCGACTACGTGGGCCGTGAGTTGATTCGAAGCGCCGTCGCCAAGACCTACGATGTTTATTTCAAAGGCGTGGACATGCAGCAGATCGTGCAATGGTTCGATCTCGGAGGAGAGATTCAATTGTCCGACACCGCCAGTGCGAGTGAGGCCCTATCATCGTTACGGGGTATACAAGGTTTGATGGAAAAGATCACCAAATTAAACGTTGGCCCGAAGGACACGGCCGAATCACAGGTCTCGGCGGCTGAGTTCGTGCTCGAAGGCCTGCACGCGCATAAACGCATTGGCCGAAATGAAGAGCGCGTCTTCACGGCCGGTGAAAAGCAGCCCAAACCCGCGGAGAAGCCATTTGAGCGTGACGATACGCCGGTTCGGAGTAGAAGGCCGTATAACTAGCTTTCAGCCCTCAGCTCTCAGCTGTCAGTAAATACGACTTGTGCTGAGAGCTGAAAGCTGACGGCTGAGAGCTTCCATGAAACGCATTCGCTACAGCAAATACGTCCCCGACCCAGCAGGCGACATCAGCCTTGAGGATTTGCTTGGGGCTTTGTCCGATTATCTTCTGCAAAGCGGATTCCAGGATTACATGTATGACGAATTTCTGGACGGAGAGCAGTCGCTCGATGACCTGCGCCGCGCCATCGAACGCGCGCTTCTTGAAAGCGACGCGCTCGACGAGCAAATGCGCCAGCAGCTTGAGCAGATGCAGATGGACGGCAAACTCGACCAACTTATCGAACAGTTAATCGAGCGCATGCAGCAGGAGGATTACATCAGCGTCGATCAGCCTCATGATCCGAACCGGTCGAGTGTCGGAGGGCAGACCGGACCGGCACAGCAGGCGAAGTTTGAGATCACCGACAAGAATCTGGACTTCCTGGGATACAAAACATTGCGAGATCTAATGGGGTCGTTGGGAAAATCAAATTTTGGTCGTCATGACACACGCGATCTGGCGACTGGCATTGAGACCAGCGGTGCATCCCGGTTGTACGAGTTCGGCGACACGCTAAACCTTGACATCACCGCGACGCTCTCCAGCGCCATTCAACGCGAAGGCCTGAAGCTGCCGTTGAACATCGAGTATTCCGATTTGCAAGTCCACCAGTGTGAATATCAGTCTTCGTGCGCCACGGTGCTGATGTTGGATTGTTCGCACTCCATGATTCTCTACGGAGAAGATCGTTTCACTCCCGCCAAAAAAGTCGCGATGGCGCTGTCGCATCTCATCCGCACTCAATATCCTGGCGATTCGCTCTCGCTGATTTTGTTTCATGATTCCGCGGAAGAAGTGCCGCTTTCGCAACTGGCACGAGTGCAAGTTGGTCCTTACTACACGAATACTCGAGAAGGCCTGCGGATGGCTCAAAGGGTTCTACAGCGCCAACGCAAGGACATGAAGCAGATCGTGATGATCACTGACGGCAAGCCTTCAGCGCTCACCCTTGAAGATGGACGGATTTACAAGAACGCTTTCGGCCTTGATCCGCTCGTGGTGAGTCAAACGCTGGAAGAAGTCTCCAAGTGCAAGCGTGCTGGGGTCATGATTAATACCTTCATGCTCGCGTCAGATTATGGGCTGGTGCAATTCGTTCAGAAAGTAACGGAGATGTGTAAGGGCAAAGCCTATTTCACCACGCCTTACACACTGGGACAATATCTGCTCATGGATTACATGTCACGGAAGACTAAGACCATTCACTAGGAGCTGTCCGGGTCGCTGCACGAGTCCGACTGAAATCGCTAGATCGCGCTGGAAATAGGGATACTTCGACTCCCATAAGCTTCCGCAGCGGAAGCTTGTGCTCGCTCAGCATGACATGGATCGGTAGGGTGCCCCTAAGACATCTTCAATCGCCTTGTCCGGGCGGGGTTGAACCAGGAGTTTCTTCTGCTCTCTTTACTGCCAGTTGTGCTCCCTGAAAACCGATCTTACTGTGGGTTCCATCACAAAACGGCTTGTTGGTCGAACCTCCGCAACGGCAAAGAGAAAATGCGGGTTTGCCGGTCAAGTCGTACTTGTTTCCCTCTGAGTCGACTAATTCGATCGTACCTTCAGAGGCTTCCACGCGATATGGGCCATCTTTCTTGATGGTGATTTTTACTGCTGACATGATTGCCTCCGTCTAACCATTTGGGGATGTCACGAAGATATCAGCTTCTGGTGTTTTTGAGCCAGCGAGTAAAGCTTTCACCACAAAGGACACGAAGTTACAGAAAGGGAATCCTCCAGAGTTCGGCTCTTGTCCGCCCTTGCGTCTTTTCGTGGTTCATGCCGCTACGGTCGCTGGTTCATTCCGTAGCAGCTGGCTGTAAAGCGAAACATAATCATCGATCATGCGCTTGGCCGTGAAGCACTCATGGGCTCGCTGAAACGCCTTATTTGCATGTGTGCGGCACAATTCCGGGTTTTCACTTAGCCGTTGGATGACGTTGGCTAGGCTGGAAGCGTCATTGGAACGAAAATACAGGGCGGCGTCTCCCCAGGTTTCCTTGAACGATGGAATGTCGTTCGCGACAATCGCACAGCGGGAGAGCGCGGCTTCCACGGCGTTCATGCCAGCGGGCTCATAACGCGATGTGGCCGCATAAATCGAACTCTTGCTGTAGAGCGCACGCAGCTGGTTTTCGGTCTGCTCCCCTTTCAATGATACGGATGTGTTATCGATGGCGAGCTTAACGTCGGCGCGGATCGGCGTTTTCTGAACACGCACCGTGGTATCGGAAACCACAATTGAAATGGGAAGAGGATGCTTTTGTTGCGTCAGCAAACAAAGTTGTTTTCCCGGATCGCATAAACGTCCGATTGCCAACACCGAGCCATCCTTCTTCCCGTATGGATTGAGCGAGACTGGGTTTCGTCCGCTGTAAATGACCGCGGTTTGCCTTGGCACTGCGTAGCAGGCGCGGATCGAATCCAGCATCCAGACAGTTGGAGCAACGGCGACATCTGCTTGCGCAAGCCCTTCATTCAACGTCCGCCGATACCAGCGCAGCCACGGAGTGTCTTTCGGTTCGTGGCCGTGCACCGCCTTCCACCAATTGATCAAGTCCCCATGGGCGACGACGATGCGAGGAAGATCTACTGCGAGGCCACCGTAGCCGAGATGATTGAAGTGCAGCAAATCTGGTTTTCGCTCTTTTACAAGGGACACAAGGTACGCGGACGAATCTTCGAAATCTTCGCGGCCTTCCTGCATCCAATCAAGGCGAAAAGCCGTGGGACGATATTCGAGGCCGTGCAGATTGTCCATCCAGGAAGTTTGCTCGTGGACGGGAATTTCTCCGAAGCTGACGAGGGTGACGCGCGCACCACGACTGACAAGCCCAGTGACGAGTTCACGGGTGTACGTCCAAACACCGCTTAGCGTGTCGGTTGTAACCAGAACGTGCACGAAAGCTCCCGCTGATGCGGCCGCCGCATCCAGACTCGTCTTTTATCTTAGTTTGGAATGGGAACGGTCCCCAAGAAGAAAGTGTTGGGTCCGCCGCAGAGACGCAAACAATTGCATACCGGACAGTAATTTGTAGCAACTTCGGGCGGTACAATCAGGCATGCATGAGCGAAGCGCACTTAACGAAATGAAGCGGTTGATGTGCATTACCGCTCATCCTGACGATGAAGCGGGAGGATTTGGCGGTTCTTTGCGGTTATACCGCAATCGGGGAGCGGAAACTTGCGTGGTCTGCCTCACTTCCGGACAGGCCGCCTCCAACCGCGGTTCGGCCAAGAACGATGAGGAACTCGCCGCCCTTCGCCGGGCTGAATTCACTGCTTCCTGCGAAATGCTCGGTGTTTCCGAAAGCGTGATACTCGATTATCCTGACGGGCAACTTTATCGCCAGGATTTATATCGAGTGGTTTGTGATCTCACGCATTATCTGCGTCGCTTTCGTCCGCAAGTGCTCCTCACGTTTGGTTCTGAGGGAGGATTGACCGGTCACCAGGATCATTCCATGGCTTCGGTGTTCGCTTCGCTTGCGTTCCACTGGGCGGGGCGCGAGAATCGTTATCCAGATCAGCTAACGGGCGGCGTGAAAATTCATCGCACTCAGAAGCTGTATTACGTGACCGGAGACTTCACTCTGCCGGGGCGGCAGCCAGTCACCGTGTCTCCGGTTACGACGTGTATCGATATTAAAGAGCAGCTTGAGACGAAAATCGCGGCGTTCAAGATCCATGAGACCCAGTCGCCGCTAGCGTCCATGTTCGAACAAAGCGTGCGCAAGCGCGGACCGGTGGAGATGTTTCATCTGGCGGCTTCGGGCAAGTTCGGTCCTGCGACGCCGGAAACCGATTTGTTCGACGGCGTCGAGATAGATTGCTGACCGGCCAGCACTTCGCAGCGGATTAGATCGCCGCCAGAGCTTGATCCAAATCGGCGATGATGTCTCCTACATCCTCGATCCCAACGGAAAGGCGTACCAGTCCGTCGGTGATTCCGATTTCTTTCCTTCCCTTTGCTCCGAGCGCGGCATGGGTCATGGTTGCCGGGTGGGAGATGAGAGTTTCAACGCCACCAAGCGATTCTCCCAACGAACATACTCGAACTTTTTTCAGCATCTTATTTGCGTTGGAAAGAGATCCTGTCTCGAAAGCGATCATTGCGCCAAAGCCGGTCATCTGGCGTTGAGCCAGTTCGTATTGCGGATGCTCGCGCAACCCGGGATAGAAAACTTTCTTAACTTTCTTGTGGCTATCAAGAAAGTCCGCGACCAGCCTGCCGTTGAGATCGTGCTGCTCCATTCTTACCGCGAGCGTCTTCACTCCTCGCAGAACTAGCCAACATTCGAAGGGAGAGAGAATCGCCCCCGCGGCTTTCTGAACAAATCCCAGTTGCTCCATCTGTTCCGGCTTGGTGCAGACCACAACTCCGCCAAGGCCGTCGCTGTGTCCGTTCAGAAACTTAGTGGTCGAGTGGACGACCATGTCTGCGCCCAGCGCAATCGGCTGCTGGAAGTATGGCGACATGAAAGTGTTGTCGACTACTAGAACCACTTTGGCGGCGCGGGATATTTTGCCGATTGCGGCGATGTCGCTGAGAGACATCAGCGGATTAGCCGGCGTCTCGATATAGACCATCCTCGTATTTTTGCGGATGCCGCGTTGCACGTTTTTCGCGTCTGAGGTATCGACGTAAGTGAATTCAAATCCGTAGCCTGTCAGCACCTGGTTAAACAAGCGGGGAACGCCGCCGTACAAATTGTTGCCACACACGACGTGATCACCTGATTTATACATGGCGCAGAGGGCGTTGATTGCAGCCATCCCGCTGCCGAAAACTCTTGATCCGATACCGCCTTCGAGAGCGGCCAGGTTTTCTTCAAGGCGATCGCGAGTAGGGTTCGACACCCGCGCATACTCATATCCCTTGTGTTTGCCGATCTCTTGTTGAACGTAGGTAGACGTCGCATAGATAGGCGGAGCTACAGCGCCAGTTTCCTCGTCGGGCTGCTGACCGGCGTGGATCGCACGCGTGGCAAATCCGTAGGGCTTCTTTTTGGGCATATTTGTTGAGGATGGTGCTCGGACAGAATACCTTATCGTAGCCCGAGCGGATTAACGGCTGCGAGACTCGCTACGTTAAAACTCATACTTCAACGCCTCAGCGCACACTTGCGATTTAATCAAAATCCGGCATCGAGCAGGCACCCGGACCACGCTCATCGCCGCAACTCCCGCACGGACCCGCACTGGGCGCCTCAGACCCCGCGGTGGAAGCCCCTTTCGAAGAGACCGCAAACACCGAAAGTTGCGTCGTCAGCTTCTTGCCATGGCACTTGGGACAGTCTGCTTTCTGAGCGCCGTAAACAATCGCCTCAAATTCATGATTGCACTCTTGACACACATACTCAAAGATAGGCATTTAAAACTCCTTCCACCCGGGACGAACCCCCTTATCCATTTAAAATCAAAGTGTGGGAACTCCGCAATCCCAGGTCACGACGTTTTCGCCGCGCCGCCCTTTTCGCGGCGGACATCTCCAAACCCTCGCCAGCTATTTCCTTTCGCGTCGGGTTGCATTGGCTCCTCCAGAAACTCGTTTGATTGAAGTGGAAGCGGGTACGAAAGTCTTGGCTCAGTGTTACTGGCAGAGCGATCGCCAGTGGCCACTCACGGTGATTGCTGTTCACGGCCTCGAAGGATCGAGCGATTCACAGTACATGCGTGGAATTGCCAGCAAAGGACTCGCAGCAGGAATGAACGTCGTACTCATGAATCAGCGGAACTGCGGAGGCACCGAAGGTCTCGCGCCCACGCTATATCACTCTGGTCTGTCACAGGACGTGGGCGCCGTAGCGCGCCACCTGATTGATGCGGATAAAATCTCGGCCTTTGCGCTCGTCGGATATTCGATGGGAGGCAATCTGGTTCTGAAGATGGCTGGAGAATGGGGCAGCGATGGCCCATCGCAATTCCGCTCCGTCGTGGCGGTATCCCCGGCGATGGATCTGGCAGCTTCTTCCGACGCCCTTCATCTCCTCGGCAATCGAATTTACGAATACTATTTCATGTGGCAATTGCGCCGCCGATTGCGTGAAAAAGCGAGAATCTTCCCCGGCTCTTTTGATGTCGAGCGGCTTCGCGGCCTGAGCTCTATGCGCGACTTCGACGACAAGATCACAGCCCACTATTGCGGATTCTCGGGAGTCGCTGATTACTATGCCAGGGCCGCCGCATCCAATGTCGTGGATCGCATTTCAGTTCCGGCTCTTGTCATGCACTCCGCCAACGATCCCTTCATTCGCCTGTTGCCGGATACGCGTGCGAAGATTCTAGCTAATCCCAATATCACATTTGTCGAAACCGACGATGGCGGTCACTGCTCCTTTATCGCCGATAGTGACGGCGATGGATATGACGGTTACTGGGCCGAGCGCGAGGTCATCGAGTTCTTGCGGAGATTCCAGACTTAACATTCAGCACTCAGCAAGACCGAGGGGTTCTGGCTGATTGCTGAATGCTGAATGCTAAGGCTAAGTGCTCCCCGCTCAAGTCCTCTTCTTGAATCGATCCAACAAGGCGAATAGCGGAACGGCTATGACCGCATTCGCGACCGCCGACCGCAATTCGTGCGGCCAGCTCCATTGCATGGATAATCCAACCAAACCGCGAGCCACTGAGAAATAAAGAATTTCATGCACCACGTAGAAAAACATCGTCACCAGAAACCGGGCGCCCGCATTTTCCACGTCGAGCTTCACACCGAGCGAGGACGCCCCATAGCCAACAACCGATTTCGCGATCCCGAACAGCCCAAGCGGATTGCCAGTTAGGGAGTCCTGCACGATTCCGACGATAGAGCCTGTGAGTAATCCAGCAATCGGACGGCGGCGAGCCACTGCAAAAAAGATCACTACCAGGAGCGGTAAATCAAAAATTGCGAAAAACGGAAACCGCACCGGGACAAATGCCTGTAGAAATATCGCCACCAATGGAACGATGATAGTAACCGGCAGGCCAAAGCGGTAAACCTCGATTTGCTCTTGCGATGTGTAAGTAATCGGCACGCTATTGAGGCTGATCCGGCGGTGGCGCAGGCACGGTTTGTGGACTTGGCTGAGTGGTTGGGACGTCTGGATTTGCTACTGTTTTCGTTTCCGGCTTGGGCGCCTCGGGCGCCGTCTGCTTATTCGTACCCACGGCAGGCTTTGTAACTCCATCCGCACTCGCTGCTGCAGCCTTATGAATTCCTGGGTTCGGAACTCCGCTTACACCGCCAGCCACATTGGCGGTCTTCGGCGCTCCGGGCACTGTCGCACTCGCTATTGGGGCGTGGCTTGTTGTCGTAGCAGCGGCAACGGGACCTTGATTTTTAATGTCAGCACTCTTTTCGTCCGGCTTCTTGTCGGGGACGGAAGGCAGACGTTCTGCAAGAATGTCGACCGCCCGCGAGTTTGTGTCCGCAACTTCAGGCTCCTGCTGTTCCTTCTTCGTAATCACCAGAACTTCTTCCAGTCGCCCTAAGTCCGCGGCTGGCTTAATCGATATTGCGAGAAAAGATTCGGGCCCATGAGCTGCCTTTGCCACCGTGCCGATCAGCAATCCCTTTGGAAAAATCTCATCGCCTCCGCTAGTCAGCACTCTTTCTCCGCTCTGCACCTGCTCGCCATTCATAACCTTGTCTAGGATTACTTCGCCACCCGGCGTCCCCTTTAACACCCCTTGCAACCGGGATTGCTCGAGAATCGTCCCCACTCCGCTCGTCTGATCATCAATCAGGAGCACTTCCGAGGTTGAATTGAATACGTGGAGCACCTTTCCAATGACTCCCTCCGCTGTAATAACGGGCATATCTCTACCGATTCCGTCGCGTGCGCCTTTATCGAGGTAAATAACTCTGGAACGTTCGCTGCCGCTTGAACCGATAACTTGCGCCGCCAAAACCTTCGAGATGACTTGTTCCTTGAAGCCCAATAGCTTTTGGAGGCGGCGCGCTTGATCCGCATCATTTTTCAAACGCACTTCTTCCAGTTGCATACGCTCGATTTGCTGCTTCAAATCACGGTTCTCTTGCCGTACGCCGCGCAAGTAGAAATACTCGTACCAAAGATTGGCAACCCCGTGCTGAATCCCCACAATCACTTTTTCGAAGGGAGTAATCGCATCTACCGCCCACACCCGAATGAGCCTGGTCGATCTATTTTCGTCTGTGCGCTTGACTTGCACACCGAGCATCAGCATTTGCACAAACAAAACCGCCACCAGGAAGGAGGCGTTTCGATAACGGGTGATTATGTTTTCCATCGGGGCAGTTTCTAGTTTCAGGTTTCAGATTAGACAATACTCCAGACTGTCGGGCAGCCCAAATGTAGAACGTGGAAGAAACCAGAACTTGAAACTCTTTACTACTCGATCGAAATCTTCCTCAGCAGTTTGAAGTCGCTCAGCATTTTGCCAGTTCCAAGCACCACGCTGCATAGCGGATCGTCAGCAATCGAAACGGGAAGCCCAGTCTCTTCGCGAATGCGCTTATCCAAATTTTTAAGCAATGCCCCTCCGCCCGTCAGAACAATCCCGCGATCACTGATGTCCGCGGAAAGCTCAGGAGGCGTTCGCTCGAGCGCAACCCGAACTGCGTTCATGATGGTCGAAACGCATTCACTCAGCGCCTCGCGGATTTCGCTATCGTCCACGGTAATAGTCTTGGGTACGCCTTCGATCAGATTTCGTCCCTTGATTTCCATGGTCAACGGCTTGTCCAACGGATAAGCGCTGCCAATTTCGATCTTGATCTGTTCGCCGGTCCGTTCGCCAATCAGCAGATTATATTTGCGCTTGAGGTAATTCATGATGGCCTCGTCCATCTGATTGCCGGCCATCCGCACGGAACGTGAGTAAACGATGCCGCTGAGAGAAATAACCGCGATGTCGGTAGTTCCGCCGCCAATATCGACCACCATATTGCCGCTCGGTTCGGTGATCGGAAGTCCAGCGCCGATTGCCGCGACCATGGCTTGCTCCACCA
>Ga0073928_10001491_pt1 | contig 44775 bp, 35 predicted proteins | sample PaiPotPPA55metaG_FD_76969 | JGI IMG/M metagenome (GOLD analysis project Ga0073928, IMG submission 76969) | Iron sulfur acid spring bacterial and archeal communities from Banff, Canada, to study Microbial Dark Matter (Phase II) - Paint Pots PPA... ...
AACCTTGCTTTGAGGGACCGCCCTTTATGTTCAGTGTGGTCTTCCAATGCGGCGTTTTCTCCCAGGCGTTATAAATTTCCTCATGACAAGTTTTGCAGGTCTCCGCTCCCACGTACTTGGAACTTTCGGAAGAAGGCGCAGTGGCCGTAGGTGCGCTGGTGGATTGAGCGTTCTTACCAGCAGCCTGCTGGCTAGCTTGGCCGGCGGCAAAAGCGACCGTGACGAAAAGACATAGCGCCGAGAACAGAAGAACTCGACAGGCTCCGTGGCAAACTTTGTGGCTCACAAGTTTGAGTCCCTCAGCCTCATCTCATCAAGCAACGCGAGACGCCCCCCTAATCACCAGTTTGATTTCCTGGAAATTGCAGAAAGTCTAATGTGCTTACAATTCCAGGACTGTTCAAAATTGCTCAACTCTCAAACAGAGACACCTGTCTAGTGCACATTTGGTCTCGGTCGTCGGTTGATTTGTGGGAGTAGCCCTCCGCAGGCCAATTGTCAGACCTGTGCAGTTCTGTGATCCAGGTCACAAAATAACGTGTCTGGGATCACTCAAAGTGCCAACGGGAGAATGGTTCAGACTTGAGGGAGAAAGTTAGGCTTCAAGTAATTCCTGGAAATCTGTTTTGCCGGTCGTGAGGGTGACACGAACCATCGCCTCCAGCTGGTGAAAATCGTTGCAACCCTGGAAACAGCCACCTCTTTCCTTGTAGCGACTATCCGGTTCCGCGATGACACTCTCGGCTTCGCGGCGGATCTTTTTGGCCGTTCCTGAACCGCCCGATTATCCGGGGGCGTTATCGCGAGTCCCAGGAAAAGCCCGCATTCCTAAATCCGGGTCAGACCTACAAATTCACCCTCGACTTGTGGTCCACGAGCAATCTGTTTCGCAAGGGACACAAGCTGAGGCTCGAAATCGGCAGCAGCAACTTTCCACGCTTTGACAGAAATCTAAACACCGGCGAGGACGCTGCGTCCGCTCGAAAATCTGTGCCAGCTACCAATACCATCTTTCATGACGCGACACATCCTTCGGCACTGATTCTGCCCGTTGTATCGAGCCAATGATTTCGGGGGAGCGTCCACGATCGCAACAGTCAGGTCGCCGCCCATGGTGATGGTGGTCACTGCCTGGTTGGTTTTGTTGTTGGTCCCCGTCACCTTTCCTGCGAAGCGCGAAGGCATCTGGCCCGTCAAATAACTAAAGGCCTTGCTTGAAGCATACGCGAATGCTATTGATCGTCGGCTCGTCGCCGGGGAAATTTGCGTGCTTGGTCGCAGTCGAACGATATCCGTCGTCCGCGGTCGGTGCTGTCGGAGAGAGGACACGGACATACTTCGTCGGCGCACTTGGTGGTGCCACAGCGAACTGTGTGCGCGCTTGAGCTACGCTCGGATAGTCGCCGGGAGAAAAGACGGCCGACTGCGCGTAAAAGCGATCCATACCTAAAATCGGCATATCGTCGCCGTCGAACGCGTGTGGGCCGCTTCCTCCTTCGCCCTCGAAGTATTCGCACACTCCGGAGACCAGGTAGAGGAGCGATCGCGGATACATTTTGCCCAAGATCGAAGGATCGTCGGGGCCAACGTCTTTGGACATGAGGTGGTCTTGTTGCTCGGTGGCGTCATTCATCTGAAAGATTCGGATCCCGCGAACGCGACTCGCGTAGTTGCCCGCGTAAAAGTCCATCGTGCTGGCGGGCGCCATCAGAATAATGTCAAACGTCGTTGTGGTATCGCCTTGAGCCCGAAGCGCACTGTCGACGTGGCGCAGGAAGTTGCCGATGTAGATCGCTCCCGTGCTGTGCCCGACTAATGTAACCGGCGTGCCTGGTTTCTGCTTGAGTTGGTCGCAGAGTTCCTCAATGACTGCGGTGCCGCCATACTTCGCGCTGTCGGGGCAAAAAGCTTTTTCCGTTTCCCGTTTCATCTCCTCCCAAATCGAACTGCCGGTGTTCGCTAAATAGAGGGCGCGTAGCACCTCCTCAACGATGGTGCAGGTTAGACCGTGATCGCGCTGTGCCACGCGGCGTTTGACGCAGTTAATCAAGACCGGCACCGCTGCCTTCGCGATCGCCCACGCGGCTTGGATGGCTCCGCCGACGTCGAACGGAAGGGCATCGAGGCTCTCTGCCGTGCCAAGATTGCGGCGGTTCGCCTGCGCGTAAGCGCCGCGGACAGCGCTGACCACCTCGGGAGACATATACGTCCGCGGCGATAGCTGAAGCGCGCCGCTCACCGTCATCGTGGGCATGAGAGCGTCGACGGCATTCGAAGTCCGCGCGATCGCAACCGCCTCGTGCTGGATTTGTTCGTCATTTTTGATTGCCAACATGAAGGCGTCGATATCGGCGCTGGTGAGCACGAGGTTCTCAGGGGTTATGTCTGCCAAGTCAAGCTTCGCGTCGAGAGCGGTTCCTTCTAGGTGCTGTGCGCCTTGTGCTTGGGAAAGTTTGGGTGCGAGGAGAGTGTTGGCGTGGTGAACGATGCGTCCGAATATAGTCTCGGCAAATATTAGAGGGAGATGGTGCGCCAGTACTTCCCAGATTCCCGATTCCCAGATAAAAAACAGAGGAAAGACGAGGTCGTTGTATTTGTCGTACTCGTTCGCCGCCCCTTGTTGGCCCGTTGCTTTGTCGACCAGGCCACCGTGAAAGAACAGCGCGAGTCGCTTCGTCGACGTTTGATCTCGAAATGCTGCAAACGTCGCGGCTACTTGGACGCGATTCATGTGGTCGTATTGTCCGTCACGTAAGTAAAGCGCATGAATGGGCGGTGGTGCAGTGCTCGTGCTTTGAACCGCGAACGCTTCGAGATTAAGAGCGGGATTGAATGGCATGTTGGGCACCTCATCTGCTTTCCGCTGTCAGCCATCAGGTCTCAGTTTTCAGTTCTCATCTCAATCTTCTTTGATACCGTGCTCTTAAAATATCGTTTCTATTGACTTGCCGGAATTCGATCCGACTGAATATCTGCAAAATCCTAAGCGGCAACGACTTAGAGCTAAAATCTTGCGATATAAGGACTTACCTTACGAGTACGAAGCGTTGAACGTCTGGCTGAGGAATATGTGTTATTAGCAGAGCTTTCGCGCATGGGTCGAGTTTGCGCGTTCCTGAATTCTCAGTAAAGGTTGTTCGTCACATAAAAGTGGGGTTCGGGCTGTGGATGACTGTGGAAAACTGCTACTTGGAATCCTACGCTCCCGTCAGCATCGCGTGGTAGTGTCCTAAGTCACAGTCAATGCCTCGCAAGAATAAAAAACGCAAGACCGGCAAGGTACCAAGGACCGAAACAGAAAAAGGCGAAGGGCCAAAAAATGTACGACGCAGCTTGCTTGAAACGATCAAAACTAGCGGATGGATTCAAAATCTCTCCGTCGCTGCCCTAGGGCTCACAACAGCGGTGATTTGTGAAAGCATGGGAATGAGCGCATTTAAAACTACAGTGATTAGCGCTTGTGCGGTTCTAACGCTATTAATCTGGATCGTAGGATTTGGATTAATCCGGGCGAACGAGCACCCGATAGACAGAGCATCTATTCGTTTTAAAGTAAGAACAGCAATGGTGCCGAGTGATCGAGGCGCTCTCTTTTTTGTGCGATATACGAGTAGATTCGCAGGTGACACGCTTGTGCCGCTGCCAATTGCATTGATCATTTCCATTACCAACACCAGACAAGTCCCCGTAACGCTAGACAAAATCTCAGTCGAGGCCCGGGAGAATACGTCGCAATGGAAGAAATTGAAACATGTCCCGATATTGGGGCAGCGGGTGTATTGGATATATGGAGACTTCAAGAATGCGGCATTACTTGACTTTAGCAAAAACGGAATTGAGCAACTATTAAATGGGAAGCCGGTAGCCTCTAATGTCCCCGCACAGGGATGGATTTTCTTCGAGAAACCGTCAGAATTGAGCGGAGCAACTGGAAATAAAATCCAGTTTCGTTTCAGTGCGCAAGATACAGAAGGGAACAAATACGAGGTAACAACAGAACAAGACACCCTCAAAAACCAAGTCGAAACGGGTGCTGATGCGGATGTGAACCCCGCTGTCTTGGATTTTACTGGTAGAAGGGAAGATCTAAGCGCGCTCCCGATTAGCGGGGGGCACGATCCCGTGTTCCCGATGCCTCGATAGCAAATTAGGACACAACTCATCGCGTCCCACCTTTGAAAAAATGTTCAGTCCCATGACATCCTTTGCAAAACGTAAAGGATGTCCCGGGACTTTACAAAGACGGCAAGGATGAGCCATCCAGAGTCTGCGTGAGATCTTCAGGCATCCCTCCGGAGTCTGTGTCATAGCGTTTCTTTCGCCCCTTCAGGGCTCGCACATTTTCCACTTTTTTACCCTCGGCTTGCGCCGTGGGCTGCATTCTTTCGCCGCTTCGCGGCTGGAGCAGGGCGTTGTTCCACTTTTCCGAACGCAATCAGCTATGACACAGACTCCTTCCGGACTCGGTTCCCTTTTTATTGGACTCACCCCGGACTTACGTCCGGGGCTATTGTATGTCGCCCCTTCGGGGCTGGAGTCGCGCGGTTTGTGCGCCAAGAGAAATTCACAGCCCCAACCTGTGACATCTAACCTTGCGTCCCATTTCAATTTGCTTCATCATCGTCCCAGTACAGGCGATAGCTTCCGCCCACGGGCGGAACAATGAAGCTGGGTTGTAACTCCTTTGTTTCACGGATTTTGACCTCTAAGCTCTTTGAAATCCGGATTTTGCGGGGAATTTCTTGCTAATCCGATGATTGCAAAGATTCGGGGGGGGAGGGGGATACCCACCGCCGCCGTTCGAAATATCCCCACCCTAGTCGCAGGAACAAAGAACGCGACTAGGATGGGCCAGCCGAGAGTTATGCGAGGCCGGAACTGGCGGCTTTGGCTGCCTTCGCAGAAACATCTACGGCGCGATTTTCGCGGAGAAGTTGATCGATGGCCTGGCTGGGGACAGGCCGGGAGTAGAGGTAGCCTTGGGCTAGTTCGCAGCCGAGGTTTTTGAGCATGTCGGCTTGGGCCTGGGTTTCAATGCCTTCCGCGACGATCTTCAGGCCAAGGCCGTGGGCGAGCATGACGATGAGGCGAACGATTTCGCGGGTTTCGGGGTCGGTATCCATGCGGGAGACGAAAGAACGGTCGATCTTCAGGGTGTCCACGGGAAAGTGCTGGAGCCGGCTTAGGGACGAGTAGCCGGTTCCGAAGTCGTCGATTTCCAGGCGCACCCCGAGCGCCTTTAGCTCGGACAATACCAGGGCAGAGCGGTCGGCATCGGCCATAGCGATGGTCTCCGTGATTTCCAGGTTGACGCAGGAAGGATCCAGTCCAGTCTCCTGCAACGTCCTGCCGATCTGGGCGGCCAGATCGGGCTGCGCGAACTCCTTGGGACTGACATTTACATTGATGGTAAGCGGAGGATCGGAAGGAAAGAGCGCCTGCCACGAAAGCAGTTGGCGGCTTGCGTCGTAGAGTAGCTGCCGGTTCATAGCCAGGATAATCCCGGTCTCGTTGGCGACCGCGATGAATTCTCCAGGCATGACGAGGCCTTCCGGGCGCTGCCAGCGGCTGAGCGTCTCGAAGCCTACGATCTGACCGGTACTCAAGGAAACGACGGGCTGGTAGTACACCAGGAACTGGTTCAGATCGAGAGCTTTCCGCAAGTCGGTTTCGAGCTGCAAACGTTTGACGGCATTCGCATGCATGGCATGGTCGAACACCTCGCAGCGGGCTTTGCCGGTGTTCTTGGCGCGGTACATGGCAATCTCGGCATCGCGGAGAACGTCCTCTGCGTCTGCGCTGCCGTTGAAAGCGATACCGATGCTGACGGAGAGCACAATCTCCTGACTGTTGAAATCGAAAGGAATGGCCAGTTTCTGCTGAATGCGCTCGGCAACGCGAATGGCGTCGCTGGGATCGTGAAGTTCCTCGATGAGCACGGTGAACTCGTCACCGCCGGGGCGGGCCAAAGTACTTTCGCCGGCGAAGGGTTCTGCGTCTTGACCGACAGGGGGTCGCGAGACGGTGTCGACAGCGCGGAGGCTGGCGGTGAGACGTTGCGCGATCTGGATCAGCAGGCTATCGCCGGCGGCGTGGCCCAGACTGTCGTTGAAGACTTTGAACTCGTCGATGTCGATGAATAAGACCGCGAACTTGAAGTCCAAGTGCCGTCGCGAAAGAATGACGGCCCGTTGTAAGCGATCGAGAAAAAGTGCGCGGTTCGGGAGGTCGGTTAAGCCATCATGAAAAGACTGGTGGACCAATTTTTCCTCGGCCCGTTTTCTCTCGGTGATGTCGCGGTTCACGATGACCAGTCCGTCAGATTCGCCTTCCGGACTGTGAATCACGCTGCAGGTGGACTCGAGAAAACGCCAGGAACCGTCCTTGTGGCGAATGCGGTATTCAAGGCGTTCCCCGCGGCCGGTACTTCGAGCCTTCGCGGAGGCCTCCAGTACGCGCGCGCGGTCGTCGGGATGAATCTGGTCCATGGACGATGTTCCTGCCAGTTCTTCCGGACCGTAGCCCAAGACTTTCTGATATGCGGGACTGTTATAGAGGCGCTGACCATTGCCATCGATCACGGCGATCATGTCGGCCGCGTTTTCCGTGATCAGTTGAAAGAGTTGTTCGCGCTCGGCTAATTGGCGGCGGATTTTGTGCAGCTGCCGCTGTTGGTAAATGATGTAGAGATCGAATAGGAGGACGAGGGCGGCCAGCCCGCGAAACCATTCTTTGAGGTTCAGCGAATCGGTTTTGCCGGTGGACTGCTCGAAGCTGGGAAGAGCTAAAGAGAGGATGCCGAACGTCAGGATCAGCGTGATCGCAACGGCGGTGCCCCAGAGCCACCATTCCCGCCACTCGACCTGGCGGATGTGGAGAGCAGAACTCTTCGTTCCAGTTCTACTTCCTGACGGCGAGCTTGTACTCACGGGTAGCCACCTATTCAGTGTTCGGCAGTCAGTATTCGGCGATCAGTGTTCGGCGATCAGCGTCGAGGGATAATGAAATTGTAGAGGAGGAACACTGAAGGCAAAGTTACCGAAGGTCGAGTGCGGTAACGGGTCAAACGGCTCTGGGGCTCGATGTCTTCACCATTGCGACGCGGTCCCGGGGCGGCTCGGACCCTCGCGATTCCTTGGGAGATTCTTTAAGGCTCGTAACCGGGGCCGCGAGGCGAGCCGCTCTCTTTCCACAACTTTTCCCAATTCCAGATCCCGGAGGTCACTTGGTTCGGCAAGGGGAATCCGAGCTGATGCGCGAGCATACAAACCTGGCCGCGATGGTGGGCTTCGTGAGCAAGCATGTAGCACAGCATTTCCGGGCCAACCGGCCAGGGCTTAGCCCAGCCGTCTCTGAGAAACTTCTCGACGGGGTCGTTGCTATCGCTATTGCTGTCGCCGAGGGCTTCCGCGAGCATTTCCGCGCAGCGAGCGGCGCTCTCGGCCAATCCCGCGCGGGCCTGTTGCGGCGTGCAGTGCGCGCGGTTGAGCTGGGGTGGAACTTTTAGATGCGGTGCCGTTAGCCTGATCCACTTACAGCGGACATTGTGCACGTGCGTGAAAATGGCGGCGATGTTGCGGGTGCTAATGTTGCGGATCGGGCCAGCCGGTTTGGCTTTCGGCGGTTTAGCCGTCCAGACCTTAGGGTCAAGTTGTTCGATAAGCATCTGGTTCATGCGCTCGTTGGCGGCAAAGATCTGGACTGCGGCGCGGCCGAGTTGAGTGGGAACCTTGGGTGGACGATTTATGGGTGGACGCGTGGTCACGGCTCCCTGCTCCTTGAGCCATGATACTTCCCCCCGGTTCGTCAGGCGCCCGGGGGGGCACCGACGACCGTCGGTTGAGCCGTGCCGCTTTCGAGAGACCCAGGTCTCGCAACAGCGGCGAGACCTGGGGCACCCCGGCTCTGGGGCATCCCGGTCCTTTTCAGCTCACATCGGCGCTGCGAGGCGGGCGAACTTTCAATTCTGTGGTGCTGGGGGCGGGGGGGCTCCATTTGTGTTGCCGTGCAGCCCGGGGTGCATCTCCTGGTCGAGTTGATCGAGCTTTTGCTTCTGCTCGTCGCTCAGCATCTTGCGCATCTCTCTGTCGGCCTTGTAGCGAACGGCCCGCACGTTGTCCATGCGCTCGTCGCGCGACATACTTTCGTCCTGCATGAATTTCCCTGTGGAGCTTTGCATCTCCTGCAGGATGGGTTTGGCTTTGGCTTGCTGATCGCTGGTGAGATCCAGCTTCTCGGTCAGCAGTTTCAAGTGCGCTTCGACGGCTGACACAGCGTCGCTCCCGCCGTGTCCGTTGCTGGCGGTCGTGGCCTGTTGTGCGACTGTGGTCAGCGCGAGCGTCAAGATTGTCCCGAGTGCGAGTAAGCGAATGCGGTTCATGGTATTGCTCCTTTGCTCTATGATTCGCAATGTAGCGGTCAAATGGCGCAGAGTCCAGGGCCATTGCGAGTTAGTGAACAAAGAGGCGCTCCATGTCCAGGAATGACACGTCCAGGAATGACCGGTCCAAAAACGAAGCGTCCAAGAATGAAGGGTTCAAGAACAATCGCACCCAGTTGCCGGAACGCGCCGGGCAAGGGAAACCGGAGGGAAAGCAGCGGCGCAAGCCTGATCTGCGCATCCGGCGTACCTGTGAGCGCCTGGGCAGCGCTCTGCTGACGTTGATTCTGGAGAGGCAGTTCGACGAGGTGACGGTGCAGGATGTGTTGGATCGCGCCTCGGTCGGACGTTCCACGTTTTATCTTCACTACCGCGACAAGGACGACCTGCTGCTCAGCCAGCTGGAGGGGTTGCTGGAAACGATGAGCACGGCATTGAGCATTCGCAAGGAAGAATCGCAGCGAGTTGTGCCGGTGGAGGAGCTCTTTGCGCACATCGGAAACCAGAATAAACTTTATCGCGCGCTGGCCGACTCCGGCCGACTGCACGACTTCTTCGATCTGGCGCAAGGCTACTTTGCCCGCGGGATTGAGCAGCGGCTCAGGGAATCCAAGCGACTATCGAATCTTCATGGATCGAACCCTCGTCTATCGAGGCTTCCGCAACGTGAATTGGGGGCTCGGGCCTCTGCGCTGGCGGGAAGCATGTTGTCGCTGTTGCGATGGTGGCTGGATCGGGGCGAAAAAGAATCGCCACGTGCCATGGACGAACTGTTTCACCGGATGGTGTGGAGCGGACTGCAATAGTGCGACTACATAACTATGGTTGGGTTCGAGGCCCTCGGCATTCTTAATCTCATCCTGATATCGGTTCAATGCTATACTGGCGCGCGTTGAACTCACGGTTTCCACTTCCCTATCTGACCGGCATAGTGCATTCATCCTCGTTAAGCAATCTGGGTTAAGCAATCAGGCCCTCTAGCTCGAGCAAGGTTCCACACCAAATGAAGTTTTGATGCTTTGTTGTCTGGGCAAGTGAGGACGGCATTCCAAAGCACTGGGACGTTTACTATGAGATCCCTTTCGGAGCGCTTGACGGCGGCCACGCAAGAGCTGCAAGAACTGGAGAAGCTGGTTGTCTCTGCGGATTTTTCTCCGCGTGTGCTGAGCGAATTTCGCAGTGCGATCGATAATATCCGCCAAACCGCATGGGCCGTTCAACAATGGATTGAACTGCAGAAGCAAGATCGCGATCCCTACGCGGTGCTCGGAATACTCTCGGTGGAGCGGGTCCGTCGCGCGACCCAGATCACGCAAGATTTGACGATCGATCTGGAGTCAATGGAAGTGAGTTTGGAAACCGAGGGCATGGCGAAGCTGTTTCATGCCATTGAAGCTCTGCACGAGCGGCTGACGCCGCTGTTCAAGAAAAAATGAGTTAAGCGTCAACCCACAGCCCGTCTCCATACCTAAACAGCCAAAGGCTACGCCGAACTGTACGGACCAAATTTGACCGGCTCCTTTGAAGGCGAACAAAAGGCGAATATGATAGCATCCTTTTGCCATGGCTCGGCGTCCCGGTCGCGAAAAAGTGGATATGTTGAGCGAGAACGATCTGAAGGAACTCAGGCATAACCTCGCACATTTGAGCGTCGTGGCGGTTCGGGATTTTTACGAACAGGCGTATCGGGATTGCCGGCTTATCTACACGCGGCTTCCGAGTCCGCGGCAGATGCAGACTCTGGTGCAGGTATGGAAGCAATTGCGGAAGTGGCGCTGAAGCAATGATGAAAACGTTAGTCTTCTTCTTTCCGCATTTTGCTCATCGCCTGACGCGCATATTAAGTTCGGTCCAGCAGCTTTTCTATGCGGATCGGCAAGTCGCGTACGCGCACGCCGGTGGCGTGATAGGTAGCGGAAGTTAATGCCGAGGCGCAGCCGGTTAGTCCGATCTCTCCAATTCCGCGGGCGCCGTACTCGTTCATCACGGTGTCGGGATAATCGAGAAAGATGCATTCGATATTGGGGACGTCGGCGTTCACGGCGACGAGGTAGTCGGCGAAGTTGTTGTTAATGGGATGGCCGGTGCGAGGGTCGTAGACGGCTTCTTCCAGCATGCCCATGCCGATGCCCATGGTGACCGAGCCGATGATCTGGTTGCGCGCGGTTTTCTGGTTGATCATGCGGCCGCCGTCGATTACGGAAATCCAGCGAGTGACGCGCAGGCGCACGATTTCAGGATCGAAAGATACTTCGCAGAAATGCGCGCCAAAGGAATGAGTTGAGTAATTCTTCTGTTCGGGAGTGCCATCGGTTTTTGCGTGGCCGTCTAATCCCACCAGTTTGGCAGCGGTGAGGATCTGCTGGAAAGGCAATCCGCTTTCGGGCGATTTGTTTTGCTCGTGCACGCGGCCGCCGGTCATCTTCAGAGTTTTCGGATCGGTCTTTTCGAATGGCGAGTTCGGCGTTTTGGCGGCAGCTTTCAGGACGGCTTCAACGGCATTCCCGGTCGCTTTGATGATGGCGGGAATCACAGTCGCGGTGGCGGAGGATCCGCCGGAGGTGGGCCCGGGGGGAAGAGAGCTGTCGCCAAGCACGACATTTATTTTGTCGACCGGAAGACCGGTTTTGTCGGAAACAATTTCAGCGAAGACGGTGTAGGTGCCGGTGCCAATGTCTTGCGTGGCGCAAGAGGCTCGGGCAGTTCCATCGGCCAGAAGGCGTACGCGAACTTCGGCGGCGCGCTGATGCGCGGGCCAAGTGCAGGTGGCCATACCCCAGCCCAGAATTTCATCATTCTTGGTCATGGAACTAACTTTTGGATTTCGCTTGCTCCATCCAAAACGCTCGGCGCCGGTCTGATAGGCCTCGCGAAGGTGCTTGCTCGACCAGGGATGGCCGGAACCTTCGTCCGTCTCCGCGTAGTTGCGAATGCGCACTTCGAGTGGGTCGAGGTTGAGCTTCACGGCTAATTCGTCGAGCGCCGACTCGATGCCGAAGAGTGCGGGAACTCGTCCCGGGCCGCGCATGGGAGTGGGCGTGCCCGTGTTGAGAGAGACTTGATGCTGCTGGGCAGCCACGTTGGGGCAACTATAGAGCATGGCGGTGGGGTCAACGCAATCTTCCAGGTACTCATCCACCTGAGATGAGCTCTGCAGAACATCATTGGCGAATGCCAGCAACTTTCCATCCTGCGTTGCGCCAATGCGAATTCTCTGCTGGATGGTTGGCCGGTGTCCGACGGTGGTGAACATCAACTGGCGTGGAACTGCGACCTTCACCGGACGCTTCACATGGCGCGCGGCCATCGCCGCCATCCAGGAATGCGGCCAGGGGAAGAGCTTGCATCCAAAGCCGGAACCGATGAATGGAGAGATGATCTGAATCGATTCCGGCGGCATGCCGAGTACTTGCGACGCTACGTTGTGATGGTTCACAACGCCTTGACTGCTTTCGTAAAGCGTAAATTTGTCTTTGTCTTCATCCCATACGGCGATAGTGCCGTGCATCTCCATGGGATTGTGAACTTCAATAGGAGTGATATAGGTCTCGTCGAGCTTAACCTGCGCCTGTTCGAAGGCAGAATTAAAGTCTCCGCGGCTGTAATTTGCGTTGGGCTTGGCCTGTTTCTCGCCGTCTGCTAGACGGACGGCGGGGCGCTGCGCGTCGTATTCCACGCGGACGTTCGCAGCTGCGTCCTGCGCCTGCTCGAAGGTCTCGGCGACCACGAGGGCCACGAATTGACCGTAGTAATAAATATTTTCGTCTTCAAACGGAGGCCGGCTCTCGCCGGGGCGGCTGGATTCTTCCAGAGATCCGGCAGGGCGGTAAAGTTTTTGAGCATTGCCATGATGCAGGATGGCGAGCACTCCTGGCATTTTTCCGGCCTCGGCAGTTTGGATGTTCTTAATCTTTCCCTTGCCGATGGTGCTGGCCACCGCAACGCCATAGGCGACATTGTCGATGGGATGTTCCAGGGTATATGGCGCGCGGCCCGTAACTTTGAATTTACCGTCGATGCGAGTGATCGGCTGGCCAATTGGAGTGGTGCTCATAAAGTTCTGCTCCTTCATTCCCTTCCTTTACCTACGCGGCTTGGGTAACCACTTTCAAAGCACGGATGAGAGTTCGTTTGGCCAGTTCGACTTTGAATGCGTTGTCGTGAAGCGGCTTTGCTCCGCGCAACGCAGCTTCGGCGGCGGCGCGAAAATTGCTTTCGCTGGCCTCGCGGCCCTCCAAAGCCTGCTCGGCTTCCTTCGATCTCCAAGGTTTTGTCCCTACTCCACCGAGCGAGATTCTGACTCGCTGCACGGTGCGGCCTTGCATCTGCGCCACAATGGCGGCGGACGCCAACGCAAATTCGTATGAGGCGCGATCGCGCCGCTTCAGGTAATAAGAACGAGTGCCGCCGGCCAGTGCGGGCAAAGTCGCGTGAGTGATCAACTCGCCGGGCTGTAGAACATTCTCGCGATCAGGCGTGGATCCGGGCACAAAATAAAAATCGTTCAGCGGCACCGCACGCTCGCCCTTCGGTCCACGAATGTGAACCGTGGCTTCGAGCGCCATCATCGCTACTGCCATGTCCGACGGATGAGTGGCGATGCAGTGTTCACTGGTGCCGAGAATGGCGTGGATGCGGTTGTAACCGTCGATGGCGGCGCAACCGGATCCCGGATTGCGTTTGTTGCAGGCGTACATGGTATCGCGGAAGTAATAACAACGAGTTCGTTGCAGGAGATTGCCGCCGGTGGTTGCCATGTTTCGGAGTTGTGGAGACGCGCCGGAAAGCAGAGCCTGGGAGAGAACGGGATAGTCCTGCTGGACGCCGGAGTCATGAGCCAGATCACTGTTGCGGACCATGGCGCCGATGCGCAATCCACCTTCCGGCATTTTCTCAATCTTGTCGAGTGCTAGCGAGTTGATGTCGATCAGGGTCGTGGGACGCTCCACGTTCAGCTTCATCAGGTCAATCAGCGTTGTCCCACCGGCGACGAACTTGGCGTGGGGCACGGAAGAGACTCCGAGCGCTCCCTCGATGTCGCGAGGTTTTTTATATTGGAATGCTTGCATAGAACGTGCTCCTTTCCGACCTACGAGCGCTTACGCGCTTCCTGCACTGCGGCAATGATGTTGGGATAGGCGCCGCAACGGCAGATGTTGCCGCTCATGCACTCGCGGACTGAATCGTCGTCCGCGCCGCACGGTTCTTTCAGCAACGCGGCGGCCGACATGATCTGGCCGGAAGTGCAATAGCCGCATTGGAATCCGTCATGCTCGAGGAACGCGGCCTGCACCGGATGCGGTTCCCCGTTGTTAGCTAAACCTTCGATGGTGGTGATCCGATCGCCTTCATGCATGACGGCGAAGGTGAGGCAGGAATTCACTCGACGTCCGTTGATGTGTACGGTGCAGGCGCCGCACTGTCCGTGGTCGCATCCTTTTTTCGTGCCGAACAGGTGGAGGCGTTCGCGCAGAGTATCGAGAAGCGTGACCCGGGGTTCGAGCGTCATACGATAATCGCGGCCATTGACGTTGAGAACGATGGGGACGGGCGGGAAATTTCCGGGCGGAACGGCAGGCGGGGCTGGTGAGGTTTCGACCTGCGCCGCGGAAATGGTATGAAGCAGCGGGGCCGTGGATGCGGCGATTCCGCCCGCGCTCAAACGCGCCAGGAAAGAACGGCGGGTTACGCCGCGTCCTGTATCGATTGATTGTTGGGTGGATTCTGGATCGGGCTGCGGCGGCACTGCAGAGAGTTTTTTGTTCGACATTCTCTTCACCCAGGTTTTCACGCAGTCGCGTGGTTATGGGGAACGTTTGGTTTCGGTAATACTCCTGTATGGTTGGGCCTTAGATTCACTGAAGTCCTCTAAGGTTGGCGAGCGCCGGAAGAGAACTCATCACATTTTCTCTGATAGACTGGCGCGCATGAAGGCGACAAACCGCAGGGAATTCCTTGGGCAGTGTGCTGGTGCGGTGGCAGGGGCTTGGGTTTTTCCCGAGCTTGCACGCGCCGCTGAGAGTTCGGGACCGTCAGCTAAGTTCCCCATCGCTCCAAGGGAGCGGGTTTCGGTGGCGGCATATCCCTTTCGCGACTTTATCGTGGGGTGGAAAGGGTGGGATGGCAAATCTCCCAGCACGGTGCCGGCATCACAGCAAATGGAATTGAAAGATTTTGCGGCGCACGTAGTCGAGAAATTCAATGTGCACAAGATAGAGCCGTGGAGCCCCGTTTTTCCGTCGACCGATCCGAAATATTTGGAGCAGTTTCGCGCTGCTGTGGAGAAGGCCGGCTCGGCTGTGGTCGACATCGCCGTGGATGCCCGCCATAGCCAGTACGCGCTCGATCCGATTGAGCGGCAGAAGGCGGTAGTCTCAAGCAACGTGTGGGTGGACGTGGGGGCGGCGCTCGGTTCGCCGAGTATTCGCACGCATGTGCAAGGCGCCAAGGACGTGAAGCCGGATGTGGGGCGGGCAGCGGACACTCTGGCTCGCGTCGCGGAATATGGAGAGAAAAGGAATGTTGTGGTACATCTGGAAAATGACGACCCGGTGAGCGAAGATCCGTTTTTTATCGTGCAGGTGATTGAGAAGGTGAACAGTCCGTGGTTACGGGCCTTGCCGGATTTTGGAAACACGCTCAACACCCATGACGATGATTACAATTATCGTGCTATCGATGCGATGTTTGCGCACGCCTATGGCATCTGCCACGTGAAAGAGGGTGAAGTAGACGAACAAGGCAAGCCGACGCACGTGGATCTGGCGCGAACGTTTGCCATTCTCAAAAAGCGTGGGTACAAGGGATATTGCTCGATTGAGTATGACGCGCCGGGGGATCCTTATAAGCCCACGGCGGGGTTGGTGGAAAAGACGGTTCAGTTCCTCTCGTAGGTGGGGAGACCAGATTCCTCGCTGCGCTCGGAATGACAAATTTTCGGAAATAACATTTTTTTTTGCGCGGAGAACTTGATGGCGGGACAAGGGATTCGGCGGCGGGAGGTATTGCGCATTCTGGGGACAGCGGCGGCGGCGGCGCAGTTTCCGGGATTCAGCAAGTGGGGATTTGCCTGCGGGCATATCGGCGATGCAGGGTTGCAGATCAAGCCCGCTGTTTATCGTCCACAATTCTTCACGCCCGCGGAGTTTGCCTTGGTCGAGCGGCTGGCGGAGATGATTATTCCGAGCGATGGCACGCCGGGCGCGAAGGAAGCTGGCGTCGCAGAGTTTATTGATTTTATCGTGGCGAACGATCCTGATGTGCAATACGCGTTTCGCATGGGGCTGGCGTGGATGAATGCGCAAGCTGAACAGACGGACGGGAAGCGATTTGTGGAGCTGACGCCGGTACAGCAGGTGTCCCTGCTTGAACCCTTGGCGTTCAAGGACAAAGCCCGTCCAGGCGAAGAGACCGGGAGACGATTCTTCCGCGTGATGCGCGAGTACACGGTCACCGGCTTCTATACCAGCGAAATTGGATACAAAGAGTTGGATAATCCGGCACTGAGATTTTACGCTGAGTCGCCGGAGTGTCCGCATCATGACGATCCGGAGCATGCGCATGTGGCGCAGGTTCGTTCCTGATAACGAATCGGCAATCCCAAACTAAAAATGGCGAAGCAAATCTACGATGTGATCGTGATTGGCACCGGAGCCGGCGGGGGCATGGCGATCAAGACGCTGTGCGAGGCGGGCTTGAAGGTGTGCGCGATCAATGCCGGGCGCAGGCTCGATCCCGAGAAAGACTTTCGTTATCACCGGATGCCGTGGGACATGAAGTTTCGCGGGCTCGACGATCCCAAACGGCGCAGCGAATCGTTTGGCTACATGGACAACGAGTACACCAAGGCGGCGTGGGATCACGAAATTCCATTTACCGTGGCGCCGGGGACGAAATGGATGTGGCCGCGCTGCAACGCGGTGGGAGGCAAGACGAATTTCTGGGGGCGCAGCTCGGCGCGCTTCGGCGAAATCGATTTGCGTGCGGCATCGCTGGATGGCTACGACGTGGACTGGCCCGTTACTTACGAAGAGATTAATCCGTTCTATACTCGCGTGGAAAAAATGATTGGCGTGGCCAGCACGGTACAGAACCGGCCGAGCAATCCGGATGGGACATACTTGCCGCCGTTCAAGTTTCGCTGCCTCGACTTCATTCTCGAGGCGGGTTGTAAAAAAGTGGGCGTGCCGTATTTGCCGGATCGTTGTGCGCAGCTTACGCAGCCTCATGAAGGACATCCCGCGTGCCACTACTGCGGAGAATGCACTACCGGCTGCGATGTAGGTGCATTCTTCTCGACCCCATATTTTTTATTGCCGAAGGCAGAAGCGACGAAGAATCTCGAGTTGCGGACGAATGCGCTGGCGAAAAATGTTCTGGTCGACGAAAACGGGCAAGCGACGGGAGTGGCTTACATCGACCGCAAGACTAAGCAGGAAGTCGAAGTGTATGCTCGGGCGGTGGTGGTGGGCGCTTCCTGCATCGAGTCGGCGCGCATCATGCTGAACTCGAAGTCGAGGCATTGGCCCAATGGCATTGCGAATTCAAGCGGGCAGTTGGGGCGTAATCTTTGTGACCATCTCTATGGCGAATCGGCGCGAGGTTATCTGCCGCAGTTGCTGGGACAGCCCAGTTTTCCCGACCACGTGGCCGACAGCACGATCGCATGGATGCCGCGTTGGCAGAATTTGAAGGATCCGCGCGAGGAACAATTCATTCGCGGATATTCGATTTACCCAGACGGCGGGTGTGCGGAGTTTCCGTGGTTTGCCAATGAGCTCGACGGTTTTGGTTCGTCGTTCAAGAAAGAGATCAAGCGGCGGTATCCCTCGCCGGTGAGCTTTGGGATTCAAGCGCCTTCGCTGCGCTCGGATGCCAATTTTATGGATCTTGATCCGGAAGTCAAGGATCCGTACGGGATTCCGGTGGCACGCATGCATTTCGAGTGGGACGAAAATGTACTCAAGATGTGGGAGCATTCCAAGCAAGTGTGCGCCGAGGTGCTGCGCGCGGCTGGCGGTGAGCTCGAAGGTTCGGGTCAAGATCCGGAGATTCCAGGCTGGAGCCTACATGAAACAGGGACGTGCCGCATGGGAAATGATCCGAAGAATTTCGTGACCAATCGCTTTGGGCAAACGCACGATGTGCCGAACCTGTATGTGTGCGACGCCAGCGTATTTCTAAATTGCACCGACAAGACCACGACCATCAGTATTCTGGCGTTCTCGTTGCGCACGTCCGAACATCTCATGGAGAATTTCCGGCGGGGCGAACATAAGATTGCGTGATGTGCGTATGCACCCAACTGCCGACGAGCTTCCACGAATCCCGTTCGCGAATCACATATCAGTCAATCCTATCAGCCAGTCATCGGAGTCGCTGATTTCAAGAGCAATGCGGCTATCCTACAATGCATTCGTGAGGCTACAAAGGAGCCGCTTTTCGGGTTGAGTAATACGCCGATCGTGGGATACACTCAAGAAACCTTGCGCGAAATGAACGTCCTGGCGGACCGGGCACATCTGGAGTTTCAGTAACTCATGAATCTTGACAATCAAAGTATCCTGATCACCGGCGGCACGGGTTCGTTTGGGAAGAAATTTGTGGAAACCGTTCTGGCCGAATCGCAGCCGAAACGGCTCATTGTTTTCAGCCGCGACGAACTGAAGCAGCACGACATGCGGCAGAAATTTCCGGACGGCGGCGGATCGCCCATGCGCTATTTCCTCGGCGATGTGCGAGACGCGGAACGACTGCGGCGCGCATTCGTCGACGTCGATATCGTGGTACATGCCGCCGCTCTCAAGCAAGTGCCGGCTTGTGAGTACAATCCCTTTGAAGCCATACAGACCAACGTGATCGGGGCGAAGAATGTGATCGATGCCGCGATCGATCGTGGGGTTAAGAAGGTACTCGCCATCAGCACCGACAAGGCGGTAAACCCGGTAAACCTCTACGGCGCTTCCAAACTTTGCGCCGAGAAACTGTTCGTGCACGGCAATTTCTATTCGGGAGATCGCGGCACCCGGTTCAGTTGTTCGCGTTACGGGAATGTGATCGGAAGCCGGGGAAGCGTTATCCCTGTCATTCTGGAACAAGCCAAGACAGGACGTATTACCATCACCGACCGGCGCATGACGCGTTTCTGGCTGACTCTAGACCAAGGCGTGAGGTTCGTGATTCATTGCCTGGACAAAATGGCTGGCGGAGAAGTTTTTGTTCCCCGCATTCCGAGCTTGGGAATTATGGAACTGGCCTCTGCCCTTGCACCCAACGCTGCCATCGATTACGTTGGCATTCGTCCCGGCGAAAAACTTCACGAAGTCCTGGTTTCCGAGGATGAGGCTCGTCATACCCTCGAGATGCCGGAGATGTTCGTGATTTACCCTCATTACATTCGCACGAACGGGAACTGGTCCAAGGCAACGCCTTTGCTGGATAACTTTCGTTACACCAGCGACAGTAATCCTCAATGGCTCAGCGCCGAGGAACTGGAAAAGCTGATCGGGGAAACCGCGTGCTTACCAGAACTGCAAAGTTAGCAATAGAGGGCGGCACTCCCGTACGCTCCACGCTACTGCCCTATGGCAAACAGTGGATTGATGAAGGCGACATTGCCGCCGTCGTGGATGTGCTGCGCTCCGATTGGCTGACGACCGGACCCAAGGTTGAGGAATTTGAAAGCGCATTTGCGACGGCCACAGAGGCCCGGTACGCCGTAAGTTTCAGCTCTGGAACTGCTGCGCTGCATGGAGCAGTCGCCGTCCTGGGTCTCAGAGACGGCGACGAGGCAATCACAACTCCCATCACTTTCTGTGCCTCGGCGAATTGTCTGCTGTATTGCGGCGTGCGACCGGTGTTTGCCGACGTTGATCCCGACACCTTGTTGATCGATCCAGCTGAAATCGAGCGCCGTATCACTCCGCGCACCCGAGCTTTAGTAGTAGTGGATTATGCGGGCCAACCCGCGGCATTGGGCCCGATAAACGAACTGGCCAAAAAGCACGGGCTGGCAGTTGTCGAAGACGCCTGCCATTCGCTGGGTGCCACGTTGGGCGGACGGCGCGTGGGCGGCCTCAGCACGATGACCGCCTTCAGTTTTCATCCCGTGAAACACATTACTACCGCCGAGGGCGGAATGGTGACCACCAACGACCCGGTACTCGCCGAGAAATTGTGGCGCTTCCGCAGTCATGGCATCGGAAGCGACCACCGGCAGCGCGAGAAAGTTGGCTCGTGGTTCTATGAGATGGTGGACTTGGGATACAACTATCGACTCAGCGATCTGCAGTGTGCGCTGGGCCTGAACCAGATGGGTAAGCTCAATCAGTGGCTGGCACGCCGCCGGGCGATTGCCGCCGAGTACGATGCCGCTTGTCGCGAACTCCCTGCCGTACGTCCCTTGTCTGTGTTGCCAGGCGTGGAGCATGCTTACCATCTTTACGTAGTGAAGTTGGATTTGAAACAGCTGCGGGCGTCGCGGGCGGAAGTTTTCGCAGCGTTGCGCGCGGAGGGAATCGGCGTCAATGTGCATTACATTCCGGTTCACCTTCATCCCTATTATCGCGAGCACGAGGGAACGGCGGTTGGATTGTGCCCGCGCGCGGAAGCAGCTTACGAGCGAATTCTTAGCCTGCCGATGTTCCCACGCATGAGCGACCAGGATGTGCAGGATGTCATTGAGGCAGTTCACAAGGTCGTCGCTGAGTATTCGAAGTGATGTTGATGCAGTGAACCTATGAAGACTGGCGGAATGAATATCCTTGTGGCGGGGTCTGGCTCGATCGGCCGACGACACATGCGCAACCTGCGATCGTTAGGCGTCGGCGAGGTCGCGGCGTGCGACCCTGACCCCGAACGTCTTGCGCCCATGGTCGCCGAGCTGAAGATTCACCCTTATTCCAATTTCGAAGAGGCTTTGCAGACAATACGGCCGGATGCTGTGCTGATTTGTACGCCGCCTTCGTTTCACTTGACGCAAGCCAGGCAAGCGATCGCGGCAGGCGCGCATGTATTCATCGAAAAACCACTGTCGCATAGCATGGAAGGTGTAAAGGCTTTGCTAAACGAAGCTCGCGCCGCCGGCCGCGTGGTGCAGGTCGGATACAATTTGCGGTTTCATCCTGCCATTCGCAAGCTGAAACAGATTGTGGAAGAAAATACCATTGGGCGCATACTGTGGACGCGCGCAGAAGTCGGCCAATACTTGCCCGACTGGCGCCCCTGGCAGGATTACCGGCAAAGCTATACCGCTCGCCGCGAACTGGGCGGCGGCATCATTCTCGACGCTTCGCACGAAATTGACTACCTGCTCTGGTTTTTCGGCGAGCCTATCGAAGTGCTTTGCATGGCATCGACAGTGAGTCAACTGGCGGTTAACGTCGAGGACTCGGCAAGCCTTCTATTGAGGTTCGCTTCAGGCTCTCACGCCGATCTCCATCTCGATTTCGTACAGCGGATCCCGACGCGTTCCTGCAAGCTGGTAGGCGAAGAAGGAACAGCGATCTGGGAAGATGGCTATGCTGTGAGCGTGCGAGTGCTTCGTCCAGGAAAAGAGCCGGAATCCTTCCGCTACGATTTTGACGACAACGGAATGTATGTGGCCGAACTGAAAGAATTCCTCGAGTGCATCGAGACCGGCCGATCGCCGCTGGTCACGGCTGAGTTGGCCGCCCAAGTCCTGCATTGGGCCCTGGCGGCGCGCCTGGCGGCGGAGACAAATGCCGGGAGTTCGATCCATGGTTGATCTGCGGGGGCGTGTGGCGCTGGTTACCGGCGCCGCCAAGGGCCTGGGTGCGGCAATTGTCGTGCAGTTGGCTGCACAGGGAGCGGACGTCGCCTTTACTTATCTGACTGACGCGCGCTCCGCTAAGGACCTGCAGAAAAAGGTTCGAGGGTTGGGACGCCGCTGTGCCGCCTGGGCAGCCTCCGCCGCTGATTACAAGCTGGCGCAAAAGATTGTGGCAGATGTCATCCGCAAGTTTGGAAGCCTTCATATCCTGGTCTGTAATGCTGGCGTCGCTACCTCCGCCCCTTTGACAAGAATGACGGAAGCGGAGTGGGATGAAGCCATCGACGTTTCGCTCAAGGGAACGTTCAACTACATTCGAGCTGCTGCCCCCGGCTTCGTTTCCCAGAATGGCGGCAAAATCGTTTGTATCGGCTCCATCAATGGTCTGCGCGGGCGCTCCGGCACCGCAAGCTACAATACAGCCAAGGCCGGGCTGCTGGGATTAGTCAAGACGGCGGCCGCGGAATTGGGTCGACACAACGTAAACGTCAACCTCGTCGCGCCAGGATTTATCGAAACTTCCACGCAGGCGAATACACCGGAACTGATCCGCGATCTCGTCCTCAAAGAATGCGCAATCAAGCGCCTCGGAGAGCCTGAAGATATTAGTCCTTGCGTTGCGTTCCTTGCGAGCGATGATGCCCGCCACATCACCGGCCAAATCATTAAAATTGATGCTGGTCAGTATCTTTGAGGGGCTTCGCGCAATGCCGGGTAATGTGATCGGGATTGTTCAGGCACGTATGGGATCCTCGCGCCTCCCCGGGAAGTCCCTGGCCCCATTGTTGGGGCGCCCGATGTTGCAGGTGCTGATGGAGCGCGTAGTCCCGGCTCAGCGCGTGGATCGTTGGATTATCGCCACCACCCAGCTGCCCATGGATGACCGCATCGAGGAACTGGCAGGGCGACTAGATATCCACTGCTTTCGAGGGTCGGAAAACGATTGTCTCGACCGCTACTATCAAGCCGCCCGTCAGAACGACGCCGGCATAGTCGTACGACTCACCGGCGACAATCCACTGATGGACGCTTCTTTCGCTGATTGGTCGATCGAGCAATTCTTCCAATCTAATCCGCCTGTTGACTACACTGAATCGAGTACCAGCAAGACTTTTCCGCTGGGACTTTCGCTCGAAGTCATATCGTTTCCGGCGTTGGAAAAGGCCTGGAAAGAAGATCCATCTCCGAATACGCGCGAACACGTCAGCCCTTACATTTACCAGCATCCCAACCAATTTCGTCTCGGCGCGCTGCGTGGTCCGTACAACTACTCTCACATGCGCTGGACCGTAGACACGGATGCCGATCTCCAGTTCGTACGCACCGTATTTGAGCATTTCGGCAGCACCGATTTCTCCTGGCTCGAAGCCGCACAAGAGATTGAATTGCATCCCGAATGGCTGGACATTAACCGACATGTTGTCCAGAGGGCGTTCTAATGCCCCTCGGACCGCTGCTGGTTCGCGCCGACGCGAACAGTCAGATCGGCACAGGGCATTTCATGCGATGCCTTGCTCTGGCTCAGGCCTGGCAGGAGCAGGGGGGAAGCGCGCTCTTCCTGATGGCGCCGGGCGCAGCCGCGTTAGGAAAGCGTCTGGAGGACGAAGATATCCGCGAAATTCGCCTCTCCGCCCAACCGGCGAGTACGGCTGACGCGGACGAGACGGCCGCGGTGGCTCTCCGGAACAATGCCGCATGGGTCGCTTTGGACGGCTACCAGTTCTCGCCCGACTATCAGCGTGCGCTGAAAGCTAAAGTCGCGCACCTATTATTATTCGACGACCTTGCTAACACGAATCGCTACCACGCTGACGTCCTGCTCAATCAGAATGGGTATGCAGCGCCGGAAATGTATTTCGATCGCGCGGGCAACTGCACATTACTCCTGGGTGCCCGCTATTTCCTGTTGCGGCGAGAATTCCAGGAGTGGCGCGACCATGACCGCCAGATCCCGCCGCGCGCCCGCAATCTGCTTGTCACTTTCGGCGGCAGTGACGCGGAGAACGCGACAGAATTCGCGCTGCAAACTCTGGCACTGCTTCCCGCTGCCGCGATGAACGTCAGAGTATTAGTAGGAGCCAGCAATCCTCACCGCGCCGCGTTGGAGCGGGTGGCGACAAAGTTGGATCATAGTGTAGAGTTTCAGACAGACAGCAAGCGGATCGCGGAAGAAATGACCTGGGCCGATGTCGCCATCAGCGCCGCTGGCAGCACAAGTTGGGAACTTGCGTTCATGGGGCTTCCGAGCCTGTTGATCACGGCCTCCGAGAACCAGCACGGGTGTGCCCAGTACCTGCACCAGCACGGCATCGCAATCAGTCTTGGCGGGCAGTCGGAGGTGCAACCTGCTGAAGCGGCCGCCGCTCTGAGCGCACTTGCGGCCGATCCGGCCAGGCGCACGGCGATGAGTTCTCGCGGGCGAGCGCTGATCGACGGACGAGGCACTGAACGGGTGGTTGAGACGATGGCCGGCATTACCAGCGGCAGGTCTACGGAAATACTTCGCGAATATCGTAAAAGCAATGGTTGAAACTCTGAAATCGGTGGCGAAGTCGCTTCCCTATCCCGTCTTCCTGCGGCTGTTTTATGCATGGGAACGGATGCGGTGGCGTCCCCGCGCCGAAGCCGCCCGAAAGCGGGCTGGCATACCGCGACTCGATCAAGTCAATCTGTCGCAGATTAAGAGCAGCGACACATTGTTCGTTTTGGGCAGCGGGCCCTCCATCAATCGAATCTCCACCGAGCGCTGGAAGCTGATTGCCGCTCACGATACCGTAGGCTTCAACTGGTGGTTGTACCACTCGTTCGTTCCGAAGTTTTATTTTCTCGAAGTGATTGAGAAGGAAGTGTCTCCGGAAGCGTTTGAAGCCTATCTGGATCTGGCCGGCCGCCGGGCGGCTGACTACGCATCTACCATTAAGATCGCGATGGAGTTCCACAGGCTGGGCGCGCAGACCTTGGACCACCTGCCGTCCGCATTCAGAAAAAACCTATTCGCAGCATACAAAGTCGAGGCGCCCGCTCGCAACGAAGAAGAACTGGCGAGGGCCCTGCGCTACCTTCAGGGCCGCGGAGTCTTTCAAGTCAGAGGTCGTTTCTCTTCCGTGCTGAAGTACGTTGCCAGCTTGACCACGATGCTGGCGTTCGCTTTGAAGCTTGGGTACAAGCGGATCGTGCTTTGCGGGGTCGATTTGAAGACGCCGGACTATTTCTTCCAGAATCGCCGCATCTATCCCGAGAGCTGGGAACCGCCGGAAGCGGAACGTTTTGAAACCCACTTTACGGAAGTGCCGCTAACCTGGAAGCTGCCTGTAACCCGGGCTGTCGCAGTTATGAAACAACAGCTTCTCGATCCGGCGGGCGTCGAGCTTTATATAGAGAGTCAAGATTCTGCGCTTTGGCCCATGGTTCCGGTATTGCCGGTCGCAGCGCCCGAGGCGCCCTGGCTTGCAAAAACGTTGGCGGAAAGTTCGAAGACCTCCGACGTAGGGTTGGCGCGTCTATGAAACCGATTGCAGTCGGAAAGACTCGGAAGATTGGAACAGGTCAGCCCTGCTTTCTCGTCGCGGAAATTGGTATCAACCACAACGGCGAGATGGAGCTTGCGCATCGCGAAATTGATGCGGCTGCCGCCAGCGGCGCCGACGCCGTCAAGTTCCAGAATTACCATACGGAAAATTTTGTCTCTGACCGTTCGCTGACCTACGAATACATTTCTCAGGGCGAGACGGTGGTCGAGTCGCAGTACGACATGTTCAAGCGCTGCGAACTCCGACCCGAGTCGATGCGGGAGTTGCGCCAACATTGCGAGGAACGCGGCGTAGTCTTCTTCAGTACGCCGATGGACGAAGAAGGAGTGGCGGAACTGGTGCACGAAGGCGTTACCTTGTTGAAGAATGGCTCCGATTGCCTGGGGCATCTGCCGCTCATCCGCTGCATGGCGCGGACCGGAGTGGCTACCGTCATTTCCACCGGCATGGCCACGCGCGAAGACATCGATGATGCTGTCCATGCTTTTCGCGAGGCCGGCGGGCGCGACCTGATCCTGCTGCATTGCACCTCAGCGTATCCCACACCCGCCGCGGATGTGAACCTGCGCAAAATTCCGGCGCTGGCTCAGGCTTACAACTGTCTTGTTGGCTTCAGCGATCATACGGACGGCATCGTGGCCGCCGTAGGCGCGGTCGCGTTAGGGGCTTGCTTCCTCGAAAAGCACTTCACGCTCGACAAGAACCTTCCCGGCCCTGACCATCGGTTCTCCGCCGATCCGGCCGAATTTCGCACGCTGGTGGATGCGGTCCGTTTCGTCGAGTGCGGCCTGGGTGCTCCCGAACTCGAACCTGCTCGCGCTGAGCAGACTGCACGCCGGGAATACCGCCTATCCTGCGTCGCGGCGCGCGACTTGGCCGCTGGGCATACTCTTACGACTTCCGATATTGCTTTCCAGCGCCCCGGTACCGGCCTGCCACCGAAAATGGCTGAGGAGTTGGCCGGAAAGAAATTAGCGCGGGACGTGCGCTCGGGGGCGCTGCTACAGCCAGGCGATCTGGCCCCTGTCGCATAGCACCGACAAAACACAAACGGCTCCAAGTATCGGCTCCGGACGAGAATGGCGCGTTTCCGCAAGCGAGAAATTCAATGAGCAGACGAGTGAAGCCTGCAATTTGCTGGAAAATATTTTGTTGTCGGTAATAAAGTAACGAGCGGCGGCTACTCGCGTTGAGTCATTCAAAATAGGTAGGAAATCAGTTGCCCCACCCTACGAAATTCCGTTAATTCAAGAACATCCGCCTGTGCCGTTGAGCCATACGCCAGACGTGCGATACACTCAAACAGCCTCGCTACGGAGTTCCAATTGCGGTCTGAGTACGTGCTGTAAAAGCCATAAGCGGTGCGGCTCTGGGCTGGCTCGGTCGGGCACGGTGATTGATGGCCATTCGGAAAACTGATGATTGTGTCGATTAATCAGCCTGCGTATTTGCCTTGGCTGGGATATTTCCACCGAATTGCGGTTTCCGATTTGCACATCGTGCTGGATCATGTGCAATTCGAGAAAAACAGTTTTACCAATCGCAACAAAATCCGGACCAGCGAGGGTTGGTGCTGGCTCACAGTGCCGCTAAAGACCAGCGGCCGGTTTGGCGACTTAGCCATCGCTCAGATAGAAATTGCCACCGAACGGCGCTGGGCGGAAAAACACTGGAATTCCATCCGCTTGAACTATTCCAAAGCAAACTATTTCCGCGAGCACGCCGATTTCTTTGAAAATATCTTTTCGCGGTCCTGGGAGCGCCTGAATCCGCTGCTACGAGAGATCACGACATACTTGCTGAGTGCGTTCGGAATCAAGACCAAAATTCTGTTCAGCTCAGAAATCGGCGCCGCCGGCCGCAAGAGCGAATTGGTGCTGGAGTTGTGCCGTAAAGTGGGCGCCACCAGCTATTTATCGGGCTCCCTCGGACGAGACTACCTGGATGAAGTTGCTTTCGAGGGGGCCGGCATAGCAGTTTGCTACCAGGACTATCATCATCCAGCGTATAAACAAATCTATCCTGGCTTTGAGCCGTACATGGGCGCTATCGACCTTTTGTTCAACCATGGACCGGACAGCCTTGAGGTAATCATGGAAGGTCAGGCGCCATTGACTACAACAACCGTCCAAACAGGTCGCGTATTTCCGTCGACACTACAATCGGAAAAGAGCTAATAGCAAGACGATGACAGCAACCGTAAGACTTAGGCTGGCCAACCCCGACGACATGGAAAGGATTTTCCAGTGGCGAAACAATCGCTTCCTTCTGATGCGTAGCACATCTCAGACACCCGTAATGTGGGAGGAACACCGAGCCTGGTTCAACCACGCGCTAAGCGATCCTGACCACTTGATTTTTATCGTGGTGCAGGGCGAGGAGCCGATCGGGCAGGTACGCTTCGATCGCCGCAACGAGTTGGCGGTTATCTCCGTATACCTGGTCGAAGAGAGAACGGGTAAGGGTTTAGGAATCGAAGCCATTCGCCGCGGGACCCAAGCGGCATTTAAGGAATGGAATATCGGAACAGTCATCGCCTGTATTCGTCAAGACAATCTCCACGCGACTCGGGCCTTCGCCAAATCAGGTTACAAGGAATCCAAGGGGGACTCGGGCTTTTGCCCGGAGGCTCATTTCACCTACTCCGTCACCCGCGAGGATGCTATGGCCTCAAAACCAGTTCTGACTCAGCATTTAGGCAGCATCCTGGTAATCGCTGCTCATCCGGATGATGAAATTCTGGGCTGCGGTGGAACGATGGCGCGGCTGCTGGGGGAGGGTCACGACGTCAAGATCGCCATCCTGGGTGAAGGGATGACGTCCCGCTACCGCAAGCGAGAGGAGGCGGACCGGTCGCTGCTGTGCAATTTGCGGGAACATAGTCGACGCGCCGCCGACGTGCTTGGAGTCAAAGATCTGTTTCTGTATGACTTGCCGGACAATCGTTTCGACACTCTTCCGACTCTCGACGTGGTTAAGATCGTGGAGGATCTGGTCCAAAAACATGCTCCCCATACAATTTTCACGCACGGTTGTGCCGATCTCAATGTGGACCATCTCGTAACGCATCGTGCGGTGCTGACCGCCACCCGTCCCATCGAAGGGCATTGTGTTCGCAATTTGTACGTGTTTGAAATCCCTTCATCAACCGATTGGTCGTTCCATCGCATGACCCCTTCGTTTCAGCCCAACACATTTTTCAACATAGAGTCGACTATAGACGTCAAGAAGCGCGCCATGGCGTGCTATGAAACCGAGGTGCAAGACTTTCCCCATCCCCGCTCGTTGGAGGGTTTGGAGGTAGTGGCGCGCCGCTGGGGTACAGTTGTGGGCTGCAGGGCCGCCGAGGCTTTTGAGTTGGTTCGCAGTGTGGTACACGTTTAGGAGCGCCTTGAAGCCGAACGCGGCAAATTCGATTCGCATCGGCGAACATGCGATTGGGCCGGGGCAACCGGTATTCGTTGTCGCCGAGCTTTCTGGCAACCACGGCCAGAGTTTTGATACCGCGGTGAAGCTCGTAAATCTGGCCAAAGAGGCGGGGGCCGATGCCATCAAGCTGCAAACCTACACGGCAGATACGATTACGATTCCTTCCGGCTCCCGGCCCGAACCTCGGTCTGATTCTCACTCAGATTGGTTCAAGATCGAGGGCGGAACTTTGTGGGACGGGAGGACGCTTCACGAACTCTATCAAGAGAGTTTCACTCCGTGGGAGTGGCAGCCGAAACTGCAGATTGTCGCGCGAGAACTTGGGTTGGAGCTCTTCGCCTCGGCTTTCGATCCGACCGCTGTAGATTTTCTAGAGCAAATGCATGTGCCGGTCCACAAGATCGCGTCGCCCGAACTGGTGGACATCCCGCTGATCGAAAAGATGGCGCGCACCGGCAAGCCGCTCATTCTCTCGACCGGCATGGCATCCCTCGTTGAAATTGAAGAGGCGGTCGCCGCAGCGCGGAAAGCTGGCGCTACGCAGATTTGCCTGCTCAAGTGCACCAGTTCCTATCCCGCACCGCCCGAGCATGCGAACCTGCTTACGCTGGTCGATTTGGCCACCCATTTTCAAGTGCCGGTCGGCCTCTCCGATCATACGTTGGGATGTGAAACTGCTATTGCTGCCGTAGCGTTGGGCGCGTGCATCGTCGAGAAACACTTCACGGCCAGCCGATCCGCCCCAGGACCGGACAGCGCTTTCTCACTGGAGTCGGACGAATTTCGCGACATGGTTCACGCGATTCGGAATGCCGAACGCTCTTTGGGTTCGATCCACTATGGGGCCACTCCAAGCGAGTTGCCGATGCTCAAATTCCGGCGCTCGCTCTTCGTTGTGTCCGATGTTAAGGCCGGGGAAACTTTCACCGAGAAAAATGTGCGTTCGATTCGGCCAGCCCATGGTCTGCATCCGCGCCATCTGCCAGAGGTGCTGGGACGGAAAGCCGCATGTGAGGTTCGGAGGGGAACGCCTTTGAAGTGGGAGATGGTCGCCGATGCTCCCGCTTCTGCACGCGAGATTGCATAGCTGCGCTCTGGACTCCTAATGGATTCTTGCAGCCCACCCCCCGCCACTCGCCAGGGGAAGCTTTAGCTTGGTCGTTCGGTTTACCTGAGTGGTGGTCTTCTTATAATCGCTCGCGTTGCGATCAGCATTCGCGCCATCCTGGTAGGCTTCCATGGTGAAGTTTCCCTCGGGCAAGAACGACAGATCAATTTCGAGATTGCGCGCCGTCCAATCCGTCATGGCGCCCACGTACCAATCCCGGCCGTTTCTTCTGGCGACGACCACATATTCGGCGATTCGCCCGTCGAGGACTTTGGTTTCGTCCCACTCGGTTGGAACGGGAGCGAGGAACTGCATGATTTCCGGCTCGCGCATGTAGTTTGACGGGCTGTCAGCCAGCATTTGCAACGGGCTTTCAAAAACCACATACATTGCCAGTTGCTGACAGCGTGTGCCGAGCGCCATCGGCTGATCATGAATTGGGGCGAAGGTTTTTTGGGTTGCGTTCCGCATCGCACCCGGCGTGTAGTCCATGGGACCGAGAAACATTCGTGTAAAGGGAAGCGTCACATTGTGTTTCGGTTCAGAATCTGTGCTCCATTTGCTCCACTCCATCCCGCGCACGCCTTCGGCGCTGATCAGATTGGGCCACGTGCGAGTCATGCTCGCGGGTTTCTGATCACCGTGAAAATCGACCAGCATCCTGCGCTTGGCGCACTCCCGGCTGACCCTGTGGTAGTAGTCGATCAAGATCTGATCGCTGCGCTGCATGAAGTCAACCTTGATTCCCTTGATACCCCACTTTTGAAACTGATCGAGCGCGGGAATCAACTGGTCGTCCAATGTCTTCGACACCACCCATAGAATGATCCCGACATTTTTCTGCTTCGCGTAGGCTGCAAGTTCTTCCATGTTGATTTCCGGAACAACTTCCAGCGCGTTGCCCAACTTGTACCAACCTTCATCGAGAATGATGTAGGGGATGCCGTATTTCGCGGCGAAGTCGACATAGTATTTATAAGTTTCCGTGTTGATTCCAGCTTTGAAGTCCACGCCGTAAACATTGTTGGCATTCCACCAGTCCCACGCTACTTTCCCCGGTTTGATCCACGAGGTGTCCTGCACCTGGGAAGGCTTTTCCAGGAGGTAGACGATTTGGTTGGTGAGCAGGTCGCCATCCCGGTCGGCGATGCCGATCACACGCCACGGAAAAGTGCGTGTTCCGGCAGTGACGGCAATGTAGTCGGCGCTTTCCACCACTTTGTAGTCGCGATCTCCGGTCAAACTTTCTTTCAGCGGGTAGGGTGGAAAAGTAGCGGCCAGGCCATTTCCGCCTGTGCCTTTCAACCACAGACCCGGATAAGACTCGACGTCTGATTCCGCAATCGCGACCTTGGCGCCCTCGCCTACGTCTACAACCGCGGGCAGAGTCGCCAGAGATGCGGCAGCAATTTCGCGCAGGTGCTGAGGAAGATACTTGCGCTCGTTATGCGAGAAAAAGCTATCTTCTTGCGGATAGTAAACCACGAAGTTCGCGGGAAAGTTGAAGTTCGCTTGTTCGGCGTAGATCTTTACCTTCTCCTGCGGCATCGAGGTCTCGAATCGGTAGGCCGCACCTTCGTTGTAGGCACGGAACACCAGGGCGTATCCGCCTTCCATGTCGAGCCGCAGTTCGTTGTAGCGGTCGCGAATCTTGGCGAACTTCTGGCGGACTACAGGCTCAACAATCTGATCGGAAGAACGCGGTTTCGAATCGATTACCGTGGGCTGCAGGCCAAGTTTCTTATGTTCCACGTCAAGAGAGAGTGTAGAGTTTTCGAGCACGACGCGGCCCTTCAGGACGATGTCGTACCGGATTTGTTCCGCGGCGCGAATCCTGAGTTCGATCCGACCGTCCGGCGAGCGCAAATCGTAACTGGATTGTGCGGCTCCACTTCCAACGAAGACGCCGACGAATAGAAGGAATAGCAGCAGGGGAGCAAGGACCTTCATCGAGTCACCTTTCCCGACCAACACGATTACGCTACGGGAACAGAATCTTACTCGCGCCCGCACCGGCAATTCAAATCATTCCGGACAAACTGGGTATGCAGCGGATCGAACAGGTTTGCGAGATTTTACTGTAGAGCAATGCGATCAGAGGTTTCGTCTGGCTGTCGAGATGGTAGTCAGCAAATTATCGTCCGCGCCTTCCTCCGTCAGGCGTTTTCGATTGACGAAGCTTAACTTGAAGTCGACACCGAATTGTTGAACAAGAGTCGCCATCCGCTTGCTGGTAATTCCGCCCGTGATTCCCGTCTCGACTTCGGCAAGAGAGAACGGCGCCGGTTTGCCTTTGACCTGCTTCGGTGTACTTGGCGCGGTGTGGGCAACCGATTGCGGCGTTTTCGCAACCGTTGGCCCGACTTCGCGCCAGTTTGCTTCGTCCGCCGATATCAATCCGTGGGCTAGCATTGTGGCCAGCGCATCTTGGGAAGCTTTATTTTGTTGCTTGGCCGCTTTGCGAAACCAATCCGCCGCCTTATGCGGATCTTTCGGAAGTTTTTCCGCTCCGTTCAGATACATATAGCCTAAGGCGAATTCAGCACCAACATAGCGTTGATCTGCAGATTTCTGTAGCCATGCCAGCCCTTGCGCTGGATCTTTGGCGACGTCTTTCCCTTCGATGTATGTCTGGGCCAAATGGAATTGAGCGTTAGCGTCGCCTGCTTCGGCCTTGTGTCGAATGTCATCGAGATTCTGATTCTGAGCTGAGACAGGAGTAACAGCGATCGCGCAACATACAATCAGCTCGATGCATGGGAGGCGGAGGCTCATGGAGAGCACGGTCTGGCGTGTCCCGACCACGGGACATCTCTGGCCGCCGATTTTAAGGAGGAGCGTCAGCGAAGTCAATTAAAGTCGAGCCTTCGTCCGCGCATTTGAACGTCGTACCATTCGCGAAAGACCTTGACAGTTGTCCTTTTCTGCTTGAGCATTCCTTGCTATGTAGTTCTGTACCGGCCAGCCTGGATTTCCCGCTTCTGGCCCTGGGCGTGACGTAATGAAATACTGCCCCACCTGTCAAAAAACGTATCCCGCTGACTACAACGTGTGCCCCGCGGATCAGACGGGCTTGCAGAGCGCTCACGAACTTCAGCCTGGGATGATCATTCGCAACAAGTACCAGATCCTGGAGCGCATCGGCGTAGGCGGCATGGGCGTGGTCTACAAAGTCCGGCACCTCACCTTCAACGAGGTCTGCGCCATCAAGATCGTCAATGACGTAATCGCCGGGGATGCTAACTTCCTGCAACGCTTTCAGAAAGAAGCGGTGGTGACTCGAAAGCTCAGGCATCCGAATGCCGTGCGGGTGGACGATTTCGACTATACCGACGACGGCCGCCCTTTCATTGTGATGGAACTGGTGGAGGGCAAGAATATCGGAGAGATTCTTGAGGAGCAAGGCCCGTTCCGCGTTCCGCGCGCAGTTCGCATTACGACGCAGGTGGCGCAGGCGTTAGGGGTCGCACACAAGCTGGGGGTCGTCCATCGGGATATAAAACCCGGCAATATCCTGCTCACCACGGATGAGCAGGGTCAAGAAACCGCCAAAGTTCTCGACTTCGGGATCGCGAAACTGCGCGAAGCCGCCGGCGACGCCAATTCGGGGATGACAATGACCGGCATGGTAGTGGGTACGCCGCTCTACATGTCCCCGGAGCAGTTCATGGGGAAAAAGGGGGACGGAGAAATTGACGGCCGCACCGATCTTTACTCGCTGGGAGTTGTGCTTTATCAGATGGTAACGGCGCAGCTGCCCTTTGAAGGCGACACGCTGTATTCGTTGATGATGCAGCATATGCAAGGGACGGTGAAGCCTCCCCGGGAAATTGTTCCGGAGCTAGATATTCCGGAGTCCCTGTCGCGGGTGATTCTGAAGGCGATCGACAAATCGCGGGAGCAACGATTTCAGACAGCCGAGGAATTCGTGGCTGCACTCGACGAAGTCGCAGCCGGTGTGGCGAAGGAGTCAGGACCGGATAACCAGTTGGTGGACGATCCGATCCCGAACGTCGGCGCTACTTCATTATTCCGCAGCTCGCAGAGTTTGCCAATACCAAGCAAGACGGGACCGTCTCCGGCGGCGAATGTGCTGGCTACGCCGCGTTCGACTACCGCGCCTCTGGCTGTTTCGGCTTCGGCTCCGTCATCGCAGATGAGCGGCGCAAGCACCGCTCCACCCGCGGACTCGGTACTCGTGAAGAGCGCCGCACAGCATTTGTTTCTTCAGCCGCGAACCCTCCGCTTGAAGCATTTGCTGGTCCTTATGGTTCTGGGCCTGGCAGCCGTGCTGGTTGTGGGCTTCGGATATCTGAAGTATCAATCGCTTCGGAGAATGGAGATCGAACGCGCCGTTACTGAGAAACTAAATACCGCTTCATCGCCAACTTTACGCCAGGCCGCGGTCAGAGCGTTCGTGTCCGACACGCGAGAAGTGACACTCGACGGAAATGTATCGAGCAAAGATGACTTCAAGTTGGCAGAGGCACTGGCTGCGTCGGTTCCCCGAGTTACTCATGTGACGAATCGGATCAGTGTGATTCCTGCGGTGATCCCGGCCGTCATTCCATCTAAAGTTCCGGGCGGAGTTCCAGGCGAATCCGCAGAGTCCCTTATCCATAAGGGCACGTCATTCCTCGACGACGGAGATTACTCGGCCGCCATCGAATGCTTCCGTAAGGCAGCTGCAGACCCCAACAACAAGGGCGCTCAAGCGCTTTTGGACCGAGCGCAGCGGGCGCAGAAGACTGAAGAAGAGTTGCTGAGAAGGCGGCGATAGACCCGCCACCGAGCATCACGAGCCCTGACTGAAGGCCTCCTTCACAACCTGAGCTTCCGTTTGATCAGCTTGCGCCTGCTGCTCTTGCAGGGCCTTCTCGGCGCTGGCATCCGGAGGCGGCGGCGGAACATCCGAAGCGACCGTGGTGGTGTCGGGAGCTTTCGGCAGGCCGCTGGTTCCCTGTTTGGAGGCAAGGTCTTTCATGCCATTGTCGAGCTGCTCCTGGAAGTGATTGTGCATTTCTTGGAGGTCATCGACGGTGACGGCGACTTGTTTGCCCGCCGCGCAATCCGACTTTTTGCTGGCAGAAACGCTGACATTCACCTTGTTGTCATCATCGGGAGTGTCGGAAAGTCGCGTGATCACATCTCCCGCTGAGAGCTGGCATTCCTGGCCGTCGCCTGACACTGCAAGATCGCTTGCCACCACGAACGTACGTCTGGCCGGATCAAGAGCGGCCGGTACTTCTTCACTGGATGCCGAGGCCGGCTGCGCGGCCGAGGATGTCGACGCCGGTTGCGCTCCGGCCGGCTGTGTTGCCGCCGTCTGTTGAGCGGCGAGTTGCGCCTTTACTTCTTCCGCAATGGCAGCCTTTACTTCGGGAGTGAGAGTTACGGTCCCGGAGTTCGCTGCCTGGGCGTCGTTCCCACCGTTGGGTTGCTGTTGTTCGGGCGGAACGTTGGGCGGAGCATTGCCGGCTGCCGCTTCCGCCGCAGCGGCGTTCGCTGCCGCCTGAGCTTGGTACGCCGCTTGCAAATTCGCGGCAATCAGATAATCCGTTAGCCAGAACGCAGCGGAGGGATATACAGGATAGGGCGCAAAGTATCCGCCGTAATATCCATACCAGGGTGCGCCGCCCCAGCCCCATCCGTAATAAACGGGCGCTGGCCAGGGATTGTAGGCCCAACCGTAATACACGGGCCGGTAGTAATAGCCGGGGTGATAACCGTAATAGTAGTGGCCGTGATACGGGTAGGAGCGATACACGTGTGTGTAGGTCACGTGATTGACGACCACGGTCCGCGATACATAGGTGCGTCCACCGCGGGTCACATAGGCACGCTGTACGTAGCCGGAGTTTCTGCCTGTGGTTACGATGCGCGCGCCATTATGCGTGCTCTCGATCCTGCGGCTTCCGTTGAGGCCGTGTTCGATGTGCATGCCATTCCGATTGATGGAACGGATCTGTCCATTGGGGCGAATATTTGCAGTGCCTCCGCCCCGGAGTGATACCTGTCTTCCTGGAGCAGGCCGGTTGACGCCCCTTGCCATGCCGGCATTTCCGCCCCTGCCCATGTTGCCGCCGCCCATCCTATTCGTTGAGGAATTGCCGGGCCGTCCCGTTGAACTGTTTCCATTCCTGCCCATGGTTCCAGTTCCCGGCTTGCCGGTCATGGCCGTTCCGGTCTTTCCCGTTCCTGTCTTCCCCGCGGTCGTGCCAGCAGTCGCGCCAGACCTTGTATTCCCGGGCTTGACTCCGGTGGTAGACGAGTGAGTGGCAGTGGCGGGTCGGCTGGTGGAGGGTCGCACGGCGCTGATATGGGGCGCAGTGGGTTTTGGCGCTGGCGTAGTCTTTGGCTTCTCCTGTGCCACACTCCTAGCTACCATGGGGCCGGCCAACAGCAGAAGGAGGAATGATTTCTGCAAGATCTCTTTACTCGTGGAAGGACTGTTCATTGCGAACTCCTGGCGGTCGAATGCTCTCTAGTTTGTGACTTCCCAGATGGAAACGTTTCAGCCTAAATCAACTCTAGACGATCTGGATATACTTCTCGTCGTGCAATACGCCTTGAGGGAGGCAGCAGATTCCGCTATTCATTGGCTCAGTGACGAGCTCGCTGACGAAAATCCAGAGGCCGTCACTTGGTCTCAGTGACCCGAATCTAGCTTAACCACAAGAATCAAGAATTCATGGACAATGGGGGAACGAGCGCAATTCTGATGCCCGCAACCCTTCAAGTCAAGAAAATTCCGGTCCTTTTTTCTTCCCTGTTGCCCTCACGACGGCGCGGTATAATCCTGCCTCAAGGCGAATTGTTTCTTCAGAAGACGCCGTCAATCAGCGGCCTTTTCGAAAAGACCTAGCGGGTCGCCAGGCCGTCGTAGTCAACGATCTGATCGCCGGTCGATTCTGGGGAAAGTCGAAAACGTAGAATGAAATTTGGAGAAAAATACGAGCTGCTCGAATCCCTCACGACTGGGGGGGTGGAAACTTTTGTCGCCAACGACAAAGTCAGGGGCGAGCGCGTGCTGGTGCATATTTTGGAATGCGAAGCACAAAAGCCGAATCAGCCCACCGTGCAATGGGTTCTCGATCAGTTTCGCCAAATCGCTCCAGAACCTGCCGGACTCGTGCTGGAGACGGGGCGCTACAGTGGAACGCTGTACGCCTATCTGGTCACTAAAATGCCAGACGAAGCCGCACTGACGAAGTGGGTGCAGCTGTACAGATCTCAAGGGCGCGATACTCAAGACAGTCCTGCACCGGTTGCCAAACCGACGGCGGAAAGCGAGTTTCCGACGGCGGAGATAACACCGAAGGAAACTCAACATCAAAGAGTTCCCGGTTCGGTGGCTCAATTGTTCCGGGAGTTTGACCCGCAGGCAAAACCGCCCGCGTCCAACGTTGCATCGGGAGAGCCACGGGAGCCTTCCCAGCCTCCAGCGAACGTGAAGTCCGGTGTCCCCGCGACTCCCGATTGGGATGCAATGACTCCTCGGATGTCGCCAGCGAAACCTGAGCCGAATATCGGCAGCTCACCAGACTCCTTCAGCTCCGCTTTTGCTCCGCGCAACTTCCCTTCCGAAATGAATTCACCACCGCTTCCGGAGAAGCCCAAGCCAGGCGAGTTCACGAATTTCTTTCAGAGTCCGTTTCGTGTGGAGGGGCCGTCGAATATTCCTGCCATATCGCCGCTGCCGGTCGAGTCTCCACGAAAATCCGTGGGAGAATTTACGGCTATGTTTAATTCGCCGCGTCCCGAAGAGCCGTCTCCCGAAGCGGCCGTGGCGGGTAACGAATCTCCGGGCGCAGGATTCACTGGATGGCTCAACAACCCAAATATTGCGTCCCGGACTTCCGGCACGGCGGGGCCACCGCCATCAGGTGGATTGCCGCGACCGAATACGGACAATTCGTATGCCTTTCCCACTCCTGTACGCGAACCTTTCGAGCCGCCACAACCAGCGTCGTATGTGACACCGACACCGGCCATTGTCCCGCTTCCGGCTACGCCGGTTTTCTCGATTCCGCCACTTCCAAATCCTGTGACAGAGAAGCACTCTGGGGAGGCGCCGAATGTTGGTCCTTCCGCAGGTGCAACGAATGCATTCAATCGTCCTGTCAGTGAACCCTCACCGCTCCCGCCGGTGCCCGCAAGCGGTCCGAGTGCGTACACGCAAGTCATTTCCATGAAACGGCCGGTTGGCTCTGCGGGCGCGCAAAAAGAAGGGGCGCTAAGTTCGGCGGCACCACCATTCTCCCCAGTTTCCATGCCTACCGCTCCCGCAATCGCTCCGCCGCCGATGCCGGCCGCGCCTGCGAGGCCCAAGCTTGCTGTTCCCCCGGCGCCAAAAGCCCCCAAGGTCGGGCTTCCGGAGCCGCCTGTCTCTTACTGGCCGCTGATCTTGACCTTGACTGTACTGTTCTTTATCGCAGCATTGCTCGTGCTTTACTTCGCGCTGAAACACTGACCAGGAATGCAATTGTTGATTGTTGATTGTTGATTGTTGATTGTTGATTGAAGGAGCTGCGCCGTGGCCAGGTTTTCAATCAAAAATCAACAATCAGCAATCAACAATTTTCTTAGTTCGCCTGCGGCAAGAGGATGAGCAGTTCAAGCGTGGGATTGGCGAGCTCTCCGGGGACATAAGCGGCGAAGTTGCGGGCGCGGTTCACGGCTTCCCACGCGGGGCCGGACTGGTTCAGGGCGAAATATTGATATTTCAGTTTTACCGGAATCGCGCTGGGTGGACTCGTAAGATGCCGCAGCTGAATTCCGGGCAAGGCCTGCCTCACCAGATGATCGATGTGCGTGGCTGAACAGACTTTCACCAGTTGCGGCACTTTCTGGATGATGGTCTCCTCGCTGGTTTCGGCGCTCACCGCCAGGTACATGCGGGTATTCTGCAGATACTTGTCATGGTCGATCGCGGTGGCATAAATCGAATTCTGCACCAGTTTCAACGGGAGCGACACCAGGTTGGTGGGTACGACAGTTTCCAGCAGCGAACGCAGCTTCTCATCCAGTTCGGAAAAAATTGGCCCCAGCGAATCATGCACGTAAAGTGGGAGATCGCGCGGCCGCATTTTTTGCGAAAACGTCGTGAGCGATCCGGCCAGCCCAACCATCGCTGAGTAAAGCTCCTCAGGATGGCCCATCTTACTTTCATAGAGATGGGAAAATATGGGGAAGTTGGAGTTGACGGTATAGAGCAGCCAGAAATTCGCGATGTCAGAAGCTGTGAAGTCCGCCAGGCTCTGGTTCTTCTGTCGCCGGCCTGCCGAAAGCTGGGTGCTGCGGGCGGAGAGCAGTTCCACCAGGCCACGCAGCAATCCCACGAGATATTCGCTCGCGCCGATTTCGATCAGGGGCGGAATAAACCGGGGGTTGAGTTGGAACGCGCCTGCAGCGCTCCGCTCCACATTGGCAACTCGAATCACCGAGGAACCTTCTCGGTTCTCCGACTCCGCCAGCAGGCGCATATTTTTTCGCGCGACCTGGATCGGTTTCTCGCTTGTCCCCGTATTCTCGTCGCGAAACGCAGTCACTTCCGCCAGGTAGCGAGTACCTCCGTCTTTGCCGGTGGAGACATTCAGGCCTCGTTGGCGGTAGTCAGGAATCGCCAGATACATGTCCAGACTCTTCGCGCCGGGCTCGAAGAATTCCTCCAGGGACTTCGAAGGCGGGGGCGGATCGGCTTCCGGAATCTCGAACAGCAATCCATCGGGAAAGATGCCTGTGGCACGCGTAACTGCAAATTGTCCTTCCGCCAGCAGTTCCGCGTTGATGGCCAGTTCGCGAAATCCCCAAGGACAAAATTTTAGGGCCTGTAGCCGGAAATTGAGTGCGTCCTCAATGAAGCGATCCTGCACCTGGAGATGCTGGGGAGTCAGGAACGTACCCTTAGTCCAGAGAACTGGTTTCAGCTGCTTCATAGGGTCACGGCGCGCTCACTGGGCGGTCTGAAAATGGGTTCCAGGCCGTTCTCGGCACGGCTGCCCACAATAACAATTCCTGAGCCAGGAAGCAAAGGCCAAATCAGGAGGGAAACGGCAGAGGGCGGGTGCGAATACCGCGGCGGGACTCGCAACGACTCAATCAGACATAATGACTCTTATTCTCAGGCATAAACTCACTTCCACAGACCTTCCATAAACTTCAGCCAATCTTGAGTTCTGGAACGTAGGTGGCGGGCCACGCCTCGAGAAAAAACCGCAAAACCAAGATCGCCACGGGCTCGACGAAGAACTAACTGAATCTCTTCACGAACCGCTTCGGGAATGGAGGAATCGTGCTCCAGAGTCTCCAGCAACTCGAACATGTCTGGCGCAGCAGCAATGAGGCTGGCATTGGTATTGGAATCCAGATCGGCCTGCACCGATGCCACCGGCTGCCCGCAGCGATCAATCACCCGCGACCACTTCTGAGGATCGATCCGCCACATGCCCGAAGTCAACTTGCTCTTAGCCATACCTCTACCCTTTGGAAAGGCGCATCTTCTATGTACCTTTCACTAATAATCTAAGATGCCGAAGCTAACAGCAAGGTTACTAAGGTCTTTTGGGGTTAACGGCGGGAGTACCTCTTCGGCTGTCGCGGAAAATACCGTTGTTTGCAACGATCGGGCTGGCATCTTCCAGAGCCCGAATCGACGTGCGCAAATAGGGCAGCGGGATTCCGTAAATAAGGGCCTATTCGGTGAAAAAGCTCAACGAAATTCAGGCGGAAGGATCGCATCGCTCAGCGTGGCAGATCGTCCTTGCCGAAACGATTACCGCGGAAAGAGTTGTCTCGCTGCGTCATAAACCGAAGATTTCTGCTGTCTTGCGTCTTTTCAAGTGCCGCGCTCTTAGGATCTGCATGGTCAATTGTCAAACGACGATCGGTGATTTCGCGAGTCAATCTCTTGTCCCAACCTTCCATTTTTAACATTGGGGCTGTATTCCCTCCCTGCAGTTCGTACCCCGCCTCTTGAAGAATTTTTCTCACGGTCTCGGCTTCCGCAGACTTACCGTTATTAACAATTCGCCAAAAGTTGCCCCTAGCCTCTGCAAAACCGGCGGGAGTATTCGGCAAGTTCTGGGCGGCTTCCTCCCAGATTTGCTTGAGCGCAGGTGTTTCGGAGAATCTCGAAGCGAACGCCTTCTGTGCTGCCTTCGAAAAAGGTTCCCCATCCGAGAGCAGGGGGTTCAGATTGGCTTCGGCGAGCCAAGCCCGGAAACCCTGTGACTCCATCGCAACTTCGCGAAACATCAGGAGTCCTTTGATTGACCAACCCACGGCGGCTAATCCATTTCCCGGCATTTCGGCCCAAATCTGTTTGCTCGAAATGTCATCGCCTGCGAGTGCCTTGGTCGTATTTTGCCCCAAGCCAGCGGCATATCCCGTGACCAAACTAATGTTACGCAAACGAACCTTTGCGCGCTCCTCGGGAGGCGTGGTGTCCTCCATCGCGTACAACGACAGAGCTCTAACCAGAAGTCCAAGGCTTTGGCCGGAAAAAGGCTCGCGGCGAAAAAACTCGATCTCTTCCGCAGTGGCGACTCTGGTTAAAGCCGGGATCGACGGCGCGAGACTCGAAGGGCTCGTACCCTCCGGCCGCGCGAGGGGCGACGCATGTTGGCAAAGAGTTCCTTGATCAACAATGTTTCCAACCCGGTTGTAGCAAAGGCTTCCAGGTATCGTTCCCGCCATATAACCTCCCGGTCAAAGTGTCCGCGCGGCGATTCGGCGACGGTGTATTTTCTTCGATCCAGTTCCAGAGTTGCAATGATTTCCTGCTTTGCTAAAATGCCGTACAGCCAACCGACTGAGGGGTCTCATATGCCGATGCAAGTTTGCATGGGAGCGAGCATGATGTGCACCATGGGTATGGCGCCCAGTTCGCTTGTGGTTCTTCCCACCAATCGCGTCATGACCGACGAAGTTCCTGACGCCAACATCATGGACTACATCCCGATGGTCAATATCATGCCCTTCGGCATGTGCATGTCGCCGGCAAATCCCATGGTTGCTGCCGCAACCGCGGCCGCAATGGGCGTTCTCACCCCTATGCCATGCATTCCCGCCACGATGGCGCCTTGGGTTCCCGGGGCTCCGACGGTGATGCTCGGCGACATGCCCACGCTCGACAATACGTCGACGAACATGTGCATGTGGGCGGGAGTCATCAGCTTCGTCATGCCGGGGGAGCTCACCGTAATGGTGCCGTAGCCTGAACTCCTAGGAAGCGATCTGCTGCACCGCAGTCTTTTCGATAACGGAGGCGTCGTAGACAATCGCATCCAGCATTCGGTGATTGGGATGCGGGTGAGGCAAATGGGCCCGTGGTCCTTTTGTCTCTGGCTTCTCTTTCTCGCCAGATTCTGAGACGGCTTCTCCGGTCTTGTCTTGGAAGATATTGAGGGCTACCTCGACCGGAATTGCCCAGGCTTCTCCCTTTTCCCCTAAAACTGCTTTCAGACCCTCTACTGTTGCACTGGCCGGGGTGGACGCCACCAGTTTGACTCCTCCGCCGGCAACAGCCTGGTTGAGGCTCTTACCCTCAATCAAGCCCTTGGGAACGTCAAGAACGGATTTGCCTTTGGACCAGACGATGGCTATTCCAATCTTTCCGGAGGTGGACATTCCCTTTACGGCGGCACCCACTTTGAGATCAGCGACGCCCATCAGCAAATTAGTGGAAAATGTCGCCAGAGCTTTATCGACTTTACCAGTGTCTTGATAAACAAACCCTCCTTTCATCCCCGCTCCGAGTGCGGTTAACAACGGTGCGGCGGTGCCACCGCTCACGTAGGTCGCCCCCACCATCACGACGTCCGCGGAGGTATCGCGAACGACCGTTAAACCCTTTACCCAGGCTTCCCCGGTCTTAACGGCGCTATCGATGTTGTCCATCGTCATCCTTTGGGCATCCAGCTGTTTGTCCTGGAAGTCGTCTCGATCGTCTTCCGCCTTCGCCATCATCTGGATGAGGCCGGCAAGTTCCCTCTTCATCGAATTCTTTGCTGCGGCGTAAAACCTCCTCAATTCGTTTTCAGTCCGTGTGGTGGTCTCCAGCGCAACTTTATTCCAGTCCACCTCCACAGAGTGCAAGTCCGGCAATCTAAGGCCGAGGGCCCAAATATCCCGTTCGCCTCTCTCGACTTTAGGCTTCGAATTAGCATTCATGGCACCGGCCCGTTTGCAGGAGCGGATAATCCGAGTCAGACCGGCCCAATCAACCAGATACACTCCATCATTCGATCGAAACGTTTCCCAAGCCATCGCGCACCTCCAGTGCATTTAGACAATCTATCGCTTTGTGCTCCGCTCCTAGAGGATTTGAGAACGGCCCTGGGGTCGTTCGCCAGATTATTTAGTTCCACACGGTAGCCTGAAAATTCACTGCGGAATTCTCCGAGCTACATTTTCGTTCCCTTGCTGCCATCGTCCGCCGTGTCTGGATCCTTCGGGTTAGTGGGAGCATCAGGGCTGCTGGGCGATCCTGCGCTCGGGTCAGAGGTGCTGGCGGGAGAACTGCCGCTGTTGAGATATGCAAAGGGAGTTCCCGTGATATACACGCCGGTGGGGCCGATATCAATAGAGTTGGCTCCCGAACTGAGCGTGATGCCTAGGGGACATTCAATCACTATCCCCGTCTCCGCACTGAGATGAATGCTCATGGCGCTCATCATATAGCCCATCGTGATCGAGTCGGACTTTCCTTGTGTAACCGAGAGCGAAACATTGCCAGTGACGCTCTCGCTCTGGTTGCCGGTGACACTCAGCGACACGTTGCCGGTCACGCTCTCTTTCTGATCGCCAGTAACGTTGAGTGACTTGTTGCCGGTCACGCTCTCCAACTGATTTCCGCCAACTTGCAGCGACATGTCCGAGTCGATCTTCTCGAAGTGCTTCCCCTGCACATGCAAATGCTTGTCGGTCTGGATTTGCTCCACCTGATTCGTAGTCACGATCAGATGGCTGTTGGCGCCGATAAATTCCCGCGAGTCATTCTCCACTCGCAGGTCCATATCCTTTTCCGCATTCATGAAGATCTGTTCTTTGCCCTTCAGATCCTCAAAGCGAAGCTCGTTATAGTTCGAAGCGCCGCCGCCCTTGGAGCTGCGCGACATGAAAGTGCTTCGCGTCTGATAGTCGGGCAGAGTGTAGGGAGGCATTTGATCCGCGTTGTAGACCCGGCCGGTAATCACTGGCCGGTCGGGGTCGCCTTCCAGAAAACTCACCAGCACCTCCTGGCCGATGCGTGGGATCCACATCGCGCCCCAGTTTCCTCCCGCCCACGGTTGGGAGGTTCGAATCCAGCATGAGCTGTTCTCGTTCTTGTGGCCGAGCCGATCCCAATAAAATTGCACCGTAACCCGGCCGTATTTATCCACCCAGATTTCCTCTCCGGATTTGCCGACAACCAGCGCAGGCTGGGGACCCTGCACGAAGGGCTTGGGCGTCACCCGCGCCGGGCGGTAAGTAATCGTGGCTGGAATGCATGTGAAATTGTTGGAGTAAGTCTCCCCACCGTGGGTGCCGGCGGTCGTGTAGGTCTGCCCCGCAGACGCAAAGTGCCGGACTTCTGTGACCACATGATTCGCATTCTGGTCTGCGCGATAGTGATTCTTCAACTCAAACGAGTAGCCGGACATCAGGCCGCGGCAATTGCCCGTGCCTGACACCACCATGTGTCCCGCTTCTTCCTCCTGCATTCGCACCTTGGCCACAGTATCGCCCTGATCTTTGGCGATATGGAGTCCGGGATAATCAAAAAGCTCCAGAGGTTGACTGGCGGGGAGATCTACCACGGTGGGATCGTTGGCCAGCAGGCTGGTGGAAGGAGTCGTGAAATTGTAGTCGGTTACGCTGTACTTGCCAGTGCGCACTTCCTGGCCGACATGCCAAGTGGTGATCACTTCGGGATCTTCCAGGCCGCCAACCTGAGTGTCGTAGCTGATCGGAGAACTGGGGCAGGCCGGCAGTGTGCTGGACTGGTCGGCCAAGACCAGGGTGTGCTTTCCCTTTGTGGAGTGATCGAAGTAGTAGAAAATGCCGAACTCTTCCATCAATCGCGAAACGAAGTTGAATGACGTTTCGCGGTACTGCACGCAATATTCCAGTTGGGGATAACTTCCCTTAAGGCTTAGCCGAAAATCCTTGAAGTCGAAGAGATTGAACACCTGGCTGATAATGTCAGGCACGGCGAGATTCTGGAAAATGCGGCAGTCGGCCTGACGGGTCAGAAACCAGAGCCAAGGGACAACTTGGGCGTGGTAGCGCGTGAACGTCCGCTCATCGCTTCCTCCCTGTGTAAAACGGCTCACGTACCCGCTGACGTAGCGCGGCGTGCCGTCCGGAAGATGGAGAGTGATCGAAACTTTCTTCCCGACGATGTCCTTAAAGGTCATCGAATCGTTCTCGTGCGCCAGAAGATCGAGTTCGTAGCTGAACAACCGCGAGATTCCTTCGTATCCGGTCAACTCCTGCAGCAGGAGGACATCCTTCCCCAGCGGAGTGTCCACAGCAATCAGCCTGTGGTCTTGAC
>Ga0073928_10001498_pt1 | contig 44618 bp, 29 predicted proteins | sample PaiPotPPA55metaG_FD_76969 | JGI IMG/M metagenome (GOLD analysis project Ga0073928, IMG submission 76969) | Iron sulfur acid spring bacterial and archeal communities from Banff, Canada, to study Microbial Dark Matter (Phase II) - Paint Pots PPA... ...
CAGCGAGTGCTGCGGCCGACGTTTGCGCACGCAGAAGCGCCGGCAAGGCATTGCTTGGACGGCTCGAAGAGCAGGCCGCAACCAGGTCGGCGTAGGCGTGGTGCAGCTCGTCGGCCGTGCGCTGAAGGGGTGCTAGATTATCCCGCAGCGCGCGAGAAACTGCCTCTTCCAGAGCTTGTTCGAGCGAATTTTTCCTGGCTGCCAAGGGATCTCCACCTCTTTGGATTATGGAAACGGTGGCACAGGGTGTCAACTGGCATTCCGCCAGTGCGTTCCTGAAGCAAAAAACCAGCACGGCAGGCTATCAGGAGCAAACCCCGCACAGTTTCCGCACCAACGAGGCAGGAATTAACCGATTTTAGGCCACCGCTAACGCGTCATATTGCTGTGGTAGGATGCTGCCAGCTCGCGAACGCTCATGAATCCCACGCTAGCCTTCTGGAGAAGTTTTCCACGGAAATCCACTTTTGTTTTCCTGGCGGGCGTCTTCTTTACCTTCAGCACCGTCGGAATTGCCAGTGACTTGGAGGAAATGGGCCGCCAGCCTGCGCTTCGCTACATACTAATGGTTCTGATATCCGGCCTCTTCACCGCCATCTATGCCGCCGCCGGCCTTGTTTTTCGCAAGAAGATGTGGAAAGCCTTCTTCCCAATTTTTGCCGTTCATATGCTGCTGATAAACCTGCTGCATTATTGGTTGCGTTCCTTTCCACCTCTGGTAGTCATGAACGCTGCCGACGTCAACCATCTGCAAAGCAGGCTCACATTCGACGCCAGATGCATATTGATTGCTATCGCACTGGGCTATTCCTGCTTCGTGTACGTGTTTGTTAGCGAGGGACGGCGCTACTTCCGCGTCCATGCAGAAATGGAACTGGCTGCAGAAATCCACCATATACTCGTCCCGCCCATCGACACGAAAATCGGAGAATTTGAATTCTATGGCCGCTCGGTTCCCAGCGGTGAAGTGGGCGGTGACTTGATCGACGTGTTCCCGAACAATTGCGGCTGGATCGCGTATGTCGCCGACGTATCCGGTCACGGCGTCGCGCCCGGCGTGGTGATGGCCATGGTGAAAAGCGCCGCCCGCATGCAAATTTCATCCGGCGAAAAAAGCTCTGAACTCCTCGGACGTCTCAACTCCGTTCTGCTGCCGATCAAAAAGCCCGACATGTTTGCAACCTTTGCTTACCTCGCATGGGACGGCGATCGCTTGGAATACTCGCTGGCGGGCCATCCCGCGATCCTGCACTACCACGCCGCTACAAATGATATCTCCGACGTTTCGTGCCTCAATATGCCGCTAGGAATGTTCGATCAGCAAAATTTTGACACCGCGTCAGTGCATTGCGCTGTGGAGGATTTGTTTCTCATTCTCACTGACGGCTTGCTGGAGGTTACCAACGCAAGGGACGAAGAGTTTACCTTGACCGGCATCAAGCCTGTCATGCTTGCGCATGCCGCTGATCCCCTGGACACAATTTTCCAGTCCATCCTGGACGCAGTTCATCGCCACGGACACGCCGCCGATGACCAATCGATGTTGCTAGTGCGCTGCCACCGCACTGCCTAAAAATGGGAAGGATGAGATGAGCACATGAGTTCTTTAAATCGGTACACTTCCTCAAAGGTACGTGACAAGGCGTGCCAGGGAGAGAAATTCGCGCCAGATGGATTTCCTTACCCGTGCGATGATACGCGCGTCTTTGAATTGTCGCACTCCAACGGTCGCAAGCTTTACATCTGTGAATGTCACACTGAATGCTATGGGAGTTCCTGGCGCCCGTTTCCCAATGCAATCCGAGATATTTGGCCAGTTAAGCAGTGTGGTCCGGCTTGGTCTAAAGGCGAATTGAGCCGGATTTGGCTGCACCACTTGCGGGTGGTAAACTGTTAGTCCCAAGGGGGCGACACGGTTTCGACGGAAGTTGTCGCGGCCCGAAGGCATGCCGGGGCTCACTCGCCCGTAACAGAGTGAAACAACACAACTGGCAACTCACAGTTGGCACTCGCAGCCTAACTTAAATTAGGCTACGCGCTTCCTCAGGCGTTACCTACGCGTTTGAGATGAGGCGTCACACAGTAGGCTGGCTGTCGCGTTTCGGTCCGTAATGCGGCGGCGAGATCATCGGACTAGTTGCACGCGCGTCTTGCCCGCTCTGAGCGCTTGTGACGAAAAAATCGGAACGGGCTAAGCATGTAGTCTTCGCGTCGCAAGGCTTCTCGGACGGGGGTTCGACTCCCCCCGCCTCCAAAATTTTAGCAGCTAACAAGGCATGATTAGCCACTGTCAGTCTTAACTTGGCGGCTAACTCAAGACCCCGGTGCAGTACTTCTAGAACCTCGTTTTGACTTCGTTTTTAACTTGACTTCCCCTGCCGCGAGGTTAGAGTGTGCCTCACGCCTTTCCTGGGCAGGGCAAGTTTTACCTAATAGATACTATCGAGATTTCTCTCAAAAGGAACTGGGCGACATCAGTTTCTCCCCCGATGCCTGATTGAATGGTCGCACGATCGATTTCGATAGTTCAGTAGAACCGTACCTCTGGGGCAGAAACCCGCGGATCGAAGAGAGGGCAGATGGCTCGAAAGCTTAGTGTGACGCGAATCGCGATCGCGGGCTTGATTCTGGCTCTCGCGTTTGGCCTAGCATCCTTGACTGCGTCTGCGCAACAATTCATTCCATTTAACTTTCCGGGCGCAACAAATAGCACTGTTAACTTAATTAGTAACCGGGGCGAAATGGTGGGGAGTTACTTTTCCACTTTTGGGGTGGACGATCGCGGCTTCACATTGTTCAACGGCCAATACACCGCTATTGATTTCCCCGGCGCCGCGCAGACAACTCCAAGCGGCGCCAACGATCTCGGCGAAATAGTCGGAGGCTATGTTGATACTGGAGGCGTCACCCATGGGTTCTTGCTCAACGGCGCAACTTACTCGACAATCGATTTTCCAGGTTCTAATTTCACGCAGCTAGTCAGCATCAATGACACCGGCGAAATCGTCGGCTCATATATGATAGCGGGTTCAAACGTGACCCATGGTTTCTCCCTAATAGCCGGGGTGTTCACCACGATTGATTTCCCAGGTTCCCATCTATTTAGCGTCCCGAACCAAGTGAATAACCTTGGAGTGATCGCCGGTTGGTATGCCGATCAAGTTGGTGCGAATTTCATTCAGCACGGTTTTGTTTATACTGCAGGAGTTTTTACCGCCATTGACTTCCCGGGTGCTGTGAGCACAGCGGTTAACTCAATCACTGACACGGGCGAACTATCCGGAGCCTTTTTTACCGCAACTGTCTCCGGAGGATTTACGCACCTTAACGGGCACTTTACAACGGTGAATTTTCCCTCGGCTATTAGTGGCGTATTTAATTTGGCGGTGAATAATGCTGGCCAGTTGGTCCCTGTCTATACAGACTCGGGCGGGCACTTCCATTCGGCCGTGTCGGCCATCGGCCCTTTCGCATATGTGGGCAATGCGACCTCCCCTAGTTGCTGCACGCTCACTGTGCTGGACACCTCAACTAATCTCGTTCTGACAACGATACCGGTCGGAGGTCTCGGGTACCCGTTCGGTATTTCTCCCGACCAATCTCATCTTTATGTGCCAATCGGCAACACTGTTGACGTGATAAACACCATGACGAATTCACTCGTCGGAGCCATTTCCGGTGTTAGTCTAATCGCAAACGCGGTGACAATCGCTCCGAATGGGAAGTTCGGATATACAGCCAATGCCATCTTCGATGGTGCCGGGAGCGATTCGGTTTCGGTCTTCAGCACATCGAGCAACAGCGTCGTGGCAACAGTCCCATTAACATTCCCAGCCGGAGGTGTGAATGTCACTCCGGATGGCTCGCTCCTGTACGCATCAGGAACTGGAAGCACGATCGCGGTAATAAACACTAGCACCAATACGGTTGAGTCAACATTTTCCATTCCAGTGACCGCAGGAGGATTCAACGGGAACGCCGGTCCTTTTTTCAATTCAAGTGGCATCCTTGGTTACGTGGCACAGGACGTTGCGTCCGTCACGCCTGGGACTGTGACCGTCATCTCAATTCCCAGCAATAAGACAGTGGCTACCATACAAGTTGGCACACAGCCCGAGGATATGGCCATCACTCCCAATGGAGCGTATGCCTACGTGTCGAACGTTGGTTCGAACAACATTTCGGTGATCGACACTTCCAGCAACACCGTAATCGCTACAGTTCCTGTAGGAAACCAGCCCCGCGCGATAGCTCTTACTCCAGATGGATCATACCTCTACGTAGGAAATATTACCGACAGCACGGTGTCGGTAATCCAGACCTTCACAAACTCAGTTGTGGCCACGATTCCGGTGCCAAGTCCATTTGGAATCCTAATCACCTCTGCGCCGCCGAGTTCTCAATCAATCACACGGCCTCTGAGTCCGACGGCACCTAACCAGTTTAACTACGGGCCGCACAACTTCACCGTGCAGTATCCTCCAGGCACCAGCTTTTCGGGCGTGAGCATGACTGTGGTGGCGGCGCAGGCCACTCAAACAAGCATCCAGCAGCGTTTGGCCGGGACTCCTTTCGCGAACGCGGCCTGCATCGTCTATTCTGGCGCGGGGGGCAACTGCGTGGATTATCAAGCCTCCTGCACGAACACGAGCGGCAGCCACATTACTTGTCCCAGCGAATCCTCACCCACGATTATCGTTAAGTCCAGTTTTGATACCCTGCAACCCATCATGAATCCTGGATTCCTAACCACGCCGATTGGAACCAACAATTGGACCAACATTTTTGATTCCTTCTTCCTGCAGAGAATCGATCCCACTATGAAGGGACGAACCAGCGGGTTCTCGGAGTTCGTGGCCGTGGATCTGGGAGCCACGAATAATCAAGGAGCCGGAACGTTCCAATTCCTGGCACCCTTGCAATCAAACGACCAGAGAAGTTTTGTGATGGGGGCATCTATCCCGGTTGAATTTCACTTGGCATCGGTGGCAAATCCCGCGGTTCCGGTTACAGACGCGACTGCAGGAATCACGGTTGTGATGATCAGTGATGCCAACGGGAACCCGACCTCCAAGCTAGTTTTAGAGAAGCCTGCGGCCTTCACATTTGGTGGCGGAAACTATTCTTATTTGCTCAGTACTTCGGATTACGCGCCCGGAACTTACAACATCACTGTGTACGGCAATGCCTTTGTAGGGCAGCAGGTGGAGTTCACACTAACAGCGCCGACTGGCCCTCGCATCAACACGACACTGCAGTCGCTTAGGCTGAATGGAACAACCAAACAGTATGCAGCGGTCTTTAAGATTTCCAACACAGGTGGTGCGGCCGCGAAGAATCTTGCCGTAACGGCTTCAAAGCTGGATAGCACAGCTACTGTAACGTCTTTGCCCGCGAGCTTAGGAAATCTGAACCCGGCATCGTCGGTCAACGTGACGCTGTTATTTCCAGAGGCCGCGGGAGCACCAAACAGTTCCGGAGAGATCACCATTAGCGAGAGTTACGCGGGCGGCACCTCCGGCGGAGGTTTCCGCGTGACTTTGCCGTAACACCGATTCCAAGGAGATGAACCCATGAAAACCATTCAACCCAGCACGCTGCTGAAGGCCGTCCTTGCACTCTTTCTCTTTGCGATGGTGCCGCTCGGACTTCGAGCAGATAGCAATCAGACACAATTGACCGTGTCGAACGTCACCGGCACACCGGGACAGGATGTGACCGTGTTTGGCACCATTACGAACACGGGAACTGTGCTGGTGTTTCTAAATGGAGAAGGTTTCTCGCTGGGTTCTTCCTCGTTTCTGAATGGGGACGTGTCAGGCTTTTTCGCCAATGCTCCGACGTCACTTGCAGGAGGCGCGAATTCAGGTCTCATCGCCTTGTTCAGTTTTGATATTGCGCCAGGAACCGCGCCGGGTGTGTACGATGAAAATTTCCTACAGCTCTTGGGCGGGACTGGGAAGTTTGACCAGAACGATATCGCGGACGCCGAATTCTCCGTCACCGTTAATTCGACCACCGCTCCGGAGCCAGGAACTATGGCTTTGCTCGTGCTCGGCTTGGCTGGCGTAATGCTGCTGCGCCGTAAAACGTTCACGGCATAGTGTTCCCAAGAGCCAACGTAACTTCAGCATTCGTTTTTCTTTGCACGGTACTGCTAGGACCTCGTTTTGTTTCGTTTGCATTCATTTTTTAACTTGACTTCCTTCGCCTTAAGTCTACAGTATGGTCACGTCTTTCCTGGGTAGACAGGTTTAACTTCCTCCGTTGGGCCGTGAAGCTTTGGTTAGGAATCTGTTGTTATCAACTTCCCCCATTGGGAACGGGGTGCTGAATCTGGGCCTGCTCGAGCGCGGGAAATCCGTGCAATCGAAAAGAGCGCAGATGTCATCTTGATCGCCTTATTCCCTATAGACAGTACTGCTAGGATTTTTTTGAAATCGCATATGTCATTCCGGTAAACGATCTTTTTAGCTCCACGTGTACCGTTTAACTCAGCGAAAATCATTTTCTATGGGAAGCACCAGAAGGAAAGTTTTCGAGGCTTTGCTTTCACGTCTCATTAACTGATGGACAGGAAATCTATGAAATGGAGCAGTGGCAATATCTTCTTCGCCGCCGTCATTCTATTCCACCTTGTCGCTGCACCACACGCCTCGGCACAAAATTTCGTATCCACTGGGCCCATGAACGTCGCGCGATTTGGACACACGGCGACACTGCTGAATGACGGCACGGTGCTGATTGCTGGAGGCTCTAACAATGGTACCGGTGGAGACGCTGGAGGCACTGCCGAGCTGTACAATCCCGTGACCGGGACCTTCACGTTCACCACCGGAAACTTGACCATCCCGCGCGTCGGCCATACGGCGACGCTGCTGAATAACGGCATGGTGCTGATTGCAGGTGGCTTTAATGGCACCGGGGTCCTAGCCAGTGCCGAGCTGTACGATCCCATGTACGGGACCTTTACACCTACCGGCAGCCTGAACAACGCGCGCTTCGCCGGCACGGCGACTTCGCTGCCGCTGACGCTGTTGGACGACGGGACAGTGCTGATTGCAGGCGGCTATGGCTCAAGCGGTCCCGCCTTAGCCAGTGCCGAACTGTACAATCCTGCGACGGGAAGCTTCGCGCTCACCGGCAGCCTGAACACCGCGCGCGCCAACCACACAGCGACACTTCTGAACAACGCCATTGTCCTGATTTCGGGAGGCGATAACTCCAACGGTACCGCTGCAACTAGTGCCGAGCTGTATAATCCTGCGACGGGAGCCTTTACGGTCACCAACAGCCTGAACAACGGGCGCTCCGATCACACGGCGACGCTGCTGATTAACGCGATTGTGCTGATTGCAGGAGGCTACTTCTTACCAACTGCCGAACTGTATAGTCCCGCGACGGGAACCTTCACGTTCACCACCGGCAATATGAACACCACGCGCGACACCCCCACGGCGACACTGCTGAACGACGGGACGGTGCTGATTGCAGGCGGTTCTGGCTCCAGCGGTTTCCTAGCGAGCGCTGAGCTGTACAATCCCGTGAGCGGGACCTTCGTATTCACTGGGCCCATGAGCGTCGCGCGATTCAGGGACACGGCGACGCTGCTGAACAACGGCATGGTATTGATTGCAGGAGGGTATGACTCCAGCGATTACTTTGCCACTGCGGAGCTGTACAACCCGAGCGCGCCCAGTGGGCCGCCGGCGCCGCCGGAATCGTTGACCCAGCTCTTAAGTCCCACGACGCCCAATCAATTCCAGTTCGACAATAATGTGCACAATTACACCGTGCAGTATCCGGCCGGTACCAGCTTTTCAGGCGTGAATATGACTGTAACAGCGGCACAGATATCGCAGGCGAGCTTTCAGGGGAGAATCGCGGGGACGCCTTTCGCCCAGGCGATCTGCATCGTCTACGAGGGCGAGAATGGCTACTGCGAAGATTATCAGGTGAGCTGCACGGACACGAATGGGAACTCGATTGCATGCCCTAATGCAACCACACCGGACGTTACGACAAGCTACTCCACACAGCAAACGATCACTGACCCGGGTTTCTTGAAAACTCCAATCGGAGTTAACGACTGGACGAACATTTTCACCGCGTACTTTCTTCCGCGAATTGATGCCACGATGAAAGGGCGAACATCTGGATTCTCGGAGTTTGTGGCGGTGGACCTGGCAGGCAGCAATACCACAGATGCTGCCCGGTTCCTGGGACCTCTTCGAGCGGCAGACTCTAAAATCAGCAACGCTCAAGATGCTCCGCAATTCACTTTCCTGGGACCACTTCAAAATGACGTTCGTATTTTCCCGGTCGGCACGCTCATTCCCGTCGAGTTCCAGTTGACCTCGCAGGGAAAGCCCGTCACGGATGCTACCGCCGGCCTCACTGTGACTATGTTGAGCGGTGCAAATGGGAATCCCATATCAAGCCCTGTTTTGGAGAATCCCTCGGCCTTCCAGCATGAGGGCGGAAAATATGTCTATGACCTGAAGACAGAGGACTATGCTCCAGGCGTATATAGCGTGACTGTGTTCGGACGTATCTTTGTTCCGCAGTCCGTGCAGTTTTCTCTGCCGGTTTCGACGTCCGGCGTACATCTGGTAACAACGGTCAAGTCGCTCACTCTGAACAGCAAGACGAATCAATATCTCGCGGTCTTCAAAATCGGAAATTCCGGGAACAACACGGCAAACGGCGTGATTGTGACAGCGTCAGAGTTGAATAGCGCCTCCACCCCAACGACATTGCCGATCAGTCTTGGCAACATTGGTTCCGGAGGATCGGCCACGGTTACATTAACCTACCCAGCCTCGGCGGGAGCGGCGGGAAGCCGTGGCGTTCTAACGATCAGCGAAGGCTACGCGGGCGGCACGTCGGGCGGAGGCTTCCGCGTGACTTTGCCTTAACGGAGATTCCAAGGAGATCAACCCATGAAAAACATACAACCCAGCAGGCTATTAAAGGCCGCTCTTTTTCTCAGTCTCTTGACGATTGTTGCGACAGGAGCTCGTGCGGATAGCAATCAGACGCAACTGACAGTTTCCAATGTCGCCGGCACAGCCGGAGAAGATGTAACTGTGTTTGGCACTATCACGAACACGGGAACGGCCCTTGTCTATTTAAATGGAGAAGGTTACTCACTGGGATCTTCCTCCTTGTTAAATGGAGACGTCACGGACTTTTTCGCCAACGCTCCGACGTCGCTCAGCGGAGGCGCAAACTCAGGTCTCATCGCCCTGTTTAGTTTTGACATTGCGTCAGGCACCGCTCCGGGCGTCTACAACGAGAATTTCCTGCAGCTCTTGGGCGGGACCGGCAAGTTTGACCAGAAAGACATTGCGGACGCCGAATTCTCAGTCACCGTCGAATCAACCACCGTCCCCGAACCCGAGACCGTCGTTTTGCTCGCGTTGGGCTTGGCTGGAGTAATACTGTTGCGGCGCAGAGGCTTTGGCCACATGGCCCAATAAAAAATGCATTCGTCGGACGCTTTCTAAGCGCCTCTGGCCGCGGCAGCCTTACGCGCGATAAGGTCGAATCCCCGGGCCTTTGCGTCTCGCTCCACCTTCTCGAGACCGGCGCGGTCATCAACCTTTTGTCCAGATTCAACGCCAAGATTCGCCAGAACTAGCTGAGCCTCGAGTTCGTATTCAATGAACCCGGCTTTTGTCGTCTCTGCGATTACCCGCTTCAGACCTTCTTTGGCCACTGCACGTTTTCCGGAAGCGGCTTGGGCCATCGCACTAACAATTGCAAAATCCACGCGCAGCCCAAGACTCTGCTCCTTGCTAGCGATCGCGCTCACACTGCTGAGCTCCTTTTGCGCTTCAACCGGCTTCCCTTGTACAAGTAATGCCCTGGCCAATAAACAGGTCGCAGCGAGCTGATCTTCCATCATTTTTGCCTTGCGCATATCATCCCGAACCGATCGGGCGGTTGAAACAGCCTCATCTTTTTGGCCCTGTTCTAACTGAAGCCTCGCAAGAGCGAGACGAGTCGCTCGAACTGTCTGAGCTTCGCCGATTTCTGTTCGTAGAGCTAGCGCCTCATCGTAATTCTTTTTTGCCCCATTAAAATCCGCGGCGATCAACGAGAGATCTCCTAGCGCGGAAATCGCATAAGCAGCGTTGCTCTTGTCACTCGCAGCTTTCGCGAGTCCTAAGCCATCCGTGTAAGTTTTTGAGGCGCTTTTTAGATCGCCCATATGTTGCAAGATGTCGGCAAGATCCAGAAGTTTGTCCGGGGACGGGCCTCCACTCCCGCTCTGAAGATCGAGATCTATTGACGCTTCCAACGCCCTTTTGCCTGCCGTGAAATCTCCCTGCGCATCAAGAACCGTGCCAAGGGCACCCTGGCTTTTGGCCATTCCTTCTTTATCATTGATTTCGCGGGAAATCCCAAGCGCTTGCTCGTAGGTTTTTCTCGCCTCCGCCAGGTCGCCCCGATCCTTAAAGACTCCACCGATATTGATTAATGTAAGGGATGCATTCTTCTTGTCGCCAATCTCCCGGAAGAGCGCGAATGCTTCTTTGTAGCTCCGTTCCACGTTCATTTCGTTGCCCTGCTGGGCGTAAACTAAAGCGACATTATTGAGTGCGGAGGCCTCGGCGCGCTTATTTCCGATATCGCGGGCGATCGACAGTTCCTGGCGATAAGCGTCGACAGCGCCTGATAAGTCCCCCTGATCCGCAAGGAGTCCCGCTTTAACCTCTAGCGTGCTTGCCAGGCCATTGCGGTCTCCTGTGTCCCCGTAAATGTTTCTCGTTTTTTCCTCGGCCGTCAGTGCATCTTTGGGTTTTCCCATAGACTGAAGGGCCGAACTCTGAAGATATAGCGCACGTGCCTGTAAGAGCCTTGAACCATTGCTTGTTGCAGCAGCGCCGGCTTTGGTCGCAAAGGCCAGCTGCTTGCCAAAATCTCCTAATAATTTTGATGTCTCGGCTGCAGTTAAATCGATACGCGGATCTAGCCCTACTGGTGCAGGAAGTTTTCGCAGGGAATCGATCGTGCTCAAGGCTTCTTTACCTTGGCCGGCGCGTGTCTCCGCCCTTGCCAGCAGGATGCCGTATTCGAGATTATCCGGGAAGAAGCCATAGAGTGTCCGGTATGAATCTACCGCTTCATTCCAATCCTTTGAGGCTTCTCGGTAGCGCGCTTGGACTAGAATTCGATCCTCTCGCGAAAGATTTGAAGACAGTTCAAACGCGTTCTTGGCGGCGAGGCGCGCCTTCTCATCATAGCCAAGGGCAAGCCACGCTTCCGCTAAAGCCGAGTGAGCCATCGCATAATTTGGATCGGCGATTATTGCTTTTTCCAATAAATCACGGGCACCCAACGCATTAAACGATCGCAGTTTCGAAAGTCCCTCGGCGTAAAGCCGGGTCGCTTCTGAATTTGCGGGAAGAGATGCTCGAACCTCTGGAATTTGATCTGTAGAAACCGACCCTATGCCGCACTTAGCTCGTAACTTAGATCCAGCTCGCACGACCAAATCAAACAAATTGCTTTCCTCTCCTGTTTCGGCGTCTGCGAGCAGAATTTCTCCGGACACGACGTCTTGGAGACGCAAATCAAGTCTTAGTTTGCCGGCTGAAAGCGCAACATAAGATCCTAGAATGACCAGATCTGCCGCTAGATTTTTCCGGAGTCGGCCAAGAGTCTCGGAGCTGAGGGTATCAGTGTCGGGCAATGATAGATCGGTCTTGGCGCGTTCTACGATTTCCCCGGGAACAATTCTCAGAGTTCCACCTGCCGCCATTTCAGTGCTTAACATTTCCGAGATTGCGGGAGAGAGCCAAGCCACTTCCGTCTTGGCCGCGAGATTCTTGAAACCAAATACAGCAACTGAACGCCGCACGTGAATTACTTCGTCCGGAGTAGCTTCGCCTCCCTTTTCAGTCGCGTGATGGTGCCACAATCGATCGCGCAGTCCAGCAACATTTAATCCAAGAAACAGAGCGATCAGCGCTACGGCTCCAAGACCGGCACCCCCCGCAATAAACAAAGAGCGCCGTGGTACCTTTGGACGGACAGGCGTTGCAGGAAGCGACACAGACAAACTCAATCCTTCCAACACTCCGATCAGTTCACCAGCAGACTGAAATCGCCTTGCGGGATCCTTCTCCATTGCCTTCTGGATGATTGATTCCAGGCCAGGAGAAATCCGAGGGTTAGAGGCTCTCGGACCCAGGGGTGTTTCATGCAGTATCGAATCGATTAGCCGGGTCTGTTGCGTCTCCGCGAACGCGTGCTTGCCGGTAGCCATGTCGTACAGTACGGTTCCCGTAGAATAGATGTCAGAGCGCGCATCTGTCTTCTCTCCCCGCAGTTGCTCGGGTGGCATGTATGGTACGGTTCCCGAGATGACTCCTGTTTCTTGCGTGATACTTCGCGTCACATCACGCTCTACCGTGTCACGCATAAGGCGAGCGAGGCCAAAATCTAGAATCTTGAGCCGGCCTTCAGGGGTGATCATCAAATTGCCAGGTTTCAGATCGCGATGCACGATGCCTTGTTGGTGTGCGGCTGCCAACCCCTCAGCCACCTGGAGGCTCAGGCGAATGATTTCCCTTTCTGCGAGCGGCCCGTTTTTGAGTTTTTCACTCAAGGTGTGGCCCGGAATGAGTTCCATAGCAAGAAAATCCACTCCGGCATCTGAGCTGAACTCATATACGGTTTCAATGTTGGGATGATTCAGCTTGGCGAGCGCGAGCGCTTCTTTACGAAACTGTTTCCGCGTCGAGTCGTTTGCGAGCGTGCCGATTGGTAATACTTTCAACGCGACGTCACGTTCGAGTTGCTCATCGTGGGCGCGATATACTTCCCCCATGCCACCTGCGCCAATCTTATCGATGATTCGATAGTGGCCCAGAGTCTTGCCAATCATTAGGTAGGCACCCGCCTTAGTGGTTGGCATGCTAAGTTACCAGATTGACGAAGTCAACGACGGCAACGCGATGAACGCGATGAGGACAGAGGAGTGTTAAGGCTCACTAGAAATGTAACCTCGTTTGAAAATTGAGATACAGATACTGGAATTCCGACCTATTTCGTCGCGGTCTCGCGGATGGTCGGGCTCACTACCAAAGAGTTGTTGCAACAACAAGTTGTCGTGTGAAGGAGAACAAAGTCGATGCACTGCCGCGTACACCATACGTACACAGTTTCGCCCAATTCTGCGTTTTTAGATTTTCGAGCGTCTAGTATTTTCTGTAAGTTGCGTGAAATCAGAAGCGCTACATATTCCGACTCCCCCGCCTCCAGCGTTCTTTCTGCCTAATTTGAAAGGGATTACTCTCGCGTCCTTTTCCGTGCACCCGCCGTGTACCCTTCGTTTATGTTCGTGTGTCTTCTAGGTGCGCCGAACGTCGGGACATGGTGCTGCGCGAGATACTGGCTTTGACCAAGCTGAATTGGAACAGCGCCGATTTTTCCGTGAGTGAGCCCATCACGCTCGCTTTTTCTCGCCGGGTCGGTGAAATCCTCGCCGAAATGCCCCCACGGTCAATCCGCAGGAGGAATACCGGTTCTATATGTAACCCGTCGTCGTCATGAACGCCTTCACCAAACTCGTTGCGGCAATGAAGGCATGGGGCTGGGGACGAACATCCTTCCTTCTGGCGCTATTCCTTCTCGCGAGGAAATTCGTAACCTTCGACCAGGCCATCATTCTCATTCTGTTGGCCGCACTTCTGGAGGAAGTCGTCCGTCGCAAGTCACTTTCTTCCCCACACCGGAGCTCTACCTCTTCCGCAGTCCTGCGGAACGGCAGACGCCGATCATAACGGTTGGTAAACCGTCAATCGAGGGTTTCTCAGGCCATGTCGCCATTCGCAGACATTGAGAAATGTCGCCGTTCGCTGACATTACGTTCCACCCATCGCGTGTGGGATCACGGCCCATCCGCTTTGCGCGGCGTGAGAGCATAAGACGTGCTGCGGCCGCCTTCCGCGCTGCGGATGAGAATTCCCCGTTCGACAAGATCCTGGATATCTCTTGTCGCGGTGTCCTGCGACGACTTCGTCAGCTTGGCCCATTTCGTGGTCGTGAGTTTTCCTTCGAAGCCGTCCAGCAGGCGCTTGAGAACGCTGCGCTGCCGATCATTGACCGGCGACTGGCTAATGCTCTCCCAAAATCGTGCCTTCTCCCGTACGCTGCCGAGCAGTGTGCCCGCGCCGTCGATCGCGCGGCCGAGGCAATCCAGAAACCAGTTCAGCCACGGCGTGACGTCGGTCCCGTCTTTCTGCGTCGCTTCGAGGATGTCGTAGTAGCCCTTGTTCTCCAGCCGTATCTCCGCCGACATGCTGTAGAAGCGCTGCGCACTTTGCTCGGAGCGCGCCAGACACAGATCGGCAATCGCGCGCGCGATGCGCCCGTTCCCGTCGTCGAACGGATGGATCGTCACGAACCACAGGTGCGTGACGCCCGCCTTGAGGACAGGATCGAGTTCGGGGCCGTCGTTGAACCAGTCTAGAAAATTTTTCATTTCGGCGTCGAGCCGCGGCGCGGCCGGCGCCTCGAAGTGAACGCGTTCTTTTCCCATGGGGCCGGTGACAACCTGCATTGGCCCGTCGCTGTCGTCGCGCCAGGCACCGATCTTGCGCATGCCGCTGCGGGCGGTCGGGAACAAACTCGCGTGCCACGCGTAGAGACGCTCTGTCGTGATCGGCTTGTCGTAATTGCGGGTTGCGTCGAGCATCATTTCGACGACGCCTTCGACGTTGCGGTCTGCCGGCTTGAGGCCGCCCGCATCCATGCCAAGGCGGCGGGCGATAGAAGACCGGACGGTCTCGGGTTCAAGCGCCTCGCCTTCGATGGCGCTCGACTTGACGACGTCCTCGGTTAAGGTGCGCAGCACGGCTTCTTCCCTCAACCTGAAACCCAGCCCCTCCATCTGGCCCAGCAATCGCCCCTGGCGGTGGCGAACGTCGGCCAGCAGGTCGGCGAGTTTCCCCGGATCCCAATGAAGCTTCGGCCAGTCCTTCCCTTCGTGTATGTACATAGACATTCTCCGCACATTATGCGGATATTATGCGACTAATTCTCCGCAGCCGTCAAGGTCTTTTTCTCCGCGAAGAATGCGGAGATTAAGACCTCTATTCTCCGCACGCGACCTATCCTTCAATTAGCCTAAAGGCGGGTCGGCATTCCGCTTTTACGACCCCGCAGGCTGGACTGAGAAATCTCCGAATGAGAAAATAGTAAGCCCGGCAAGCGCTACCATTGAAATCGATGTCACGACAATCCACCAATAATTTCGAGAACCTTCTTATAGATCGCGCGGCCGGCGCAGAATTACCCTCGCCCGCGCAGATTCGCGAAGAGAACAAAACCGATGCGCTTCCGCGTACACCGTCTGTACACAGACTCGCCCAATTCTGCGTTTTAGATTTTTGAGGGTATAGGATTTTCTGTAAGTTGCGTGAAATCAGCAGCGCGATGTATTTCGACTCGCCTGCCTCCACCATTTCTATTTGTTTGAAACAAGCGCATTCAGAACCGCGCTGGCACGCCGTTCATTTCCGGCACACTTTCGTCGCATCGATGCAAAGCGCTTAGCTTCGCATTGCTCCGGCTAACCTTGCCCGTCTAAACGGTTATAATGAATCGCTGCGATCAGACCTTTTCCCTGTTTTGCACGCTTTACCCGCAACTGCACCTTGGCGCACAGCTTATTCTCAAACGCTTCGCTGAAAGCCTGCCACCGTCCCGTCAATTGTTCGAATGAAATCAAATCTAAGCCCAATTAGCAACAGCTATTCGGCCCTGGCGATTCGGCGAGTTCTGAGCCGCGATCGCTCTTTAGGTTCGCGCCGGCGTCGGCAAGTGAATCTTTGAAACATCTTGACAAAGGTTTGTCGCTACATTATAAGCCTGTCAACATGATAAGCGGTTAGAAGCAATCCGTTTGATTGTCCGAATTAGATTCACGGAAAGAATTTGCAGCAATCATTCAAAAGCAACGAAACCAGGGAAATTTGAGTTCGTAAAATTGGGGGGTGTGATGAGAATTTCACGGTTGGCCAAGTGCTTCGGATTTCTCGTCTTTGCGCTCGTTCTGTTCCCCACCGGCAGGCTAATTGCTGGAACAACGGCCAGCATTTCGGGCACCGTCACCGATCCCAGCGGTGCAGTGATTGCGGGTGCCACCGTCACCGCCACCAACTTGGAGACGGCGGTGGTAACCACGCTGACCACCAACTCCCAAGGATTCTACTCATTCCAAGAGCTGCCCCTCGGGAAGTACTCGGTGACGGTGACCCAGACCGGATTCAAGTCTTATGTTCAAACCGGGATAGTTCTGGATGTGAACTCGGCTCTCGTGATCGACGTAACTTTGCAAGTCGGGCAGGCGACCGAGAAAGTTGAGGTCCTCAGCTCGGCTTTGCACGTAGACACCGAGAGCACCCAGATGGGTGAAGTGATCACCGGAAAAGAAATGACGGATGTACCGCTCGTATCCCGAAGCTATACCGATTTGCTGACGCTGCAGCCCGGTGTCGCGCCATCGGCATCGCAGATGACCGGCGCCTTTGCCGGTCCATTCATATCCGCAGGGTTTGCTGTTCCGCTCGTTTCGGGAAGTTTGAATTCCGGGGCCTATTCCGTCAATGGCATGCGCGAGTCCGAAAATGGCTTCATCCTGAACGGAATACTGGTGCAAGAATTGGGATTTTCCGGTGCTGGGGCGATTCCCAACCTCGATTCCCTTTATGAGTTCCGTATCTTGACCAACAATTTCGACGCGGAATACGGGAACTACAGTGGTGGACTCATCAACGTCGTAACCAAGTCCGGCACCAACGAATATCATGGCAATGTCTTTGAATTCGTGCGGAATACGGATTTCGACGCGGCGAATTTCTTTGACAAGGGACAGCGTGGCGCCTATCACCAGAATCAATTCGGTGGCACCTTCGGCGGTCCCATCATAAAGGACAAGGTCTTTTTCTTTGCCGATTATCAAGGGAATCGATTAATCCAAGGAGTTACGCAACGCATTACGGGAGCGCCAACCACGGATCTTGAGAATGGAAATTTGGCTAGCGTAGAAAGCAGCTTAGTTGATGGACACGGCAATCCAACCACCGTGAACGGAGCGGCCTTTGCGAATCAGTTGACTCAACAGTTCGCAACCACTACCGGACAAGTTGTCCAGGCTGGCGAACCCTACTTCTTCCCCGGGTGTAATTCGACCAATCCGGTTGGAGGCTGCGTATTTGCAAATGGAATGTTGCCGACCGGCGCGTTTAATCCAATTTCGACAAACCTTTTGCCGTTTATTCTTCCGGCAAACGGAGTAGACGCCGTGACCGGCTTGCCAACCTTTACAACAAATTCGCAAGCCATAAATCTTCACGACAATAAATTCAGCGTGCGCGGCGACGCAAATACTCGATTTGGCCTGCTGACTGCCTACTATTATTTCGATAGGTTCAATCGCATCGATCCGTATTGGCCGGGTAACGCGCCCGTCTATCCAGGATTCAACGTAGACGGGAGAGGACAGACGCATAACATCAACCTCGGGGACACTAAGACGATCAATTCCTCGACTGTGAATGAATTCCGCGTCGGTTATTTTCGACTGGACACCGCGTTCAACCAGCCACAGGGGGGAAAGGGTATAAGTCTCGCGAGCCTAGGATTTGCTTCCGGCGCGAACAGGGGTCCAGGTATTTTCCCGGTGGTTCCTGCTCTGGAAGGCGTTCCGGAAATCGATTTCAATGACTTTGTGATCGGAGTACCCAGCCGTCCGAACGGTCTTATCGACAATATCTACCAGGTTCTGGACAATTACAGCAAAATCATCGGCACCCACTCACTGAAATTCGGAGGCCAGTTTCACTACGACCAGCTTGAAGAAAACCTTCTTGATAACGTCTCGAATGGCAACTTTTTCTTCGGAAGCAATTTCAGCGGCCAGCCTAGCGAAACTGGGAGTGACTTTGCCGATTTCCTCATCGGCGCCCCCAGTCAGTATGTTCAAGGGCAGGCGTTTCCCTCCTACGGCCGAAACTATTATTTCGGCCTCTATGCCCAGGACAGCTGGCGCGTCAAATCGAATTTAACTTTCAACTATGGCGTGCGTTACGACGTCAGCTCCCCTTGGAAAGTAAAGTTCAATCAATTTCAAACACTTATCCCGGGCGAACAGTCTGTGGTTATTCCGGGTTCGCCCACAGGGTGGGTATTCCCGGGAGACCCTCATGTCCCGACCACCCTCGCGCCCACTCGTTGGAATAACTTTGCTCCTAGGCTAGGGCTGGCCTATTCATTTGGTCAACACGACGGCTGGCTGGGCAAAATGCTCGGTAGTCCCGGCTCCACCAGCGTCCGCGTCGGTTGGGGCATTTATTACAGCACCTTCGAAGGCGCTACGGATTTTAACGAAATTGGCGACGCGCCCTTCGGAGATTTCTCGGGCCAAAATGAGCCAGCCTTTGCTGCTCCATTTACCAACCGGGCAGCCGGGACATCTATTCCGAACTTTTTCCCGGTGGCCCCGCCACCCAAGAATTTTTCAGCCAAAAATCCTGCCGGTCCGCCGTTGGACACGCTGCCCAACTTCTTTAGCGCCTTTGGCACCATCAGCAGCTCACCGGCGTTTAACAACAAAAACCGTCTTCCCTATGCGGAAGAATATGAGCTCTCTATCGAGCACCAGTTCACACGCTCCGATCTGTTAACCGTAAGTTATGTGGGCACCCAAGGTCACCGCCTGCTTTCCTCCATATCCGCGAATCCGGGCAATCCGGCTCTGTGCTTGTCGCTCACCGCGGCGGTTTTAGCTGCGGGCCAAACTCCGTGCGGACCGGGCGGCGAAAATAACGTCTACATTCGTGCCGACAACTCGTTCGTGCTGAGTACCCGTGCGCCGTTTAGTGGAGTCGCTTTGCCAGCCGGCACTGTATTGCCTTGCGCTCCCGGCTGCGACACGGTTCTCCCGAACGGCCAACTTGGAATTATCCCTTTCGGGAACGATTCCTATTTCATTACCGCAGGCGCTTCATCCTACAATTCTCTGCAGGTTAACTATCGCCACACCAGCGGCCGCCTACAGACACTCATTGGCTATACCTTTAGCAGAGCGTTTGACGACTCTTCCGGCTATGGCGAGCAGATCAATCCTGTGAACCATCGGCTAAGTCGCGGCTTGTCAGCTTTTGATAGCACTCACAATTTCGTCGCTAGCTACAGCTACACGTTACCGATCGACAAATTGCCTGGGCCAAAACCATTAACGAATGGATGGGGCATCAGCGGAATCACAAGGTTCTCTACCGGTCTTCCCGTTACGCTAGTCGAAACCGATGACCATTCATTGTTGGGCACGGGTTTTGGCGGTCCGATCGTTCTCCCGGTGGACACACCCGATCAAGTCGGCCCCGTAGTCATCGAGGACCCCCGAAAAACGGGAGGCCAGTACTTTGTTACCTCATCGTTCGCGCCCTCTGCCGTAGGCCTGGAGGGCAATGCCAGGCGGCGATTTTTCCACGGGCCCGGAATAAATAATTTTGACTTTGCTTTGCTCAAAGACACCCGAATCACCGAACGGTTTGATCTGCAATTCCGTGCTGAGTTTTTCAATCTCTTCAATCATGCCCAGTTCTTTACACCGGGTGGGATTCTCGGATCGTCCTCCTTTGGCCAAGTTCCGGGAACCCTGCCGGGGCGCATTGGCGAGCTGTCTCTGAAACTGTATTTCTAGCGGCACCTAAAGGAGCCTGACAGTGGTGTCAAGATCCGGCAGAGACCGGATGGCTGGCAGGCCCCTTCGAGATTGATAGTTGTCCCGGCAAGCATGCGGGAACTGCAAAGAGTACACATCCATGGCGGCGCAAGGAGTGCTCGCGGCGACACTAGTTAAGCCCGGGCACTATGAGATTCGAGAATATCCCCTGCCGGAACCTGCTTCGGGTTGTGTTGTAGTCAAAATGGAAATGTCCGGCATCTGCGGAACGGACAAGCACACTTTCCAGGGTTACACCACGCAGTACGGCAGCAAAAAACTGGAATTCCCGATCATCCAGGGTCACGAGAATGTTGGAACGATCGCAGCGATTGGCGGAGATGGAAAGTACGCCGACTTTGAAGGAATCCAGTTGCAGGTCGGAGATCGAGTGGTTGTCGGCGCCAACGTGTCCTGCGGGCAGTGCTACTACTGCCGGCACGATTTTCCGTACTACTGCTGCGAGAACACCACCGACTACGGCAACAATCTGAGCGCCAAAGACGCTCCGCATCTTTTTGGAGGATGGTCTCAGTACTTGTACGTGGTTCCGGGAAGCTTTCTGGTGAAAGTGCCCGACGAGTTGCCGTCCGAAGTTGCCGTCTTGACCGAAATTTTCGCTGTGTCTGTTGGGCTGGATCGCGCAAAACAGATGTCGTCTTTTCCGAGCGAGGCGTTCCTTTTTGACGACACTGTCGTGGTGCTCGGCGTCGGGCCGCTAGGTATGTGTTTTCTGATGAAGGCGCGCATGCTCGGTGCCGGCACCATCATCGCGGTAGATCTATCGGATTACCGGCTGAATTTTGGGAAAAGGCTGGGCGCGGATCATGTGGTGAATGCCGGAAAGATCTCGAAAGACGACCGGTTGAAGACCGTCAGGGAGCTGACCAACGGGCGCGGCGCGGATATGGTCATCGAATGCGCCGGAGTTCCGCAGGCGGTTCCGGAAGCGCTCGAAATGTTGCGCGTTGGCGGGTTATTAGTCGAAGCGGGTAATTTTTCGGACTTAGGCGAAGTATCTATCAGTCCCCATCGCCATCTTTGCGCGAAAAATGCGCACATCCTTTGCGTAGGTGGCGAAGAGCCTGCCTCCTACGGGCCTAGCATGCGGCAAATGGTTCGCTACATGAAGAATTATCCGCTGCGAGAATTTGTTTCGCACCGGTTTGGCCTTAAAGACGTGAACGCAGCCATGGAGAAATCGATGGCTGCTGATTCGATGAAAGTTGTGATGGAACCTTGGCGATAGAGCTGGAATATTTTCCGGAAAGCTGCATTTTCGCATCGAAAGAGGGCACATGAGCGAAACCAATATGCGATTTCAATTTGCTTCAGCGCCGGATAGCTGGGGCGTTCTAGATTATCCCGGCCCTTCCTGGGAGCAATCTTACGAAACCATGCTGGACGAAATGGTCCAAGCTGGATACACCGGTTCGGAGCTGGGCCCCTATGGTTTTTTTCCCACCGATCCGAAAATCCTTCAGCCACAACTCGAACGCAGAAAATTAAAGCTGCTCGCTTCTTTTGTGCCGGTGAAAATGGCTGATCCGGGCGCGAGCAAGTCCGTGATCGAACGGATACGCAAAGTCGGCGGCTTGCTCTCCGCGCTTAAAGCGCCGTTTCTGGTGATGGCCGACGATCAATCACCCGAACGAAATGCTTTTTCCGGCCGCGTGTATGACAAAGACTGCCCCACGCTGACCGCGGAGCAATGGAAGCACATGGGGAAAATTGTCGCCGACGCCGAAAAAGTGGCCAATGAATTCGGGCTCGATCTGGTTTTTCATCCGCACGTTGCTACCTACGTGGAAACTCCCGAAGAATGTGAACTTTTTTATGACGCAACTTCCCACACCAATGTCGGCCTTTGTCTGGACACCGGGCATTGCGTCTACGGGCATGGCGATTCGGTGAAAGAGGCTGAGAAGTACAAAGACAAGTTGCGTTTTGTTCATATCAAGGATTGCGACACGAAAGTCCTGGAAGAAGCTCGCCGCAATAAATGGACATTTGAAGAAGCCATCGAACACAAGGTGTTCACCGTGATTGGACAGGGCGATATCGATTTCCCGGCCTTCTTCCGCACGCTGGTTACGAACGGATATTCAGGATGGTCCGTGGTGGAACAAGACGTGAAATTTGGCGCGACCCCGATTCCACCGGCTCAAAGTATCGCAGCCAGCTTGAAGTACTTGCGAGGAGTCGTACAGGACTTGGGACTCACCGCAGCCGCGCATTAGTCGCGAGTGTAGCAGCGCGCTTTTTGAAATGTAGCAGCGTTGTGATTTGGCAAAGCTCTTGAAGGAAGGCAAATGCGCAAGCTTGGAATTGGCGTTCTCGGAGTGGGAGAAATGGGCAAGCGCCACGCGGAGAATCTTCGCCGCCTTGTGCCGCAAGCTCAGCTCGTCGCCATCGCGGATGCGTCAGTAGAACGTGGGCGGCAAGTGGCTGCCGAACTGGAAATCGAATCCTCCTACGGCAGCCTGGAAGCGATGCTCGAGAATAAGAAGATCGAAGCCGTTCTAATTGCCACGCCGGATAAATTCCACGCCCAAGCAATCGAAATCGCAGCGCGCGCCGGAAAAGACATTCTGTGCGAGAAGCCGGTCGCGTTGAATCTTGCCGGCGCCCGCGCCGCGCTCGAGGCCGTATCAAAAGCCGGGACGCGGCTGCAGATCGGCTTCATGCGCCGTTACGATCCCGCATACGCGGCGGCGATGAAGCGCATCGAAGCCGGTGAAATTGGCACCCCGGTCATTTTCAAATCCGTTGGACGCGACAAGGACGAGCCACCCCTTTCCGCCTATCAATCGATGTTGAACGGAATGGTTTTTTACAACAACACCATTCACGATTTCGATTTGGCTCGCTGGATGATGCGCGATGAAGTCACCAATGTTCACGCTTACACCACTACCGCGATCCGTCCTGAAGTTGCCCAGTACGGAGATGTTGTAGCAAGCGTCGTGAACCTGCAGTTCAAGCAAGGCGCAATCGGAAACGTCGAGTCCTACGTGCAGGCTGTTTACGGCTATGACGTTCGCACCGAGGTGGTCGGCTCCAAAGGATCCATCTTCGTTGGCAGCCTGGAAGAAATTCCCGCGGTATTTCTTACCGCCCGCGGAGGCGAGCGCACTCTAGCGGATCATTTCCTCACACGTTTTGCCGACGCATATCTGGAAGAAGTCCGGGATTTCGTTAAGAATATTCTGGACGGCCGCGCGCCTCGCGTATCGGGCGACGAGGGCTTGAAAGCATTAGCCATCGCGGTCGCTGCCGAACAGTCACATAAGCAATCAAAACCCGTCGCGGTTATGCAAGACGCAGTAAATCCCGCCTCTAGGAACACAGCGAGATGAAATTCTTCCAGCTTGTCTCGCGGGCTGAGAGCTACCGGCTTGGCGTGTACGCCGATGGGAGAGACTCATGACTCTCCCAACGGCCGCCACCTACAAAAGTCCGCTGCATCAAATGACACAAACCACGCCGACTTGCCTGTGGAACGACTCCGCATCAGTGGACGAACTGAAATATTCCATCGAGCATGGCGCCGTGGGAGCCACTTGCAATCCGGTCATTGTGCTCGGCGTCCTGAAAAAGGAATTGCCAACCTGGAAGCCCCGCATGCAGGCCTTGATCAAGGAATTTCCGACTGCTACGGAAGACCAGCTTGCCTGGCAGCTGGTCCGCGAAATTTCCGTGCAGGCTGCCGCTGTACTGCTTCCGATTTTCCAGGAGCACCGCGGAAAGAACGGGAGGCTTTCCATTCAGACGGACCCGCGTTTATTCCGTGATTCACAGGCAATCTTCGAGCAAGCCGTCGAATTCAGCAAACTTGCCCCCAACATGATCGTAAAAATTCCGGCTACTGCCGCCGGAATCGGCGCGATCGAAGAAGCCACATATCACGGGATCAGTATCAACGCGACCGTAAGTTTTACATTGCCGCAGGCCATCGCTGTCGCCGAAGCAGTCGAGCGCGGCCTGAAACGCCGCGAAAGCCAGGGCAAAGAAATCGCTTCTATGGGACCGGTGTGCACCATCATGGCCGGTCGCCTGGACGATTGGCTAAAAATTCTCATCGAAAAAGAAAATATTGCCATCGACCCAGGATACGCGGAATGGGCGGGAGTCGCAGTTTTAAAGAAGGCTTATCGGCTCTTCCGCGAGCGAGGTTATCGAACGCGCCTGCTCTCCGCTGCTTTTCGCAATCATATGCACTGGAGTGAATTCATTGGCGGAGATTTGGTGATCTCCCCTCCCTACTCCTGGCAAGTGCGGTTCAACGCGAGCGACATCGAAGTTCGCTCTCGCATCGGCGAGCCTGTGCGCGAAGAAATTGAAGCGGAGCTTTCTCGGAAGTTCGCGGACTTCCGGCGTGCGAGTACGGAAAACGGCCTCACCTTGGAAGAATTCGATTCTTTCGGGCCAACCCGCCGCACGCTCCGCCAGTTTATTTCCGCTTGCCATGACCTGGATGCAGTTGTGCGCGACGTTCTGATCCCGAATCCGGACATAAGCTAGATTATTTGAACGACATTCTATCACTCATGAAATTGGAGATTCACACATGGGGAAACTAGCGATCACAGGTGGCGAACCATTAAGAAAGATTCCGTTTCCGTCGTGGCCCATGTCCACCAAGGAGGAAGCTGCCGCCCTCGAAGACGTTCTCACCAGTTCGAAGTGGGGAGGCCAGCCTTTCCCAGGCAAGCATGCGGCGGTGTTCGCCAAGAAATTCGCGGAAGTTCACACCGCAAAATACGCGCAGTGCGTGAATACGGGCACCGTCGCCATTCAAGCTTCCTTAATCGCCGTAGGCATACAGCCGGGAGATGAGGTCATCGTCCCCGCTTACACCTGGGAAGGAACGGTCGGGCCGGTTCTCCTGGTCAATGCAGTTCCCGTTTTCGTCGACGTAGACCCCGATACGTATTGCTTGGATGCGAAGCTGATCGAAAAAACGATCACTCCAAAGACCAAAGCGATTCTTCCTGTCCACCTGGGCATGCGCTTCGCCGACATAGACGAAATCCTTTGCATCGCAAAAAAACACAATTTGAAAGTCGTGGAAGATTGCGCGCACGCCCACGGCGGCATGTGGAAGGGCAAGGGCGCCGGCTCCATGGGCGATCTCGGAGCGTTCAGCTTCCAGTCGAGCAAGCTCATTACCTCTGGAGAAGGCGGCGCGGTCATCACCAACAATCTTGAATATATGGAACTCGTACAAAGCTATATCAACGCGGGACGCGCCAGTCTGACGGACCAATTCCATCACAGAATTATTGGGTTCAATTACCGCTTGGGCGAATTTCAAGCTGCCGTTCTCGGCCCCCAGCTCGACCGCCTTCCTCAGCAATCTGTTATCCGTGAAAAGAACATGAAGCATTTCGAAACGCGTTTGCAAAACACTCCGGGAATAGGCTTGCTAAAACCCGATCCGCGCATCACGCGCCTGGCTCCATACGGTTACGTGTTCAAGTATTTTGAAAATAAGGTTAAGGATATCCCTCGCGCTGCCTTTGTGGCCGCGCTTCAGACCGAAGGCATTCCGTGCGACGGTTTATTCTACGAGCCGGTTTACAAGAGTTCTCTGTTCCCGATTAAGTCAACCGATTTCCCGGCCCTGAGTTGGGGACGCGAAAAACCTCTCGATCTGCGGAACATGTATTCCTGCCCAGAAGCAGATCGCGCGGCCTACCACGAGGCAGTATGGTTCCCGCACCAGAATTTTTTGGGCAGCACCGCTGACGTGGATGCAATCGCCAACGCAATTCACAAAGTACTTACGAACATCGAAGAACTTCGCGGTTTGGATCACAAAGCCATACGAAATCAGAAGCTAGGCCGGGCGGACCGCGAGAGCTAGACCGTTGTTCCGCGCCGAACCCCGTGAGCGCCACCGGCTGCCGGCTCATCCTCTATGACTGTTAAGAAAAAAGTCGGCTTCGCCGTCGTCGGACTTGGCGCCATCGCGCAAGGATCCGTACTTCCGGCCTTCGCAAATTGCAAACGCGCCAAACTTGTGGCACTCGTCGGCAGCGACGACAAAAAAACCGCGCAACTAGCGCAAAAGTTCCACGCCAAGACCCGCTACCGCAGTGATGAATACGCCATTTGCTTGTCTAATCCGGAAATTTCCGCCGTGTACATCGCTACCCCGCCGGGCGTGCATGCCGGTTTGACCATACAGGCGGCGCAAGCTGGCAAACATGTTCTGTGCGAAAAGCCCTTGGCAGCGAACCTGGCCGACTCCGCTGCCATGGTCGAAACTTGCAGAGAACAAGGCGTGCTGCTCATGACTGCCTACAGAAAATTTTACGAGCCCAGCGCTGTTTACTTGAAGCAACTGATTCGGAGTGGTGACCTTGGCCGTATCGATATGATACATACAGCGTTCAGCGAATTGCATGTGCCGGACGCGTCGTTGGCTTGGTTGCTCGACTCTAAAATGGCCGGTGGCGGCCCACTGATGGACTTGGGAGTGTATTGCGTGAATACTACTCGCTGGCTCGTGGAGGAAAATCCCGTTGAGGTCAGCGCAAAATCCTGGGTCCACGATACCATGAGATTCTGGGACGTAGAGCAAGGCATCTCGTTTCGCCTACGCTTTCCGAGCGGCCTTGTCGTGCAAGGAAGTTCGTCCTACGGCGCGGTCTTATCCTCATTTATTTTTGTTCAGGGAACCAAGGGATGGCTCTCGTTAAGCCCTGCTTTTCCCTTTGACCAGGTTAGGCTCCTCACTGGAAAGATCGGCAAGCGCCAAATCACTCGAAAGTTTAAAGTCACTGACGAGTTTGCTCCGGAGCTAGACGCGTTTGCCACCGCCATTCAGAATAAACATTCCGTCGAAGCCGACGGCATCCAAGGCCACCGGGATATGATCATCCTGGAGGCCATCTATGAAGCGGCGAAAACGCAGCAATCCGTGACCATCAGATATTGAGCGCCGAGTTTCTCTTCAGAGAATTTAGTAGGGGAACGCGAACCACAAAATTATGTCCTCCGTGAAAAAAGACGAACGTAGAAAACGTGCCAAGTCCGCGAGTATTTATGACGTTGCGCGGGAATCGCGCGTGTCGGTCTTCACCGTATCTGCCGTAGTCAACAAGAAGAGCCACGTGGGAAAGACGCTGCGCAATCGCGTCGAAGCGGCCATCCGCAAGTTAAATTATCGTCCCAATCTCATCGCGCGCAGTCTAGCGAATCGTCGCACCCACACCATCGGCATGATCGTTCCGGATATCGCCAATCCGTTTTTTCCCATGGTTGTTCGCGGTGCCGAAGATGCCGCGCAGAAACACGGATACAACTTGTTGCTCTGCAACAGTGACGACAGCCTGGCCAAGGAAGTGCGCTCCGTCGAATTACTTCTTTCTAAACGCGTGGACGGAATCCTGCTCACCAAAGCTGCCGAGGATTTTCGTCCTTCGTTGCGCCAGATGATCAAAGAAGTGAACATCCCGTTCGTGCTGGTGATGCGCACGTATCCGAAATTAACCAAAGATGCCGTCATTACCGACGACTATCAGGGCGCGCGCGATGCCGTCTCGCACTTGGCGCGTTCCGGACGGCGGCGTATCGGACTAATTGGTGGTCCTTTCAAAGTCAGCAACGCCGTGGCGCGTTTTGAAGGCTTCCGCGACGCGCTGAAGGCCGAAGGCCTGGTGTACGATCCAAAATTAGTAATTGAAGGAGACTACCGCATCGATTCCGGCTTTCGCGCTGGACATGCCTTGTTGTCCCATCGCCCGGACGGCGTTTATGTAGCGAATCATTTGATGACCATCGGATTACTGAAGGCTGCTGAAGAGATGGGCTTGCGCTGCCCTGAAGATTTCGGTTTGGTGAGCTTTGACGATTATCCCTGGCTCGGTGTTTTTCGCCCGAGATTGACCACCGTCGAACTGCCTAAGCACCAACTGGGAAGCGAAGCGGCCGAGCTTTTGATCCGCCGTATCGAAGGCGATCGAAGCAAGGCCGTCCTCAAAAAACTTCCGCCAGAGCTTCGCATTCGTGAATCGTGTGGATTTGCACTGCGAGCATCACAAGGGCCGTTCCAGGCAGTCGAGCTTTCGAAATCCGCAACTTCCGCGGCTCGCGAAAAATCATAAATGCCCGCAAGCCCGGTTAATTTACGACTCGCTGAAATCGATGAGCTTCGGCCGCATGGTGAACCCGCGAGTCTTGTACGCGCTGTAAAGAATTCCCACCGCCAGCCAGGTGAGTCCCGCATATTTCGTCCAAGCCTGCAGGCTGACTAACAGGACGAAACAGAACGCAATGCCAAACCCCGGCACAAAACAATCCACTAAAAAGTTTCGATTCCCCACGGCCTCGCGCGAAAACCAGAAATGCTTTAGCGCCGATAAATTTACGCCCATGAACGCCAGCAAAGCTCCGAACGTGACGATTTCCGCCGCATGTTCCCACGGAATCGTAATCACCCCGATATAGGCCAGCACTCCGATGATCCAGACGTTATAGATCGGATTGCTTTTTTTTGGGCTCAGATGACCGAAGATTTTTCGCGGCAGCACGTTGTCCCGACCCATGCAATAGAGCAGCCGCGAGGCGCCCACGTGCCCCGCGAGTCCGCACGCGATACTGGAAACCAGCAACATCGCGCCGTAAGCCGCGAATAAAACTGGGCCGCTGGCCATTTGCGCCACATCCATAAAAGCGGTCTCCGGATTTTGCAGCGTGGTGTAGTCGGGCCAAACACGCTGCGCCATGTAAACTTGCAAGCCGCTGAAAAGCCCGGTAAACAAGACCACACACACGGAAGCCAGCAACACATTTCGTTTGGGATTCTTCACCTCCTCCGCGAGAATCGAAACGCCATCAAATCCTATGAACACGAGCGCAGCTAACGATGTTCCGGCCGCCAGCGCGCGTAAATTAAATGTCTCCGGATTATAAATTGGTTGCAAAGACATCAAGCCCGTGTAGCGATGGTGCAATACCACGTAGCGGAAGGCCTCAACCAAAAATACGGTAGTTACCAGCAACATAAACCCCAGCAAAACCTCGTTCGTTCGCGCTGTGAATTTAATCCCTTGTATCGTCATGAAGGTGATTAATCCCACCGCAAACGCTGCCAAAATGGCAAAAGGGATGCGCGGCGTCATACGTTGAAATGTCAGCGCGGCGTAGAGCGCGTTCTGAATAGGCTGGAATAAATATTCCAGAAACATCGCCCAGCCTATTACAAATCCCAGGTGAGGATTCAGCTCGCGGCTTATGTAGGTGTAAACCGAACCCGAGGACGGATACACACTCGCCATGCGGCCAAAGCTCACAGCTGTCACGGACATCGCCACCATGGCGAGCAGTAACGTCGCTACGGTGTGACCGCGCGAAAGAACTTGCCCCTCGCCAAAAAGAGGAACCGCCGCAATCGGCGAAGTGAGAATCACTCCATAATAAATAAGGTCCCACAAGCTCAGCACGCGCTTCAGATGAGGCTGCGCAGCCTTCCCCGTTTGAACGGCGTCAGTGGATGTTTCCACCCTCACCTCGTATGTTCCGGATCCCTCGAACGGAGTGCCTTCTTCAAAATCCAGCGAGAATCGAACGCAGTGAAAAAATTAAATCTAAAAGAAAAATCGTTCTTTCCTCCGCTTTTCTTCGTAATCCTTGCGCGCGGCCTTTACCGCATTTTTTTCAGAAACTTCCGCGATCGGAACGTCCCACCAGGATTCGTAGCCGGGCACTCGCTGGTCATAGGAAGTCTCCATCACTACTACCGTCGTTCGGTTCTGCTTTCTGCCTTCCGCCAATGCCGATCGGAGCTCATCTGCTGTTCGCGCTCGAGTGGTCCAAGCGCCCAAACTCGCAGCGTTCGCCGCAAAATCTACCGGCAAGATCTCGCCGTCATATTTCTCGCCGCGGCGAAAGCGATAGTCGGTTCCCATGCCTTCGTTCCCGCATGCGCGGCTGAGTCCACCGATACTTGAAAAACCGTGGTTGTCCAGCAGCACGATATTGAGTTTGCAGCCTTCCTGCATCGACGTCACAATTTCTTGCGCCATCATCAAATACGAGCCGTCACCAACAAGAATGTATACTTCGCGCTTGGGTGCAGCCATTCTCGCGCCGAGTCCTCCGGCGATTTCGTAGCCCATGCACGAGTAGCCATACTCCATGTGATAGCCACCTGGCTCTCGCGTGCGCCAAAGTTTGTGCAAATCTCCCGGCAAGCTGCCCGCGGCGCAGACCACGATGTCGGAAGCCTTCAGGAAATTGTTGACGATTCCGATCACTTGCCCCTGCGTTATAGGCGGCTCTTTTGCCAAAGCATAGAGGCGGTCAACTTCTGTTTCCCATTGCGCGCGCAGCTTCTGAATTTTCCCGCGGTAGCCTTCATCGACGCTGTAATGGCCCACGGTACTCCGCAATTCTTCGATGGTTACCCGCGCGTCGCCCGTAAGCGGCAGACCCGCATGCTTATACGCGTCGAACTCCGCCACATTTATATTGATAAAGCGCACCGCCGGATTTTGAAACGCAGTTTTCGAGGCGGTGGTGAAGTCGCTATAGCGTGTCCCGATGCCAATGATCAGATCAGATTCGCGAGCCAGGATATTGGCTCCTGGCGTGCCGGTAACTCCCACGGCGCCGAGCTGCTGCGCGTGGTCAAACGGCAATGATCCCTTCCCTGCCTGAGTTTCACAAACCGGAATCCCGGTACTCCCGGCAAATTTCGAAAGTGCCTCGGAGGCTTCGGAATAAAGCACGCCGCCGCCTGCCACAATCAACGGATTCTTGGCGGCACGTATCCACTTGGCCGCCTCATTCAAAAGATTCTGGTCGCAACGAGCGCGAGGGATAAGCCAGATTTTCTTCTTGAAAAATTGCTCGGGAAAATCGAAAGCCTCGGCTTGCACATCCTGCGGAAAACTAATCGTAACCGCACCGGTTTCTGCAGGAGAAGTCAACACGCGCATCGCTTCTGGCAGAGAAGTCAGCAGTTGTTCGGGACGCTCGATGCGGTCCCAATAGCGCGAAACGGGTTTAAAACAATCGTTCACAGAAAGGTCCTGCGTCATCGGAGATTCCAGCTGCTGCAATACCGGAGCAACGTTGCGGCGCGCAAAAACATCTCCCGGCAACAACAGAACCGGCAAGCGGTTCACTGTCGCTACCGCCGCCCCGGTCACCATGTTTGTGGCGCCCGGGCCCACTGAAGTTGTGCAGACCAGCGTACGCAACCGGAAACTCGCCTTGGCGAATCCCGAGGCTGCATGAACCATGCCCTGCTCATTTCGAAACAGGTAGTACCGCAGTCCGGTATCTTGCTCCAGCGCCTGCCCGATTCCGGCAACATTCCCGTGCCCGAAAATGCCCAGGCAGCCTCCGAAAAACTGATGTTGCTTGTCGTCTCGCTCGGAGAACTGATTCTGCAGGAACTTTATCGTAGCTTGTGCCGCGGTCATGCGAACTGTCATTAGCCAGTGCCTTTTCGATGCAATTGCTGACCCGGCAGCAGTGTATCGCAGGCTTGCAACTCGGGAACGAGAAAGAGTCTGTGGGAGCCGGAAGGAGCACTCGCGGAGGCCGACCTATCGTCGCAGTCCTTCCCTGGATCTGAGCCAACGGCTTGGGTACCTGAGTTCGGCCGAACGAGATGCATAACGGATGCAGGTTCTAAGCGATTATAATAGTTGGCTTGTCGAAAGCCGTGCCGGATTAGAAATCTTGATCCGGAGCCCTTCCCGCAGCAGGATGTCGACATGGGTTTCTCCCCGGGACGGCAACCACTATTCCTTTACAAGTGGCAGGCGAGGGTCGGTCTCCTTCCACGTGGAGCGGATCCAAACATGCTGTGGATCTTCCGTCACCGCCAGCGCACGAGAAGATCCCGCCAGAAAATTCAGGTAATACACATCATAGCCGGGTCCGGCAACCACAGGGTGGAATCCGCTATGCACCAGGACTGCGTCACCATCTCTCGTCTTCAGCATCTGATCGCCGCCGTGTTTTCCGGAATACAGATGCTGAATCGCGAAGCCTTCCGGCTGCCTAATTCGGTAGTAATAGATTTCATCCAAATCAACTTCGCCCGGCGGATTGTGCACGTCATGCTTGTGCGGAGGATAGCTCGACCAGTTCCCTCCCGGTGTATAAACCTCAATTACCATGAGCTTATCAGCAGGAAACGCAGGTCCGATAATGTCCACGATTTGGCGCGAAGCGTTCCCGCCGCCCCTCAAGCTGCTTACCACGTCCGCTGGAGTGATCAATTTCGGTTCCAGTCGCGCCTCGGACGGCACACGGCATTCCGCAATCTCACAAATCGCCTCGGCAGTGAACATTACCTCGTTCCCTGGCGGCAAATAGAGCGTGTACGGAAGACCGTCGAAAACGTTCCTTCGTTTTCCAATGCGCTTCGTGTTTCTTCCCCAACTAATCGTGCAAGTCCCCCCCAAGAGCACGAAGGCAGCTTCCTCATGTTCCGCATGCGCTCGAAATTCTTCACCGGGCTGCAAACGCCGCACAAAAAAACTCATCCATTCCCATTGAGCTTGGTCTCGGGACAGATGAAGGAGCTCACCGCCTTGTCGAGGCGGCAGTTCGGTCGAATGGATGAGAGAGGTGCTTTCGCTCACGTTTCCCCCGTCTTCTTGCTGGCGCGCGCGTGCCTGGAGGAGCAAATCGTCTAACCGCTTTGAGACTATCGCAAATGCACCCGGTGTTGTCAATTGAAGCAATTGGGAGTTTCAGTCAGCGCACACGCTTCAGGGTCGCCCTTAGGGCTGTCAGCTTTTACCAGCGATTTCTGACCAGCGGAAGGATTTTTCGGTTGTACATGGCCCGCACATCCGTCATCGTTTCGTCGCTAAGGGGTGGCAAGTCCGAAGCGCGACAATTGTCGGACACTTGCCCTGGCCGCTTACCACCAGGAATGGCGCAGGTCACCGCATCAAACATCAGTATCCATCGCAATGCGAACTCGCTCATCGAAACACCCGGGGGCACCAGCCGCCGCAATTCTTCCACCGCCTCTAATCCAATCTTGAAATCTACCCCTGAGAAAGTTTCTCCTACGTCAAAGGCCTTTCCGTGACGATTGAAATTCCTATGGTCATCCCCGGGAAAAATCGAGTCCGAGTTAAATTTGCCAGTAAGCAAGCCGCTGGCAAGCGGCACGCGCGCCAGGATTCCGGCTCTTCGGTGCTTGGCTTCGGCGAAAAACTCCTCCGCCGGACGCTGCCGGAAACAATTGAAGATAATTTGCACCGTCTGTACGTGGGGGTGTTGTATGGCCCTCAACGCCTCTTCCACCTTCTCAACGCTGACTCCGTAGTAGCGGATTTTTCCCGCCCTAACCAAATCATCCAGGATGCCGAACACTTCCGCATGCTCGTACAACGATGTCGGCGGGCAATGCAGTTGCAGCAAATCCAGGCAGTCGGTGGAAAGATTTCGCAAACTATCTTCCACCCAGCTCGTAAGATTTTCCCGGCTGTAGCCCCCCTCGGTCTGTTTTGGAAGGCGCCGCCCCGCTTTGGTTGCGACGATAATCTCCTCGCTGCGCTCCTGCTTAAATTTGGCGATCAGCCGTTCGCTTCGCCCGTCGCCGTACACGTCCGCCGTATCGATAAAATTTACGCCACATTCCACTGCCTTATGCAGCGTAGCCAAAGACTCCTCGTCCGATACTTGCCCCCATGACCCGCCGATTGCCCATGCTCCAAAACTAATTTCCGATACTCGCCAGCCCGTGCGCCCTAGTGGACGATATCGCATCGATTTCCGACCTCCCTCGCCTGTCCGCGAGCTTCCAATCATACGCGAGAACAGTTTCGCTGGATTATCATGAACTTGAAAAGTCGCTTTGGGAAATGCTTCGCGGCGACCGCTCCGCCCTCGGGCTAGCAGCCTTTATCAGAATCTATTGGACCGCGCGCGTCGTCGTGGATACGTTTTACTTCTCCCATACCGATTGGCCAGAAGGAAGACAGTTTGCCATCGGACATATTCTCCTCACTTCCTTGTTTTCTTCGCTCGCGACCACCTACCTAGGCCTATTTATATGGCGCGTTTGGCTGAATAAATAGCGGCTCGCGGGTCTCGTCCCTATTCCCGACCGGACATATCGCAGCGAGCTTTCGGCCCCTACTGCCGCATACAAACTCTTGACATGCCTACCAGCTGGCTTATGCTCTAGCGGCAATCTTATTGCTTCTGGAATTCACGACCTGCTGTCTGAGGTTTGTCATGGTTCGAATCCCCTGCAATCCCGCATGGAAATTGATTTGGATGCTGATGGTTATCCTCGCCTGGGCGTCATTCGCGCATGCCCAGGTCGCGCCTGCAGCGGCGCCGGTGATCGGTTCGGGCAACACCGCCACAGCGGATCCGCCCGTACCTCACCCTCACAGCAAGCCCTGTGTGGCGCCGTTATTTAAAAACCAGCAATTCGACAATTTCAACCCTCTGATTTTCTCTTACACTCCGCCCGACAAATGCGCCGCACCCTGGGCCAAAGTGGTTTTTGTCGGCGATTTCCATGTCACCGAGGGCATTCAATTTGACCGCACCGCCGCAATTTACCTCGGCCATGTGAACATCTACTACGGGACGACCCCGGAGCCCGATCCTTCGCTGGGCCCCACCTGGCATGTCGAGCGCGACATCACCGATTACAGCGCGCTTCTTACCCAACCGCAGTCTGGTGAAGCGGACATCTTTAATCTGGTGAATTCCACTTTTACCGGGATTATTTTCGGTACCGCGAGATTAGAGTTTTATTCTCCGGACACTCTCAACCCAGCTCCGCGCACTGCAGATAACGTTCTGCCCATGCCCGACGCTGCCGGCGGTGCCATGCTGCTCAGTTCGCCAACGCAATCCCTGGCAGAAACATTTACGCTGCCTACAAATGTGGAACGCGCCTATCTCGACGTAATCGCGCAGAGCCAGCAGACCGATGAACAATGGTTTCTGTGTCCACCAACCGATCTCCAAACAGAACTGCTGGGCTTTTGCGGCAATACCGGCTTCCGCGAAACGGAAATTTCGATCGATGGCACGCCTGCAAGCGTTGCGCCCATCTATCCGTGGATATACACCGGAGGAATCGATCCCTTTCTATGGGCGCCAATTCCAGGAGTCCAAACGCTCAATTTCGTCCCCTATCGCGTGGACCTTACGCCCTTCGCCGGCCTCCTCAGCAATGGCCAGCAGCACACGCTTTCCCTCAGCGTGTTCAACACCGAGTTTTTCTTCAATGTGGATGCCACGCTTCTTCTCTATCAGGATCACGGCTCAAGCCAGGTAACCGGTGAAGTCACCGAAAACACACTCAGCGCGGAACCCAGTCCCACGATCACCAACAACTTGTCGGTGGATTCCGGTGGCGATGTGACCGGCAATCTGAAGGTCGCTTCCAAGCGCCAATACACGCTGGAAGGTTTCGTAAATACTTCTCACGGAAAAGTGAGCACCAAAGTTTTTGAAACGGTGAATTTTTCAAACACTCAGGCCTACAAAATCACGGCGACCCTGGACGTGGAAAACGTAACGCAGTTGACCACCGTGGATTCGACAACCACCACCCGCGATGGAGCGCTCGTTTTCGAGCAAGTCAGGCACCTGGCTTTTCCCCTCACGGCCAACATCCGCTTCGTCGCGAATCCCGACGGAACATTTGCCCAGAAAACGAAAATCGTGCAGAAGTACGAAATCAACGACACCGAGCGTGCGAACGGGGTCCCTATTTTTCTTAGTATTTTGTCCAATGGCGTCACTGCAACCGACGACCTGCTCGTGAATTCGTCATTCCAGATAACCGGAAACCAGGGCCAAGCCAGCTCGCAGGATTATTTTTCCTTTGACACTTTGCATGGCTGCTATAGCCACTCGCTCGCGGCCGCAAACAACGTCTTGACCGGAATTACCAAGGGACAAGGATGCAACTCCGTTCCTAAGTTGGGCGGGCAGTAAGTGGATTGTATCTCCCACAATTAAAGCCGCGGTCGCGCTGGCTGGAACCGAAGTCTAAGCTCGCTTTCATGCTACTCGCAGTTTGAACAACTTCTGAATACTCAGAACTAAGTAAACCGGCCACAGCAGCGGCACCACCGACGCCACCGTTCGCACCGCATCTAGTCCTTGCCGCGGACCAAACTCCGTCTCGACCTCCAATTTGTCTCGCGCCGCCTTCATGCGAGCCCCGCCCGGCGCTGCCGCATCTCGCAAATCAACAAAGGACAATCGGCTGAAGATGTCGATAGCGCCTAGCAAATTCGCAATCCTGCGCAACCGCTCCGAGCTGCCGTCATAAATCACGGTAACTTGCTCGCCAAAATGTGTGCCGGTGCGATCGCGAATCCTATTCCAGACGCGCTGCAGATCCCCCGCATCGATAAATAAAACGTACGCCGATAGCACGTCCCACTGAAACATCGGTACATTCAGCGAGTATTCCAGGCAGAGATGAAAGAACAATCCAATCGCCAGCAGATAGTAACGAATCTCTTTTATCCAGATTAAAACTCCTAAAGCAAATTCCAAAACTAACGTAAACCAGGTCGCAAGCTTCAAAATGGTGGGATTCAGAAACCACGACGGCACGGGAAACCGTTGCAGCTCATCCACATGATAAATGTACGAAAGCGCGCTCCCCTCAACCCACGGAGCTCCTGCAACCTTCCAGCAAAAGCCCACGAAATACACCAGCGTCAGCTCAAACTGAATCATCCGCTGCGCCCACGGGCGACGCAGCCGAATCTCCGCGCCTTCCCTCCCGCGCCAAATCCGAATTAGACGGTCCACCGAAAACGCCGCCCCCGCGGGCGCAAAAATCAAAAAAAATCCAGCTACGCGCAGAAACGTGTCGCCGCCGTGCAGAATAAATAAATTTCTTTGCTGGATCGATGCCAGGCAAAGATAAACCACCACGGAATTGACGCGTGCTAGGAATCCGATCGTTAAGCAAGCAGCCGAAGCCAGGAAAACCCAAAACAGAGCTTGCGCCCAAAAATAAGTTTCCGGCAGCACGGTAAACAAATTCAGCCGCGGGCCAGGTTCGATTCCTTGCATCGTCGGCAAACTCACCCACGCATGCGGCCCGTACCAAGCCATCCAATCCGGACGAAGCAATAGCAGCGTCGCAATAACCATCACGCCGTAGATCACGCGAAACAACGCAATCGGAATGGGTGACTGGTCGGCAAAGAAGAATTCGTTCCATGCTGCCAGGAAGGACTTCGCTGTCACTGCAAGTCCTCAGGCTTCACGTCATAGCTGTAGAAAACGTGCTCATCCCAGGGCCCGCGCGCGAATGTGCCGTCTTCCTGACGCACAACATTGGACCATCTCGCCACCAGCATCACCTTTCGCGGACCGCCGCCGCGAATTTCAGGCAGCCGCGCAACGTGTCGCGCCACATCCGGCCACAGCATCGCGTTCTTCTCGTCCAACACGCTTTCCATGAACTTCCGATACCGCTCCTTCGAATATTTTTCGGTCAGCGTAAGCTGTTCCATCCGCGGAAAACTCCAAATCGTGGTCGAACCATCTTGGTACAAAACGAGCGCTTCCATATACGCATTCGCCGATTTCGGAAGCGGAGAAAACATGTCCCACGATTGAAATAGCCCCGACCACACAAAATACGGCCGCAGAGTTTCCCTGCACGCAGCAATGAATGGACTGCCAAACGGCATGCACCAGCAACAAATTGCCAAAGTGTGAAAAATCAGGAAGGCGTTAATCGCAATATACTGCCACTTCTTCAATCCAAAAAATTGCGCCCGCGCCAACTCTTTCTCGCCTGGCGCCCGCCCGCCCGGTCGCGTTTCTTTTCCCCGTCGCGACACTTGTCCGCCCTCGGCCGACTTCACCATCCGCGTTTCCCTCTCGCCAACTATGTTGTCCTAGACCAAGAGCATACACAAAATGCGCATCGCGAGCGCGTTCGCACTCTCTAGCGCTCCCTTCCTCCAGCCATTCGCCCAGCCCTTAAGCGGTCATCCTGGAATCCCGCAATTTCCGCGGATATACCTGAGGGACCTGCTTCTTCATTTTCGGTTGATCCTTGCGGGCGGGCGGCAGCCCGGCTGAATGTTATGTTACCCGGGTAACTGACACTAGCCATCGCCTTGCTATATCTGGACGTTACGTCGGATTTCTGGTCGTAGATAGAGGTGATCATTGACGCGTTGATCGAGATCTGAAACACGCCGGTTATCACAACCCGCCAAAACGATACATGGAAGCAGCGCCGCCGGAAGGACCCATTTCATAGGCGCATTCTATAGCGGTAATCTCCCGTTCTTTTATATTCCTTTTGAAGTTGCCTAAGGACGCATGTCCCGCCAACTCTCCCACGCGCGGTCATCCCGACAGAGGCCGCCTTTCGGCCGACGAGGGACCTGCTTTTGTCGCGTCCGCCCTCTTGCTCTGCCCACAGCCGAAGGGTAGGCGCGTTGCCGGTGCCCCTTTCTCGCTTTTGTAGCGGCCGCCTTTTACCCTGCCCGCAGCGAAGGGCAGGTGGGTGGCCGTATTGCGGATGCAGACGCCGCAGGCGTGACAGAAGTTAGCCCGGCGCGTCAATGCTGGCCAGCAATATTCCCCAGAGAGCCGCTTTCCTCCGGCGCGGATCTATCCCGCACAAGAAATACTAATGTGTCTAATGCTCGGCATATGCAAAGAGGGGCCGGGGCAGGCCGTTTCGAGCGTGGAGTAAGCGCTGCCCCGGTATCTGCGGAGGTCAAGGAAGAACACTAGTCACCGTACGAGCCAGCATCGGCCTTCTGCGGCTGTTTGGCCTGCACCACCCACAGTCCGTCGCCATTCAACAAATAAATCAGACTGCGGGCATTATCCGCGACAACACTCGTAACCCCAGAGAAGGTCTGGATCGGTTGTGGATTCGCTGGATCCGTCGTGTTCACAATTGTCACCGAACGCCCGGCCACATCAGACGAACCATTCGACGTTTCCCCACCGCGCGAAGTCACCGCCAGCGTGTCGCCAACCAGCTGGAAGTCAGCCGCCTGCGCGCCGCCCGCTCCCGCAAACTTTTCGAGCATGCGCGGGGCCGCCGGTTTTGTAACGTCAAGGATGCAAACCCCGGATGCCGAGCCGCCCCCGACGTATAGGTAGTCCTTCCCGTTTTTCTCCATCAGAAACATCCGCGTCGCCGTTCCGCCATCGAGTTGTAAGTGTGCGATAACTCCCAAATTGGAGACCACAGCTTTCTTCGCCTTCGGTTTCGCAAACATGGACGGTGCCGCAGCAATTCCGATCGCAAACAGCATCACCGCCGCTCGCGACACCGACTTGATAGCCCTACCCTGCACGTTGTCCTGCAAGTTTATTTTCATCGCTAAATCCTCCTGACTGCTGGTCGCTTTTTATTTCTTTTAGGCTGCATTCACCTATACAGACACACGAAGCACCGAAAATATTCCCGAAGAAGCGCTTCTTTCCCTGCGTTGTCATCCCGCCTGCCGTGACGAAGGGAGGGAAATCCGCGCTCTTCTCCAACGTTGTCATCCCGAAACCCGCAGCCTCTGCGGAGAAACTGGAGGGATCTGCTTGTCCTTTTTTTTGTCGACTTTTGCGCCACCGTGATTTTGTAGCGGCCGCCTTTTTTACACTGACCGCAGCGAAGGGCAGGCGGGCAGCGGTGTCGCGGGTGCAACGCCGTAGCGTGTAAGAAGTTAGCCCAGCGCAGAACCATCTAACGCATTGGTATTGCTAGCTATCAACCCTCGGCGTTGGAATCAGTTTCCCTACGCACTCAACAACCCGAATTCGTACCGTGATCTAACAGCCCACGATGCGGCTGCAGTGACCTTCAGTGGCATGGTACTTGGACAAGGACACGATGGATCCTCCTGATTGACCAGGGTGGGACAGCGACTTTTGCTGAGTTTGGTCCGAAAAAAGGGATGGCAGGCGGGTTGGTGGTTCAGCTGAAATAAACGTCGCTAACACTCAATCGGGCTCGATGTCATTGCTCCCGAGGGTTGAGTTCGGAACAGACGGGTTACCTACGCTTGCGTCCTATACTGCGCTTGTAAACGCGTTTACCTCAACAGCTCAGGCCCTTTGAAAATGACGAGTTTGACTTGGTGAGGAGAGAAAGAGCGTGCGTTACAATCCAAGGGCCGGAGCGCTCTAACACTACTTGTGACTAGGTTTATTCCCACACTTAAACTAACCGCGGCCTTCGCTGCAGTGGTTTTAGCGGTTGTCATTACCCTGATTTGGAGGGCCTCGGTGCCACCAAAAGTTCCAGAGCGTTGGCCCCAGGTTCGATCTGGGTAAAAAGAGCCGACATGCGTTTAAGCTTCATTCCAAAGGGAGTTTGGGAAGGGTGTTGGCTCGACTTGCAACACCGTCTTGACCGATGTAAATTTGGAGACTACAAAAGCAGAATCTTCTACCAAGGCGACTATCTAACCTGTGACGAGCGGCCTGCAGTGCCTGACTAAATCTTATCTAAGCGGGGCCAGAATGCACATTAGGGATTTGCAGAAATTGGGCAGAATCGCGCAAGGATCCGATGAGTTACATAACTAAAAACCTGGTCCCAGGAGAAACGCTGCTTTTTGAGACGCGCCACCACTGGTTCGTGCTCCTCGGACCCTTGCTAGTTAGCTTGCTGCTGGGAATTCCGGGACTCGCGCTTCTGATCGACGCGCTCGCCGCAAAGAACGGCCACGGCAACGTGCCCGCTCTGGAGTCTTCTATCGGCCCCAGCGGAATGATGCTGCTTGGCGCGGTTCTCTTGGTAATCGCGGTCATCATATTCGCCTGGGGCGCAGCCAAACGAAACGCCACCGAAATGGCAGTCACCAATCGCCGTGTGCTCATCAAAACTGGAATGGCCAGCCGCAGAACTCTCGACCTGATGCTCAACAAAGTAGAGAGTATCGGCGTCACGGAAACTTTTATGGGCAGGATGTTCGGCTACGGCTCTGTGGTCATACACGGCACGGGTGGCACCCCGGAATCGTTCGTAATGATCGCGCATCCTCAGGAATTTCGTCACAGCGTCCAGGGGCAAATCGGGGCACCCGCGCCGGACCTCGCCGCTAAGAGAGACCGCCAATAATTTTACAAAATTTTTCCATCGAGCTGTCCGGCAGCGCGTAATAATTGACAGGCGGCAATAGGAGGCTTGCAAAATGAGCGATTCGAGATTGGCAAAAGGACGATTTGTTTCGACCCTGGTTTTGGCGGGCTTGTTCGGCTTGGGCTACGCCGCGCTCCACGCGAGCGACAAAGCCCCCGCCGCAGGTACGTCCGCTCCCGACTTCACCCTGAACTCGCAGGAGGGCACCCCAGTAAGCTTGCACGAGTACCGCGGCAAGTGGGTGGTCCTCTACTTTTATCCCAAGGATTTTACGAGCGGCTGCACCACCGAAGCGCACAATTTCCAGCGCGACCTGGCGCAGTATCAGGAGAAGGGCGTAGTAATAATTGGTGTCAGCGCGGATAGCTCCGATTCCCACCAGAAGTTTTGTGCTAAGGAAGGCTTGAACTTCAAGCTGCTCTCCGACTCGGACCACAAAGTTTCCGAGCAGTACGGCTCCATCATGAACTTCGGTGTGAAGAAGCTGTCCGCCAGGCACACTTTCCTGATCAATCCGGATGGGGTGATCGTGAAGGAATATATGGACGTTGACCCCGGCAAGCACAGCAACGAGGTATTGGCGGCGCTAACCGATTTACAGAAGAAATAGCCTTCGACCAAGGAACCTTGTGGGAATCGCGACGGGAGCCGGGTGAAATTGGACGGGGCAAACTTTGCGTCAGATATTTCAACGCAAAACTTGCCCCGATAGGCTTGTGGAGAGAGAAGCTTTAGTTAACGTCAGTCTGATTCGCGAAGCGGCGTTTGAAGCCCAGGCCCACGGTAAACAGGCCGGAGACTAGCATCAACACGGTGGACGGCTCAGGAGCAGGAACAGAAGCCGAAGACGCCGTCAGGGTATACCAGCCGCTGCCATCCAAGTCCCAAAGATTGAAAACACCCGTCAGCAGGGTGGGGTTGGACTCGCTGCCGGAATAGAGCTGGAACCCAGCCAGGTCCGGAAGGCTCGAGAAGACGCTGTTCAGCCCGCCCAGGTCGGAAGAGCTAAAGAAAACAAGCGTGTCGCTCTCCGATGTGCCGTCAACAATCAGGTTAATCGGATTGGCGGTGAAGAAATAGTTATTCTGGGAGAACTGGGGCGCCGAGCCCATGGAGATGGTGAACGAAGCTGGGTTGGCGCCAGCCAACGTGTAGTTAACCGTTTGGCCCGAGTCAGCCTTGGCAGTCGCTACCGAAAACAACATCAAAGCCGCCACGGCTAGGGACTTTGCTACAAATTTCATATATGGTCCTTAGATCCGCCCCCTCTTTGCAGCGCGGTTTTCGCGCTGGCAGGCGTTGCTGAAGTATGGCAATTGGCACTCCAAACCAGGGTGCGTGCAAATAGCTGAATTTACGGCAATTAGCTTGGACCATAAAGCTACGCGCGGAAAATGGTTGCACATTCACTTCCTTGTAATGGAACAAGTTCTTCCTATGCTTGTAGCGTGTTACTCGTTCAGGTTCCATCCGCCGCGAGATGCTTCGGCTCGGTTTCGCCGCGTAAGAAACCTAGATCTAGGCGGTGTTCGGTAACGAAGCACTCCGGCGCGCCCCCAATTTTCCCGGAACGCCGCCCGAGCTGGCGAGTCGGCCAGCGAGAAACAAAGTTGGTTCTTAGCGATTTCAAGTTGCCACCAAGAATTATCCCAAGCAAACTCCCACCCCCGAACGGCCCGGCGGAAACGAAGGCGGAACGTAAACAAATACCAAAATTTGGGTGCTTTGCCTTTTTGGTCGGACGAGCGGAGGCAAATTTGCACAACGAATTTTTGGAAGGGGGTTCACAGGCGTCCGTGCCCGCACCGCGCAAATCCATGGGAAAAGTTGTTTGTGAAAAGAACGGGCTACTTTTGATCAGCGTGATTGACCGGTGGCCTGTTAATCACCGTTCGCCGGCGCGGGCCGTGGTCGCGTGTTTGCTTTCGAACTCGGAATCAATCCGGGAGAGGCGAGCTCGAAGAGGATTTGCCCCTTCTCGACGAAAATCGTCACAGAATTCGGGCCGGAGTCGGGATCAAAACATTTTGCGCGAAAATATTTTTGTCTGGACGCATATTTCTCTTGCATCGCGCGCTAATATCCGTATTCTGCACAATGCGAACTCGCGCCAAACACGCAAGAAAGAGCGCGAGGGTCGCAGTATGGAGGACGCGACAATAAATTGAGCACCGTTTCCCTCCCAGCCCAATTCCCCACCCGGGCAATTTCCCCAACAAGACGCACTGCCAAGCTAACACTCTGGCCGCTGGTGGCGGCGACCTTCTTCATGGTGTCGGGCGGCACATACGGCACCGAAGACATCATCCACGGCGCAGGCTATGGCCGCGGAATTCTGCTTCTGCTGCTGACCCCGCTGATTTGGAGCTTGCCCACGACGTATATGATTGGCGAGCTTTCAGCGGCGCTGCCCGCGGAAGGCGGTTTTTACGCCTGGGTTCGACGCGGCTTGGGAAATTTCTGGGGATTTCAAGAAGCATGGCTGTCATTGGTAGCCAGCATCTTCGACATGGCGATCTATCCCACGCTGTTCGTTGCGTACTTGTCGCGCCTGATTCCATGGTTTGGCGCGGGACACCATGGCGTGATGGTAGGTTTGGGCGTCGTGGCCGTCTGTGCGCTGATGAATATTGCGGGGATCCGCGTAGTGGCGACGACTTCGCTATGGCTGTTCTTCCTGCTGTCAGCTCCATTCGCGCTGCTAATTCTGATCGCCCCGACGAGAATAGGCGCGCTTTCGGGCGTCACCACGACGCCAACAACTTCCACCGTGGGGCTGGTCGGCGGGCTTTTGATTTGCATGTGGAATTATATGGGCTGGGACAACGCGTCGACGATTGCGACCGAAGTGAAGCGCCCGCAGCGGACCTATCCTCGAGCGATGCTTCTGGCGGTTGCGGTGGTCGCCTTAAGCTACGTTCTGCCGTTCGCCGCGATGTGGCTGACCGGAGTACCTTCGTCCGCGTTCGAGACGGGGTCGTGGGCTGACCTCGCCGGAATGATGGGCGGACTGGTTGGCGGGCCGTTGGTTGCGCGAGGCTTCCGCGTGGCGCTAGTGCTGGGCGGAATGATGAGCGCCTTCGGAATGTTCAATGCACTGGTGATGAGCTATTCGCGCTTGCCTTTGGCGATGTCACAGGACGGGATGCTGCCGGTAGTATTTCAAAAGCTGCATCCCAAGACGCGCGCGCCGTGGGTCGCGATTGTGGTTTGCGCGGTTGGCTGGGCTATGTGCCTGGGGCTGGGTTTCGAGCGGCTGGTCACGCTAGACATCCTTTTATATGGGATGAGTCTGACGCTGGAATTCGTTGCGCTAGTGGCTCTTCGGATCAAGGAGCCAAACCTACGGCGTCCGTTCCGAGTTCCCGGCGGTCTGCCTGGAGCCATGCTTCTTGGTGTCTGCCCGGTATTGCTGCTCGGCTTCGCTATGGTTCATGGCGAATCCGAACATATTTTTGGTATGAACGGGCTGTCTTTCGGCCTGCTGCTTATTGTCGGCGGATTTTTGGCCTACTGGGGAAGAACCGCCGTGAAGAAAGATGGATGGGTGGCCTCTGCTATCAAGCAGCGCAAGGCTGCGTAATTTCGTTCCGCTACAGTAGCGGATGTCCGAACCTCTCCCTTATAAGTTGTTGCTGCTAACTGGCTCACAATCAATTAACCTCGCCGCAGGCGTGACAAACCAGACCAAAACTTATGATTACGTCATCGTCGGTGCGGGGTCGGCTGGATGTGTCCTGGCCGCGCGTTTGGCGGAAGATCCGCGAGTGCGCGTGC